>Ga0065709_1000199_pt1 | contig 13854 bp, 9 predicted proteins | sample Hoacrofraction14_2_FD_59096 | JGI IMG/M metagenome (GOLD analysis project Ga0065709, IMG submission 59096) | Hoatzin crop microbial communities from Cojedes, Venezuela, sample from fiber fraction 14 v1 | ecosystem: Host-associated > Birds > Digestive system > Esophagus > Crop | place: Venezuela...
GGTACCTGTTACCTTGAAGTCCATATCACCAAGATGATCCTCATCTCCAAGGATATCGGTAAGGATAGCATAACGGTCATTAGGATGTTCCTCATCGGTAATAAGACCCATAGCAACACCAGCAACTGGCTTGCGAATCTTAACACCAGCATCCATAAGAGCCAAGCAACCACCGCAGATAGAAGCCTGAGAAGAAGAACCGTTAGACTCAAGAATCTCAGACACTACGCGAACTGCGTAAGGGAATTCAGGAGCGGTAGGCATAACGGCCTTGAGAGCCCTGTATGCCAAGTTACCATGACCAATCTCACGACGACCTACGCCACGAGAAGCTTTAGCTTCGCCGGTTGAGAATGGAGGGAAATTATAATGAAGCACGAACTGCTGAGTCTCCTGAATGAGAACCTCATCGAGCTCTTTCATATCCAATTTGGTTCCGAGAGTTACGGTAGCCAAGCTCTGAGTCTCACCACGGGTGAAGATAGCTGAACCATGAACGCAAGGGAGGCAATCAACTTCGCACCAGATAGGACGAACCTCAGTAGTCTTACGACCATCGAGACGAACACCCTCATCTAGAACGAGGTTTCTCATGGCCTCTTTCTCCTCATGAGCATAATATCTTGCTACCATTGCGGCCTTAGCCTCCTGGTCTTCCTCAGAAAGGGTTGCGAGGAAGTCAGCATGGATTTTCTCAAAGCCTTCTGTTCTCTCCTGTTTGGGCTTAGCGGCCTTTGCAAGAGCATAGCACTTGTCATAGCAGAAGTCGTGAACGGCTTTGCGGAGTTCCTCATCCTCCTCATCGTGAGGATAGTCTCTCTTGACCTCTTTGCCACATTCTTTGTTGAGTTCTTTCTGAACGCGGCAGTGCTTTTTGATTTCTTCGTGAGCGAACTTGATGGCGCCGAGCATTACATCCTCGGTAACCTCTTTCATTTCGCCCTCAACCATCATGATGTTCTCCTCAGTAGCGGCAACAACCAACTCAAGGTCAGCAGCCTCCATCTCGGAGAAGTTAGGGTCGATCTTATATTCACCATTGATTCTAGCCACTCTGACCTCAGAAATAGGTCCGAGGAATGGCAAATCGCTGGCTGCGAGAGCTGATGATGCTGCGAGTCCAGCAAGAGCATCGGGCTGAATGTCTTTCTCTGCAGAAAGGAGCCAGATGTTTACGAATACTGCCAGATGGAAATCATCAGGGAAAAGCGGTCTGAGGGCTCTGTCGACGAGACGAGCTACGAGAACCTCGTAGTCAGACGCTTTGCTTTCGCGTTTCATGAAACCGCCAGGGAATCTGCCGGCTGCATAGAATTTTTCTTTGTAATCTACTTGGAGGGGAAGGAAATCCGTTCCTTCGGTGACCTCTTTAGCGCAAGTAACTGTGGCAAGGAGAACTGTGCCACCCATTCTGACGACCGCTGCGCCATCTGCCTGTTTGGCGACTTTACCGGTCTCAATTTCGATTACCCGACCGTCGGATAATTCAATTTTCTTTGTAATTACGTTCATTATCGTTTACCAATTGTTCTAGCATACAAAAAAGGGACAGCCCACTTGGGGAACCTGTCCCTTTGAATCTCCTTTATAGTTTATCGACGGAGACCGAGCTCCTTAACGATGCTCCTGTATCTTTCAATATCAGTTTCCTTCAAGTAATCCAGAATCTGACGTCTCTTACTTACAAGGCGGAGAAGTGAACGACGAGTAACAACGTCTTTCTTGTTCTTCTTCACATGTTCGGTAAGGTGATTGATACGGTAGGAGAATAAAGCAACTTGACTCTCAGGTGAGCCGGTGTCTTGTATTGGACTTTCCGTACTTAGCGAAAATCTCTTGCTTCTTTNNAGGCATCAAATATTCAGCCATCGTGCAAAAAATTTAAGTTAATAAATCAATCTATCCGCTTTATCAATGCTACTGCGGTCAAAAGCGTGCAAATTTAGTTATAAAATTCGATATTCCAAGCAGTTTGGAAAGAATTTCTAAAGCTACGAGAGACGACTGCCTCGTCGACCGTCTCGCCCCTCGGGGCTGTCAGCGTTAGCTGACTGGGGGTACGAGAGTAGAGCGAAGTGTTACAGAGGAGAAGGAGGAGAGGAGATTGAGGATGGAGGCGCAGTTGGTGCTTGTGGAGGCGTAAAAAGGAAGATGAGTGCAAAGTATGACGCTCTTGGAAGCCTTGTCGGAAACGAGTTCGACGTCCTGTCTCAACCATTCAACCTGGTCACCGGAGAAATCCGATCTCACATTATTCATGACAACAATATGCGAATCTCCCCTATCGAAAGCATAATCAGTAGGCCCGAAAAATTCAACATAAGCCGAAGCCACATCAGTGTCACCTATACAAGTAAAAACTGGAAAATAACCATTTTCGGAAGAAACGGTCCCAAGAATCCGGTCCATCTGCCCATACATATCCTCGGTACTGGCGATATCGCCCAAAACAATGGCGCACGGATTCGAGACCTCATCAGCATAAGCCTCGACATTGTACAGAACCATAGTCTTCCAAGCAACCGCCGACAAAGAATCAGCACACGCCGGACCATCAATCAGAATCAACGAAACATCCTCCTTGGCGGCAGGAGTAAGGACGAAATCAACCCTATCCGCCTCGGTACTCATATCAACCGCACCCCAAATCAAAGGCTTCGACTTCTTATTCTCATCCATCGGAATCGCATAACCCGCAGGCACACGACACTGCGCTGTGGCAACCCTTTCATCGGCAACCATATAATACACTCCCTTGGCATCCGTCAAAACCCACTGATAACCATCAGACACAGCCACACCTTCAATCCCCTCGCCGGTCACAGCATCAGTCACCAATCCCACCAAATTATTGCCATAAGGCACCGTAAGGCCATCAATAGTTATGGAAATATACTCATTCTTCATGCAGCCGCCAAGCAAAAAAGCCGCGGCCACCAAAGCATATTTCCATAACCCATTTCTCATAACTCCGCTAATATAGCGATTTTTCTTGATATAGCCCTAATAAAAAAGGCGCCTGCGAGAGCGGGCGCCTTATTTTGTATGTGATTCAAATTAGAATCTGTAGCGAATACCAAGGGCGATACCGTAGGCATAGAAAGCTTTGGAGCCGAAATAGTAAATCGGTCTGTAGTCCAAAGAGAGCTGCAGAGGGAAGGAGAAGTTATACTCCACACCAAGCTGTCCACCGATACCACCAGCGAAACCGCTGTAGCTATCGCTCTTCCAAGAACCAAGTGAAGCTGCGGGACCAACGTAAACATTGCAAGCGCCATTACCGGCTACGATGAAATCGTATGCACCTGTTACGAAGAAGCTGAAGTTATTTCCGCTGTTTCCCCAAGCACCGAGGTCGATTTCAGCAAAGCTGTTACCACCAATTGAGTGCTGATAAGAAAGTTCACCACCATAACCGGCACGGAGACCGATAGCTCTAGGCTGAGCTGATGCAACTGCTGCAAAGCAGAGAACTGATGCAATGATAAGAAGTGCTTTTTTCATTACTAAATAAAATTAATGTTAATATTACAAATATAATACTTTTCTTTAAGAATCCTAATTGCCGATACCGGAAAAGCCCATAAATGCCATAGCTAGGATACCTACGGTGATAAGAGCAATAGGAAGGCCCTTGAATGCCTTAGGCACGTTATTCATGGCGAGATGCTCCCTAAGACCTGCAAACAAAATCATGGCAAGGCCATAACCGAGCGAGGTGCAGAAAGCATAGAGAAGAGCCTCTCCAAGACCAAGCATATGAGAAGGCTGGCCGAAGGTGAACTCCTTGGTAACCACGTTGATGGCAACACCGAGAACGGTACAGTTGGTGGTGATAAGAGGGAGGAAGATNCCCAGAGCCTGATAGAGCGAAGGAGAAATCTTCTTCAGTACAATTTCAACAATCTGCACCAAAGCGGCGATAACCAAGATGAAAGCGATGGTCTGAAGGAAGGTCAGATCAAACGGAATCAGCAAATATTTATTGAGAAGATATGTCACAAGAGTGGCAAGAGTAATAACGAAGCAAACCGCGGCGGACATACCCGTAGCCGTAGAAAGCTTGTTGGAAACTCCCAAGAAAGGACATATACCCAGGAATTGGGCCAGTACGATATTATTGACGAATATCGACGAAACTATAATCAGAAGAATTTCCATAACTATTTCTTAGCCAAAAACTTGTTAAACAATACCATAAGATAACCAAGAACCAGGAANGCGCCAGGAGCCATGACGAANGCAAGCATGCCGTCGCCAGGGAGGAACTTCCAACCGAAAGCGGAACCGCTACCCAGAATCTCACGCACGAGGCCGATAACGGTGAGCGAGCAAGTGAAGCCCAAACCCACACCCAGACCNTCGCAGGCGGAATCTATGACGCTATTCTTGTTGGCGAAAGCCTCGGCTCTACCAAGCACGATACAGTTCACAACGATGAGCGGGATGAACAGACCGAGGGTGGCATAGATGTCCGGCACATAAGCCTGCATCAAGAATTGAAGCACCGTCACGAAGGTGGCGATAACCACGATATAAACGGGAATATGCACCTTGTCGGGCACTACGGGAGCGATGGCGGANATGGCCATGTTCGAGAGNACNAGAACNAAAAGTGTCGCGAGTCCCATGCTGAGTCCGTTGATGGCGGAAGTAGTAGTCGCCAGCGTAGGACACATACCAAGAATCAGAACAAACGTAGGGTTGTCCTTAATAAAACCTTTAGTGATAAGTTTACCTTTACTCATGACTTACTCTCCCTTAATTTTAGCCACAGCATCAACAGCATTGGCAACAGCCAAAGTGTAGGCTCTGGAAGTTATCGTAGAAGCGGTTATGGCATCAACATCNCCCGCATCCTTCTTCACCTTGAGAATCTTTTCATTGGGGTTGAAATTCTTCCACTGGTCCATGAAATGCTGGTCGGTGTTGCATTTAGCACCCANACCAGGAGTCTCGGAATGTGAAAGCACNGAAGTGTTGTAGACAATACCATCAGCAGTCACACCAACCATCAGCTGCAGAGGACCGCCAAAGCTCACGGTAGTGGATTTAACGGCATAGCCTATNGGCTGACCATCCTTGGTGGAAACATAATATTCAGAGGGCTGACCGCCAACCTCAATGGTCTGGGCATCGGAAATCTCNCCGCCTTCGGGAAGAACGGCACCNATAGAAGCCTTGAGAAGATTAGCGTTGGTCTGCTCGATAGGGCCCTTGGTCACGGCATAAACGGCCGCCAGAATGGCTGAGCATACCAAGCAGGTAATGGTCAGCACAAGCACCATATTTTTGAAATTCGATTTAGCTGCCATAACTAAGACCTCCCATATTTTTTCTGATGGAACCATTTATTCAATAGAGGAACCGTGGCATTCATGATGAGAATGGCGAATGACATTCCTTCAGGATAAGATCCGAAGTAACGAATCATCATGGTGATGAAACCGATTCCGATACCGAATACTATTCCGCCCTTGACGCTCATAGGTGAGGTGACGTAGTCGGTAGCCATGAAGCAAGAACCGAGAATCATACCACCGGTGAGAAGGTTGAAAATAGGATCGGTGAATCTGGCGGGATTGCAAAGCCAGAAAATAAGCGATACGAGAGCCACGGTAGCCCATATGCTAAGGGTGATATGGGGTTTGATGACCTTGCGGATGAGCAAATAAACGAAGCCGATAAGAAGGGCTATCGCTGAAAGCTCACCGGCGGAACCGCCAATGCTGCTGAAAAGCATCTGACCATAGCTCAGACCATTTGCTGACATGATTTCCGGCACTGTCTGGCCCTGAAGCAAGCCCTCTTTAACGAGTCCAAGGGGAGTGGCTCCTGTGGTCGCATCNACNCCGAAAAGNCCCTGAGGAGCCTCCCAGTGNGTCATGACGGTAGGGAAAGATATGAGCAGAAATACACGACCGGTAATCGCGGGGTTGAANACATTNTGGCCNAGNCCGCCGAAAGTCATCTTNGCNACGCCGATNGCGACAATCGCACCGATGAGAACTACCCACCAAGGAGTGGTGTAGGGGAGGTTGAGGGCCAAAAGGATACCGGTAACAACCGCTGACCAGTCTCCGATGGTGCTGCTCTTTTTGAGCATATATCTGGTGATCAAGTACTCCAGAAGCACGCAAGCGCCAACACTTACGCCCAGAACCAAGATTTCTCTCCAACCGTAGAATACGATTGAAACCAAAACCGCGGGCAGAAGCGCTATAACCACGTCACGCATCAGTGTTTTGGTGGACACTGAAGAATGTATGTGAGGGGATGGTGAAACAAGTATTTTGTCCATATCCTTTAGTTTTTATTTTCGTTTGACTTAGCCGCTTCAGCTGCAGCTTTGGCAGCTGCGGCGCGAGCCTTGATGTTNCCCATTACGGTGCCCTTCGCCTGACGAATGATGTCGAGCAGAGGAATGTGAGCGGGGCAGGTATAGAGGCAGCAGCCGCACTCTATGCAGTCCTGAGCCGCATTTGCTTCGAGCTGCTCCGCATCGAAATGGGTGAATAGACGATAGAGAAGGAAGGGCTCAAGTCCCATAGGACAAGCCTCNGCGCACTTACCGCAACGGATACAGTTGCCGGCTTCCTCTCTCTTGGTCGCTTTCTCGGAAAGGTAGATAATNGAAGAAGAACCTTTCACGGTAGTTGCGTCGAGATTAGCAATGGCACGGCCCATCATAGGACCACCGCTGATAAACTTAACGGCGCCTTCGGGAACTCCGCCGGCATATTCAGCTATGAAGCTCATAGGCACACCGATACGGAAGAGATAATTGTGCTGCTTCTCCACGGGGAGGCAATCGCCGGTCACGGTGAGGGTGTTGGTAATCAGAGGTTTATTCTTCTGAACNGCCTCATAGACAGCCAAAGTGGTACCCACATTCTGAACCACGGCACCAACGCTGATAGGAAGAGCACCGGATTTAACCTGACGGTGCATGATGGCGTCAATTATCTGTTTCTCACCGCCCTGAGGATATTTCTTCTTGAGGGTAAGAACTTCGATATTCTTGTATGGAAGCTCTGAAACGGCCTTTTTCAAAGACTCNATNGCTTCGGGTTTGTTTTCCTCTACTCCGAAGACGCATCTAGGACCGCCCAAAATCTTCTGCATGATGGCAGCGCCCACAACTATCTCNTTCGGNCTCTCNAGCATGATTCTGAAGTCGCTTGTGAGGTAGGGNTCGCATTCNGCGCAGTTGATAATCAAGCACTCAGCCTTGGCGTTTGGACCAGGATTAAGTTTAACATGGGTGGGGAAGGTGGCGCCACCGAGGCCCACAACTCCATTCATTTTGACTTTGTCCAACATTGCGGGAACATCCTCAGGAATCTCGGTAACGAGATCGGTGCTGAGGTCGATGCCCTCTGCCCACTCGTCGCCCTCTACGGCAATCTCAATGTGAGTTACATTGTTGCCTGCAAGGTCTTTGCGGGGACCTACGGATTTNACGGTACCTGATGCGGGNGCGTGAATATATGCTGAGATGAAACCGCCTGGNTCGGCGATAATCTGTCCTGTCTTAACNTTGTCTCCNACAGCTACAACTGGCTTTGAAGGAGCACCCAAACTCTGGGCTACAGACACATAAACGGTCTCCGGAATAGGCAGAACCTCAATCTTGCGATCTCTCGCAATCTTTGAGTCATTAGGGTGAACTCCACCCATTGAGAATGTAATCTTACCCATTGCTCTCCTCCTTTTTAACAGGTTCTACTTTCTTCTCAACCGGCGCCTCAGCGGTCTCTACAGGTTTAGCAGCAACCACATCAGCTGGCTTAGCAGCCTCTACGGGTTTAGCGGCAGCAGCCTCGGCGGCTTTTGCTGCGGCAGCGGCCTCTTTCGCCTTCTTATTGCGCTCGGCTATACGAGCCTTGACGGCCTCTTTGTCAAGCGGCTTGGGGAAGTTGAAAGAATGGATAGCTCCGGTAGGGCAGACAGCCTCGCACTCACGGCAGAGCTTACACTTNGTGAAGTCTATGTANGCGAGATTGTTCTCGAATACGATAGCACCATGCTGGCAAGTCCTGAAGCACATTCCGCAACCGATACAAGCGTTTGCGCAAGCCTTCTTGGCGGCGGGGCCTTTGTCGGTATTGCGGCACTCAACGGCGAGTCTCATTCCGCGAGGACCTTTNGCTCTAAGTTCGAAGAGCTTCTTAGGACAAACCTTTACGCAGCGTCCGCAAGCGGTACATTTCTCCTCGTCTACNACGGGAAGACCGGTGGTGGGGTCCATGGAAATGGCGCCGAAAGGACAAGCCTCAGCGCAGTCTCCGCAACCTAAGCAGCCGAATGCGCAACCGGTATCGCCACTATAGAGAGCGGCCTTTACACGGCAAGAATTGGCACCGTCATAATCATTAACCTTGGGGCGAGCCTCGCAAGTACCATTACAACGAAGCACAGCCACCATGGGAGCCTGNTCCTCGGCCTCGAAGCCCAGAATCGCGGCAACCTGTTTCATTACGTCATTACCACCTACGGGGCAGAAATGCTTGTGGAGATTGGGAGCCTTCACAGCCGTGTCAGCGAAAGCATGGCAACCGGCATAGCCGCAACCACCACAGTTGGCCCCAGGCAACACCTTCTCAACCTCGTCAATACGCGGATCCTCTTCTACCTTGAACTTTTCAGCTACAAGATACAAAATCACCGCCAGCAACAAGCCGAGAATTGTCACAATGGCAATAGTCCAAATAACTGTTGTTGACATAAAATTATTGAAGATTTAGATATATAACCATCTTAAAATTCGTGATGATAAACATCTTTCAAAATTAGCCATTTTTATTGGATTGACCAAAATCAAATACTCATTTTTACATCTATGCNCCANAAAATGGGGAAAGCCGATGGAATCTTGTTCCACCGGCTTTCCTTTAGAATTGAGTTTGGTACGAGAACTACAGTTCGTTCATTTCTTTTTCATAATCCTCCTTGCTGCTTACGAACAGGTCCTGATATTCTTTAAGACCGGTTCCGGCAGGGATAAGGTGACCGCTGATGACGTTCTCCTTAAGACCTTCGAGGTTATCAACACGAGCTCTGATGGCCGCTTCGCTAAGCACTTTGGTGGTCTCCTGGAAGGAAGCCGCTGAAATGAAGCTATCGGTCTTGAGGGCTGCTCTGGTGATACCCTGGAGTACCTGAGATGCGGTTGCGGGNCGAGCCTCGCGGGTTACCAACGTCTTAAGTCCCTGTCTTGACAGAGAGGAGTTCTCATTGTTCAAATCACGAGCGGAGATGATGTCACCTGCGCCATATTTCTGGGAATCACCAGGATCGAGCACGAAGAACTTGCCATAGATGTTGTCATTGGTGTCAAGGAACAACCACTTGTCAACAAGCTCCTCAGGCAGGAATTCTGAATCACCAGGATCGTGAATCTGAACCTTACGCATCATCTGGCGTACGATAATCTCGAAGTGCTTGTCGTTGATCTTCACNCCCTGGAGACGATAAACGGCCTGAACCTCATTCACGATGTACTCCTGAGCCTTAACGGGACCAAGTACGTTGAGAATGTCGCTAGGAGATATACCACCATCTGAAAGCCTTGTACCGGCTCTTACATAGTCGTTCTCCTGAACCAGAATCTGTTTTGTCAACGGCACAAGATAGCTCTTCTCGACGCCACTCTTGTTGCGGACGATAATCTCGCGCTGACCTCTCTTGATCTTACCCATAACAATCTCACCGTTGATTTCGGATACGATAGCGGGGTTAGAAGGATTTCTNGCCTCGAACAACTCGGTAACTCTNGGGAGACCTCCCGTGATATCACTCGACTTGCCGACGGCGCGAGGTATCTTGATTATGATGGCTCCAACCTTAACTTCCTGACCATCGGAAACCAGTACGCGGGCTCCTACAGGGAGGTTGTAAGTGTGGAGTGTATTACCACTTGCGTCTGTGATGACGATTGCGGGGTTCTTGGTCTTATCACGAGACTCAATGATAACCCTATCGGTGTTGGTGGCGAACTCATCAGCGATATCCACACGNTAGGTGACACCTTCGAGAAGGTTGTCATAGNGTACGATACCGTCGGTCTCCACGATTGTGATAGCGTTGTACGGGTCCCAACTACAAATAAGATCACCCTTCTTCACTGACTCNCCGTCCTTCTTGTTAAGTACTGANCCGTAAGGNANATCGTACTGTGAGAAGGTCATACCGGTTCTCTCATCCACAATCTTGAGCTCGGTCATACGGCTGACAACAACCTCCTCGACACCNGTATCGGTAACTCTCTGGATGGTTCTGAGCTCGTCGTACTGAAGTTTACCNTCGTACTTGGATTCGATGGATGAATCGGTAGCGGCGCTGGATGCGGTACCACCGGCGTGGAAGGTACGCAGAGTAAGCTGGGTACCAGGCTCACCGATTGACTGAGCTGCGATGACACCGACAACTTCACCCTTCTCAACCATGCGGCTGGTGGCGAGGTTACGTCCGTAGCACTTAGCGCAGACACCCTTGCGGGACTCGCAAGTAAGCACGGAACGNATTTCAACCTGCTCGATAGGGAGTGAATCGATAAGAGCGGCGGTATCCTCNCGGATTTCCTCACCGGCCTTGATGATAAGCTCACCTGTGAGAGGATTGAAAATGTCATGCACAGAAGTACGTCCNAGAATTCTCTCACCGAGAGATTCTACTACCTCATCCTTATTCTTGATAGCGGTGGCGATAAGACCTCTAAGAGTACCGCAGTCTTCCTCGGTGATGATGACATCATGAGAAACGTCTACGAGACGTCTGGTCAAATAACCTGCATCCGCTGTCTTCAACGCTGTATCAGCCAAACCCTTACGGGCACCGTGGGTTGAGATGAAGTACTCGAGCACCGTCATACCCTCCTTCAAGTTGGAGATAATAGGATTCTCGATAATTTCATTACCGGCGGCACCTGACTTCTGCGGCTTGGACATAAGGCCTCTCATACCGCAGAGCTGCTGGATCTGCTGCTTGGAACCACGGGCTCCTGAATCCAACATCATGTAGACGGGGTTGAATCCCTGCTGGTCGGAAGAAATTTGCTTCTCAACCATGCTGGTGAGCTGATTATTGATAGATGTCCAAACGTCGATAACCTTGTTGTAACGCTCGTTATCGGTGATGAAACCCATCTGATAGTTCATCTTGATGTCATCCACCTGTTTGTAACCGCTCTCGATGAGCTCAGTCTTCTTCTCAGGGATGAGCACGTCACCAAGGTTGAAGGAAATACCGGCACGGAACGCGCGATCGTATCCAAGATTCTTGATATCGTCAAGGAACTGGGCGGTACGGGTTACACCGGTGTTCTTGATAACCGAGGTGATGATGTTTCTAAGGGATTTCTTACCAAGTACTTCGTTAACGTAAGGTACCTCGTCAGGTACATACTGATTCACGATAATACGTCCNGGAGTGGTCTCAATCATCTGATAACCCTTTGTCTCATCCTTCTTGTCGACAGGAATTCTGACATTGATTTTCGCGTGGAGGTCCACTACCTTCTCATTGAGAGCTACGATAACCTCTTCAGGACCATAGAAACTCATACCCTCGCCCTTTGCGCCAGGACGTACTTTGGTGATATAGTAAAGACCAAGTACCATATCCTGTGAAGGAACGGTGATAGGAGATCCGTTGGCAGGGTTCAAAATGTTCTGAGAACCGAGCATCAGAAGCTGAGCCTCCATGATAGCCGCATTGCCGAGAGGTAGATGGACGGCCATCTGGTCACCATCGAAGTCGGCGTTGAACGCGGTACAAGCGAGAGGATGCAACTGGATAGCCTTACCCTCAATCATCTTAGGCTGGAAGGCCTGGATACCAAGTCTGTGGAGGGTAGGGGCACGGTTAAGGAGTACCGGATGGCCCTTCATCACATTCTCAAGGATATCCCAGATGACAGGATCTTTTCTATCCACGATCTTCTTGGCGCTCTTCACGGTCTTCACGATACCGCGCTCGATGAGCTTACGGATGATGAAAGGCTTGTAGAGCTCTGCCGCCATGAATTTAGGAAGACCGCACTCATGCATCTTAAGCTCAGGACCAACAACGATAACGGAACGGGCTGAATAGTCCACACGTTTACCGAGGAGGTTCTGACGGAAGCGGCCCTGCTTACCTTTGAGAGAGTCGGACAGNGACTTGAGAGCCCTNTTGGATTCGCTCTTGACGGCGCTTGACTTCTTGGAATTATCGAATAGAGAATCAACTGCTTCNTGGAGCATACGTTTCTCATTTCTGAGAATTACCTCAGGAGCCTTGATCTCAATGAGTTTTTTAAGACGGTTGTTACGAATAATAACCCTTCTNTAGAGGTCGTTGAGGTCGGAAGTAGCGAAACGACCACCATCGAGCGGAACGAGAGGACGAAGGTCCGGAGGAATAACCGGAATAACCTTCATTATCATCCACTCAGGTCTGTTGATGCCGTCGCTCTCCTCGAACCACTTAACAACGCTCAATCTCTTGAGGATTTCATTCTTGCGCTGCTGAGATGTCTCGGTAACCATAGCGGCGCGAAGCTCTTTGGCAAGAGCCTTAACGTCGGTTTGGGCGAGGAGGTCATAAAGACCTTCAGCACCCATCTTAGCTATGAATTTTTCGGGATCATCATTTGCCAACTCGGCATTGCCAGGAAGGTTGTGCAGAGCATCCATGTACTCTTCCTCAGAGAGAAGGTCGAGCTTCTTGTATNCACTCTTACCAGGGTTGATAACCACATATTTCTCGTAGTAGATGACTGACTCAAGTTTCTTGGCAGGCATACCGAGAACCGCGGAAATCTTATTCGGGGCAGACTTGAAGTACCAGATATGGGCCACGGGAACGGTGAGAGTGATATGTCCCATCCTTTCCCTGCGGACCTTCTTCTCAGTGACCTCTACACCGCAACGGTCGCAGACGATACCACGATATCTGATCCTCTTGTATTTGCCGCAATAGCACTCATAGTCCTTGGTAGGACCGAAGATCTTCTCGCAGAAAAGTCCGTCACGCTCCGGCTTGTAGGTTCTGTAGTTTACCGTCTCCGGCTTCAGAACCTCGCCGCAAGACCTCTTGATGATGTCCTCCGGTGATGCCAAAGAGATGCTTATTCTCTGGAAATTGCTTCTTACTTTGTTATCTTTTGTATTTAAAGCAGGCATATTTTACTTCTATTTTTGTCTTTGTTAATCCAATGTAACCTTGAGTCCGAGTCCTCTTAACTCGTGAAGCAATACGTTGAGTGATTCAGGGATGCCTGGAGTAGGCATAGGATCACCTTTGACGATAGCCTCATAGGTCTTGGACCTTCCGTTTACGTCATCGGATTTGACGGTCAAGATTTCCTGAAGCGCGTTAGCCGCACCGAAGGCCTCGAGGGCCCAAACCTCCATCTCTCCGAAACGCTGACCTCCGAACTGAGCTTTACCGCCCAAAGGCTGCTGTGTGATGAGAGAGTAAGGTCCGATGCTTCTNGCGTGCATCTTATCATCAACCATATGTCCGAGCTTGATCATGTAGATAACACCTACGGTAGCGGGCTGGTCGAACCAGTCACCGGTGCCACCGTCACGAAGCTGAGTCTTACCGAATCTGGGGACTCCTGCCTTGTCGGTGTAGTCGCAAATCTGTTCAATGCTCGCACCATCGAAGATAGGGGTGCTGAACTTGAGTCCGAGTTTGGAACCTGCCCAACCGAGCACGGTCTCATAAATCTGACCAAGGTTCATACGAGAAGGCACGCCCAGAGGGTTGAGAACTATATCTACAGGAGTACCATCCTCAAGGAACGGCATATCTTCCTCCCTTACGATCTTAGCCACGATACCCTTGTTTCCGTGACGTCCCGCC
>Ga0065709_1006224_pt1 | contig 13854 bp, 8 predicted proteins | sample Hoacrofraction14_2_FD_59096 | JGI IMG/M metagenome (GOLD analysis project Ga0065709, IMG submission 59096) | Hoatzin crop microbial communities from Cojedes, Venezuela, sample from fiber fraction 14 v1 | ecosystem: Host-associated > Birds > Digestive system > Esophagus > Crop | place: Venezuela...
GTCGGTTGACGCTGCCCTTACGTGTGCTGTGTGCTGTAAGCTGTATGCTGTGTACTGTATTGTGTACTGTCTGCATGCCGCGCCGGGCGCAGCAGTTACCGATATTTGTAACTGTTCAGCACGGGTTGCTGAACAGTTACCGATATTTTTCCATATATGATATGCAGTCATGTGCCGCGGATGCCGCCGTCCGCCGCCTCTCCTGCGGCCGCGCCTCACAGCGGGATCAGAATGCGCAGCCGGTACCATCCGCCTTTCGTTTCGATATTCATCGATCCGTTATACTTCTCCACCACCTGTTTGATACTCTTCGATCCGAACCCGTGATACCGCTTGTCCGGCTTGGTGGTCACGGGCAGGCCGCCGACGAGGGCCACCTCCTGTCCGCCGTAGCGGTTCTCCACGCGGATGCGGAGGAAATTCTTCTGTCGGCTCACGTTCACGTAGAGTGTCCGGGCGGCGGGATCGGGGACGGAGCGGGCGCCTTCGATGGCGTTGTCTAACGCATTTCCGAAGAGGGCCGCGAGGTCCATGGGATCCATGAAGCCTAAGGTACTGCCGTCCGCGGCGGCGGTGAAGGTGATGTGCTCGTTCTGGCACTGCAGGCTCTTCGCGGTGAGGATCGTGTCGAGGTAGCGGTTCCCGGTGGTCACCTGGGCCTCGAACTGCCGCACCTCCTGCTCCATCCGGTCCAGATACCTGACCTTCTCCTCGGTGGCCGTCTCGGACTTGATCAGCTCGATCTGGTGCTTGAGGTCGTGATATTTGCGGTTGACCAGCGCGATGCTCTCCTCGGAGACCCGGTAGTTGTCGTACTGCAGCCGGAGCATCTGCTCGAGCATCTCCTTCTCGAGGCGCACGTCCTGCATGAGCGACTGCAGATGCCAGACGTAGAGGAAGATTACGCCCCCGAGGTCGGCCAGTGTCCGGATGATGAAGATCTCATGCGTGTACGTGCTGCTGAACGGCGTGTCCCGCAGCACGTAGCTCAGGTTGCTGAACACGTACGTCGCGAGCCCGATCGCCAGTGCGATGACCGCGCGCAGGCGGCCCGGCAGCATCTTTTCCTCCAGCGGGGCCAGCCGGCGCTCGGCCAGGCTTAAGAGCGTCAGCATCAGCGCGTAGAACAGGATCACGCCGGCCGAGGCGGTCCACACATTGTGCGGGTAGCCCAGGCGCGTCACGAGGTAATAATAGATCTGCCAGAACAGCGAGGCCGTCAGCTCACCGATCAGGAACGAGCGCACGCCCATGTACAGAGCCGCCTGCAGCTCGATCTCGCAGACCGCCATCAGGTACACGCTCACCGACAGATACGTGATCAGCATGCTGAAGACGAAGAGCGCATTGCGCGAGCCCTTCGTCACGGTCAGGAACACCAGCAGAAATGCCGCCAGCACCGCGCTGTAGAACGTGAACGCACGCCGCGCCTTCTCCGCCGCCCGGTGCGTGACGGCCAGCATGAAGGCCGCACCGGCATAGGCGAGCGCGTAAAAGATGCCCGGGGTGTCCCGGAGCGTCTCGATGTGGCTTCCCGCGAGGAGGCCGAAGATGCGGTCTGCTGTCATATCCCCACCTCTGCGTAGTATGCGTTCAGCGCGCCGAGCAGCTTCTTCTGCTCTTCTCCGCTCAGCTGCAGTTTCTGCTCGCCGAGCTGCAGCTCGCTGCCGCGCACGCTCTCGACGAAGTCCAGGTTCAGCAGGCGGTCGCGGCCGAGGGCGTAGAAGCGCCGCTCATCCAGCCGCTGCGCGGCTTCCTCCAGGGTTCCGTCCGCGGTGATGTCGCCGGACGCGGTGTGGTAAACGAGAGTTTTGCTGCGCTGCTCGATGAAGATCAGCTGCTTCTCCTCGACCTTCTCGACGCCGTCGCCGACCGGCACCAGGAAATCCCGCCCGTCGCCGCGCGCGTCCGCGCCGAGTGTGCGGTCGAGCGCCGCGAAGAGCTTCCCGTCGTCGAGCGGGCGCACCAGATAATCGGCCGCGCCGACGCGGTAGCCCGCGCGCACGTGGGTTTCGTCCGGAGCGATCAGGACCATCGCGACCACATCGTCGAGCCGGCGGATCTCCGCCGCGCCGGCGAGGACCTTCCGCGCCTCGTCCTCTTCGCCGAGACTCATCAGGATCAGGTCGTACTCGGACCAGTACTGGTACTCGATGGTCAGCTGCTGCATGCTGCCGAAGGCGGAGACGCCCAGCATGCGTTCCCGCCGCCGTTTGTACCTCTCCACCCGCTCCAGGATATCCCGCCTGCTCTCATACAGGCTGTCCACGATCGCGATCCTCAGCATGTCGGCTCCTCTCTGCTGTGTCCCCCCGGTGCTGTCTCTGCTTCTGCCGCTGTGTTTTCTGCCGCTGCGTCTGTGTCTGTGATCTTGCCCGGTCCGCTACCGCTGTCCGTGAGCCTCCCGGCCTTCCCCGCCGCCCTCTGCCGCGCCTGTGCCCGAGCGCGCCGCGGCGGAAAGGGCCGGTGCTCTCAGGTTCAGTATACACCGGCTCACGGAATTTTCCCGGAGAGAGCGTGACCGGCACATACGGCGGCGTGAACGGCAAAAGTTACGCCCGGGGCGCCCACCCGCCGCGGGTGAACGGTCGCCCCGGGCGTTGCCGCAGATTCTGTTGCTGTATGTATTCCTGCCTGATTTTCCCGGACAGCCGGCCCGTGTCTTCCGGCTCCCGTGCTTTGCTCAAAAGCGCTGCGCCGGCGCCGCACACCCCGCGCCGGGCACCTCACGCCATGAAATCGTTCAGCGCGTCGAGGAATTCTTTCTTCCGCGTGCGGCTGATGCGCAGGGTCTCCGGCCCGACGAGGACGTCGCTTCCCCGCACGCCGCTGACGTGGTCGAGGTTCACGAGGTAGCACCGGTTGCACCGCGAGAAGCCCGCGTCCTTCAGGACCGCCTCGACCTCCGTGATCGCGCCCTTCGTCTCGTACGCCCCGTCCATCGTGTGATAGCACAGGCTGTGGTCCTGCACTTCCACATAGTAAATGCGTGAAATATCCAGCTTCCGCGTTGTCCCGCGCTCGCTGATGCTCACGTACCGGTTCTCATCCCGCCGGACCATCCGCAGCACCCGCTGCATGCAGTCGTCGAATTCCTCCGGCCGCAGCGGCTTGACGAGATAATCCGCCGCGCCGACCCGATAGCCCTGCACGGCATAGCGCGGATTGTAGGTGACGAACACGATCGGCACCTCTTTGTCGAGCTCCCGGATCTGCTCCGCGGCCGACATCCCGTCCTGGAAGCGCATCTCCACGTCCAGGAAGAGCAGGTCGAACCTGGCCCCGTAGTTCTCCGTGATATCCTCTCCGTCACTCATCTCGGTTATCTGGAACGCCAGCGCATGCTCCTGCGCGTACTGTTCCAGCGCTTTCCTCAGGATCTCGCGGTCCTTCGGCTCGTCATCGATCACTGCGATCCGCAACATACGTCTCTCCCGTAAAAAAGGGGAGAGGCCGCCAAGACCTCTCCCTCTGTCCTGTCTCCGGTCATTATACCATCGGCCGGTGTATCAGACAAGTTTGCTTTTGCAGTTGATGCATGCCGCTGCCGTCACCGCCGGCGCGGGCGAGCCCTGCCGCCGCGGACGCTGTCGGCACGCTGCCTGTTTCTCTCAGGCCTCCGCCTTCACCGTCGGCGCGAACGCCGCGACCCAGACCACGATCAGGTCCAGCACCGCCAGCACCGCGTAGGTGACGAAGCTCTGGATCGTCTTGAACGGATCAAGACTCGTCACGACGTAAGCGATCTGGTTGACCATCTTCGCCGTCGCGAAGGTGATGCCGAGACCCAGCGCCGCGCTGGCCACGATGATCAGGATGCTCTGCAGGACATTGTCCTTCAGGGCGCCGCTCAGAGCCACCGAGAGCACGATCGCCGCGAGCGCCACGCCGAAGCAGATGTAGACGTTCGTGTCCGTGTACATGACATTGCGATACAGGATCATTGCCGCCAGCGTCAAAATGCCCGCAAAGATCAGCGAATAATAACCGAATGCTTTCTTCATACCGTTCACCCCCGCAATCAGGCCGCAGCCTTTTTCTCTTTTCTACGCTTCAGCAGTGACACGATCGCGAGCAGCGCTGTCAGCGCGCCGAGACCGGCTGTTCCGGCGTACAGAGCCTTCTGGTACCAGGTCAGCACATAGACCTTCTCGGTCGTGCTGGTCAGGCCGTTCATGGCGTTGCTCGCTGCCATGTTGTAGGCCCAGTACTTGATGTTCCGCTTCATCTGCGCCTGGAAGTCGCCGTCCTTCTCGATCTCGGACTTGCTGGCGTTCATCTCGCCGATCTCCGAGGTCTCATAGGCCGAGCTCGTCAGGCAGTTGCCGCCGCCGGCCGCCGTGACATCGCGCCAGTTCATGTAGTCCGCGCCGTTGATCATGTCGGTGACGACCCAGCCGTTATAGCCCCACTCATTTCTGAGGATGTTGGTCAGCAGGTTGGTGCACGCACCGGCGTAGACCGTGCCGACACGGTTGAAGGAGGTCATCAGACCGTCCGCGACGTTCTCGCTCAGCACCTTCTGGAAGCATCTCAGCTCGAGCTCACGGCCCGCCTGCTCCGTGAAGTACGTCGACAGGCCGGAACGGTTCGTCTCCTGATGGTTGAACGCGAAGTGCTTCGGCTCCATCATGAGGCCCTTGCTCTTGCCGCCCACGCAGCAGGCATAGCCCTGCAGGCTCGTCAGCATCGGGTCTTCCGAATAATACTCATGGTTACGTGCGCAGTACACCGCGCGGTGCAGGTTCAGACCCGGTGCGAAGAGGGATGCCTCATAGGCCCACAGACCGTCCTCGCCGAACAGCTTGCCTTCCTCTTCCGCCAGCTCCATGTTGAAGGTCGCCGCGACCAGCGGTTCGGTCGGCATCGTCGCCATCGAGTAGGTACCGCACTCGTCCTGATCGGTCGTGTAATACGGGATGGAGGACAGATCACTCGACCAGCGGATGTAGTAGCCGGCCACCTGGTCGTAGGCAAAGCCGACCGGGCCGTCGTTCTCATTGGTTCTCGGCAGGCCGATGGAATCGATGTTCTCGATGTCGTCGCCGCCTTTCTCGATGAACTGGATCGCCTCATCGAGCGTGACCTGATCCAGCAGCAGATCCCAGTTGTCATCGTCGAAATCCAGCACGCCGGTGAAGTTGCCGTTCTCGTCGAGGATCATCATGTCGATGAGCGACAGGCCGTTGTCGGCGCCCCAGGTGACACTCTCGCCGCCCTCGGTCAGCTCATAGTTGGAGTTCGTCAGGCCGACCATCATCGCCTCGGTCGGAGTCAGGCTCTCGACCGGCGTCCAGCCCTTCGTCCAGTCGCTGCGCGTCGTGTACTCGACCGTGTTCTCGATCAGGTTGTTGATGTTCGCATCCTGCAGCTGGTTCTGGACACCGATGGAATAGGTCTCGATGTTCGTCCCCTCCATCGTCCAGACGATCGCGTTCGACGCCTCGATGACCTCGGTGTCCGCCGTCATGACCAGACCGTCCTCGGAGCCCGTCTTGGCCGCCAGGACATTGTTCAGGGCCTCATGGGCGCCGTTGCCGATCGCGAAGTAGTAGTCGCCGCTCTCGAGCACCCAGGCACCGATCGTGCCGTCGGCCTTCTCGGCCGTCTCGTCATAGCTCGCGAAGTAGCTCGGATCGAATTCGATCTCGACCGTCTCGCTCGCGCCCGGCTCCAGCACGCCGGTCTTGCCGTACGCGACCAGCTGGATCGCGGACTTCTCGATGCCGCCCTCGGTATACGGTGCCTGCACATAGAGCTGCACGACACTCTTGCCGGCTCTGTCGCCCGTGTTCTCCACTTTCACGACCGCCTTGCACTCTTCGCCGATCGTGCACTGAACCGACTCCAGCGTCTGCGAGAAGGTCGTGTAGGAGAGGCCGTAGCCGAACGGATAGGACACTTCGTCCTCATAGACCCAGGTGTCGCCCGCGAAGGCGCCCTCGGAGGAATCCGCGTTGCCCCGTCCGAGCACGCTGTCCTCGTAACGGGTCTCATAGTAGCGGTAGCCCACGTAGATGCCTTCGGACTCGACCAGGTACCAGTCACCCTTGTTCGTCTCGGTCAGCTCCGCGTTGCCGGAGGTGGAGGCATTCGTGTAGAGATACACGCCGAAGTTCACCATCGACGGCGCCGAGATGCTGTTCGCGGCGTAGGTATCCGGCAGATGACCGGACGGGTTCTCTTCGCCGCTGATCACGTCCGCGGTGCCGAGGAAGCCGCTGACACCCGGCTCGCCCGCCCAGACGATGGCGTCGATCTCGTCGTCATTTTTCAGGTCATCGATCTCGATCGGGTTGTTCGCGTTGATCATGACCACGACCTTCGTGCTGTGCTCCTTGGCCAGCGCGATCATCTCCTGCTCATGCTCGGAGAGGGCCAGCGGGCGTTCGAAGGTGTCATGCTCCTTGGTGTCGGTCATCTCGACCTCGTAGTCGGCCGCCTCGGAGCTGCCGCGGGAGATCACGACCAGTGCGACCGTGTCGTCGGCCGTCGCCAGAAGATCGTCCGTGTACATGTCGCCCGGCACCTCGCCGATGCAGTACTGCGACGGGTTCTCATAGGTCATGCCGAAGGACGGCTTCAGGCCCGATCCGCCCGGACGGGCATACTCACTCGCCTCGTCGCTCGCATAGAAGTCGAGGAAGTCCTGGTTCAGGGTGTAGCCCTTCTCCGCGAAGGCCATCTCGATCGACCACTTGACCTGCTCGTCCGACACACCGGAATCGGTCGCGACCGTCGCCGACGAACCGATCATGCCGCCGTAGGTCGGGTTGTGGGAGTTCATGCCCCACAGCGTGACGGTCTCCGCGGAAATGTCAAGCGGCAGCGCCGCGTTGTTATTCTTCAGCAGCACCGTGCCCTCTTCCGCGATCTGCTCGGCCAGTGCGTTCTTGGCCGCGACCACGTCCGCCAGGGTCTCGTAATCTGACTTGAAGTACGTCGAGTCAACCTCTTCCGTGCCGTCGGAGTTGTCCACCAGCTTGTAGTTGGACGTGCCCAGCAGCGAGTTCAGCGTGGAAGCGTTCGCGTTGACGATCTGGATCGCGCCGAACATGAACGCCGTCAGGCCGGCGGTCACGGTGGTCAATCCGCGCCAGACTGTTGAATGTCCCTTTTTCTTCATACTATCTGTCCTCCTTACCTGTTAGCTTCCCGCCGGCAGCCCCGCAGGCCTCTCCGGCTTATTGCTTAGCGTTATTCTATCACTCGCCCCGCCGCCCGCCAGCGGGGTGCGCGGAATGCATGCCTGCGAGCGTGAACGGCGCACGGGATGCAGAAGCGGCCGCTTCCACCGCCGCTTCTGCTTTTACCTGCGGGCGCTTTGCCGCCCGTTTGTCTGTCGTATGTTTCAGCCCAGCGCCGCGTCGAGCCAGGTCTTCACCTCGGCGAGGCTCTCATCCGAATAAAAGAGATCCGCCGCGTGCTTCAGGCCGTCGCGCAGGATCAGCGTGACGCTGTCCTCGCCGAGGGCCTCCGTGAGCTGTGCGGCGAGCTTCTCGGACACCGTGACCGGCACCGTCATGTCCGCGGTACCGTGCTCGATCAGTACTTTGAGATCCGAGCCGTCCGTGAGGTTTTCCCCGATGTAGTACGCCGCCTGCAGCTTCTCGTACTCCTCGTCCGTCAGCTCGTCCGCCTTCATGCGCAGCCAGTACTCATGCACGTTGCTGTAGCCGGTGCCCCTCAGGTAGCGGTTCACCCACTCCATCGACAGCGCGCGGATCCAGGCCGGGATCCCGAGATCCGCCGCCTGCTCCTCCTCCTGCCCGAGGTCGCCGGCCCCGTAGAAGTCCACGAGCGCCTGCACCTGCGACGAAACCTTCCCCTCCGGCTCGTCTTCCCCCGTAAATGGCAGGGACGTATACTCGTCGTCATTCGTGATCGCCGTCATCACCGCCAGATACCCGCCGGCCGACTCGCCCCAGACGGCGATGCGGTCGGGATCGAGGTTGTATTCCTCCGCGTGCGCCCGCAGGAAACGGACCGCCGCCTTCACGTCCTCGATCGCCGCCGGGAACGCCGCCTCCCGGGCCAGCCGGTAGTTGACGGTGGCCGCCGCATAGCCGTGATCCCGGAAGTAGCGGTACATGAACTGCGCCTGCCGCGACTCCAGGTCGTTGGTGACGAAGCCGCCTCCGTGAATGCACACGAGCAGCGGCACCGGCTCGTCACTGTCCGGCACGTACAGGTGCAGATAATCCGAGTCGGACACGTCGCTGTAGGAGACGTTCTCGTACGATGTCCCGCCGTCCCAGTCCGTGGACGTGTCCGGGGTGATCGTCTTCGCGAAGGCGTTCTGCCACAGGAGCTTCGCGGTGTCCGGGTGTGTGAGCGCCCACAGCAGCGCCGCCACGATGGCCGCGCCGAGCACGATGCCGACCCCCGCCAGGATCTTCCGCCACAGCGGGCGTCTTGTTTTCTCTGTCATATCTGCCTCCCCATCACTTCAGATCGAAGGACATAAAATCAAAGTGCCCCTTTCCCTCGAACGTGAAGTACAGCGCGCTCTTTGCCGTGCCGGATGCGATCGGCGCGGAGAAGCCCTTCTCCTGGCCGCCGGTCGGGCGGATCGCGATGCGGGCGACCGGCTCGCCGTTTACTTCGTTTTTCACGAGCACCGTGCCCTGCGCGCGGCTGCGCACGTGGATGCGGATCTTCGAGGTCTTCGTCAGATCGAAGTACTTGAAGCCGGCCACCGCGCCGTCGCACATGTTCGCGATGTACTGGTCCGGACCTTCCTCACGGTCACCGCCGTCCTGCGTGAGGTACGGGCTGTTTCCCTTGAGGTACTTGATCATCGACAGGAAACGGGTCCCGTTCTTGCCGTACACATTGCAGGCCGCGTACGCCGGGTAGCTGCCCTTCCCGCGCAGCGGACCGCCGTTGAGGCCGCAGGAGGTCATCTCCGCCTGATAGAAGCGCCCGTTCTCGAAGCGGATCTCCTCGGCGCAGCCCTGCCGCGAGGACTGCTTGCGGTTCGTGTGGCGATGATAGAAGATATAATACTTGCCGTTGATCTCGATCAGCGAGCCGTGCGTGTTGCCGGTGTCCATGCGGGCGTGCTTCACATCCGTCACGCCCGGCATGCCGATGTCGCCGTCGCTCACGAGCACGCCGCCGAACTCGAAGCCGCCGTCCGGGCGGTCGCTGGTCGCGTAGCACAGCTCATGGCTGTTCAGCGAGCTGTAGATGAAATAGTAGGTGCCGTTGAACTTCCGCATCGAGCTGGCCTCGAGGAAGGCATGGCCCTTGTAGGAGGAGCTGTCGGCATTTTCCCCTTCGACCCCGATGTAATTCGGGCCGGTCAGGACGGTCAGCATGTCCTTCGTGTCGAGCTCATAGCACATCGGGCCGTGCTTCGTCGGCTCAAGGCCGTTCAGCAGGATCGGGTTGCCCTGCAGGGCGAAGCCGGTGTAGAGGTACAGGCGCCCGTCGTCATCCCTGAAGATGCCCGGATCGAACTGGAAGGGTTCTTTCTTCTTGCCGATCGGGGTGCCGTCCGCGTACTTCACATAGCCGTAGAACTCGTACCGGCCGGCCGGCTCGTCGCACACGGCGACCGAGATCATCGCGGTGCCGCCCATGAAATAGTACAGATAATACCTTCCGTCCGGGCCCTGCACCATGTCGGGTGCGGCCAGGCCGTTGGTCAGGCGGATGCGCGGCGCGGCCGGATCCTGGTCGCGGCGGAAGATCACGCCGTGGCAGGTCCAGTTGCCGAGGTCATCGACCGGGGCGGACCAGCACACGTAGTCGCCCAGGCAGAAGTTCAGCCCGTTGAACAGATCATGCGAGCCGTACACATAGACGCGCCCGTCCACGATATGCGGCTCTGCGTCCGGGACATACTCCCAGCTCGCCATATACGGATTCAGTGCCTGTTTCTTTTCCATGTACATTCCTCCTGCCTGCAGCTTTTTTCCTGTCTTTTCCGGTTCTTGTCTTTTTTTCTGTCTGCTTGTGTGTTGGTTGGTGTGTCTGCCTGTTTCCCAGTGTTTCGGTTTTCCTGTGTCCGTGCACCGGACGTTTTTCCACGCTCTACCATACACCCCGCGCCGCCGCCCTGCGCGAAACCTGCGCGAACTGCCGACAGAGCGCCGCAGACGGCACACAACAATCCGGCAAACCGCATTTCTCCGCGCCCGGCGCCGCCGGCAAAAGGCAAAAGGCCTTTTCGAAAAACATCATTGACAAATTTATTTCAGCGTACTATGATTCCGATATGGCAAAGGCGCCGGAGCAATTTCGCTCCGGCGCTTTTTCTGTTTCACCCAACCGGTTCCGGGGAGTGTACAGCCTCCCGCGATCCGTGCGGTCAGCAACCCGCAACCGTCCGATATGAGCCCGCAGGCGTTCCACAAAGGTGTGGCCCGTCTTCCCCCGCCGGAAGACGACACCCCCTTTGGGGAGCGCCTTTTTTGGCGCGAATGCCGCGTCAATCGAGCAGGACTTGTCCTGCCCGATCGGGCTTCGGACCCACAGAGGAGGTACATTATGAATCCTGAGCTTTATAACGGCATTGACACCACCTGGACCCTCGTCGGGGCGTTCCTCGTCTTCTTCATGCAGGCCGGCTTTGCGCTCTGCGAGGCGGGGCTGACGCGTGCGAAGAATACCGGCAATATCCTCATGAAGAACCTGATGGACTTCTGCATCGGGACTCCCTGCTTCTGGCTGATCGGCTTCGGCCTGATGTTCTGCGGGCAGGGCGCGCTGATCGGCGGCTTCGATCCGCTCATCCGCGGCGACTATTCCTTCCTGGGCCTGAGCGTCCCGCTGTGGGTCTACGCGGTCTTCCAGACCGTCTTCTGCGCGACGGCCGCGACGATCGTGTCCGGGTCGATGGCAGAACGGACAAATTTTAAAGCGTATTGTGTGTACTCCGCTGCCATTTCCCTGATCGTATACCCGATCTCGGGACACTGGATCTGGGGCGGCGGGTGGCTTTCGCAGATGGGCTTTCATGACTTCGCGGGATCGACCTGCGTGCATATGGTCGGCGGCATCATCGCCTGCCTCGGCGCCGCGATGCTCGGACCGCGCATCGGCAAGTACGACAGGCAGGGGCGCGTGCACGCGATCCCGGGCCACAACCTGACGGCCATGGCGCTCGGCGTCTTCATCCTCTGGTTCTGCTGGTTCGGCTTCAACGGCGGCTCCACGCTCGGGACCTCGACCTTTGACCTGGGCACCTCGGCCGGTCTGGTCTGCTTCAACACGAACCTGGCGGCGGCCGTCGCGACCGTGACGGCGATGCTCTTCACCTGGATCCGCTACGGCAAGCCGGACGTATCGATGACCTTCAATGCGACGCTCGGCGGCCTGGTGGCGGTCACCGCGCCGTGCGACTGCATCACCCCGGTCGGCGCGTTCTGCATCGGCCTGGTCTCCGGCATCCTCGTGGTGCTCTCGGTCGAATTCTTCGACAGGATCGCGAAGATCGATGACCCGGTCGGCGCTGTCTCCGTCCACATGGCAAATGGCATCTGGGGCACCATCGCGGTCGGTCTCTTCTCCGACGGCAGCAACGGCGTCGGGGCCGGCCTCTTCTACGGCGGCGGTTTCCGCCAGCTCGGCATCCAGCTGCTCGGCTTCGCGAGCGTGGGACTCTACGTGCTGGTCGTCATGTTTATCGTATTTACGATCATCGATAAGACGATCGGGCTGCGTGTGCCGGCCCAGGTCGAGATCGACGGTCTCGACATCCACGAGCACGGCCTGACCAGCGCCTACTCGGGCTTCGCGATCTCGGATGTGACCGCGCACGGCATGAGTGTCAATGAGAACACGGACCTCGGCGAGGACAGCGCGGACGCGGCGTCGCCGGCGCAGATGAACGCGGCGGTCAAGGTGGAGGATCACCGGCTGCCTGAGCAGGTCATCCGCGACGGGGTCTACGATACGGGCATGCACAAGATCTCGATCATCTGCCGCCTGTCGAGCTTCGACGCTCTCAAGAAGGCGCTCAATGAGATCGGCATCACCGGCATGACGGTCGTGCAGGTCATGGGCTGCGGCATCCAGAAGGGCTCCAACCAGAAGTACCGCGGCGTCGAGGTCGATTCCACGCTGCTGCCGAAGATCAAGACCGAGGTCGTCGTGAGCAAGATCCCGGTCGACAGGGTCATCGACGCCGCCAAGAAGGCGCTCTACACCGGGCACATCGGCGACGGCAAGATCTTCGTCTACAATGTCACGAAGGTCGTCAAGGTGCGGACCGGCGAAGAAGACTTCGCGGCGCTGCAGGATGTGGAGTGAACTCCGCAGCGACCGGCCCGTGCAGCTGACAGGCTGCGGGGCCGGTGCGCAGTGTGGCCGGCGGGTCGGCCGCTGCGGCCGGTGACATACCGGAACTTTTTCTGAAATTACATACAGACACAGCAAAGCCGCCGCAGTGATTTCCCATCTCTGCGGCGGCTCTGCTTCCTCTCTCTGATTTTACGTATCTGATTTTACGTATCTGGTTTTATGCATGTGGTTTTACGCGCCTGTCCCTGCGGCGTGTCCCTTCCGGCGGTCGGATAACCGCGTTCCGGTCAGCCTTCCTCCTGCGTGACTTCGACAGTCCGCGCTTCGAAGCGCCGCGCGGCGGCTTCGGCGTCGGCGAGGTCTCCGGTCAGGATCTCGATCGCGACGTCCTCCCAGACGTCCTGGATGACGCCGGTCGGGTCGTTGATGTCGGCGTCGGTCACCAGCGACCCGGCGTCGATGTCCGACAGGCCCTGATACAGATCGCCCGTGACATGCGCGGCCACCGACGGGCAGCGCTTGATCTCGGCGAACTGGTTCAGGATCTCCTCCGTATAAATGAAGCGGTAGAACTCTTCCGCCATGTCGTAGTACGTGCAGTTCTTATTCAGCGCAAAGCCGGTGTCCCCGCTCACGTAGATGTCCATGCCGTCCTCTGCGTTCGGCGCGAACAGGAAGCTGTAGCTGAACGGGCTCGCCTGGAAGGCTTCGCTCTTGGTCTCGCGCTTCTGCATGCCGGACACCGTGGAGCTGCTCACGACCAGGAACGGCGCATCGCCCTCGAAGAATTCGAGGATCGCGTCGTTGTAGCCGTCGCCGCACGCCTCCATGATCTCGTCCGTGATATAGCCCTTCTCCTTGTGCTCGAAGATCTTCTCAAAGACCGGGACGAGCGCGTCGGCGCTGCCGTCCTCGCCGCTCACGAGGGCGGTGAAGGCGTCCTCCTCCATGTCCGCGACGGTCTTCATCACGCTGCCGATATAGAAATTGGAGAGATACTTGGCGGTCTGGTGCATCGGCACGTAGCCCTTCTCGATCAGGGTGTCACAGCATGCCTCGAATTCGGTCAGGTTCTGCGGCGCCTCCAGGCCCGCGTCCGCCAGCAGGTCTTCGTTGATCACGATGCCGCGGTAGCGGTACCACAGCGGGATCCCGAAGAGGATGCCGTCCACGTAGTTGCTCTTGAGGGCGTACTCGTCGACCTGGCTGAGATCCACGCTCGTCTCTTCGATGTTGGCGACGAAGTCGAGCAGCGTCTCACCGCTCTCGGATGCGTAGCGGTCGAGGAGGTTGTAGCCGTTGATCATGAAGATGCCGACGTTCGTGTCGCTCGCCACGCGCGGGCGGATGTTGTTGTTGTAGTCGTCGAGCTTCTCATACACGACTTCGACATTCGGGTAATATTCCCGGAAGGCCGCGCCGGCGGCCTCGAGCGCCTCGAAGTTATCAAACTCGCCCAGCACCGTGATCGTCTGCGCCGTCTCCGTATCGAGCGCCGGTGTGTATTCCGTCTGCGCCTGAGCGCCGTCACCGCTGTCCGCGCTGCTGCTGTCTGCCGTGCTGCTGTCTGCGCTGCTGTCTGCCGTGCTGCTGTCTGCGCTG
>Ga0065709_1029697_pt1 | contig 13850 bp, 11 predicted proteins | sample Hoacrofraction14_2_FD_59096 | JGI IMG/M metagenome (GOLD analysis project Ga0065709, IMG submission 59096) | Hoatzin crop microbial communities from Cojedes, Venezuela, sample from fiber fraction 14 v1 | ecosystem: Host-associated > Birds > Digestive system > Esophagus > Crop | place: Venezuela...
AACGAGGTCTGGGCAGGCGGAAAAGGCGGAGGGACCAATTTCTTCTACTGTTCCTGGGATGCTGACTTTTGTCAGTCCAGTTCCAGTAAAGGCATTTTGTTTGATGCTTTTAACACTCTCTGGGAAGCGAATTTCTTTGAAAGGGCAGTTCATGAAAGCCTCTTGCTCGATGCTTTCGACTCCTTCAGAGAGCGTAACGCTAGTAAGATTGCTGCAGTCGCGGAACATTTCCTGTGAAATTTTTTTCACGCTCGCGGGTATAACAACTTCCTTCAATGCCGTGCAGTTGCCGAAGGTACGTTGTCCCAAGTCGAATGTCGATTCCGTTACGACTTCGTCTGTCCATTTCAGTTGCGCCCCATCTTCTATGACAACAGACGCCATAGACGTGCAACCGTAGAAGGCCTGCATGCAGAGATATTCCACGCTGGCGGGCAAGCGAACAGACGTAAGCTTCGTGCAGCCCATGAAAGCCCACGGCCGGATGATGGTAACGCCATTGGGAATAGTGACCGATTCTAGGTCTGTACAATTGGAAAAAGCACTCATGCCGATGGCTGTCACGCGATAGTCGATGTCATCATACGTGATGGTGGCAGGAATGTTGATGCGGCCCGAATAGCTACTACTATAATCGTCGTATTTCGTGATTTCCACAGTCTTTTCTTCTTCGGATAGGATGTTGAAGTAGAGTCCGTTTTCTTCAAAATCGTATGCCATAGCGTTTGTCGTCATAAGCAGCGTTGCAATGGCGAGAAATAGTCTAAACCTTTTCATGTGTAAGATGTTTTCTTTTTATGAATTGATGATGTGTATTATGCTGCAAAAATAAGAAAAATAATCGATATGCGTGTTCGTTTGTGTGTTTTTCTTGCAAATTTTTGCTGTTAGATGGGAGCATAAAAGGACAAAGGAGATGTCGCTCGGGGGCAAACATCTCCTTCGTATTCTGCTGATGCGAGGCAAACGTTATTTCTTGTCTCTGATTGCCTGCATGATAAGTCCTTCTATTTCTTCGCTCAGTTCGGGATTGTCGGCAAGAAGTTTCTTGGTTGCATCGCGGCCTTGAGCGAGTTTCGTGTCGTTATATGAGAACCAGCTGCCGCTCTTCTTGATGATGCCGTATTCTACGCCCATGTCCACGAGCTCGCTGTTGCGCGATATTCCTTCGCCAAAGATGATGTCAAATTCAGCTTTGCGGAATGGGGGTGCCACTTTGTTCTTCACCACTTTCACGCGTGTGAGGTTGCCATATTGTGTGTCTCCCTCCTTTAGTGCCGACACGCGACGGATGTCCAAGCGCACCGAAGCATAGAATTTCAGGGCGTTGCCACCCGTTGTCGTCTCAGGGTTGCCATAGAGTACGCCAATTTTCTCGCGCAGTTGGTTGATAAATATGCAGCACGTGTTGGTCTTGCTGATGGTTGAAGTGAGCTTTCTCAGAGCTTGGCTCATTAGTCGAGCATGCAGTCCCACGACGTTATCGCCCATTTCTCCATCGATTTCTTTCTTCGGAGTGAGGGCTGCCACGGAGTCAATCACGATGATATCAACGGCGGCCGAGCTGATGAGTTGGTCGGCAATTTGGAGCGCTTGCTCACCATTGTCGGGCTGCGAAATCCACAGATTTTGCATGTTAACGCCAAGTTTCTCTGCATAAAAGCGATCGAAAGCGTGCTCCGCATCAATAAAGGCGGCAATGCCTCCCAGCTTTTGTGCCTCGGCAATGGCGTGAATGGCGAGCGTAGTCTTACCAGACGATTCTGGGCCAAATATCTCGATAATGCGTCCACGTGGGTAACCGCCTACGCCAAGTGCGGCGTTCAGTCCGATGCTTCCCGTTGGAATCACATCTACTTGTTCCACACTCTCGTCGCCCATGCGCATGATAGAACCTTTACCGAAGTCTTTTTCTATTTTCGACATAGCAGCTTGCAGCGCTTTGAGCTTCTCGTTGGCTGCAGGCGTAGTAGTTTCTTGTTCTTTTGCCATAATAGGTATTTTGGATTTAAAAAGTTTCTTAAAGTTCAAGATCGCCATCAAACACCTCGTTCCAGGGCAGTCCCTGTTTGTTGAGTTGCTCCATGAAGGGGTCTGGATCAAATTCTTCCACGTTCCACACACCGGGCTTTTTCCACAGTCCTTTGAAGAACATCATGCAGCCAATCATGGCCGGTACGCCCGTTGTATAGCTCACGCCTTGCATGCCTGTTTCGTTATAGGCGTCTTGGTGTTTGCAGTTATTATATATATAATAGGTGTGTTCTTTTCCGTCTTTCACGCCTCTGATGCGACATCCGATGCTCGTCTCGCCTTCATAATTCTCGCCGAGGTCTTGTGGGTTGGGTAACACAGCCTTGAGGAATTGCAACGGTACGATTTTTTGTCCGTTGTAGTCGATAGGCTCAATGCTTGCCATGCCAATGTTTTGAATGACGCGCAGGTGGGTGAGGTATTCTTCGCCGAAGGTCATCCAGAAGCGGGCGAGGCGGATGGTGGGATAATTCTTCACGAGACTTTCGAGCTCTTCGTGGTGCATAAGATAGCTCTCTCGCGGGCCGATGTTGGGGTAGGTCAGGGCTTTATGCACCGAGAGCGGGTCAGTTTCTTTCCATTTGCCATCCTCATAGTAGAGGCCTTTTTGCGTGATCTCGCGGATATTGATTTCGGGGTTAAAGTTGGTGGCAAATGCCTTGTGGTGGTTTCCAGCATTGCAGTCAACGATATCGAGGGTGTGAATCTCGTCAAAGTGATGCTTAGCAGCGTAGGCTGTGTAAATGCCTGATACGCCTGGATCGAAGCCACAACCCAAAATGGCCGTCAGGCCAGCCTTCTCAAAGCGGTCTTTGTAGGCCCACTGCCACGAATATTCGAAGTGAGCCTCATCCTTGGGCTCATAGTTCGCCGTGTCGATATAGCTGCATCCGCAGGCCAGACAGGCTTCCATGATGGTCAGGTCCTGATAGGGCAGGGCGAGATTCAGCACCAGTTCGGGCTTGAACTCATTGAAGAGCTTTTTGAGTTGCTCCACGTCGTCGGCATCCACTTGGGCTGTTTTGATGTCAGCCTTGTAGCCTTTGGCGTGGATAGCATCCACAAGTTGGTCACATTTTTCTTTCCTGCGCGAGGCAATCATGAACTCTGTAAACACGTTGGCATTCTGTACGATCTTGAAAGCGGCGACGGTTGCCACACCGCCAGCGCCAATCATCAGTAGTTTTCCCATTCTTTCTTCAAGTTTATATAGCGCAAAGTTAATGCAAACCAACCGAAATGCAAAAGAAAAATGCGAATTTATTTTGTTCTTATCCTACTTTGCACTATCTTTGTCGTCGTCAAATAACAAAATGAGAATTATGGCAAGCATACTTGAAAACAGACCGGCACTGTCGGCTGAGATTATGAAAACGGCCGAAGTGGCTGGCTATTTGTGGCAAAACGGTTGGGCTGAGCGCAACGGAGGTAACATCACGGTGAACATCACCGACCTTGTGGATGATGCTACTCGTGCACTTCCCGCTATCAGCGACGTAAAACAAATCGGCGTAACGTTGCCCTACTTGAAGGGCTGTTATTTCTATTGCAAGGGCACGGGCAAACGCATGCGCGACCTCGCACGATGGCCCATGGATAATGGTTCCATCATTCGCGTCCTCGACGATTGCGCTAGTTATGTCATCATCGCCGACAATCCTGTGATGCCAACGAGCGAATTGCCTAGTCACCTCACAGTGCATAACCACCTCATTGAGAAGGGGTCTAATTATAAGGCAACTGTACATACGCACCCGATTGAGCTCGTTGCTATGAGCCATTCAAAGAAGTTCCTCGAGAAAGACGTGCTCTCCAACCTGCTTTGGAGCATGATTCCCGAGACAAAAGCATTCTGTCCGCTCGGTTTAGGCATCATTCCTTACAAACTGCCCAGTAGCGTTGAACTGGCCGATGCCACACTGAAGGAACTCGACGACTATGATGTCGTGCTTTGGGAGAAACATGGCGTGTTCGCACAAGGCCTCGACGTGATGGATGCTTTCGACCAAATCGACGTCCTGTCTAAGAGCGCCAAGATCTATATCAGCGCCAAGTGCATGGGCTTCGAACCCGATGGCATGTCGCAGGAACAAATGAAAGAAATGTCAAAGGCATTCAATTTGCCGAAATAGTGTTTAATAATCAATATCTAATTACAACGATGAAAAAGAATCTTATGAAGTCTCTCGCACTGGCAGCCGTGTTCTGTCTGGGTGCGAATACTGTAAATGCGCAGGTTGTTAATCCTACGAACAACCAGCAAGTGCCTGTGCAGCAGGTAGATCCCACTACTGGACAGCCCGTGCAGCAAGTAGATCCCGCTGCACAACAACAGCAAGCTCAGAAGACGCTTGAGGAGCAAAAGAAGAAAGAAGCACAAGCTGAAGCCGAGGCAAAAGCCAAGGAAAAGGAGCTCCAACAGCGTGAAGAAGCTGCTAAACAACGCGAAAAAGCCATAGAAGAGCAGCAGCGCAAGGCTGAAAAAGCTGAAAAGAAAGCTGAGCAAGCCGAAAAACAAGCTGAAAAGAAACAAAAACAAGCTGACAAAAAGGCTAAGAAAGCCGAAAAAGAAGCTAAGAAACGCCAGAAAGAGGCTGACAAAAAAGCCAAGGCAATTGAGAAAGAGCAGAAAGCACAAGACCGTGTGAAGAAGGCTCAAGAGAAAGTGCAGAAGCAGAAACGCAAGGCTGAAAACGCCCAAGCAAAGGCTCAAGAAAAACTGCAGAAAGAACAACGTAAGGCTGAAAAAGCTTCCAGAAAGGCTGCAAAATACAAATAAATGGCCGATTGAAGGTAGCAAAAAAATCCCGATGTGTATCAAACGCATCGGGATTTTTTATGTGTCTTGGTCGCCGAAAGCCTACAAGAGTTGAGGCAAGAACGACGATATGATGAGCACGATAATGCCAATCACCAACACGGTGATTGTCTTTTGCGAACAACCCTTCCATTCTTTCAGGATGATGCCCCATACGTTCGAGAACACAACGTTCAGCGCCATGAGGATGCAGAAAGCGAAGGTGGTGAGTGCGGGCGACGAGGTGAGGAAGCCTTTTCCCAGCGCAAGGCCGAAGAACTGACTGTACCACAGCGCACCAGCCAACAAACAGAAGAGCAGGTTGTTGGTCCATACGTTGGTCTTCTGATAGTCTCCCCAAGTGTTGTTCTTGCTGTTCTGATAGAAACAATAGATGGCGTTGGTCACGAATCCACCCACTGTTACCAACAGCGTGGCAGGCAGCGATTTAAACATCGGGTTCACTCCATCGAAGAACAAGTCGCGTCCTTGCTCCAGACCGATGTTGAAGCAGGCGCTCATGAAACCTGCCAACAGTGCTACGGCGATGCCTTTGGGGAAGTTGAAGTCCTTCACGGCCTCCTTTTTCTCTTCCTCGCTGAGCGATGCCGACTTCATGCTGCCAGCTACACCGATGATGGCGATACCAATGAGCGTCACCACTACGCCGATGATCACCGAGGTCGTCAGGTCGCTTGCGTGGCCCGTAAAGATGGGAGCAAGCAGTGTTCCCAGTCCGGCACACGTGCCAAGAGCGATAGATTGCCCTAGGGCAACGCCGAGATAGCGCATCGACAGTCCGAACGTCAGTCCGCCTACGCCCCACAAAACGCCGTAGAAGATGGTCATCCAGGTGGCTTTCGGGTCGCGCGCAAACAGTTCCATCAGCCCATGGCCTTCGGGAACAGCGAGCATGGCGCCCAATAGTGGCAGCAGAAGCCACGCGAAAACGCCCTGCACAATCCAGTAACTCTCCCAACTCCAGTCTTTTATCTTGTTGATGGGAACGTAGCAACTGGATTGGCAGAACGCGCCAATGGCGATAATAAGAAGTCCAATGACTATTTCCATGATTATCTCTTAGACAGAACGTCTTTTTCGTATTGCTGGATGGCGGGGATGAATTCTTCGCCAACAGGCACGTTGTTCTTCATGTTGAAATAGTCGAACACAGCGCCGAAGGGCAGCGACTTGGCCTCTTCGAGCAGTGCCAGACGTTCGAAATTCTGTTCGTTGTCCTCATACTCGCGCAGTTTCTTGAGCGGTTCGAGCAGTGCCTGAAGCACGCATTTCTGGGTGGCACGTGTTCCAACAACGTAGGCACCGATGCGGTTGATGCTGGCGTCGAAGTAGTCGAGTCCGATGTGTGCGCGGTTGAGAGCATCGGCACGGATGAGTTCCTTGAACAGGTCGAGGGTCTGATCGTTCATAATCGTCACGTGGTCGGAGTCCCAACGAACAGGACGGCTCACGTGGAGCATCAGCTCTGGAACGAACAACAACAGTGAAGCAACCATGTCGCTCACGTTCTCTGTTTGCTCATAGTGACCTGTGTCGAGGGTGTACATCAGTTTGCGCGTTGCGCAGTAGCCAGCCACAAAATCATGAGAACCAACCGTATAGCTCTCCAGTCCGATGCCAAACAACTTGGCTTCGAGACAAGTCTTCATGTCGGGCAGGTCTTCTTTCAGAATCTCATCGAGGCTTTCAGCGAAAATTTCGCGATAGCGTTTGCGCTCCACGGTGAGGTCTTTGCTTCCATCGTGCACCCAAATATTCATAATACAGGGGTCGTTCTGTGCCTTACCCATGGCGTCGGCGATGCGACGGCAGCGCTTCGTATGCTCAATCCAGAACTCGCGAATGGCGGGATCGGGGTTCGAAAGCGAGAGGTTGCCGCTCTTGGGATGTGAGAAAGAAGTGGAGTTGAAGTCGAGCTTCATGTTCTGCTCCTTGGCCCACTGCATCCAGCTTTCAAAATGTTTCACTTCCACTTGGTCGCGATCGACAAATTCGCCACCGAAGTCTCCGTAGATTTCATGCAGGTTCAGACGATGGTTTCCGGCCAAAAGACTCTTGGCAAAAGCCACGTCTTTGCGCACCTCTTCTATATTGCGCGCGCGACCAGGATAGTTGCCTGTGGTCTGAATGCCGCCCGAGAGAGCCTCGTTGCGCTCAAATCCCACCACGTCGTCGGTCTGCCAGCAGTGCAGCGAAATGGGAACACGTTCCAGAGTTTCAATCGCTTTGTCGGTGTCAACGCCAATGGCAGCGTAGCGTTCTTTGGCAATCGCATACGCTTTTTCAATCAGTTCTGTTTTCATCTTGTAGTTCTTTATTTTAGGGATTTATAATTTGGTATGGTTTTATATATATCTTCTTAATTTTCAATTTCCTACTAAAGAATTATCAATTTTCAATTATTAATTTTCAATTCAAATAGTAGCCGTCTTCAGATATTTCTCGTATGCAGCATCCCACGCGTCTTTGTCTTTGGGCTCAAAGCGCTTCAGCTCCAGCGAGTTGGCGATGATAGCGCGCATTTCCCAGATGTCTTTCACACCACCTGAGGCCTTGGCCTGCAACATGATGTTGCCGATGGCGGTGCCTTCTTGTGGTCCAGCAAGCACCGTAACGCCACAAGAGTTGGCCGTGAATTGGTCGAGGAACTCGTTCTTGCTGCCGCCGCCGATGATGTGCAGCACATCGATGGGGAAGGGGGCCACGTCTTTCAGCCACGAGAACACTTGGCGATAGCGCAGTGCCAGCGAGTCGAAGATGCAACGGCAAATCTCCGATGGGGTCTCTGGAACGGGCTGTTGGGTCTGGCGGCAATAGTCTTGGATGGCATCAACCATCTTTTCGGGGTTGGCAAACATGGCCGCATCGGGGTTGATGAGGCTGCGGAAGGGCGTCGCATCCATGGCTTCTTTTTGCAGTTGAGCATGGCTCTTTTGACGCACTTCGTCGGGCCATTCCTTGCGACAGCGCTCATAGAGCCACATGCCACAGATGTTTTTCAGGAAGCGTGTGGTGCCTTCGATGCCGCCTTCGTTGGTGAAGTTGAGGTCGTAGCTCGTTTCATTGATAACGGCATCGGGTGTTTCAATACCCATGAGCGACCAAGTGCCGCTGCTGAGATAGGCAAAATGAGCATCCTTGGCGGGCACTGCAGCCACGGCGCTCGCAGTGTCGTGACCTGCCACGGCAATCACGGGCACGGCGCCCAAGCCTGTCATCTTTTGCACTTCGTCGGTCAAGACGCCTATTTGCGTGCCTGGCGTCACCATACGACCAAACTTCTCGCGCTCCAGACCTAGACTCTTGAGCAGCGTCTCGTCCAATTCCTTGGTGCGGGGGTCGAGCAGTTGCGATGTCGAAGCTATGGTATATTCGCACACTTCTTCGCCAGTGAGCATATAACTCAAGGCATCTGGTACGAACAAAATCTTCTTGGCATGTTCCAAAGCGGAGTTGCCCGCGCGGCGCATAGCATAGAGTTGGAAGATGGAATTGAAGTTCATGAACTGGATGCCCGTCGTATTATAAACGGTCTTTTTGTCAATCACCTTCTCAAAATATTCCTCCATCATGCCGAAAGTGTGCGGATCGCGATAGGCAAGTGGGTTGCGCAGAAGGGCACCATCGTCTCCGATGCACACAAAATCGACGCCCCACGTGTCGATGCCTATGCTACAGATATCGACATTGCGCTTTGCCACCTCCTTCAGGCCCTTGATGATCTCAAAATAGAGCGCATAGATGTCCCAATAGAAGTGACCGCCGGTCTCAATCAGGTTATTATCAAAGCGAGTGATTTCCTCCAAGTCGAAGTGGTCTGCGTGGAGGGTGCCGAGTATGGTGCGACCGCTTGTGGCGCCCAAGTCAACGGCAAAAAAATGTTTTAGTTCATCCATGACAAAAGGTTTTCGTATTGTTTGTTTTATAGACTGCCCGTCTCTGCCACGTGAAGACAGAATTTTCTCTCGTCTCTAGGGGCATAAACGGACTTATGAAATGATGTGCAAATATAAGAAAAAAAAGCGAACAATGAAACCTTTTCTATCTTTTTTTGATGAGAAACATTCTTTTGTGTGGGGCATGATGCCATAAGTGTTGGGCGTTGTTGCAGTATGAGCGCCGATTGGTAGTGTATAATGTGCATCCTCTTGAGGACTTTGGGCTCATATACTGTGCCTTATGTTCAGCGTTCGATATTGTAAACCAGATGGCGCATCGGATGACCTCCCCACGTGGCATCGTTGGCGTAGGTGAAGCCTACGGCGTGATAGAGATGTTCGGCGCTTGGATTTCCTTGGTCAACGAGCAGGCCCACACGAGGCAATCCCAGCTCCTTGGCGCGTTGTATGGATGCTTTCAGCAGAGCTGTGGCGATGCCTTTTTTTTGACAGTCGGGGCGCACGGCGAGGCTATCGAGATACAATTCGCCCGCCTGCGTCTCGTCGTCGATGTCAGAAAAATCGCGCCCGAAACTCTCGCGTGCTTCCTTTAGAAATGCCTCACGCAAGCGATGCAACTGTCCGCCATCGTAGGTCACGCACACGCCCGCCACATTTCTCTCCGCGTCGAGCGCCACCAGCGTGTTGCGCCAGCTATATTGACTTTCGTCAGCTGTCACGAGTCGCGTCATGGCATCTTCGAAGTCGGTCAGCGTGTGATGAGGCCCTGCGAAATATTGGCAACATTCGTAGTTCATTGCCAGCATAATCAGACGGGCGATGGGGCGCGCTTGGGTAGCGCAAGCGGGTTGTATTTGAAATTCCATTGACATTACTTCTTATGCAAAGTGACGACTTAGTTGGGTTTGCTACTGATATTCCCATTGCGGTTGAGCGTGAGCGTGACGTGCTGAAGTTGCCGCGTTTGATGGTTGAAAAGGATGTTGGGATTGTAGCGCTTGCCACGGAAATGGACCTCAAAATGCAGGTGCTCGGTGGTGGCGCGACCCGTGCGGCCTGTGAGTCCGATAACTTCGCCCGCCTTTACCTTCTGTCCTACCTTGACAAAGTTTTTCGACTGATGACTATAGAGCGTTTCAAAGCCGTAGGCATGTTTGATTTTGATGCAGTTGCCGTAGCCGTAGTGTGGTCCTGAGAGTGTGACGGTGCCATCAAAAGCGGCCACGATTTTGTCGTTGGGTTTCGTCTTCAGATCGACGCCTCCGTGTCTGCGCTTACCTCCGTAGGGGCTGATGACGTGGCTTCCTGGCAGTGGATAGGCCCAGCGCTTGGGATTGATTTTGTCGAGGTTGAGGGCGAAGGTGCTGCTCTTTTCAAAAGGATCTTTGTCGGTTTCGGGTGTGGTCTCTTCGTTGTTCTTCTCTACTGCCACGTTCACTCGCGCCCCATTCTTGGTGAATGTCACTTGTTGCGCGCGCAGCCGATGGCTCTTGGGCTCGATGAGCGTGGCGGGATTGATGCGTGCACCGTTCACCATGATGGCAAAGTCGAGGTAGTCGCTCTCGCCGTCTCCGCCAACAATGGCGATGGTCTTGCCTGCATTGACGCGTTCACCCACTTTGACGAGGTTCTGAGCGTTGTGGGCATAGACGGTTTCGAGCCCGTTGTCGTGGCGCAGAACGATGACGTTGCCCTGCCCAGAAATATTTCGCGACAACCTCACCACGCCGCCGAACATGGCTTTCACGGCATCGCCTTTAGACGTGGTGATGCGGAGTGAGGAGGCGTTGTCGGTGAGTTCGGCTTTTCCTACGGGCAACGGGAAAGAGTAGTCGCTCGCTTTCAGGGTGCCGAAGTCGATGCGAAAGGCCTTCGAACGGTCGAAAAGGCCGGGCGTTGGAACGCTGATCGACTGCATTTCGGCGGCGGTGAAAGTGTCTTTCACGGGCGCGAAAACAGGGTGAGCGAACAACAGAAAGCCTATAAAAAAGATGATTTTCTTCATGCGTTGCTTAGTCTTCTTCGAGCAGTTGACGGTCGATGTCATCGTAGTCGATGTCTTCTCGTTCTTCGTCTTCATCCTCGGGAACCACGCTGAGGTCTTCTCCCTCGGCCTGAAGTTCGGCCGTAAAGCGCGTCATATCTTTGTCGCGATGAATCATTGTGTCCTCAGAGGTGATGACTTTCAGCTTGTTGCTCTCGCTGTTGAGCTGCTCCCAAAGCACGTCTTTGAGCTGTTCGAGCCCCAGACCCGTAACGGCCGAGATGAAAACGGCGGGTATGTCGGGCGGCAGGGTCTCGCGAAGCATGTTGATAAGGTCGTCGTCGATGAGGTCGCATTTGGTGATAGCGAGCACACGGTGCTTGTCGAGCATCTGCGGATTGAAGGTTTTCAGCTCGTTGAGCAATATCTCATATTCGCGTCGTATGTCGTCGGTGTCGCTGGGAACCATAAAGAGTAGCAGCGAGTTACGCTCGATGTGGCGCAGGAAACGCAGTCCGAGACCTCGTCCTTCGCTTGCTCCTTCGATGATGCCAGGGATGTCGGCCATGACGAAAGACTTGTTGTCGCGATGGGCCACGATGCCGAGTGAGGGCTCAAGGGTGGTGAAGGGATAGTTGGCTATCTTGGGGCGGGCACTGGAGAGGGCCGACAACAGCGTCGATTTTCCCGCGTTGGGGAAGCCCACAAGACCCACATCGGCGAGCAATTTGAGCTCCAAGACGACGGTCATCTCCTGCAGTGGCTCGCCGGGTTGGGCGTAGCGCGGTGTTTGGTTGGTGGCTGTCTTGAAGAAGGTGTTGCCTCGTCCGCCCCTACCTCCTTTGAGCAGGGTGACGAGTTGGCCGTCGTAGGAAACGTCGCAAACGAATTTACCGTTGTCTGCATTATAGACAACGGTACCGCAGGGCACGTCGATATACACGTCTTCGCCATCGCTTCCGTGGCTCATGTTCTGCCCTCCGTTGCCGCCATGACCCGCAAAGATGTGGCGTTGGTATTTCAGGTGGAGCAGGGTCCAATAGTTGTGGTTGCCTCTGAGTATGATGTCTCCACCCCGTCCGCCGTCTCCGCCGTCGGGACCGCCCTTGGGGTTATATTTCACTCGCCGCAGGTGCATGCTTCCCCTGCCTCCCTTGCCAGAGCGACAAAGGATTTTCACATAGTCAACAAAATTAGACATAAGCTATCAGCACTTGTCCACCACCTGGCAGATGTCGTCGAAGATGCGGTCTATTTCTCCCAAACCATTGATTTGGTTGCGCAGTCCTTCTTTTTCATACCATTCTGCCAGTGGGGCTGTTTGGTTATGATAAACGTCGAGTCGTTTCTTGATGGTTTCTTCGTTGTCGTCGCTTCTGCCGCTTTGTTGTCCGCGCAGCAGCAGTCGTTTCATCAGTTCGTCTTCGGGAACGTCGAGCTCCAGCATGGCGGCTACACGATGACCACGCTTGGCGAGCATCTTTTTGAGGGCCTCAGCCTGCGGGATGGTGCGTGGGAAACCGTCGAAGATGACGCCAGGATGGTTGCTGCCAAAACTGTCATAGACGCTGGCGAGCATGTCGATGATGAGTTCGTCAGGAACGAGCTTGCCCTCGTCGATATATCCTTTGGCGGTTTTTCCGAGTTCGGTTCCGTTCTTCATTTCGTTGCGCAGCACGTCTCCCGTGGAGATATGCTTGAGCCCATACTTCTCAATGAGTTTGTCGCTCTGGGTTCCTTTGCCAGAACCTGGGGCGCCGAAGATTACGATATTTTTCATGTCTTCTACGATTGTATAAATGTCTTTGAGTCCTCTCCCTTGCTGGTCGTAGTCGAGTCCATAGCCTAGAATGAAATCGTTGGGAATCGACATGGCGACATATTCGATGTTCAAGGGCACTTTGAGCCTATCGGGCTTGAGCAGAAGCGTACAGATGTGCACCGATGCGGGGTTGCGAGTGCCGAGCGTTTCGATCATTCGTTTGATGGTGAGACCACTTTCAACGATGTCTTCCACGATGATAACGGTGCGTCCCGTGAGGTCTTCATTGATGCCAATCACTTCTTTGATGACGCCCGTGGAGGTGGTGCCTTGATAGGATGCGAGTTTCACAAACGAGATTTCGCATGGAATGGTGAGAAATCTCATCAGGTCGGCAGCAAAAATAAAGGAGCCATTCAGCACGGCAAGCAACAGAGGGTTCTTGTCGGCCATGTCGTGATTGATGCGATCGGCAACGGCCTTCACGCGCTTTTTGATTTCTTCTTCTGGGATGGAAGGGCGGAATTTCTTATCCCCTACTTGGATGATGCTCATAATTGAGAGGTTTGTTTTTGTTTCTTTTTCACCGCCGTTCTGCCCTCGTTTGGTGGCGATGGGCATCGCGTGCGGTTGGAATATTTTGTGCAAAAATACGAAAAAAATCCTAACTTAGGGCTTCTCTACCTGAAATTCTACATTTAATCCACTGATTTCCACCTGCGGCGCGCTTCCTCGGGCGTCTTCGTCGGCCCATTCGAGCGTTATTTCTCTCGTTTCGCCGGGCATCAGGTGGAAGTAGTTGTCGCTATAAAGGACGGGCAAAATCTGCTCGCCATCACTGCCTTTCAGGTTCAGTCGAATCATCATGGCGGGCTCGGCGTGCTGATTTTCAAGCCTCACTCGTGCGCGATGAACGTCGCCCTGACGACTGAACGTTGCCGAAGTGTGGAGCTGCAGGCGTGGCAGTTGATGAAGTTGCTGAAAATTTCCGCTGTTAGTGGAGCAGAGATAGGTGTTCTTGTCGCGCACAACGCCGTTGGCATCGCGCAGCGTAAGGAGGATGAAATAGACGCCACTCACGTCCTTCGGCTCGCTGATGTCTATGCAGTCGATGGTGCTGTCGTCGTGAGAACGCAACGAAGTAGTATGACTCCAAAACGGTTTTCCATGTATATCTGCAAGTTGCACGTCGGCTGTCAGCTCTCTATCTGCTCCACTTCTGTTGACGATGCCCACTTTTCGCGTGTGTGCATTCCATTGAATGTGCAGCGGCTGGCAGGCTTTTTTCGCACCGAAATAAGCTGCTGTGGGCTCAAAGAAATAGTCGTAGGTCTGCCAAACCATCGTGGGCCA
>Ga0065709_1029698_pt1 | contig 13847 bp, 9 predicted proteins | sample Hoacrofraction14_2_FD_59096 | JGI IMG/M metagenome (GOLD analysis project Ga0065709, IMG submission 59096) | Hoatzin crop microbial communities from Cojedes, Venezuela, sample from fiber fraction 14 v1 | ecosystem: Host-associated > Birds > Digestive system > Esophagus > Crop | place: Venezuela...
CACGCTCGGCGCGGATGCCCTCGGCGCTCGCGCGGGCCGCGGCCATCGTCGTGATGTACGGGATGCGGTAGCGGATCGCGCCCTTGCGGATGTAGCTGTCATCGATCGCGCTCTCCTCGCCGACCGGCGTGTTCACGATCAGGTCGATCTCCCCGTTGCGGATCGCGTCGAGGATGTTCGGGCGCCCCTCATGGAGCTTGCGGATCTTCTCCGCCGCGATGCCCGCCTCCCTCAGCTGCTCGTACGTGCGGCCGGTCGCCAGGATCTTAAACCCGCAGGAGGCAAAGATCCCGGCTGTCTCGTTGAGCCACGGCTTGTCGCGGTCACTCACGCTCATCAGCACGGTCCCCTCCAGCGGCAGAGACACCTGCGTGGCTTCCTCTGCCTTGTAGAAGGCCTTCCCCCAGCGCGTGGAGAGGCCGAGGACCTCACCCGTGGAACGCATTTCCGGACCGAGGACCGGGTCGACCTCCTGGAACATGTTGAACGGGAAGACGGCCTCCTTGACGCCGTAGTACGGGATGGCGCGGTGCGTCAGGCTCTTCGCCGGCGACGCCTCGCCCGTCAGCGGGCAGACCATGATCTGCGTGGCCAGCCGCACCATGTTGATGTCGCAGACCTTCGAGACCAGCGGCACCGTGCGGGACGCGCGCGGATTGGCTTCGAGCACGTACACGACGCCGTCCTCGATCGCGTACTGCATGTTCATCAGCCCGACGACGTTCATCTCCCGCGCGATCTTCATCGTATACTCGGAAATGGTTGCTACCTGTTCCTCCGTCAGATGCTTCGAGGGCAGCACGCACGCAGAGTCCCCGGAGTGTACGCCGGCCAGCTCGATGTGCTCCATGACCGCCGGCACGAAGACGTCGGTGCCGTCCGAGACCGCGTCGGCCTCGCACTCGGTCGCGTTGTGCAGGAAGCGGTCGATGAGGATCGGGCGGTCCGGGGTCACGCCGACGGCCTGCGCCATATAGACCTCCATCTGGCTGTCGCTGTGCACGACCTCCATGCCGCGCCCGCCGAGCACGTAGGACGGCCGCACCATCACCGGATAGCCGATCTTGTGCGCGGTCTCCTTCGCTTCCTCCACGGTGACCGCCATGCCGGCCTCCGGCATCGGGATCCCGAGCTTCTCCATCATGCCGCGGAACAGGTCGCGGTCCTCGGCCATGTCGATCGTCTCGGGTGTGGTGCCGAGGATGCGGACGCCGTATTTCTTCAGGTCCGCCGCGAGGTTGAGCGGGGTCTGCCCGCCGAACTGCGCGATGACGCCGGCCGGCTGCTCCTTCTCGTAGATGGCCAGCACGTCCTCGAGCGTCAGCGGCTCGAAGTAGAGCTTGTCCGAGGTGTCGTAGTCGGTCGAGACCGTCTCCGGGTTGCAGTTGACGATGACCGTCTCGAAACCCAGCTTCTTCAGGGCAAATGCCGCGTGCACGCAGCAGTAGTCAAACTCGATGCCCTGGCCGATGCGATTCGGCCCGCCGCCGAGGATCATGACCTTCGGGCGGTCACTGCGGACCGGGTTGCGGTCCTCGGGCAGGTTGTAGCTCGAATAGTAATAGGCGCTGTCCTTCGTGCCGCTCACGTGCACGCCTTCCCAGCGCTCCACCGCGCCGGCCTTCGTGCGGGCGGTGCGGATCGCTTCCTCGGTGACGCCGGTAAGCTGCGCCAGATACCGGTCGGAGAAGCCGTCTTTCTTGGCCTGCACGAGGATCTCGTCCGCGGGGACCGTGCCATGCGCGGAGGACAGGATCGCTTCTTCTTCGTCCACGAGCTCTTTCATCTGCTCGAGGAACCAGCGCTTGATCTTCGTCAGCTCATAGAGGGTCTCGATGTCCGCGCCCTTGCGCAGCGCCTCGTAGAGGATGAACTGGCGCTCGCTCGTCGGCTCGATGAGCATGCGCAGGAGCTCCTCGAGGCTCTTCTCATGGAAATCCTTCGCAAATCCCAGGCCGTAGCGGTCTTTCTCAAGAGAGCGGATCGCTTTCTGGAAGGCTTCTTTGTAGGTCTTGCCGATGCTCATGACTTCGCCCACCGCGCGCATCTGCGTGCCGAGGTGATCCTGGGCGCCGCGGAATTTCTCGAAGGCCCAGCGCGCGAACTTGATGACCACGTAGTCGCCGTCCGGGACATAGCGGTCGAGCGTGCCGTACTTGCCGCACTCGATCTCGTCGAGGGTCAGGCCGCAGGCGAGCATCGCGCTCACGAGGGCGATCGGGAAGCCGGTCGCCTTCGAGGCCAGGGCCGAGGAGCGGGACGTGCGCGGGTTGATCTCGATCACGATGATCCGGCCGGTCTTCGGGTCGTGGGCGAACTGGCAGTTGCAGCCGCCGATGACCTGGACTTTGTCCACGATGCGGCGCGCCTGGTCCTGCAGGCGGTCCTGCACTTCCTGCGAGATCGTCAGCATCGGCGCCGCGCAGAAGGAGTCGCCGGTGTGCACGCCCATCGGGTCGATGTTCTCGATGAAGCAGACGGTGATCATCTGGCCCTTCGCGTCGCGGACGATCTCGAGCTCGAGCTCTTCCCAGCCGATCACGGACTCTTCCACGAGGACCTGGTGGACCAGCGAGGCGGCGAGGCCGCGCGCGCAGACGGTGCGCAGCTCGTCGACGTTGTAGACCAGGCCGCCGCCGGTGCCGCCCATCGTGTAGGCGGGGCGCAGCACGACCGGATAGCCGAGGGTGGCGGCGATCTTTTCGGCTTCTTCGACGGAGTAGGCGACCTCGGACCGTGCCATTTCGATCCCGAGCTCGTCCATCGTCTTCTTGAATTCGATGCGGTCCTCGCCGCGCTCGATCGCATCGACCTGCACGCCGATGACTTCCACGCCGTACTTGTCGAGCACGCCTTCCTTGGCGAGCTCGGAGCAGAGGTTCAGGCCGGACTGGCCGCCGAGGTTCGGCAGCAGGGCGTCCGGACGCTCTTTCTCGATGATCTGGGTCAGGCGCTTCACGTTCAGCGGCTCGATGTAGGTCACGTCCGCGATGTCCGTATCGGTCATGATCGTCGCCGGGTTCGAGTTCACCAGGATGATCTCGTAGCCGAGCTTCCGGAGGGCCTTGCAGGCCTGCGTGCCGGAGTAGTCGAATTCGCAGGCCTGGCCGATGATGATCGGGCCGGAGCCGATGATCAGAATTCTGTGGATGTCTTCACGCTTCATGTGTTTTCCTCTCACTCTCTGCGGCGCCGCGCCGGGCCGCGCCTGTTGTGTTTTTGCGATCACTCCGATTATACTTACCCGCCGCGGGCGCGTCAATGCGCGCGCGGCGCGGCGGCTCCGTGCAGAAGCAGGCGGCGGGATTTATGGGCGCGTCAATGCGCGCGCGGCGGCTCCGTGCCATATGCCCCGCGTCGCGCCGTACTCCGGCCGTGCCGAGGCGCCGGCGCATATGTTGCAAGGCTTCGGCCGGCATGGTACGATAGCGGCACTTATAACCTGTTCGTCGGACTCTCACAGAGGTGATTATCTATGAACATGCATGATGAACAATTCGAGCGCACCCGCCGCTTGCTGGGCGGCGAGGCGATGGAGCGGCTTGCCGGCGCGCGGGTGGCGGTCTTCGGGATCGGCGGGGTCGGCGGGTATGTCTGCGAGGCCCTGGCCCGCAGCGGGGTCGGCGCGCTTGACCTGATCGACAGCGACACGGTGTCCCTGTCGAACCTGAACCGGCAGATCATCGCGCTGCACAGCACGATCGGCCGCTACAAGACCGAGGTCATGCGCGACCGCATCCGGGACATCAACCCGGACTGCGCCGTGCGCGTGTACAACTGCTTCTTTCTTCCTGAGAATGCCTCGGACTTTCCCTTTGCCGATTACGACTACGCCGTCGACGCCGTCGACACCGTCGCGGCGAAGGTCGCGCTCGTGCTGCACGCACAGGAGGCCGGCGTCCCGATCATCAGCAGCATGGGTGCGGGCAACAAGCTTGACCCGTCGCTCTTCCGCGTCGCGGACATCTACAAGACCAATGTCTGCCCGCTCGCCAAGGTCATGCGCCACGAACTGCGCAAGCGCGGCGTCAGGCACCTGAAGGTCGTCTACTCTGAAGAGACACCGCTCACGCCGATCGAGGAACCGGAGGCCGCTGCAGATACCGCGGCCGGCGCAGACCAGGCCGCCATCACGCCGGACGGGCGCGCAGTCGCAAATGCGTACGCCGAACACTTCCGCCGCCCCGTCTCCGGCCGCCCGGTCCCCGGCAGCACCGCCTTCGTCCCGTCCGCCGCCGGACTGCTGATCGCGTCGGAAGTCGTCCGCGATCTGGCGCAAGGGCCGAAGCGCTCCTGACCGGGCATCTGCCGGACGCCGCGCTGCTCCCTGCGCATTAACCCGAAAAATCCACCTCTGTTTTTTCACCGCAAAACACAGCAGGCCGGCCGTACGTTGATTGCGTACAGCCGGCCCGTTAACGGACGGATTCATAGCATTTCCTCCAGATAGTGCAGGTTCTTCTTTTTATACTGCGCCGCCAGACTTTTCAGTTTGTTCAGGTCCAGCTGATAGAAGTCTTCCTCCTCGATGCGCAGACTCTCGAAGAGCAGATCCGGGAATTTGCTTCGGCTTTTGGCCGGCGGCATCTTGTAGAGCTGATCGCAGAGCGCCTTTTCGGGGCTGGCGAGCCGGCTTCCGTAGGGCCAGTCCGGCTGCGTCAGGCCCAGCGGATAGACGTTTTCGGGCACGTTCTGATAATCATAGCGGCCGAAATGATTGACAAAGGAGGTTCGCTTTCGCTGGCCGTACGTCGCGGATGTGTAGATCACGACGCGTTCGGGGATCAGGCCGTAATAGGACAGGGCGTATTCAAATGACAGATACGATGGTCTGTGCACGATCCCGGCTAACTGCGCCGGCATGATGCCGGGGTCGGTTTCATACCAGCCGGGGCAGATTCTGTATAGCTCTCCGGACTCCACCATGCGGTGGATCTTCATATCCGGGTTTCCGTAGTCTTTTAATTCTTCTTTCAGGATGGCTGTTGTTTTTAGCATAATTTTCTCCTCGGATTATCATTTTACGATAATCCGAGGAGAAAATCAATGAGTATGTTTATCCGGCTCTTTTTCCGGCTCTTTTTATCCTGCGTCTGATTTTGTGGCGTCTGTCGGTTCCTGGCCGCGGCGCAGGGCGCCGGTGCCGTATTTTTTCTGCACGCTGGCCATCATGGCTTCGAGGGCCGCGGCGCGGCGCGCCCGGGCTCGCTGTTTTTCTGCCTCCTGCTGCCGCAGCTGCGCGAGGCGTTCTTCTTCCTGCTTCTTCTGCAGCGACAGCCGTTCTTCTTCCTGCTTCTTCTGCAGCGACAGCCGTTCTTCCTCCTGCTTCTTCTCCTCTGCCTGCCGTTCCTGCTCCTTCCGATCCTGCAGGTATTCTTCCAGGCCGATCTGGTGGTAGGTGCCGTGGTCGAGGTTGCTCATGCCGGCGCCGATGAGGCGGATCCGGGCGCCTTCGCCGAAGAGGGAACCGGGCGCCGGCGCCGGGTACTGCGCGGCGCGGATGCTCCCGCCGGCGCCGGGCGCGCCTGAGATGTAGCGTGCCTCGCCGGCGCCCGTGTCATCGGCGCGGGCGGCTTCTTCGCCCCAGAGGAGGGCGCGGAGGAGGTGTTCGGCTTCGCGGTAGAGGACGGCGGGGTCGTTGGTGGATTCGGGGAGGCCGGTCTGGCGGCTGCGGCGGCGGAAGGCGTCCGTCTTGACCGAAACCGAGACGGTGCGGCCGCAGACGCCGTCGCGCTTCATGCGCGCGCTCACGCGGTCGGTCAGATGGCGGAGCAGGGGCAGGGCCGCCGCCTCGTAGTTCTCGGGGCCGATGTCCTCGCTGGTCGTCAGCTCGTTGGAGTAGCTGCGCGCCTCCTCGCTCTGCGTGCGGACGCGGTCGCTGCTGTGGCCGCGGCTGCTGCGGGCGATGTAGGAGCCGGCATTTTCACCGAGGAGCGAGCGGAGGATGGCGGGGTCGGTCGCGGCGGCCTGACCGATCGTCGCGATGCCGTAGCTATTCAGGCGCTCCGCGGTGCGCGAGCCGCAGCCGTAGAGGTCGCGGATCGGGAGCGGCCACATTTTTGCCGGAACTTCTTCCGGCCAGAGGGTATGCGTGCGGTCGGGCTTCTCAAAGTCGCTCGCCATCTTCGCGAGCAGGCGGTTGACGGACATCCCGACGTTCACCGTGAACCCGAGCTCGCCGCGCACCCGCTCGCGGATGCGCGCCGCGAGCGCGAGGGCCCGTTCACGTACGGCGCTGTCCGGCACGGCCGGGCCGACGGTAAGCCCGCTGCCGGCAGATGATGCGGTGGCTGCGGTCCCGGCCGGGCCAACGGCTTCGGCGGCTTTGACTCCGGCCGGGCCGGCAACGAGATCTGTCACGTCCAGATACGCCTCATCGATCGAGGCCTGCTCCACGGCGGCGCCGGTGCTGCGGAGGATGTCCATGAACTGCGACGAGCAGGTGCGGTACCAGGTGAAGTCGGACGGGACGAGAATGAGGTTGGGGCATTTCTGAAGGGCGCGCATGACGGGCTCGCCGGTCTGCACGCCGAATTTTTTGGCCGGGATCGAGCGGGCGGTGATCACGCCGTGGCGTGTCTTGACGTCGCCGCCGACCGCGGACGGGACCGTGCGCAGGTCGAGCGCGTCCGGGTCCTCGCGCAGGCGCTCCAGCGCACTCCACGACAGAAACGCGCTGTTGACGTCCACATGGAAAATGACACGCGTCCCGTTATCCGCCTCATGTGTCTGCGCCATGTCCGATCACCGCCCTTCCCTGAAATAAAACAAAGCCCCCGGCTGCGGGAGCTCTGTTTGTCGTTCTGACTCTGCCGGCCGCCGCCTCTGCGGCCCGGCCGGCCGGCATTCCGGAGCCCCGCCGTCTGTCAGGCCTATTATACAGCGGTCTCCGTTGCCGTGAACATGTGCAATTGTAACTGTTCAGAACGCTTCGCGCAGCAGTTACGTGCAATTTCGATTCGGGCCGGCGGCCCGCACCGCTCATTTCTTCTTCCGGATCAGTGTCACTTTCTTCACGGTCATGATCTGCGCGGGATCGCTCTCGAGGACGTCGCCGGAGTAGGTGACCTTGACGACGTCGCCCTTCGCGAGGTCGGACAGGCTCAGGGTCTTCGTTCCTTTGACCACCGGAGTGCCGGCCATGTTCAGGAAGAAGTCGCCGCGGTCGTTGATGTTGTTGCTCTTGAGGCCGCGCACGAGCAGGGAGCTCTTGTAGACCTTGCGGACTTTGGCCTTAAAGCTGTGCGTCTTCACCTTCACCGAGCCGCGTGTGTTCGGGACGCGCAGGACTGCCGTGAAGCCGTCGGCCTTCATGTATACCGTGAAATACACCGCGACGCCGTCGTCCTCGTCTTCCATCGTCACCGCGCCGGCCTCGCCGAGGCGGGTACCGCTCAGGTTGAGGCGGTCGAGCGTGTAGCTGTCGAAGTTTTTGATCTCGTCATCGTGGACCGACACGACCGCGCCGCCGTTGTAGCGCACGCCCAGGCCGCTCTCGGTGCTGCTCTTCATCGCCGTCACGTTGATCAGGCAGGTCAGGCTCTTCTTCGCGATCGTCGCGGTGACGGTCGTCCGGCCGGTTCCCTGCGCGGTGACCAGGCCTTTCGAGGAGACCGTCGCCACCGATTTGTTCGCGCTCTTCCAGGTGACCTTGCGGCCGCGCGCGTTCACGACGGTGAGGCGGACCTTGCCATTAGTCCCGAGGCCGACGCCGTCGTAGTTGAGGTACGCGTTCGCATTCGCGGCGATCGCCGGGGCGGCCTTTGCGCCCAGCAGCACGACCGCGAGCAGCGCCATCATGAGCAGGCGCCCGGCCGCGCGGGGCAGGCGCAGGCGCGTAAGGCCTGTGCGCTGCGGCCGGACGGCCGCGTTCCGTACCGATTCGTCTCTGCTTTCTCTGCTTTCTCTGCTTTCTCTGCTTTCTCTTCTGTCTGTCATACTGTCCCTCCACGTTTGCTCTGTCATCAGGCTATCCGGCCGCCGCCCCTGCGGTCACTTCGCCGCAGAAAGATCGGCCACCCGGCGGCCGCTGTGCAGCGGCCCGCGCGACGCAAAGCCACTGTTTGCCGCCATACTACCAGAGATGCCGTCAGCGAACGTGTACACTTTTCTTAATTTTGCGCGGCATTCTTTCTAAGCTTCACCGCGCCGCCGCGCCCGCCCGGGGAAATGTCACAGCCCATCCCGCGCGCCGTCCGCACTCCGCCGTTTCCACCGCTCACTCCGCGCCGATCCCCAGCAGCCTCTCCGCATAGACCCGCGACTCGAGCGCGGTCGCCGGCACCGTATTCTCCAGCAGCACATCGATGTACGGCTTCTTCTCCCGGATCCACGCCGCGATCCGCTCCGTCGGGAGCTGGCCGCCGCTCGTGCCCGCGGGGATGAAGACCTGCTTCCCGTCCTCCATATAATAGTCCTTGAGATGGATCGCCGCCGTGTCCGGCCCGAGCTCCTCGATGTACTCCGCGAACAGCTCGTCCAAATAAATGAGGTCCGGCTTCCGGCCGCCCTGCCCGTCCGGCCCCGCCGACGCCTTCGCGGCATCGACCAGGTTCACCGGGTCAAAGATGAACTGCAGCGCCGGCGACGCCATGCTGTCCCGCAGCGCCTTCGCCCGCGCCGGCGTCGAGAGCACATGCCGGCTCACCGGCTCCACCGCGAAGACCACGCCGAGCTTCTCCGCCGTCCGCACGATCTTCTCCATTTGCCGGCACAGCTCATCCATCGGTGATGCCGGGGACTCATTGGTCTCGGTCCCGACCACGCACCCGCCCAGATACGCGGCGAACCGCAGGTACGCCTCGTACGCCGCGTGCGTGCTCTCGTCCGCGGGCGAGCGGTAGCAGCCGAGCACCGACAGGCCGAGGCCCGCCTCGCGCATCATATCGCCGACCACGCGGGCGTATCCCGGCGTGAGCGCCGCCGGGTCTCCTGGCAGCCCCACCTTGCCCGGGGCGAGCTGGATGCAGTGAAAGCCCAGCGCGCGGGCGGTTTTCATTTTCTCAGAAGCACTCTCTCCGGCTACGTCATGCAGCCTGACTCCGATCTGCGGCATCCTGATTCCTCCTTGTTCTCTTCGTCAGTTCGTCTGTTTTCGAGTTTGTTCCGTTATTCTTAACGATATTCTGCGCCCGGCCGCACTTGACAGGAGCGCCGGATTCTCCGAAGATGAAGAAAAAACCGGCCGCCCTCCGGCGGCAGAAAGCTGGTACCCATGAACCTCCGGGAAATAGCCATTTCCGTCGCGCCCCGCGCGCGTCTTCTCCTTATGATCCTCTCCGGCGCCCTGCTGGTCCTGTTCGCCCTGCCCCTCTGCCGCGGCGTATGGAACGCCGGCATCGGCGCGGGCATGGCCCTGTGCGCCTTCATTCTGTTCCTCACGGCCTCGCCCGCCGCGCACGCGGTATTGCGCGCGCTCACGAAGTCGGCCCCGGGCCGGGCGCTGCTCGCCCTCGCCGCGCTCCTCGCGCTGACCGCCGCCGCACTCCTGCTCGCGACCGGCCTCTGCATCCGGAGCGGCCTCGCCGCGAAGCCCGCGGACGGCGCCTCGGTCATCGTCCTCGGCTGCCAGGTCAACGGCACCGCGCCGAGCCTCACCCTCGCGCAGCGCCTGAATGCCGCGGCCGCCTACCTTAAAGAACATCCGGACGCGGCGTGCGTCGTCTCCGGCGGCCGGGGCACCGGCGAGGACATCACCGAAGCCGCCTGCATGGAAACGTACCTGCTGGCGGCCGGCATCGAGCCGGAGCGCATCTGTAAAGAAGAGCGCTCCACCGACACCGTCGAGAACCTGACCTACTCCCTTGAGATCCTCCGTGAAAATGGCCTCTCCACCGACCTCGCCATCGCCACCAGCGGCTACCACGAATACCGCGCCCTGCGCCAGGCAAGGCGCCTCGGCTGCAACGCCGGCGCCGTCCCCGCCCGCACGTCTGCGTGGCTCCTGCCCGGCTACGTTCTCCGGGAGCAGATGGCGATCGTGCGCGACTGGCTGCGCGGCCGCTAAGCCACCGTGTATTACTCACCGGCCGGCTGCAGCAATCTCAGCAGCTATCTCACTCTGCATAAAGATACACATCATCAAACGCGCCCCACGCCCCGGCCGCGCCCTTCACGCGCATTCCGACGGTCACCTCCGTCCCGTCCGCCTCGACGACGATCCCGCTGATCTCCGGATTCTGCCAGTCGCGCCACCCCGTCACCGCGGTCGGCGTCTCATACGTCTCGTCGCCCACGCGCGCATAGATCGCCAGGTCCGCGTCCTCGCCCGCGTCGCCGCCCTCGAGGTACAGCCCGAACGTGTACGTCCCCGCGTCCGGCACCACCGTCTGCTCCACGGAGAACTCCACCTCCCCGCTGTTCCAGAAGTGCAGGCACCAGTCGCCGCTGCGCGTGTTGTTGCTGTCATTTTCACGGGAGACGGTGCCGGGCGTCGCGCTGTCGATCACCCACGCACTCATGTCCGGCTCCTCGAAGCCGGGGTTTTCGAGCAGGCTCACCGCGTTGACCGTGAGCGCCATCGTCACGTCCAGCGTCTCCCCGCTCGACGCCGTCGCGGTCCCGCGCAGCACATACTCCCCGGGCTCGCCCGCCGCCGCGGCCGCGACCGCCTCCTCGTCCCACACGACCGCCGCCCGCTCCGTGCTCCGGTCATTATACGTCACCTCGACCTCCGCCGGCAGCGCGACCGCGTCCCCCGCGTCCACCGTGAGGTCCGCCGCGCTCGTCGTCACCGCCCGCAGCGGCGCACTCGCGCCCGTGTATAAATATTTGAAAATGGCAGCCGACGCGTGCGGATGCCCGTCGAAATCAAACACTGCCTCATTGTCCACCGCGCTGCCGCCCCAGTACGGCCCCGCGTCCTTGTCGTAGTCCGCCGCCGCTTCACTCGCCCAGCCGCTGCCGTAGGTCGCCCAGAGCGCGCGGTTCTTCTCCAGCTGCGCTTCGTCGACATTTCCGTCCTCGTCCGCCGCGATGCCGACCGGGATCCACGCACTCTCCCAGTAGATCACGCCGAGCCCCGGCTCGCCGACCGCCGCGACCGCCGCCGCAACGTCGCGCACCGAATCCGCCTGCCCCTGCGCCGAGACCTCGTACGCGAAGACATCGCCGGTCTTGTTCTCACTCTCCGTGTTGCCCGACCCGTCCCCGTCCGCAAATGTATAAATATACGATGTCTCGCTCACGAGCACGTCCTTCCCGTAGTTCACCGCGACGAGCGAGAGCTGCTGCGTGAGGTTCTCGAGCGTGCCGTGCCAGTAGGGGTAGTAGGAGGAGGCGAAGATGTCGTAGTCCACGCCATTTTCGTCGAGCTTGCGCGCGATCGAGAAGTAATTTTTGTTCTCGGGATTCGTGAAGTGCAGCACCGTGCGGATCTCCTGCCCGCTCGCTGCGCTCACCTCGCGCACCGCGGCACACCCGGCCTGCATCAGCTGAGCCATCCGGCCCCACGTGTCCTCGCCGCAGAGGCCGTTGGTCGTCTCGTTGCCGACCTGGACCAGCGTAACGTTGACGCCACACGCAAGGAGCGTCTCGAGGCTCTCCTTCGTGAACTGCCCGAGCGCCTCCGTCTTCTCGTCCATCGTCATCCCCTGCCAGGCCTTCGGCGCCGTCTGCTTGCCCGGGTCCGCCCAGAAGTCCGAGTAGTGGAAGTCGACCATCACCTGCATCCCCGCCGCGCTCGCGAGCGCCCCGATGTCGCACACCGTCTCCAGGTCACACACCCCGCCGCCGTACAGGTTCCCGTTCTCATCGCGCGGGTCGTTCCAGAGCCGGAGCCTGACGCAGTTGACCCCGCAGTCCTCCTTCAGAAATGTGAAAAACCCCGCGTCATCCAGCTCTTCCCCCTCAAAGTCATAATACCGCCCCCCGCTGTTCTTCTCCGCCCGGTAACTCGACAGGTCCATGCCGCAGATGAAGTCCGGGCGGAGGTTCTCGACCGGGAGGACCGCGATCTCCGCCGCCGGCATTGCCACGTTCTCCCCTGCAGCTTCTGTTTCCGCTGCGGCTAGCTCCGTTGCCGCTTCTGTTTCCGCCGCAGCCGCCATCGTCATCCCGCACAGACCGCCCTGCACCGCGAGCCCGATCGTCAGCACCGCCGCCAGTTTCGCCAATCTCATACTCCGTACCCCCCCTATCACCGCTCATCCATCGTTCGCGCGCGCAGCGCCGCGCCGCCTGCCCCCATTATACCTGACATCGCGGCACGGAAAAAGGCGCAAAAGCGAATTTCGCCCCGCGCCGGACATGCGCCGAAAAAAGCGCCGAAATAGAAAAGAAAAAGCTTGCCCAAACCAAGGCAGGCGTGTATAATAGCGTTTGTGAGTTGCGAAACCGGCCGCCAACCGGTACCGAAACCGCAGTCACACAGATGGGGCATTAGCGCAGTTGGGAGCGCGCCACACTGGCAGTGTGGAGGTCACGGGTTCGAATCCCGTATGCTCCACGGATAACAAAAATTCCGGGAGGCCTTGAAAAATAAGGCTTCCCGGATTTTTTATGCCTGTATTTTTCCCTTCACGCAAGTCTGAGAAAATCCGATTTGATGCAAATTTGGTGACACAAGGGAAAATGTTCCATCATTAATATTAATCGTAATCTGCTTTTCTAAACGTTTGATATATGGATTTTTTCTGGGATTCAGCGCTTTAATATCGTATTCTTCTCTCATCATTCTTCAGGTTCGATTACCAATGTACTTCTCCACCGCCAGCAGAAATTCATCCGCTGCGGCAATAGCTTCTTCAGTCTCTGCCTTCACGGCAACATAAAAATCATCATAGTCGCTCGCATGCCTGATTTCTCCTACTTCCGCAATTTTGCGTCCGAGCGATCGGGGAAAGATCTCTGTTTTTACATAGTCTTTGTTGAAATTTCCAATCGCGTCTTTATGCCGCTTGTAGGCTTTGCCATCCAATGCGTGAATGGCGTTGATCGCATGGAAAATAGAATAGTATGTCCGGTTATTGGCACCTTTATAATCACCGGCATCCAAAAGTATACGTGCCGATTTCAAATCGTTTCGGGCCGTTTCTATTCGATAACGCGCAATGTCTTCCCGTGTTCCGATTGCATCATGCGGCTGCATAAAGCCTGACTCCTTCTTTGTTTACCGACGAATAAAACGGATAAGCCTCAACCCACTTATAAAAATGATCTTCATTCTTGGCGATTGGCTTAATATCCAGATCGTGGTCCATATTAAACTCGAATGTCAGATCCGACAGCTTATGCCGGAAATTCTTGATTTCAGTATCACTCAGATTCAGAAGGATCATAATATCTATATCGGAGTCTTCGTGATAATCTCCCCGCGCATAAGAGCCAAACAATATGATCTGTCGCAGATGCTTTCCGTAAATGGCTTCAACCTTCTTTACATAAAGTGCAATTATATCCTGAATTGATTGCGGCATCATGTTCCCTCATCACTCCGAAATATTCGGGGTTCAACATCAAATCTTACTTACATTACACATTCTATCAGAGACACTTTTTCCTGTCCAGCCGGCCTTCACTTTCTCCGTAAGCATATCAATCGCCTCCTATGCAACATCCACCGATCGCTCAGGTTATTGTTCTTCCATCGGCAGAGCCTGCCTACTGCGCATGTCTCAAAAATTTTTCTTTTGCGCTAACTTGAAAAAGTAAATTCCAGTGCAGAGGTAAATTCCATCACCCTTTGTATTTTGGCTTAAAATAAAGGGTTTTTACGGAAAAATCTGCTTGCTAATGCTATAATCGTAGTGACTTTCTGCGAAAAATCTGATTTCAAGGCACACTAAGCGGGCCTCTGGAAAGCAGGGTGCAAGACTGAATTCCACCGGCCACATTCAAAAAATGTGAAA
>Ga0065709_1000267_pt1 | contig 13840 bp, 14 predicted proteins | sample Hoacrofraction14_2_FD_59096 | JGI IMG/M metagenome (GOLD analysis project Ga0065709, IMG submission 59096) | Hoatzin crop microbial communities from Cojedes, Venezuela, sample from fiber fraction 14 v1 | ecosystem: Host-associated > Birds > Digestive system > Esophagus > Crop | place: Venezuela...
ATTCCAACGACCTACCTCAAAACCGTTTGCACTAGAAGATGACGTGGTTTCCGTGGAAGATTCCGTATCATCGGAACCAGTAAGAGAAGACATGTCAAAGTCCATATACATGACCTGCTTCTTCAATGTCCTCTGATAAGAACCAATAGCGTCTATAGTAGGGAATAGTGACGCATAGGTACCTCTACGGGCATATTCGGTCCTTTCAATTTCTTGGTCAGCAACTTGGACCGATACATTCTCGCCCAGGGCTATTCTTATAGCCTGCTCCAACGTAATAACTGCAGGTATCGTATCCGCAGGATCTTGAGCTATTTCATTTTGCGCCCAAGATGGTGAAATCCATAAAAAACTTGATACGATAGCCAGTACCAAACATTTTTTCATAAAAAATTCTCATATAAAAAACCGGCTTGTACTTGCAAAATATATACCACAAATATCTACAAACGGGTTTTCTCATAAATCAAATAGCCATTTAAAACTATAAATGTTTCAAATGGCTATGATGCACCTAAAGATTTCTTGAAATTTTTATCTATTTAGAGGCTTTGCATAATGCGTTTCCTCTTTGGGCGCCTTTTTCGGTTCTTCATGGACCACATAGGCCGGTTGCTTCTTCACGAAAGCATAAATCAAGAAGCCTATACCCATAAGGATGAACGGTATGCTGAGCATCTGACCGATGTTGATATTGAAGAAATGCTCAAAACGGATATCGGCTTCCTTGACAAACTCAATTATGAAACGCATACCGAAGCATATGATAAAGAATAGGCCGATAAATGTGCCTCTATAAACCTTATCAAGTTTCTTTTTGTAGAGCCACATCAAGAATAATCCCAAAATGAGATAGGTTATGGACTCATACATCTGAGTTGGGTGCCTCGGCTCAGTCTCGCCACGGAGTTCAAAGATAACACCCCAAGGCATACTGGTTACGGGACCATAGATCTCTGAGTTAAAGAGGTTTCCCAGACGAATAAAGCATGCCGCGAAAGCCACCGCTATGCAAAGATGGTCAAGTAGCCAGACTAGGTCAAAGCCATTCTTGGGGCCATATTTCCTTGCAAACCATATCATGCACAAGAATAGCATAATGGCACCGCCATGACTCGCCAGACCGCCCTTCCATGGCATAAATATCTCCCAAAAACCCTCTTTGGTGCCAAAATAATAGGCTGGGTCATAGAAAATGCAATGCCCCAGACGCGCACCGATAAGGGTACCGAATACGAGGGTATAAAGCAGCGGATCAAGAAGNTTCTCGTTCACTCCCTCCCTACGGAAGAAATATCGGAAAATGTACCAGCCCAAAAAGAAGCCGGCGCAAAACAAAAGGGAATACCATCTGATGCCGAAATTTCCGATATGGAAAATCACGGGATCAACATGCCAATTAATATATAGTAAGTCAAGCATAGCGATTGCAAAGGTATAAAATTCTTAATTAATGTCGGTTTGAAAGGTCCAGACGCACAAAAATGCTCAGAGGCAGAGCCTTGCCAAAACGGTCTTTCAGCACCAGCTCACCGCTTTCCATCAACCCCTCACTCTCTTCGGGCTTAAGGCCGAAAGCCTCTCTCACAATGGTCTCTCCCAAAACGGCGGAATAGCCATTAGAATAAAGATTCAGGACCATGAANCCCTGAGGGTCAAGAATCTCGGCGACGGACTTCAGCATACTGAAAAGACATTCATCCAGTTTCCATTTTTCGCCATCGGGGCCATGGCCATATGCCGGCGGGTCCAAGATTATGCCCTTGTATTTATTGCCTCTCTTGGCCTCTCTGCGGGCGAATTTCATGGCATCTTCGATTATCCAACGNATGCCATCCATGCCGGAAGATTCCATATTTCCTCTTGCCCAAGTCACAACCTGGCGAACGGAATCCAGATGGGTTACATCAGCGCCAGCTGCCTTCGCTGCCAAAGATGCCGCACCGGTGTAAGCGAACAAATTAAGAACCTTGGGTTTATCTCCAAGGGCCTTGACATGCTTATAGATATATTCCCAGTTCGGAGCCTGCTCGGGGAAAACGCCCACATGCTTAAAGGACGTGAGACCAAGACGCAACGAGAAGGTNGGGCCGCCGGTTTTGCCGCCATATTTGATGTACCANCTATCNTCCATCTTCTTCANNCGGTCCCATGTGCCGCTATCCTCCTTGCCNGCCTTGCTGAAGCCGGCACCCTGACGGAAGCGAGTATGAATCAAATCTTTCCATTGCTGGTCCGACATGGTCTTGTCCCAAAGCGCCTTAGGCTCGGGACGTGCCATATAATATTTGCCGAAACGCTCCAACTTCTCGAAATTGCCGGAGTCCACAAGCTCGTAATCTTTCCAATCCGAGGACGGATATTCTATATTCATCGCCAAATCAATTAAATTTCCGCCGACTATGTCGCGGTAAGATTACAAATATGCGAAAATATTACTAAATTTGCACGATTCGGCAAGGAATAATTACGCGAATAAAATAAATAATTATGCAACAGCACATTGACAATTACGATTTTACAGGCAAAAAGGCCATCGTCAGAGTAGACTTCAACGTTCCGCTAGATGAGAACTTCAACATCACCGACGATACCCGTATCCGTAAAGCTATGCCTACCCTCAAGAAAGTTCTTGAGAAAGGTGGNTCAGTCATTATTATGTCTCACCTCGGTCGTCCTAAGAAAGTGGACCCGAAATTCTCTCTTAAGCACATTGTAGACCATGTTTCAGAATGTCTCGGTGTTCCCGTTAAGTTCGCTGACGACTGCATGAAGGCTGACGATCTCGCTGCTTCACTCAAACCTGGCGAGGCTCTCCTTCTTGAGAATCTCCGCTACTATGCTGAGGAGGAAGGCAAACCNAGAGGTCTTGCTGAGGATGCTACCGATGAGGAGAAAGCTGAGGCAAAGAAAGCCGTTAAGGCTAGCCAGAANGAGTTCACCAAGAAGCTNGCTTCTTACGCTGACTGCTACATCAACGATGCTTTCGGTACCGCTCACCGCGCTCANGCTTCAACCGCTCTCATAGCCGCTTACTTCCCCAACGACAAGATGTTCGGNTATCTTATGGAGAANGAGGTAAAGGCTATCGANAACGTACTTAAGAACGCTAAACATCCTTTCACCGCTATCATCGGTGGTTCAAAGGTTTCTTCAAAGCTCGCNGTTCTTGAGAACCTTCTCACCAAGGTTGACAACCTNATTATCGGTGGTGGTATGGGTTATACCTTCATCAAAGCCGAAGGCGGTAAGATTGGTGATTCTCTCCANGAGGATGAGCTNATCCCTCAGGCAAAAGAGATCATGGCTAAGGCTAAAGANCTNGGCGTAAACCTTTCACTTTCCGTTCAGACTCATGTAGCNAATGCTTTCAGCAATGATGCTGAATCCAAGTATACAAGNTCACACGATATTCCCGACGGTTGGGAGGGCATGGACGCNGGTCCTAAGTCTCTTGAGAATTGGCGCAAGATTATCCTTGAGTCCAAGACCGTGCTTTGGAATGGCCCTGTAGGCGTTTTCGAGATGCCTAACTTCGCAAAGGGNACCCTTCAGATTGCTCAGGACCTCGCTGATGCTACCGCTAATGGCGCTTACACCCTCGTAGGTGGTGGCGACTCAGTNGCAGCCGTAACTCAGATGGGCTATGCCGACAAGGTTAGCTATGTTTCCACCGGTGGTGGTGCTATGCTTGAGGCTATCGAGGGTAAGATTCTCCCTGGTATCGCAGCTATCGAGGAATAATCCAATTCCCATGANAAACAAAAATCCGGCTGGGAAACCAGTCGGATTTTTTATTGCATGCTAATGCGCTAAATGCGTTTGCTTACNGTCGNAACATAGTCTTTGACGGTNTCGAGATAGCCTTGGCTAATCTCCTTGTCGCCATGCTCTGTCATGATGTCATTGAGATAGTAGAGGCAGCTGCAGCCCAATTCGAAGTCATCCTTGTCATANTCATAATATTCCAAGAAGAACTTAATGGACTCAATCAGCTTGTCGCCGTAACGCTTCGCTAGGTCACGAGCCTTATCGGGAGCCCCCGCAAGATAGTAATCCTGCACCATNCTGATGACCGAAATGTCATTCTGGCTAAAGCCGAGGCAAATAGTCTCAAGCGGGAAATTCTCCTCTGGAACGCATACCTGGCACTTATCCAGCATCCTAACCGCATTCAAGGAGTCACCTGCATCGATGAGCAANTCNGCCATCTTCACGAACTGATCTCTCTGAGAAATCACNCCCATGAAGGTGTACATATTCTGGTAATCCACGAAATAATCCTTGCGACTAAGGGCATCCCACTTGTAGACATTGTCCATCTTATTGAGAAGGTCAGCCAAATCAACTTTACCAAGGTCTGAAGAAGTAATCTTGTTCTTGATAGGCACGAGTCTGCTTGAGAAGCCATCGTACATCAAATAATCCTTCTGACCTACATTGATTTCGCCACCGAGACTCAGCAAATTGATAGGACGATCCCACTGATAACCTGACATGAGGTCAAGGAAGAAGAGCTCANCCTTGCTAAGCATATTCTTGTCCTTGGGCATCTCGAATATAATCTCATCAGGAATTTCATCGGCAAACTGTTCCGAAATGATGCCATATTTAAGGGCATTTTCCTTATTTACAGGGATGCTGATCTTGCGAGATACGATGTAGTCCTCACGAGATCCGTCCTCCAAGGTAATCTTGGCTTCGGGATGCTTGAAAATCCTCATCACATCGGCAATCGGAATCACCTGATCACGGGTATCCACAATGCGCACATAATCATTGGTACCATAAAGATACTGCTCCTGAGGGATNGAAATCGGAAGAGGAGCCGACTCGTTAATGGCATAGCGCATCTGGTCGATATACCAATCGGTGCCAAGCAAGGAGGTATTTACAACTCGTACATCGGGACGAACACTCTCAACCTCCTGAGAATACCANAGAGGGAAGGTATCGTTATCNCCATGAGTCACAAGAATGCCGTTCTGACCNACTCCACTCAAATAATTGTAGGCCAATTCAGCGGCAGTTTTACGATGGCTACGATTGTGGTCATCCCAGTTCTGCTGAGCCATGAGAGCGGGCACGCAGAGGCATAGACCGGTTGCTACGGCAGTAGCGGTAGCNCCNTTACCTTTGAATAGNTTGCTTAACCAATCGCCTATCGCGGCAACAGCGATTCCAATCCAAATTGTAAATGCATAGAAGGATCCGGCATAGGCATAATCCCTCTCACGCACCTGATAAGGCGGCTGATTTAGATACATCACGATGGCAATACCGGTCATGAAGAATAGCAGGAATACTAGCCAGCAACCTCTCTTGTCCTTATCAAACTGATAGAACAAGCCCAAAATACCGAGCAGCAAAGGCAGGAGATAATAATGATTCTTACCTTTATTGTGCTTCAGAGCATCCGGAGCATCGCTTTGGTCGCCAAGTCGCATCTCATCCAANGGCTTGATTCCGGATTCCCAGTTGCCATAGAGCAANTCTCCNGGCGACATNCCNTGGATTTCATTCTGCCTTCCGGCAAAGTTCCACATGAAATATCTCCAATACATCCAATTCAACTGATAGTCGAAGAAGAAGCGCATATTTGTGCCGAANGTNGGNTTTTTNTACTTGGCTCCAGGCACTGTAACGCCCTTCCCATCGGAATAGGACTGGTAGAATTTTATGTAGAGGTCCTGCTGATTGCTCCACATACGAGGGAAAANCATCTTTCCGGAAGTGGAGTAAACCGGCTCAATAGGACCATTGACTTTCTTGTATTTATCACCCACGAGNGCCCAATATTGAGGAGTTTTGAAGTCCTCGTATGGCGAACCATAATACTGTCCATAGACAAGCGGAGCNCTACCATANTGCTCACGGGAAAGATATCTCACAAGCGAGAAGGCGTTGTCGGGCTGGTTCTCGTTGGTCGGAGGTTTCACCGAAGAACGGATAATGATNATGCTGAAAATGGAGAATCCAATCAATATGGTNGTCAAGCACATNAGTGCGGAAGTCCAGAAAATTTTCTCCTTATCATAGAGTTTGTAAATGCCGAAGAAGCACAGAGCNAGCAACAGANNCATGAAAATAGCGGCACCNGCATTGACTGGCAGACCAAGTTTATTGACGGCAAATACATCCATATAGGCGGCCAGCTTGGGCACCCAAGGAATNACCACGAATAGCACCAGAGCCAGAATCACAACCGACAGAAGCATAATCTTGATATATTCCCAAACGGAATAGGGAGCATCTTCCCTCTTNCGGAAATAATACAAGAATACCAAGCATGGNATGGTCAACAAGTTCAAAAGATGGACGCCAATCGAGAGGCCCATCAAGAACGANATAAGCACNATCCANCTNTTGGCATATGGNTGGTCGGCCTGCTCGTACCATTTGGTCATGGCCCAGAAAACTATGGCCGTNAACAACGAGGACATGGCATAGACCTCGCCCTCAACCGCACTNAACCAGAATGTATCTGAGAATGTGTATGCGAGGGCACCTACCGCTGCGGATCCATAGATACTGATAGCCTGACCTACAGTATATTTACCTTCAGCATCCGGCTTCACGAATCTCTTTACCAAGAATACTATGGTGAGGTAGAGGAAGAGGATGGTCAATGCTGAGCAAAGGGCGCTCATNACATTGACGGCCACCGCTGCTCCGCTGGCACCNGTAAACATGGTGAAGAAACGTGCTATTAGCTGGAACACAGGGTTTCCTGGNGGGTGTCCGACTTCCAACTTGTAGGATGATGCTATGAACTCACCGCAATCCCAGAATGAGGCGGAAGGTTCTATGGTGGAAAGATAGGTGAATGCCGCTATCAACGTCACCACCGCGGCAACTATCTTATTCCACAAATTGAATTTCTTAATTTCCATATCCAAATTTTATGAATTCCAAAGGTAGATATTTTTGTTTTGAAAAACAAAAGACTATATTTGTAATCCACGTACTTATAAAAAACGAAACATGGCGGAAAATGATTGGAAAAAGAGGCTAGGGGTGGTTTATTCGACCAATCCTGACTTTCAGTACGAGGTGGAAGCGAAAGAAGAAGCANCCACCTTGGACCCTGATAAACAGAAGCTTATAGTCAGCATTGACCGCCGAAACAGAGGCGGCAAGCAAGTCACNCTGGTGAGCGGATTCGAGGGTACGGAAGAAGATTTGAAAGCCCTCGGCAAGACGCTCAAGGTGAAATGCGGCGTAGGCGGCACAGCCAAAGACGGCGAAATAACCATNCAAGGAGACCTGCGAGACAAAGTCACCAACCTCCTTCACGAAATGGGCTACACTAAAGCTAAACGAGGAAACTAAACATGATACAGTCACAAGGATCGGACGTATTCTCCGTGGACACGATTCAAATCGCAGGCGCCGGCAAAGCCTTCACCGGCGGCACCTTGGACATGCCCACAGTAGCATCCTCNGTGACTCCGGCGATGACCACATGGAATCATGACATCATAAATTGCATATTGATTTGCGTCACCGCCCTGCTATTCATCCTCAGCATTCGCCGATTCCTCGGTATTCTCCCCTACCTCACCGGCGGCCTTTTGAGATGGAAAGAAGTTGTCAATTTGGAAGCCAGCGTGCGAAATACAAGAGATAGAAACGCACTATTTGTCATTTCCATTCCNGCCTTCTGCCTTATCGTATCCCGATATGACATATACTCCCTCGAATTCGCCAAAAACCTGATGCCTGGCCTGAAAACCCTAATCATAATCGGNGTTTTCGCTGCNTATATGATGGTGAGAGGCTTTTTCATTTTGATAGCAGCACCCAAGAAATTCAGCCGAGAAGTCTATGGCCTTTCAAATAGGGCGCACTACAATTATTTCATAGTACTCACGGCGCTTATGCTACTCACCGTGGGAATCCTAGCTATCTGCAAGGTCAATGATTTGACCATCAAGACCATAGCTATATATGAAATCGCCCTCTTTTTTGTTATTTTTGGCATCAGAAAAGTGCAGATTCTCTCAAATTCTTGCAATCATTTCACAGCATTTTTGTACCTTTGCAGTCTTGAATTGCTCCCCGCAGCTTTAGTGATAGCTTCGGCGGTGCTTTTTTGACAAAAGATATGACTGTAAACAAAATCTTAATTTCGCAAGCGGAGCCGGCAAATCTAGCGCAATATAAAGATTTGACCGAGAAATTTGGAGTCACGATTGACTTCAGGTCCCTTTTATTTGATTGAGCCCCTAACATCAAGGGAATTTAGGGCACAAAGGATTAACATTCTGGATTACACTGCTATAGTATTCTCCGCAAGACACACCATCGACGCATTCTTCAAGATTTGTGAAGAGCTTCGTGTGAAGGTTCCGGAGACAATGAAATATTTCTGCACCACAGAGGCGGTAGCCGTTTACCTGCAAAAACATATCGTTTATCGTAAACGCAAAATTTTCTACGGCACAGGGTCTCCTGAGTCAGTAGTCAACCTCGTGGGAACCAAACATAAGGGAGAAAAATTCCTTATTACCGCCAAGGGCATGAGCAACAAAGAGGCCATCACCAGACTATTTGACGAAGCCGGTTTGGATTATACCACTGGTGTATTCGTTAAATCCGTGCCTCAGGACCTCAAGGACGTAGATTTGAATTCCTATGACCTCGCAGTATTCTACAATCCTTCCGACGTAGCCTCGCTCAAGGAGAACTTCCCTGATTTCAAGGCGGAAAATGTCAAATTCGTGACATTCGGTAAGCAGATTGTGAATGCCATGCAAGAGGCTGGATTGCCCATTGCTATCCAGGCTCCCACTCCGGAAGCCCCATCAGTTGCTAAAGCTCTGGAACTTTATCTTTCCAAGCAATAGCACTGNTACATGGACAATAAACTCCCCAAGAAGGAAAGGCTTTCCGGCAAAGCCGCAATCGGACGCCTAATGACCGAAGCTCGCTACGGCACGGCATCCGATTTTCGCTATTGCTATGCCGTCGGAAATGGGGAGGATTACAATAGAATCATAATTTCGGTCTCCAAACGCTTTTTCAAAAGGGCGGTAAAACGCAATCTTTTGAAGAGGCGCATCAGGGAGGCTTATCGCACCCAAAAAGGGCTTCTAACCACTCAGGGAGTAGATATCATGTTTATCTACAACACCAAGGAAGTCCTCACATTCGCGCAGATTTCTGAAACCGTAGCCACGATTCTTGGCGAAATAAATGCTAAAACAAAAAAATGAGCGGCTTCAGAAATACNNTCNGNAAAATNGCCATNGCACCTTTTGTAGCNCTGATTCTATTCTACAAAAAGTGTATTTCGCCGTTCACTCCCCCATCCTGCCGATTCACCCCGACCTGCTCGGAGTATGCCCTTCAGGCCTTCCGAAAATATGGNCCATTCAAGGGATTTTGGCTATCTTTGAAGCGAATTCTTCGTTGCCATCCATGGGGAGGCAGCGGATATGACCCAGTTCCGTAAAATTTTTCTTAATATTTTTCGGATATTTGCGTCTATATGTCGTAACCCTTATTATTATGGAAAGGATTAAAAAGTTTCTGACAATATTGGCGCTGACGGCGATGGTCGCTTGTAGCTCAGCCTACAATGCCGGCTATCAAATGCGCAATCTGGTGGATCAATATAGCTATAGAGAAGGATTCGACGTCATAAATGTGGGATCCGGAGCATTTCGTGTGCTCAAAGCTATTATCCGCCATGCATCCATCTCGGATAGCGATGCAGCTCAGGCGCTCATGGTTATGAAAGGNCTGAAGGGACTCACTATCGTTGATTATTCCGAGGCCTCCGATGCCGATAGGGCTAATTTTGAATCACGATCAGAGCAGATTCTCAAGCACAACGAACTCCTTNTNGANGCTCGTGAGAACGGCAAACGACTCATGATTTATGGTAAGCCTACGGGTGCCAATGGGGATAAACTCAAAGACTTTATNCTCTATTCGCCCGACAACAGTGCCTTGGTGTGCCTNTTCGGNACGGCAGATTTCAATCGTGTGGCTGAAATTCTGGAANAAGAATAATGAATGTAGATGAGTTCAGAAAGACTTGGATACCTCTTGCTGAGGCTGCCTACAGAGTGGCTATGTACATTCTGGAGGACGACGAGCAGGCAAAAGACGCAGTCCAAGATGTCTTTCTGAAGCTCTGGGAATCCCGAGACAAATTGGATGATATCAAATCGCCTAAGTCCTATGTGCTAATGGCGGTGCGAAATACCTGCATATCCAAAATCCGTAAGGAGAAAGAAGTGATTCCTTTGCAGGATGATGTGGCGGTTACCCCGCCTGAGGAGAACATCATGATCGGCAAGGAAAAGATTCGCAGGGTTCTCAAACTCATCGAAGGCTTGCCNGAAAAGCAGCGAATGGCGATAAGAATGAGATGTGTGGAAGGTTTGGAATATGACGAAATCTCCAAACAGACCGGACTGACGGAAAATAATCTTAGAGTATTGATCAGCAATGCTCGCAAAACATTGAAAGAAAAGCAATGAAAAATATAGAAGATATTCAGCNTCTAGATGACAAGGACCTCATCCGAATTTCGGAAGAGTCCTCCGNCAAGCTGCCGCAAGACCTCTTAGATGCTATCGGTGCCATGACCTTGGANGCCGAAGAAGATGCGGCCCAAAAGGTCCAGACACATCGCAAATCCTTCATATGGGGTAACATAGCTGCGGCGATAGCAGTTGTGGTCGCTATCTCCATAACCATATCCCGTCTCAACCAGCCGAGAGATACCTTCGATGANCCCATGCTGGCATATGCTGAAGTGGAGAAGGCTCTTAATCTAGTTGGTGAGAAAATGAATAAGGCCACGTCTCTGGCCCAAGAAAAGAGAGACAAAACTGAGGAAATAATTAAAAATAGCATAAAATGAAACGCTTATTGATATTTGTGATGGCTCTTTTCATCACTGCCACATCTTTTGCACAAAAAACTCCGAAGGAGATTTATAAGAAATATTCCGACGCACCGGGAATTACCGCTGTCTATATTTCACCTTCCATGTTCCGTATGATCGGTAAGCTTCCGAAAATAGAGATAAAAGACAACAAAGTGGATATATCCAGCATAATCAAGAAAATGGACGGATTCTATCTCCTCAGCATGGAGAATACTAATTCACTCTTCAGATCCATTTTACAGCAGTTCAAGGAAAATATGGATCAGTACATGCAGTCTCGTACCTATGAGCTTCTGTTGGAGGCGAAAGAGGGTAGCGAACAAGTGAGGATATATGAGGCCTCTAAGGGCGATATTGTTACCGACTTCATTCTTCTTACCAACGAAGCCAATGCCTTCACGTTCATGTCCTTCTCCGGACAAATCCCTCGCGAGGAACTCGAAAAAGCGGTCGCCACTGCTATAAAAGACGATTAATGCGGCCACGGGTTCGTTGAGGCCCAGCCTTGCCTGCTTTATATTACAGAAATTTAAATTAGCCCTATATGAAATTGAATAAGTATATAACCCTATTTTTGATAACCTTTTGTTTCTGTGAAGGCCTAAATGCGCAAGTCTATGTCATAAGAGACAATGATATACTAAAGAAATCTTCATATACAGTTACTTCAGAAATAGTGGACTCGCTAACTAACGATCCCATTCAGTTCGCATCTGTTTACCTCCACCACCCGAATGATACCCTTATCACAAATTTTTCCCTTTCCGATTTAGAGGGCAAGGTGGAATTGACGGAAGTCACCACCGGCGAACACACATTCGTGGTCGAATATATGGGCTACTTACCCTATGTAAAGCAATTCTTTATTCGTGATGATAGTGATTTAGGTAAGATTTTACTAAAGCCGGATCCAAACTATCTGGATGCGGCCTCGGTCACCGCTGCCGTCAATCCGGTCGAGTTCCGTAAGGACACCATCATATATAATGCTGCCGCTTTCAAGGTCATGCAGGGATCCAGTTTGGGAGACTTATTGAAACAGATGCCAGGAGTGGAAATAAATGACAACGGCGATGTGAGAGTGAACGGAACCTCGGTCTCCAGAATCACCATCGGTGGTAAAACATTCTTCATGGGAGACAATTCCGTGGCTCTAAATAACGTGCCCGCTTCCATAGTGGATAAGGTTAAGGTCATTGACAAAGAATCCAGGTCCGCCCAATTTTCCGGAGTGAAGGAGTTGGAAAAGAGAAGGAAATGGATGTCGAGTTGAAAGAAGAGTATAAGAGCGGATATTTCGGGAATGTCAAGCTGGGTCTCGGATCATCCATCCCCAGCAAAAATCAAAACGAACATCTGGAGAATAAATTCCCTATTTTTGATGCCTCCGCCATGGTTTCGGCTTATGGTGAACAAGATCAGGTGACTGCCGTGGCCGGCGCATCCAACGCACCTTCTACCTCTACCATAAGTTTTATGGGAAATCACGAGGCTCCTGATGTCTTCTATGACGCGCCCGCCTATGAAAGTAGCGCAATGACTACATCATGGAATGCCGGAGTCAACGTTAATTCTAACCGAATCAAAGGCTTCACAACGGATGGTTCTATATTTTGGTCCGGAGCAAATCAGGCTCTCAAAACCCAGTCCAGCACCATTACATCTTTGGAGGATTATAATATGGATACGGAAGAGACCGTGCAGGGAACAACCAATAGAGAAGATTTAATCGCTAAAGTTGTGATGGAGAAGGAAGTGGAGCAGAAATATTACATCTACTTTCAGCCTCATTTCAAATTTACCCATCTTGAAAGGAATTATACCAATAATGACGAGGTATATGGAGATGCTCTCATCAATACATCCACTGCCAACAATTGGAGCAAATCCAACAGCGTCCTCGGTAGCACTGATTTCGAATTCGGAACCATGGACTTGGGAAAAGAAGGAAGAAGTCTCATTTTCCAGAGCGCAACCGGAATCGGAGGCGGAAGTGGTAATTCGACTGAATATTCAGTTATAAATTACGCGAAGGATGGCACGTCCTCCATAAAGGATTTATACTATGACGGATCGGTATCAACTCTAAATGGTTCCGCGAATTTGCAGTATGTCGAGCCACTAAGTGAAAGATGGGCTTTGTCATTGGAGGGAAACGTCTCCAGGTCGAAATCGACGAATGAGAAAAATGCCTTCAATTCGTATGATGGCGCAGCCAATGATTACTATTCCTCCTACTCCGACAATCTATATCGTACCCGACTCCTTAATGCGATGGCGCAATACAATATGGAGGAGACCACCATATCCGGAGGTTTGTCGGCACAATGGATAAATTCTGAAACACAATCTCGTGCCTATGGTATGGATACCCGTACCGGAGAGGGTGAATGGTTGCGATCCGTATCACCATATGCATGGATCACTTCTACCATTGACGGATACCTTATCAAAGGATCACTCAAGAGCGAGGCGCATACCCCGTCTTCTTTCCAGCTCACCCCTGCATTCAATCTATTGAATCCTACAAGAATAGGACTAGGAAACATATACCTGAATCCTTATTTCAGCCATAATATTATGGTACAGATCTCTAAGACTATTCCAAAAAAGAATATTACTTTCGCCGCGGTAACCACCCACGAAATATCTCGAAATAGCATAGTGAATGCCAGTTGGTTTGACTCCAATGGAGTTCTCTACTACATTCCTGTCAACACAAAGGGATTGTCAAGGAACCATTATTTTAATTATATGTTCAATGCTCCTTTGAGCAAAGACAAGAGACTTCGCTTCTATTTAAAAGGTGATATTACTCAACAGGTCAACAATAGCTATCAAAGCGAGGGAACTTTGGCCGGCATAGACACGGATAATTTTGATTATACCGACTTCATGAAAACATTCTGGGGCGATAAAACCGGAAACGTGTTC
>Ga0065709_1029700_pt1 | contig 13837 bp, 11 predicted proteins | sample Hoacrofraction14_2_FD_59096 | JGI IMG/M metagenome (GOLD analysis project Ga0065709, IMG submission 59096) | Hoatzin crop microbial communities from Cojedes, Venezuela, sample from fiber fraction 14 v1 | ecosystem: Host-associated > Birds > Digestive system > Esophagus > Crop | place: Venezuela...
CACAGGTATACGAAAAGTCAGCCAATCGCCCGGCGCCTGCCGGCTTGGGCTCTTGGGACTTTTACAGTAACCTGGGCGTCCGAAGTGGAACGAAGACCCGTTTAGCGCCGACCGAAGTGGAACGAAGACCCGTTTAGGGCCGACCGGAGTGGAACGAAGACCCGTTTAGGGCCGACCGGAGCGGTGCCTGAGGTCCGGTGGACCTCAGGCTTGCACCGACCGAAACGAAGTGAAGAAGCGGAGACCGCTGGTTCAGCACACAACGCCCCACCGGGGCGTTGCTTTGCACGCGTAAGCGAAATCCAGTCGCATCGACGATAAAAATGAGCAACAGACGACGTATGGTTTTATGGCCAGGTTTTATCCGCCTGGCGGGCTCGGAGGCGGCTATGAACAGACTGAATATTGTCGATTTCGGCGCGGCGGCGGACGGGAAGACGGTCTGCACGCAGGCGATCCGGCGGGCGATCGATGCGTGCCCGGCCGGCGGGACGGTGCTGATCCCGGCGGGGACCTTTGTCTCCGGCAGCATATATCTCAAAAGTGACATGGAGCTGTACCTCGAGGAGGGTGCGCTCCTGCTCGGCAGCGATAACCCGGACGACTACCCGGTCATCCGGGACCGCGACGAGGGCTGGTTTACGAAGACCCGCGCGGCCCTCGTAGAGGCGCGCATGCCCGGCCGCGATGCCCCCGGGGCACCGTACCGTGAGGGCGTGGGCACATTGGATCCCGCGGCTCTGTGGGGCCGCCCGGAGGAGCGCCTCCACGACATCCGCATTCGCGGAAATGGCGAGATCTGCGGCAACGGCCCGGCCCTCGCCCCGAAGGAAGCCGCACAGGGCCGGAACATGCGCGGGACCACGATCAATATCCGCAATGCCGACCGTGTCCATATCGAGGGCGTGACCTTCAGCGAGTCGCCGTTCTGGTGCATGCATTTCCTGTTCTGCGAGGACCTCACGCTGGAGAACGTCCGGGTCCGGAACAAATTCCACCGCGACGGCGTCACGCCGCTTGGCCTGCCCAACAACGACGGGATCGACCCGGACTCCTGCCGCCATGTGACCATCAGGAACTGCGACATCGAGAGTGAGGACGACAATATCGCCATCAAGGCCGGACGCGACCGCGAGGGGCGCGCGATCGGCATCCGGAGCGAGCACATCACGATCGAGAACTGCACCTTCCGCCACGGCTTCGGTGTCGCCTGCGGCTCGGAGATGTCCGCCGGGATCCGGGACGTGGCGGTGCGCGGCTGCACGTTTCAGAACTCCTTCAGCATCGCGGCCATCAAGTCCAAGCCCTGGCGTGGCGGCGTCATCGAGGATGTGCGGATCGAGCACTGCCGCCTGGTGAATGAGGCGACGGATATGCGCGAGTGCAAATGGTTCCGCGGCGCGCTCAACATCGACCTGTGCTACGGCATCGAAGAGGAAGATCTGCCCGAGAACCGCCGCCGCGGCGCCCTGCTCGGGGCAGACTTCACGGGCGAATCTGAGAAGGACGAGAACGGCATGCCGCAGACCGACGAGCGCGAGCGCCTGCAGTGGGAAGAACTGATTGCCCGGGGCGACCGGACGCCGTACGAGTTCACGCCGGCTATCCGGCACGTAGAGATCCACCATGTCACCATACGCACCTGCGAGGGCAAGGCCCTGTACATCCACGGCCTCCCGGAGAGCCCCGTGCAGGACCTGACGCTGGAGGACATCCAGGCCGAAGGGCGCGGCGCGGTGGTGCGGTATGCGGAGGACGTGAAACTGACAGACTGCCGGCTGTCGCTGCTTTAAATCCTGATTATTTGTAACTGTTCAGTTACGATTATTTTATGTTGGGGGCTGTACTCCTTACCGATACAGGGAGTACAGCCTTTTTGCATGCCGACTCCGACGAGGCATGGCATTGCCGGCGGCAGATCCGTCATGCATCCGGCGCAGCCGCGTCCGCGGATGCCCTTATATCCGATACCGGCGGCCGGGCCCCTGCGCGATTTCGCGCAGCCTGCCGGGCGCGGCCGTTTTCTCCGGTTCAGACATTGACAATTTACCGGGAAGTGATAGAATACCGAGGGTAGAGAAAGCTAATCGAGGTTACGCATATAATAAGAAACAAAGAAAACACTAACCCCGATCAGCCATTTCATATCAAATAGCTGTTAACTAATCACCACAGCGGCATCGCGAAGAACGGAGGCGTCTATGTTACCGTTACTCATGTCACAGACCGGCGACGAGGTGAAGGTTGCGCGGGTGTCGGGCAGGCCGGATGTCAAGAAGCATCTGGAAGACCTGGGATTCGTGGAGGGCACACCCCTGGAAGTGGTTCAGGCCCAGGACGGCAACATGATCGTCCGGATTCGCAATTCGAAGCTGGCGATCACAAAGGAAATGGCTGAAAAGATCATGGTCATGTAAGTGACCGCGATCGCTGCCAGTCACGGAGGAGATCAGATGAAGACCTTACGAGATGTTCCGGTGGGCGGAACGACCAAAGTCATCAAGGTCCATGGGGAAGGCCCGGTCAAGCGGCGCATCATGGACATGGGGATCACCAAGGGCGTGGAGATCTACGTGCGCAAGGTGGCTCCGCTGGGCGACCCGATGGAGCTGACCATTCGCAACTACGAGCTGTCCGTCCGCAAGGGCGACGCGGAGATGATCGAAGTCGAGTGAGCGAAAAACTCTGTAAACGGGCAGTGGCGCAGAGCTTCGGCCGGAGGCAGAGGCGCAGCGTGAAAAACAGAACCGCAGAGCGGCGCGTGTACGGGTGGCAGTGCCCGGCGCCTGGCTGATCTGAGATTCTGACAGCTCAACAGATAAATCAGGAGGAAGAGACATGTCAGTCAAAATTGCACTGGCCGGCAACCCGAACAGCGGTAAGACCACCCTGTTCAATGCATTGACGGGTTCCAGCCAGTATGTCGGAAACTGGCCGGGTGTCACGGTCGAGAAGAAGGAAGGTAAACTCAAGGGCAGCGAGGACGTCATCATCCAGGACCTGCCGGGTATCTATTCCCTGTCGCCGTACACGCTGGAGGAAGTGGTATCCCGTAACTATCTGGTCAATGAGAAGCCGGACGCGATCCTGAACATCGTCGACGGTACGAACATCGAGCGTAACCTGTATCTGACCACACAGCTGATCGAGCTCGGCATCCCGGTCGTGATCGCGGTCAACATGATGGATCTGGTGCGCAGGAACGGCGAGAAGATCGACGTGAAGAAGCTGGCCTCCAAGCTGGGATGTCAGGCGATCGAGATCTCCGCGCTGAAGGGCGAGGGCGGCGACAAGGCGGCGAAGATGGCCGTGGAAGCAGCCAAGTCCGGCAAGCGCGCGGAGCTGCCGCAGGTCTTTGACGACGAGATCGAAACCGTCCTGTCGGAGATCGAGGAATCGCTCCGCGGCAGCGTCGATGCCAATCTGCTGCGCTGGTACGCCGTGAAGGTGTTCGAGCGCGACGAGAAGGCACTGGAGACGATCAAGCTCTCCTCCGACAAGGCGAAGAAGATCGAGAGCCTGATCGCCGAGACCGAGACGAAAATGGATGACGATGCGGAAAGCATCATCACCAACCAGCGCTACAACTACATCACCAGAGTGTGCGAGAGCGCCGTCAGCAAGCCGTCCCGCAAGGACAAGCTGACCGTCTCCGACAAGATCGACCGGATCGTGACCAACCGGATCCTGGGTCTTCCGATCTTTGCCCTGGTCATGTTCCTGATCTACGCGATCGCGATGGGCGGCTGGTCCGTGTCCATCGGTACCCGCGCTACCGACTTTACGAATGACGTGATCTTCGGCGAATGGGTCCCGAACTTCTTCGACACCGTGCTCGGCGCACTGGGCGTCGCGGAAGGCTCCTGGCTGTACGGTCTGATCCAGGACGGTATTGTCGCCGGTGTCGGCGCCGTGCTCGGCTTCGTGCCGCAGATGCTGGTGCTGTTCCTGCTGCTGGCGATCCTGGAAGATATCGGCTACATGGCCCGTGTGGCATTTGTCATGGACCGTATCTTCCGTCAGTTCGGCCTGTCCGGCAAGTCCTTCATCCCGTGCCTGGTGGCGACGGGCTGCGGTATCCCGGGCATCATGGCTTCCCGTACGATCGAGAACGACCGTGACCGGAAGCTGACGGTCATGACGACGACCTTCATGCCGTGCGGCGCGAAGCTGCCGATCATCGGCCTGATCGCGGGTGCGGTCTTCGGCGGATCTCCGCTGGTGGCGGCGTCGGCGTATTTCATCGGTATCGGCTCCATTGTGCTGTCCGGTATCATTCTGAAGAAGTTTAAGCCATTTGCGGGGGAGCCGGCTCCGTTCGTTATGGAGCTGCCGGCCTACCACATCCCGTCGCTCGGCAACGTGCTGCGTGCCACCTGGGAGCGCGGCTGGTCCTTCATCAAGCGTGCGGGTTCCGTCATCCTGATCTCCACGATCATCATCTGGTTCCTGGTGAGCTTCGGCACCGTCAACGGCAAGTTCGGTATGGTCGAGAATCTCTGGGAAGAGCAGAATATCGAGGAAGATGAAGCATATCTGACGGCGCTGGCCGAGAAGATGAATGTCGATGTCGAAGATGTCAACACGATGGATGACTCGATCCTGGCCGGTATCGGCAATGTGATCGCGCCGGTCTTCAAGCCGCTCGGCTTCGGCAACTGGAAGGCGGCTGTGGCGACGATCCAGGGTCTGGTCGCGAAGGAGGAGGTTGTCGGTACCTTCGGTGTGCTGTACAACTACGATGACTCCGAGGAGGAGCTGGGCGACAACGGTGAAGGTATCTGGGATCGCGTCGCGAAGGATTACACGCCGGCGGCGGCGATGGCCTTCATGATCTTCAACCTGCTGTGCGCGCCGTGCTTCGCAGCCATCGGTGCCATCAAGCGGGAGATGAACAACGCGAAGTGGACCTGGGCGGCCATCGGCTGGATGACGCTGTGGGCGTACTGCCTGGCGCTGATCTGCTACAATGTGGTCGGCCTGGCCATGGGCGTGTCGTTCAGCATGTGGACCGTGGTCGGCATCGCGCTGATCGCCCTGATCATCTACGGTCTGGTCCGCAAGGGCTATGTGCCGGATGAGTCGGCGCGCACGCTCACGTCGGTGGACGCGGCCCGCGCGTAACACATAATTAAAGAGAAGCTGAAAGGCAGGTGAAAAATATGCCATCGATTTTAGGCCATATCATTGTGATCGCCGTACTGGCGGTTCCGGTATATTTTTCCGCACGCTACTGCATCCGGGACATCCGGAATCAGTTAAACGGCGGCGGCTGCTCGGCCTGCGGCGGCAGCTGCAGCGGCTGCAGCGGCAACTGCGCCGGCTGCGGTGCTCACTGCAAGACCGGAGCGGGCAAGACCGCACAGCACAGGTAACTACGGGCAGGGACTGCGGAAGCAGTCCCTGTTTTTATACCGCGCACGCCGCCGTGGAGTTTGGAACCTGCCTCTGCGGAATCCAGGCAAAGCGGCTCAAAGAAAGGAGAATGACAATCATGCTGAAATACACCGTCGGCATAGACGGCATGATGTGCTCGATGTGCGAGGCACACGTGACGGACACCCTGCGCAAGAGTCTGGGCGTACAGAATATCAAGGCGTCCCACAGCAAGGGACAGGCAACCTTCACCACAGAGGCCCCGGTGAGCGAGGACAGGATCCGCGCCGCGATCGATCCGACCGGCTACACAGTGATGTCCGTGAGCAGCGAGCCGTACGAGAAGAAGGGCCTGTTCGGATTTCGGAAAAAGTGACTGTTCGGAATTCGGAAGAAGTGCCTGTTCGGAATTCGGAAGAAGTGCCTGTTCGGATTTCTGTACAGAACAGACTGTCCGAATTCCGTAAACATGATCGCAGGAGAGAGACCGGAGCGCAGCGGCGCAGACCGGTCTCTTTTCTCTGTGCGGGGAAGCGGGAAGTATGGTATCATAAGACGGTAAGTTTTGACACCCCGGACGCGGCGGTTCGGGACAGGTCAGATGGGGAAGACAATACGATGAAGCACATTAGTACCTGCATTTATACCTTTAGCGAGCTGATCAATCATGATTATCTCTATGTGGACAAGACCGAGTATCTCTACCGGCTGGTCAGAGAGCCGAAGGGGCAGTATTTCGGCGCGCGCCCGCGGCGCTTCGGCAAGAGTCTGGCCATCTCCACACTGGATGCGATCTTCCGCGGTCAGCGGGAATTGTTCCGGGGACTGTACATCTATGACGCGGATTATGACTGGAAAACCTATCCGGTGATCCATATCGATTTTGCCCGCATGGACATGACAGACAGGGAGTCGCTGACGGTCAGCCTGAATGACTGCCTGAGACGGATCGCGGTGTCATATGGTCTCGATGCGGATGCTCTTGCCGCCGACGGGATCCGGACGCCCACCCTGTTCGGAAGGCTGATCGACGCGCTGAGTGACCGGTATCAGGAGCAGGTGGTGCTGCTCATTGATGAATACGACAAGCCAATCCTGGACCATATGAATTCGCCGGAGGAGGCAGAGGCCTGCCGCGCCTATATGGATAACTTTTATCAGATCATCAAGGGCTCCGAGCCGGCGATCCGTTTTGCCTTTATCACCGGCGTGACCCGGTTTGCGAAGGTGTCCATATTCTCCAAGCTGAATAATTTTGACGACATCACGATGGACGAGCGCTACAGCGGTATGTTCGGGTACACGCAGCGGGAGCTGGAGGAGAACTTTGCGCCATTTCTGGAGGAGGCGGCGACGGCGGGAAATCTGACACGGGCGGAGCTGACGGAACGGATCCGGGAGTGGTATGACGGCTTTTTGTTTGCCGAGCACGGAGAGACGATGTATAACCCGGTGTCCGTCGGGCAGTTCTTTAACAGCGGATACCGGTTTGAGAACTTCTGGTTCGCGACCGGGACGGCGAGGTTCCTGGTGGATCTGGTGAAGAAGAATCATCTGGTGCTGGCAGACCTGACGGACGTGACGATGTCCGCGAATTCTTTCAATACCTTTGATGCGACCATGCTCGCTTCCGGGGAGGTGCAGCGGGAGGCGCTCATACAGATGCTTTACCAGACCGGCTACCTGACGCTGGACAGTGTGCTGGTGGAGAAACCCAAAATATACCGGCTGCGTTTCCCGAATTATGAGGTGAGGCAATCGTTCTCGGAAAACCTGTTGAATGTGTACGCCGGCTCCTCCCGCACGGAGAGCTTTGTAGCCGGTGTACTCAGCGCGGCGCAGGACGGTGACACCGGGCAAATGATGGAATATATGTCCGGCTTCTTTGCAGGGCTGCCGTATGATTTGCAGATCCGGAATGAAAAGTATTACCAGTCCATCGTGTACACGATTTTTACCTTGTGCGGCATGGACATGCTGACGGAGTTTAAGACGAATACCGGCCGGATCGACGCGGTTCTTATGGCCGGCCGGCATATTTATATTATTGAACTTAAGCTGAATCAGTCGGCGGATGCCGCGCTGGAGCAGATTAACGACAAGAAGTATGAGGAACGCTTTCTGCTTCCGGCGCGGCTGGCGGGTAAGAAGATTCATAAGCTCGGGATTAATTTCTGCTATGCGGACGGCGTGCGGAATATCACGCAGTGGCGGGAAGAATAAGAGTATCAGGAGGAGGTTGCATCATGCAGAAATATCAGCTTGACACCGAAGAAAACCTGCAGTTTCTGGAGAAGGTACGGCAGAATCTGTTTGATTTCGGCCGGCGGTTTCCGTCGCCGGGGGGCGGGTCTTACTATCTGATGGGTGACGGCACGCCGGATGTGCAGCGCCCGCGGGAGACCTGGATCACCTGCCGCATGGCGCATGTGTACGCGCTGGAGACGATGCTCGGCGGCAGCGGCGGCGACAGCAGCGACGGCGGCAATGGCAGCAGCAGCGGCGACAGCAGCAGCGGCAACGGCGGCAGCGTCGACAGCGGCAGCGGTAACGACAGCGGCAGTGCCGCCGCGCTGGCGGATGCGGCGATCGGCGGGCTGCTCGGGGAGCTTCGGGACGAAGAACACAGCGGCTGGTACGCGGGGCGGACCGCGGACGGCGGCATTCTGCCGGACAAGCAGTGCTACGCGCACGCCTTCGTGCTGCTGGCGGCGTCCTCGGCGAAGCTTGCCGGAAATCAGCGGGCGGACGCGCTCCTGAAGGAAGCGCTCGAAGTGTATGACCGCTTCTTCTGGAACGAGGAGGAAGGCCTGTCCTGCGACACCTGGAACACCGAATTCACGCAGTGCAGCAGCTACCGCGGCCTCAATGCCAACATGCACACCGTCGAGGCGTTCCTCGCCGTGGCCGATTCCGAGAAAGATGAGACGTACCGCGAGCGGGCCGGCCGCATCATCCGTCATGTGATCGGGTGGGCAGAGCAGAATCAATGGCGGATCCCGGAGCACTTCACCGCGGACTGGACGCCGGACTACGACTGCAACAAGGATCATCCGGACGATCCGTTCAAGCCGTACGGCGCCACGCCGGGACACGGCATCGAGTGGGCGCGGCTCATCACGCAGTGGGCGCTCTCGGCGGACATAACGCAGGAGGAGAAGACGGCCGCGATCGAGTCCGCGGAGCAGCTCTATAAGCGGGCGGCCGCCGACGGCTGGAACCCGGACGGAGGTGCCGGCGGGCTGGTGTACACCACCGACTGGGACGGCAACGCCGTCGTGCACGACCGCATGCACTGGACGCTGGCCGAGGCCATCAACACCTCCGCCGTCCTGTACCGCGCCGTGCACCGCGACGAGTACGCGGCCGACTACGCGAAGTACATGGAATATCTCGACCGCGTCGTGCTCGACCACGAACACGGCTCCTGGTTCCACCAGCTGGACGCGGACGGCCGCGTGCTCGACACCGTCTGGCCCGGCAAGTCCGACCTCTACCACGCCGTGCAGGCCACGCTGATCCCGTATGCAGACCCGGCGGTATCGATCGGAACATTTACGGCGCGCGGCTGAGAATGAGAAATGGCAGACGTATTGTAACTGCTGCGCGAAGCGTTCGGAACAGTTACGACGCATTATAAAAAGGCCGGAGTCCTGATTGCTCAGGAACTCCGGCCTTTCGCGCGCCGGCTTCAGTCCGACAGATCACTGTCCAGTGTGATGTGCACCCGGTACTCCGGGTACTTCCACTGCACGGTCCGCTGCAGCTGCTGATGCACCTCCTCGCGGTCCGGGGCGTCGAAGCTGACCACGATGTCGAAGTGCAGCTCCTTCGTGCCGGCGTTCAGGTAGAAGCCGTGCATCTGGAGAACATAGCGCGTGGCGCTGACCAGGGCGCGGATATCCTCCTGGATTGCGGCCGCCTCGCTGTCCTGCGTGTTGCGGGCGTAGACGCCGATCGCGGTGAGCACGACCTGGTACTTCAGGTACACCTCGCGCTGAATCTCACGGGTCACCGCATCGATCTGCACGGCGGTCCAGGTGTCCGGCACCTCGATGTGCGCCGAACCGGCCAGCGTCTGCGGGCCGTAGCTGTGCAGCGCCAGGTCATAGCACCCGTGCACCTCCGGGAAATGTTCGATGGTCTCGCGGATCTCCCGCGCGAGCTGCGCGTCGACGCGGCGGCCCAGGATCTGGCTGATGCTGCTGCGCAGCATGTCGATGCCCGACTTGATGATGTAGAGCGAGATCGCGCCGGCGAGCCACGCCTCGAGCGACACCTGACAGGCCAGGTAGATGATGGCCGCGATCAGGGTGGCGCCCGTGATCACCGCGTCGAGCATGGCGTCCTCGCCGGAGTTGACAAGCGCTTCGCTGTGCAGGCTGTCCCCGCGCCGGCGGATATAGCGCCCGAGCAGGATCTTGACCGGCACGGCGATCACCATCATCAGGATCGCCGCCGTGCCGTACTCCGGCGCGGCCGGGTCCAGGATCTTGCGCACCGACGCGACGAGTGCCGTGACACCGGCGTACAGAATGATGACCGCGATGATCAGGGAGCTGAGGTACTCGATCCGGCCGTGGCCCATCGGGTGCTCCTTGTCCGGCGCCTTCGCGGCCAGCTTCGTGCCTAGAATGGTGACGACGGAAGAGAGCACGTCGCTCAGGTTGTTGACCGCGTCGAGCACCATCGCGATCGAGTGGGACATCAGCCCCAGCAGCGCCTTGCCGCCCGCGAGCAGCAGATTGACGAGGATCCCCACCAGACTGACCCGCACGATCTTCTGTCCGCGCTCCAGCTCGGCCGCACGCGGATCGACGAAACCGGCCGGCGCCGCAGCGGCCGGCCGATCTGCAAAACCGTCCGGCGTCTCATCGGCGCGAGGCAATGTTATGTGATCATTTTTCAAGGCTGTTTCCATATTCATGCCCGTAGTACTCACCCCTCAGAAGGCGTCGCCGCAGCTTCCCGCCGCCCGGCCGCCGGAATATTTCCGCTATGATACCACAGCTTATCGCAAAGGGAAAACTAATCTTTCCGAGAGGGCACTAATTTCCGCCGAAGGGAGTGAACCATAGTTAGCGGCCGCCGTCCCTTGCCGCGGCAGGTACGGTTTGGTAAACTGTCTGTACAGGCAGACACACAGGAGGTTACAGACATGAACGAAACCACGGTAGCATCGGCCGTACAGAAGATGTCCGGCCACATGGCGATGCTGTATTATTTCCTGACCAAAGCCATGCTCGAGGACTACGGCCCCGGGGCGAAGGAGACCGTCCGCCGGGCCATCCGGGAATTCGGCCTCGCCCGCGGGCGCGCGATCCGCGACGCGGTGCTCGCGGCCGGCGACGAGCTGACGATCGAGAACCTCGACCGGTACTACGACATCCCGATCGGCGAAGGCTGGACGAACAGCAGCCGCTACACAGCGGACGCGAAGTACAACACCACACAGACCTGCACCTTCGCCGAAGTCTGGAACGCCCTGAACTGGCAGGAAATAGGTCAGATCTACTGCCTCGTCGACACCGCGATCCGCGAGGGCTACTGCGAAGGCACGAACCTGCGCCTGAGCTACACGACCGACAAGAATCTCATGAAGGGCGACGGGTGCTGCACATCGGTCACGCGAAAGCTGCCGGACACAGACTGACGCCGAACCGCAACGCCCGCACGGACGCGATCCCGCCGTGCAGCAGAACGGACGGCAGGCTCCGGGGAAATGAGTGGTGAAGACTGAGGAGGCATCCGATGGAAGACAGGCCGGCGACGGCCTGTTTTTTGTGCGCTTTGTTTCACATCTGTGGTAGAATCAGGACGGTAACTGCTGCGCGAAGCGTTCTGAACAGTTACTCAGGACGAAGTAAAACAGCTGCGGTCGGAGGGCTGCGGTTTAAGTGGCAGAAATCAGAACGAAAAAACAGCCGCGGCCCGGATGCTGCGGCGGATTGGAGACAGGCTATGAACGATTCGGTAAACTATTATTCGGAACCCCATGCAGTCAGTCATCACGCGGAGAGATTGGCGGCGCTCGGCACCAGAGCCCTGATCGTCACAGGCCGTCACAGCGCGCGGGCAAACGGGTCGCTCGCCGATGTGACTGCGGCGCTGGAGCACTGCGGCAGATCCTGGGTGCTGTTTGACCGCGTCGAGGAGAACCCGTCCGTGGAGACCGTGATGGCGGCGCGCGAGGTGGGCGTCAGAGAGGGCTGCGATTTCGTGATCGGCATCGGCGGCGGCTCCCCGATGGACGCCGCCAAGGCGATCGCCCTGATGATCCGCAACGCCGACCGCGACGCCGGTTTTCTCTATGAAAAACCAGAGCCGGCCGGCCCGGCAGCCGGCAGCGCATCGTCCGGCAGCGCCGCAGGCCTTAATACGAAACCGCAGACGGCGGCCTGCCCGGTCGCGGCGGTGCCGACGACGTGCGGGACCGGCTCGGAGGCGACGGGCGTGTCCGTCCTCACGCGCCGGGACCTGGAGACCAAGAAGAGCATCCCGTACAAGATCTTCCCGGACCTCGCCCTGATCGATCCGCTCTATCTGGCCTATGCGCCGCAGTCCGTGCTCTGCAACACAGCCATCGATGCGATGGGCCACCTGCTCGAGAGCTATATCAATACCGCGTCGACCGAGGAGAGCCGCGCCGCAGCCCTCGCTGGCCTGCGGACCTGGAGCCGGGGTAAAGATGTGATCCTCGGAAAGAAACCGATCCGCCGGCCGGCGGGCGGGGGAGTGAACGGAGAACCGGCCGGCGGGCCGGCTCGAGGTACGGTCAAAGACCCGGCGGGAGGATCGGTCGAAGTGCCGGGCGGAGAACCGGATGCGGAGACGCTTGAGACTTTGACATCGATGGCGGAGGCGTCGTTTGCGGGCGGGCGGGCGATCGCCGTGACCGGGACCCTGATCCCGCATGCGCTGAGCTACCGCCTGACCTGTGCCGGCCATGTCCCGCACGGCCGCGCGATCGGCGTCTATCAGCCGGCGTACCTTGCGTGCGCAGACGAGGCCGACCGGGCCGCAGTGCTGGAGGCGATGGGATTCGAGAGTTTGGAGGCGTTTGCGGCATTTATCCGGACCTGCTGCCGGCTGGAGACCGTGACGGAGGAAGCATACCGCGCGATCGCCGCGCAGGCCGTGGAGGACCTGCTGCGCGACGAGGCGCGCCTGCGCAAAGTACCGTTCGCGACCGACCGCGCCGTGCTCGAGCGCATCGCGCATCTCGGACCGGAGATGTTCGCAGACACGGCCGCTGCCCGTATCGAAGATCGATGATTAACGATATGGAAAAACAATGACGTGTCACCGGGGCGCTGCATGATCAGGAAAGCAGCCCGGCGAACAGGAAAAGTGTATGAACTCCGGGCTGATCATAAGCCCGCACAGGAAAGGGAGGAAAACGACATGAAAGCGGTCATACTGGAATCGCTGGGCATCACGAAAGAGGAACTGGACCGGCGCAAGGCGCCGTTTGAGGCGCAGGGAATCACATTTGCGGAGTATGCGCGGACGGCGGACACGGCGGCGCTGATCGACGAGGCGAAGGACGCAGAGATCCTGATCCTCGCGAACATGCCGCTGCCGGAGGAAGTGATCCGCGCGTGCGATACATTGAAGTTCATCGATGTGGCCTTCACCGGCGTGGATCATGTGGGGCTTACGGCGGCGCGCGAGAAGAGCGTGGCCGTCAGCAACGCGTCCGGCTACTCGAACGAGGCTGTCGCGGAGCTCGCGCTCGGGACGGTGCTGTCCCTTTGCCGCCGCCTGCGGGAGGTGGAAGACCGGTGCCGGAGAGGCGGCACGAAGGACGGACTCGTCGGGTTTGAGGTGAAGGGCAAGACCGTCGGCATCATCGGCCTCGGCAAGATCGGCAGCCGCTCGGCGGAGCTCTTCCATGCGCTCGGCGCCAGGATCCTCGCCACCAGCCGCACCGTGCACGCGGACGCGCCGGACTATGTCCGGCAGGTTTCGCCGGAGGAACTGCTGCGCGAGTCCGACATCGTGCTGCTGCACTGCCCGCTGAATGACAGCACGCGCGGCCTGATCGACGCTTCGAAGCTGTCGATGATGAAGCCCACCGCGCTGCTCGTCAACATGGCCCGCGGCCCGATCGTGCGCAGTGCTGATCTCGCTGAGGCTCTGGAGGCCGGCACGATCGCCGGCGCCGCCGTCGACGTCTTCGACAAAGAGCCTCCGCTGGACGAGAGCGAGCCGCTCCTCAAGGCCCCGCACACCCTCCTCACCCCGCACGTCGCCTTCGCCACACAGGAATCCATGCTCCTGCGCGCCGACATCGTCTTCGACAACCTGCAGGCCTGGCTGGACGGGAAGCAGAAGAACATCGTTTTATAAAGGAAAAAACAGATGATCACAGTAAACACTGGATATATGGCTTCTCCTTCGTCCTGCGGACTCGGACAAGCCGTATATCACAGGTATACGAAAAGTCAGCCAATCGCCC
>Ga0065709_1029701_pt1 | contig 13834 bp, 8 predicted proteins | sample Hoacrofraction14_2_FD_59096 | JGI IMG/M metagenome (GOLD analysis project Ga0065709, IMG submission 59096) | Hoatzin crop microbial communities from Cojedes, Venezuela, sample from fiber fraction 14 v1 | ecosystem: Host-associated > Birds > Digestive system > Esophagus > Crop | place: Venezuela...
GATCTCTTCCCTCAAAACGATCCTCCCCCGTCCGTCCCTGTGACGAATTCATATCGCCGCCCATTATAACAGCAGTTTCTTTATTTCTCCATGTAAAGTTTCCTGAAGCCGGCGCATTGCCAACGCAAAAAAATCCGCCCGGGCGGCTGCTTTCGCAGTCCTTCCCGGGCGGATGCCTGTCATTTAACTATTTACTTCTTCTCTTTCTTGTCCGGCAGCAGGTACAGCGCCCCCGTGATCACGGTCAGGCCGAGCAGCACGCCCCAGATCGCGATGATCGCGGTCTTCCACCACCAGGACGCGGCGGCGATGTTCGACTCCGGCGCGATCCCGTTCATGGCGCAGCTGTAGTTGGCGACCGCGTACAGGATCCGGTGGCAGGCCGTGCGCATCGCCTGCGCGTAGGCCGGGCTGGAGGAGAACGCGTCGAGCGCCGTCTCCGAACCGCTGCCCAGGTACAGGTCCGTGCCGTTCAGCACGCCGTCCTGATAGGTCATGTAGAACGCGCCGTTGGAGGAAGCCATGTCCGTGATGCAGTAGCCGTCAAAGCCCCACTCCCCGCGCATGATGTCCTCGAGCAGGCCGCTGCAGGCGCCCGCCCAGACCGTACCGACACGGGTGAAGGAGGACATGACCGCATGGGCATTGCCCCGGCCCTCGCCGCTCGAAAGCGCATACTCGAACGGAAGGAGCATGATCTCACGCGCTTCCTGCTCGCTGAGCCACATGGCCAGACCGTTGCGCTGGTACTCCTGTTCGTTGAACGCGATGTGCTTGACATGCGCGATCACGCCCTTGTTCTGCAGTCCGCGGATCTCCGCCGCCCCGGCGACGGCCGTCAGGTAGCTGTCCTCGGAGAAATACTCGTGGGAGCGCCCGCCGAACGGCGTCCGGTGAATGTTGATGCCGTTCGCGTAGATGCCGTTGTAGCCGGCCGCGCGGGTGTCCTCGGCGAGGATGTCGCCGATCTCCTCGATGAGCGCCAGGTTGAAGGTCGAAGCCCAGATGCCCTCACTCGGCATCGACAGGCCGCCCTGCGAGTTGATGATCCCGGTCGGGCCGTCGTTCTCCGCCGTGGCCGGCTTGCCGACCGACTCGGCGACGACCGTGGTCATCTGTCCGTTGGTGATCAGGTAGGACTGCTCCGCGTATGTCATCTGGTTAAGCAGCTTCTCCCATTTCTCATCGTCGAAGCTTACGCCCCGAAGGTCCGCGATGTTCAGCCCGTTGTCCTCACCGTAGACCGGCATCTGTGCATCGCCCTCGTCGTAGGCCTTGTCACTGCTCAGGTCCTCATACATCTGATCCGTGAGCGTGACGCCGAGGTTCGCCGACGGCCAGGTTCCGGTCCAGTCGCTGCGGGAAACGTAGGTGATCTGCGTCTCGCTGCCCTCGTACTTGTTCAGGTCCGCGTCGCTCAGGCGGTTGGTGATGGCCGCGCCGGTCTCCGAGACCGCGTAGGTCTCCGTGTCGAGCTCATCGACCGTGATGCTCAGCGCCAGGTCCGCGTTGCCTTCCGCGTCCATGCGCCCGTCGGTGCTGTCCGGCGTGACGCCCTGCGCCGCCAGGATGTTGTTGGCCGCCTCGTGGGCGCCGTTCGCGGCGGTAAACCAGTAGTCGCCCTCTTCCACGATGTAGGTCTCATAGCCGTTCGCATCGTAGCTGCGCAGCCGGCTGCCCTCGACCTCGACCGTCACTTCCTGACTCTCCCCGGCCGCGAGGCTGTCGGTCTTCGTGAAGCCGGCCAGCTCGACCGCGGACTTCTCGACGCCATGTTCGATGTCGTAGTCGGTGTAGGGCTTCTGCAGGTAGATCTGCACGGCCTCCTTGCCGTCGATGTCACCGGTGTTCGTCACCGTCAGGGTAAAGGTGTAGGTGTCCGTATCCTCCGCGTAGTCCATGCTCATGTCACTGTACTCGAAGGTCGTGTAGCTCAGGCCGTAGCCGAAGGGGTAGGCCACATCCGTGCTGTAGTCGTAGTCACCGGCATGCCCGGTGTCATTCACGTAATCGGTGTAGCGGGTCTCGTAGTAGCGGTAGCCGACGTAGATGCCTTCGACGTACACCGCGTAGTACATCTGGGTCGCATTGAGCTCGTAGCTGTCGTAGTTGGCGTAGACCGTGCCGGCGGCCTTGCCGGCGTTGAAGTCCTGGTTGGCCATGGCCGGGGACGACATGTTGTCGCGCAGCCACGTATCCGACAGCTTGCCGGACGGGTTGATCTCGCCCTTGAGGACCTTCGCCACGGAGGTGATGCCGTACTTGCCGACGTTGCCGATCCACAGGCAGGCGTCGATCTCGATGCCGTCGCGGAACATAAAGTCGAGTTCCATGGTGGCTGAGGAATTCAGGAGGACGATGATCCGGCTGACCTTGCCCTCTTCCTTCATCGCCGTGAGCTCACGGAGGACTTCCTCCTCCTCGGCGCTGATCGACAGGTAGCTGCCGTCCTCGCCATCGCTCTTGATCGCGTTGATGTCGCGGCCCTCGCCGCTGGCGCGGGTGAAGTTGACGATCACCGTGCCGTAGTCTTCGATGCTCGCGATCGCCTCGTCGGTGTACTCGGCGTACGGCATCTCGTTGATCTGATAGTAGTCGCCGGTCATCGTGCGGCCATAGCTGCTCTCGGAATACATGTTCCAGAGGGTCTCGTTGACCTCGAAGCCTTCGTCCTCGAGAGCGGTCCTGAGATCCTTGTAGCCGGAGGTGTCCGCGGCGGACGAGCCGGACGAGGAATAGTTGAAGTGGACGGAGCCGGTCATCACCAGGCTGACCTTCTCGCCCTCGGCGAGCGGCAGCGCATCGTTGTCGTTGCGCAGGAGCACCAGGCCCTCACCCTCGGCCTGCTCGGCGACTTCCTGAAAGCGCGCCTGCAGGCTGTCGTAATCCTCGTAGTCGCTCTTGAAATACTGATACGCCTCGTCGTCGCTGTACTCGACGCTCGAGGAGCTGATGCCCAGCGCGTAGTTGATCGCCGCGCTCTGGCCCATCGCGATGCTGTAGAGGCCCGAGACGACGACCGTCAGGCTGGCGGTCACGGCGGCCAGCGCGCCCCAGAGTTTTTTATTTCTCTTCTTCATGTCACGCCTCCCCGCTGTCCGTGCGCTCACCGGCCGCTGTCGCCTGCGCCGGAGCCTGTGTGTGATTTTCCGTGCTCTCACCGGCCGCCGTCACCGGAGCCGGCGTCTGTGCGTTTTTTTCCGTGCTCTCACCGACCACCGTCACCGAGGCCGGAACCCGTGTGTCTTCTTCCCTGCGGATCAGGACCGCGGACAGCAGCGCCGTCACGATCGCCAGCACGAAGCTGACGGCGGTCATAATGAAGCCGGGTGTAAAGGTGTTGCCGTCGATGCTGACGAAGACGTTCGCGATGTAGGTGATCTGTGCATTGATGAATCCCAGAAATGCGTACAGCAGCATCAGATAGGCGGCGAACCGCACCAGGCGGCTGTGCAGCAGCAGTCCCGCCAGACAGACCGCCGCGCCGGCGAGGGTCCAGATGATCGCGCTTTGGGAGAGCTGCGGGCTGAACTCGTTGATGCCATTTCCCCGGTAGAGGAAGTACGCCGCGAAGGCCAGGATGATCGCCGCGATGCAGAGGATGTCTGCCGCGCCGCGGATAAAACCTTGTTTTTTCACAGTCTTGTTTGCAGACATCCGGAAGGAGCTCTGTTCTTATGCTGTCTCCCGGATGCCTGACCCCTCCTTGTTTATGATTGGCTTTTGCGTACGCCCGGCGCCTGTGCCGGAGTGCGCGCACGGCAGTGACTGTACGGACGGCCGACTGCACGTTATCGGATCTTCCGATACGGCTCGCGGCCGGCTGTGCGGCCCGGCGGGTGCACGCGGCACCCGCGCGCCGCGCATCGCGCGTCAGTTCTCGTAGATCGTCATCGTGAGGTTCGCGGAGCTCGTGATCTCGATCGCGTCCACCATCGGGGCCAGCGCGTTAACCGTGCCGGTCGCGAACGGATGCGTGTCGTTGTTGACGATCAGGCGGATGAGGTTCTCGCCTTCGTTCAGGGTGATCTCACCGATATAGTGCGTCGTGAAGTCGCGGCGCTCGCCGGAGGCCAGATCGCTGTCCAGATCCACGCCGGTCAGCTCGATGTCGCTGTAGTCCATGGCTTCCCCGTTGACTTCGACAATGAAGTTCTCCGGGGTGAGCGTCATCTCGGTGAACTCGGCCGAGAGCACCAGGTACAGCTTCGCGCTGGTATCCTCGGCGTCTGCCTGGATCTCGAAGTCCAGATAGGAGCCGTTGATGTAGAGGTTGGAGACATACTCTCCGCCGCTGGCCTGCGCGCTCTGCACGATCAGGTTCTTGCCGGCGACGTTCGAGGAATAGCCCTGGCCCTTCTTGTTGCCGAGCTCATCGACCGTGCCCGTGAGGTCGCTGTCGAAGTCCAGGCCGGTCAGCTGCGTGTCCTCGGCCTCGAAGACCGTGGCCTGCACCCATTTCGCATAGAAGTTCTGGTCGTCGCCGTACTTCTTCAGCTTGCTGTACTCCTCGGTGCCCTCGGCGTCGGTGTACCAGCCCGCGAAGACATAGCCCTCGCGCTCCGGCTCCTCCTCCGGCAGGGTGATGCGGCCGCTGTCGTCCGCGTCCGCCGTCGCGAAGACCTCTTCCTCCGCGCCCTCATAGTTCAGATAAAAGTCTGCCGCGCCGGCCGACATGGCCATCATTGCTGCAGAGATGACGGTGCCGATCAGGACTGCTGTTTTCTTACGATTCCACATAATTTTTTCCTCCTCTTGTTGGACTGGATATTTTGGACTGTGTGTTTTTGGTTGTGTGTTATCGACTGAATGTTTCGTGTTGTGTGTTTGGGGTTGTGTGTTTGAGGTTGTTGTCGTGGACTGTTTGCTTTGTACTGTTTTCAGGGTTGTGTATTTTGCTGTCATGGCCCGCGCCCGGCGGGCTTTCCGTTCTGCCCCCGGCAGGCAGTCTCTCCTTCCTGTCTGCCGGAGGCGGAATCCTTCTGAGTCCTTCTGAGTCCTTCTGAGTCCTTCTGATTTTTCTGATCGTTTTCTGATCGGGCGGAGGAGGAAGTCCTCCCCCGCCCTGCATTATCTGTCAGTTTCAGCCTTCGAATCTCAGCCTTCAAAGTCTCAGTCTTCGAATCTCAGCCTTCAAAGTCTCAGTTTTCGAATCTCAGCCTTCGAAGCCTTCCGGCGCGGCGCCGTCGGCCGCAACGGCTGCGTCATCCGCAAACGCTGCGTCGTCGGCCGGGGCCTCAGCGTCAGCCGGGACTTCCGCGTCGGCCGGGGCAGCCTCTTCGGCTGCGGCACCCGGGACTTCGCCATTTTCGTCGGCGACGGTCATGGTGAAGGTGTAGGTCGCGGTGGCTTTCTTCTCCGTGCCGCCGATGACCATGTCGCCCATCTGGAAGCCTCCCGTGGTCTCGCCGACCGCGTTCATGACGACCGTCACTTCATAGATACCGGCCGTGGTCGGGGTGCCGGAGATCATGCCGTCGCTGTCCAGGGTCAGGCCGTCCGGCAGGGTGCTGCCGTCTGCCAGCGTGTACTCGATGCTGACCGGGTATTCCTCGGCCGTGAAGACATCCGATTCGATCAGGGCCGCGAAGTCCTGACCCACCTGCATGGCCGACAGGTCGTCGCTGTCCTCGTTCATGTAGAAGGCATCCGCGACGTCGATCGTGTAGTAGCCTTCGCTCTCGACCCAGCCGTCGATCATGGCCGTGACCGTGAAGGAAGCCGTGCCCGCATTCTCGGCGGAGCCGGTGATCTCACCGGTGACCGCGTTCAGCTCCATGCCCTCCGGCAGCGCGCCGTCCGTGACCGCGTAGCTCGCGGAGGAGCCTTCCGTCAGATACTCATCGATGGCGACCGATCCGGTGTAGCTCACCTGCGCCGTAGCGCCTTCCAGTGCGACCGGCTCCTCGGCGGTGCCGATGGATTCGAGATCAGAGTAGCCGTTAAACTGTGCCGCCGTATCGGCGATCTGGTAGAGGATGCCCTTCGCGGCATGCCGTACCCAGTACCACTGTGTCGGGGACTCGGTCTCGTGATCCGAGCCGACCATGACCATGTTCTTCTCTGCGTTCCACTCGCCGGAGAGATACTCGACGAACGGCGTGGTGTACAGCTCGAGCTGGTTACCGGTGCGGACCATGATATCCGGGTCGGTTCTGGTTCTCCAGCCGATGTAACCGTCTGTGACGAAGTAGGCTTCCGTGCCCCACTGCTCCTGATAGAGGCCGACGCCCAGGTTGTAGTTCGACGTGTTGTTCAGGCCGCCGATCCGGGCATAACCGGTCATGGCTGCCGTGCTTCCGCCTTCCTGCAGGATGATCTGGAACTGCTTGACATACGTCTCACGGATCGCCTGTTCATCCGCCCACACGAAGAGGGTGCCGCGGTCGGTTTCCTGATCGTTCAGCAGGCAGTGCTTGATGTAGCAGATCACGCCCTTGCTCTGTACGCCCTGTACCTCGGCCGCGATCATGTAGCCGCCGTGCAGGCCATCCTGCGACGGATACTCGTTGTTACGTCCGCTGAACGGCGAGCGGTGCATGTCTGCGCCCGGGCCGTACCAGCCCTGCACGCCGTGCAGCAGTGCGAGGTTGCCCATGGTGACGCCCTGCTGATAGGCCAGATCCGTATTCCAGGTGGCGCCGAGAATGTCTTCGGATGTCCAGGACATCGTGCTGTCGAGGTTGTTCGGGCCGTCGGTATCCTTCGTGTTGCGCTTCGCGACCGACTCGATATCCACCGTGCAGTAGCCGCCGAATTCCACGACCGTGCAGAGCTCGTCATAGGTCAGCTGGTTGAGGAACTCATCCCATTTCTCATCGTCGTAGTCCACGCCCACCATGTCGGCGAACTTGATCGGGGACTCGTCCGCCGAGGAGACATACATCGCGAAGGTCGTCTCCGTGCGGTTGTTCTTGACCACGTGATTCTCGTCATAGGTGCCTTCCGCCTGCGTCCAGTTCTCCGGGATCTCATCGGCGCTGATGTACCACGGATCCGTCTCCTCATCGGCGGTGGCGGTCTTCTTCAGCTGCGACTTGTCTTCCAGACCGGTCGAGGAACTGATCTCGTACTCGTCATCGACACGGAACGTATCCCAGTAGCCCCAGTAATCGAGGACCTTATCCTTGAAGGTCCGGTCGGCCAGCGTCGGTGCCTCCGGGAAGGTGCCCGCGAAGTCGCTTCTGGACAGGAGCGTCATGCCGCTTGCATCGTCGGCCATCAGGTCGGATGTACGCACGGAGTTGTAGCTGATGTTGTGGTAATCGGCATCCTCGGACGCGTCATCCGCCACATTGTCATTGATCGTGTTCTCGCTGGTGAACAGGTTCTCCAGCGTGTTGCCGCTGTAGTCGTCGAGCTGCAGGTGCGCCGTCTCGTTCAGCGTGAAGCGGACCTCATCGTACGCATCCTCCGTGTCGGCCAGATCCGTCGCGCAGTCGAAATGGGAATCCTCCATGATGCGCAGGACGTACTCGCCGCCGTCGAGTTCATAGTCACCGCTGATGCCGTCGCCGTTCGCATCCTGATAATCCCAGGAGGCCATATCCTCGACATTGACCGCGATCGTGAGCACCTGGGACTCCCCCGGCTCCAGGATGTCGGTCTTGCCGAAGCCGACCAGCACCACGGAGGCCTTCTCGATCCCGCCGCTCGTGTAGGGAGCGCTCACATAGGCCTGCACGGTCTTCTTGCCCGCCACGCTGCCGGTGTTCGTGACCGTGACCGGCACATAGAGCGTCTTGATCTGGGCTTCGCTTCCCTCGGAGGAATTGAAGAGCGCCGCATCCACGCTCTCGCCGAGCTCGGCCGTGCACGCCTCGTCGGTGTACAGGCCGCCGGCGTTCATGCTGAAGGTCGTGTAGGACAGGCCGTAGCCGAACGGGTAGGTCACATTGTCTGCCCACCACTGCTGCGCCGCTTCCTCATTGGAGAGACCTTCATAGCCGGCCGGGATGGCCTGATTGCCGTTGTAGATGTCGTAGTAGTAGGTCTCATAGTACTTGTAGCCGAGGTAGATGCTCTCCTCGTAGTCGACGCCGTGATAGCCCTCGCTGTCGTGGGCGGTCGTCGTCCCTTCCGTACCGGTGGACGTGGTGCCGTCCGCGTAGTAGTAGAGGTTGCTGCCGCCGGTCGGGTTGGCATCGCCGCCGGTCTGGTCGTTCGAGCCGAAGTTATACCAGGTCGGGTCGGTGGTGAGGTCTGTCATCCACTCGTCGACGAGCGCGCCGGACGGATTGACTTCACCGGTCAGGATCTTCGCCAGGCCTGTCAGGCCGCCGGCGCCCGGACGCCCGATATTGATGATCGCCGAGATGTTCTCGTCTTCCTCGAGCTGCGACACTTCCATGACGTTCGAGGTGTTCAGGACGACCACGACGGTGTCGAATTTCGACTCCACGTAGCTGATCAGTTCCTTCTCGCTCTCGGTCAGCATCAGCGAGTGCTTGTAGGTCACACCGTCCACGGTGTACAGCGCCTTATGCTCAAAGTCGGATTCGCCGACCGCCTCGTCGGTCACGCGGGAGGCATCGCTTCCCTCGCCGCCCTCACGCGTCAGCAGGATGATCGCCGCGTCGTTGTAGAGGCTGAGCGAGCTGTCGGTCTGTCCGTTGAAGGCTGTCTCTTCCTGACCGATCGTGACACTCGAGAGATTCTTGTAATAGGTGCTGAGCATCTCATTGACCTGAAAGCCTTCGTCGCTCAGCCAGTCGGCCAGGTTCACACCGCCGCTGCCGCTGCCGCTGAAGGCGCCCTCACTCGCCGAGGCGCCGAGCACCGCCGTCTGCTTCACGCCGAAGACCGAGATCTTCGCATCCGACGCGAGCGGCAGCGATCCGTCATTCTTCATGAGGATGTCGCCTTCCGCCGCGATCTCGGCGGTCAGCTGTTTGGCCGCCTCGAGGACCGCCTTTTCCGAATCATAGTCCGTGTAGTATTTCATTCCGCCGGCGGAATAATCCGCGCCGGCTGCCGTCACGGCGCTGCCCAGGGTTCCGACGCCCATCACGGCCGCGAGTGCGCACGCGGTGACCGGCCGGATCCGCTTCGAAATACCGTTTCGATGATTCATGTACTTACCTCCTGTTTGCCTGTGTTGGTTGCCTGTGTTTGCTGCCTGTGTTTGTTGCTGTGTTTGCTGTCTGTGCCTGTTGCTGTGTTTGTTGCCTGTGTGTTGCTGTGTTTGTTACCTGTGTTTCTTGCTGTGTGTTGCTGTGTCTGTTACTTGTGCAATCAACGTCTTGCTGATCTCTGTTTATCACGGCCGGATTACACCTTCCAGCGGTTTGGCCTGTGCGGACGGAATTTTGGCGCGAACGGAAACGCTATGGCCTGAGCGGCAAAATACCGGCATGAACGGCGCGCACGGTGTCCTTGCGTTCCGCGGAAATGTGCTATACTGTGAGCAGCGATACGCCGCACGCCGGAACGTTCCGCTCAGATCGGGCGCGGCAGGCGGGCGGCCCGGCAGCCGTAAATATCCGATAGAAAATAAACGTCTAACCACAATCCGCCGGGAGGGAACGGAGCATGAAGACCTGCAAGGCCGCGATCTGCGAAGACGAGCAGCGGATCCTGGATTATCTGATGAAAAAGCTTCCGCTGGAGATGCGCAACGCCGGTCTCCCCATGGAGTTCACCGGCTTCACCTCGGGCCTGCCGCTGCTCGAGAGCATCAGCAGCGGAGACGCCTATGACATTCTGTTTCTGGACATCGAGATGCCGGACATGAACGGGATCGAGGTGTGCCGGAAGATCCGCGCGGTCAACGCGGACGTGCTGATCATCTTCATTTCCAATAAGGAGGAGCTGGTCTTCCAGACGTTCGAGGTGCGGCCGTTCCGCTTCGTCCGCAAGAGCCACTTCCGGGAGGAACTGCCGTCCCTGATCGCGGATATCAAGGGCGAGTTCGACCGGCAGAAGGGCTACATCCTCACGATCCGGGAGAACGGGAGCAGCCAGATCTACCAGCTGAGCCTCAACGCGCTCCTGTACGTGGAGGTGATCGGGAAGTACTGCGACTTCCACATGACGGACCGGAAGGTCACGGTGCGCTACACCATCACGCAGCTCGAGGACGAGCTCACCAAGTACGGCTTCCTGCGCCCGCACCGCAGCTACCTCGTCAACTACCGCTACATCTACAATATCGGCGGCCACAGCATCACGCTGGACAACCATGAGGAGATCCCGATCAGCCGGCGGCGCGTCGACGAGATAAAGGACGCGTTTCTGGCTCTGTCGCGTAGCGAGCTGTGACCGGCCGGCGGGCGAGGGGCGGGGCTTCAGGCGGCCCGGCCGGCGGCCGCAAAGCTGCTGTCCTGTCCGATGTGCTGTTTTCCACGGCCTTGCCGCCTGATTGCAGGGCCCTTTTCACAGGAAGGAAATCCACGCTATGAATACTTCCGTGCTGAGTCAGGCCGAAACCTTTTTTAACTTCTTCCTCCTGATCCTGACCCTGATCCTGGCTTACGGTAAGAAGCACTGCCGCCACGCCGTGCTCTGCTGCGCGATCTTTACGGCCGCCTATATGGCCACCCACCTGCTCTATGAGCGCTGGCCCGGGCCGCTTGTCAAGGAGATCTCCCCGCCGCTGGACTTTATCATCTGGTACCTGTTCCTGCTGGGGAGTGCCTTTCTCTTTGCGCTGCTCTTCGTCAGAGGAAAGTTTCGGGACCATCTGGTGCTGATCGTGACCTTCGTGTGCTCCACCGACTGCATCAAGGGCTTCTCCAGCTTTATCCGGCCGCTGGCCGCGCAGCGCCATCTCTCTGACTTCACCATGCAGCTGCTGATCGAGCTCTTCATTCTGATCTGCCTGATCCTCAGCGCCGTCTTCTTTGTCCGCCATCCGCTCACCGCGGTCGGCAGCATGCCGCTCCGGTACTGGTTCTGCATCGCGGCCCTGCCCATCGCGCTGGACATCTATATGATCCTGTACATCCTGCTGGCCTACTCCGCGAATTCCTACGCGGCCTTCGACCTGGTCATGTACGCGATCGTGGAGGTCGTGGTCCTGCTGGTGTACTATCTCTGCCACACGATCATCACGACCTACGACCATCTGCAGGACAGCCGGCTGATCAACCAGCGCATGCAGATCCAGATCGACGGACTCGAGCGCTCGTCCGCGATGATCGAGCAGATCCGGCACGACAAGCATGAGATGAAGAATGTCTATTTCTACATCGAATCTCTCGTCAATGCCGGCGAATACGAGGAGCTCACCTCCTTCGTCAACGAGAAGCTCGCGCACCGCTTTGACGCGATCGAGGAATTCCGCACCGGCAACCGCCTGATCGACTTCCTGCTCACCCAGAAGATGGCGGAGGCCCGCGCCTCCTCGATCCATGTGGTCACGAACCTGCTGATCCCGGCAAAGCTCCCGATCGGGCAGGATGATCTCTGCGCCCTGCTGCTGAACCTCCTTGACAATGCGATCACGGCGAGCCAGAGCGAGCCGGAGGGAGACATCTACATTTCCATCCGCGAGATCAAGAATTATCTGGCGATCCACATCCGCAACCGCTGCTCGGAGGATGTGCTGCAGAAGAACCCGCAGCTGAAGACCTCCAAGAAGGACGCGGACAACCACGGGATCGGCCTGCGCGTCGTGCGTGCGATCGCGCAGAAGTACAACGGTATCTTTAAGACCTGCATGGAGAACGGGTACTTTGTCGCCGATGTTATGCTGAGCCTGCCGGAAGGGAAGGAGGCGCGGTCGTGAAGATTCTGATCGTCGAAGATGAAATGCTGCTGGCGCAGTCTGTGAAGGAACTGCTGGAAACGAAGGGGTTCTCGGCCGATGCGGTCGGGGACGGGGAGAACGGGCTGGCCTATGCCGAGACCGGGGTCTATGACCTGATCATTCTGGATGTGATGCTGCCGAAGATGAGCGGCTTCGCGCTGGCGCGGCAGCTGCGCCGGCAGCACATCGGCACGCCCATCCTGATGCTGACCGCGCGCTCAGAGCTGGAGGACCGCGTCGACGGCCTGAACGCCGGCGCCGACTACTACCTCACCAAGCCCTTCGAAAATGCCGAGCTCCTGGCCTGTGTCCACGCTCTCCTCCGCCGCCAGGGCTCCCAGATCGATGAGCTCTCCTGCGGCCGGACGACGCTCAGCCTGGACACCGGGGTGCTCGCCTGCGGCGGGGAGCACATCCGGCTGTCGGCGCGGGAGTTTGATGTGATGCGGATGCTGATGCAGAGTCCGGACCGGAACATTTCCAAGGAGGCACTGCTGGAGCGGGTGTGGGGGTATGATTCGAGCGCGACGGAGAACAGTGTCGAGGTCTACATCGGCTTCCTGCGCAAGAAGCTCAGCCGGATCGGGTCGGATGTGCGGATCGTGGCCGTGCGGCGGATGGGGTATCATCTGGAGGCGGAGTCATGATCCGACGGCTGTGTGTACGGTTTGTGCTTATCAATATGACGATCGTGACCGTGATGCTCTTCGTGATCCTCGGCCTCGTCTACCACTTCACCGGGCAGAGTCTCGAGGAGGAGAGCATCCGCACGATGCAGTCGCTCTCGCTGGTGCCGGGGTTTGCGGGCGTGCGGCCCGGGACCGGGTCGGAGGAGATCCGGATCCCGTACTTCACGGTGCGCAAGGAGCGCAGCGGCGAGATCAGCGCGGTCGGCGGGACCTACTATGATCTGTCGGACTCGGACCTGCTCAACCGGCTGGTCGACGAGGCCAACGAATCCATGCAGGCGGTTGGCGTGCTCGAGGAGTACCGGCTGCGCTATCTGAAGATTGCGGCGGAGTCGGCGCCGGAAAGTGAGACGGAGGCCGACGCGCCGAACTTCCCGGCGTTGCCGGCGGGGGAAGCGGCGGCGGCGACGGGGGCGCAGATGATCGTATTTGCCGACATTTCCGGGGAAATGAGTACTTTGCGGCACTTGCTCCGCTCTCTCGTGCTCATCGGCCTCGCTGGCTTCCTCGCGTTCCTGGTGCTGAGCATTCTGCTCGCGCGGTGGTCGGTGCGGCCGGTCGGGCGGGCGATGGAGCAGCAGCGCCACTTTATCGCGGACGCATCCCATGAGCTGAAGACGCCGCTCGCCGTGATCCTGACGAACGCGGGGATGCTGGCTCAGAGCCGGCAGGCGGACAACATCCGCACGACGGCGCTGCAGATGCGCTCGCTCATCGAGCACATGCTGAGCCTCGCGCGCGCGGAGGAGGATGCCGGCCGGGCGGAGGCGGACGCGGCGCCGGTGTCGTTCAGCGAGATCGCGGACGACGCGGTGCTGAACAATGAGGCGCTCTTCTATGAGCACGGGCTGACGCTCATGGGCGATGTGGAGCCGGGGCTGCTCGTGCGCGGGAGCGAGGCGGCGCTGCGGCAGATCCCGGACATCCTGCTCGACAATGCGCTGAAGTACGCGGACCCGGGCACGGAGGTGCACCTGACGCTGCAGCGCAGCGAGCGACGCGGGCCGTTCGGGCGGCACGGGCAGCCGGAGCGGCTCGGGTGGCGCGGCTGGACGGGGCGGCGCAGGCGGCATGTGGTCCTCACGGTCTCGAACCGCGGCGCAGATCTGTCGGCGGAGGACTGCCGGCATATCTTCGACCGCTTCTACCGCGTCGATGAGTCCCGCCACCGGGACGGCAGCTACGGGCTGGGCCTCGCGGTCGCACGACAGGCGGTCACGCATCTGCACGGGAAGATCGAAGTGTCGAGCGTCGACGCTCTGATTACTTTCACGGTGACGCTGCCGGCCGCGCCGATGTAGAGGGCAATGCTACAGTAACACGATATAAGTCATAAAGGTTTGTAATTAATCCTATTTTATACTATAATAGCTTGACACCACTTTCGCCTTTTGCT
>Ga0065709_1029702_pt1 | contig 13816 bp, 12 predicted proteins | sample Hoacrofraction14_2_FD_59096 | JGI IMG/M metagenome (GOLD analysis project Ga0065709, IMG submission 59096) | Hoatzin crop microbial communities from Cojedes, Venezuela, sample from fiber fraction 14 v1 | ecosystem: Host-associated > Birds > Digestive system > Esophagus > Crop | place: Venezuela...
GTTTCGCAGCTCCGTTTCGTCGTTGTTGCTGCCTCTTGCGATAGAACTTGCCAGACCAAGTATAACGGTTAATGGCGTTCGGAACTCGTGAGTTATGTTAGTAAAGAACAATTCTCGCCCCTCGTTTAGCTTTTGTTGCATGCGCTGATGCTGCATACGAAGTCGCAAAACGTGGTGCATCAGTCCGAGAATTGCCACTGCCAAGCCTATGATTACGATCAGAGCCACTTGCGTTATGCGTCGGGCGCGCTGCGAGATTGCCAGTTTTTCCTTGCCCGTTTCAATCTCTTCGCGCTGTTGTTGCGTGTAAACAGAGTGTCGAAGATTCTGAATCTCGTTCACTTTTTGCAGATCTCTGATGCTGTCGTCGTATTCTTCCGCCTTGATATAATAGCGAAGTGCCTCTTTGCTGTTGCCTTTGGCGTCGTAGATTTCGTAAATCAGCCTGTTGATACGTGCCAGATGTTCCTGCGAATGAATTTCATTTGCCACGCGATTGGCTTGAATCAGATAGTCGATACCTTGCTGCTGATTGCCTTTTTTTATGTTTATCTGCGCCAGTTGTATGCAAGGTTCCAGCCAATGCCAGCGGTCTCGCTTGCTCTTTAGCAGGTCAAATGCCTTTTTATACTGCTCTTCGGCGGCATCATACTGCTGTTTTTGCTCCAGCACTTCACCGAAATGGCTGTAGCAAAACGCTATGCCGGTGGTGTCTTTTGCCTCACGATTGGCTGCCATCGAGCACTGATAATACGTTAATGCGGAGTCAAGCTGCCCACGTTTTTCAAACACTTCGCCAATGTTTGCATAGTTAACGGCTTGTCCTCTGATGTTTCCAATCTCCTTTTCATTCTGCAAAGCCACGCGTAAAGCACTGTCGGCGATGTCAAAATTCTTAAGAGAGAGGTGCACATTTGCCAGACCATTCACCGCCATAGTGTGAGTTTTGCGAGCCATATAGCTGGTCTTGTCGCTATATTTCATCGATAACTCAAGTGCACGATAATGATATTTCGATGCCACATTCAGCACACCGAGCCGGCGATAGTTGGTTCCGTTGGCGTTGAGCAGGCGGATAATGCTCAGCGTGTCGTTGATCTGTTCTGCCAGTTTCAGTGCATCGTCGTGAATCTTTATGGCTTCATCAAATTTGCTTTCGTCGCGATAATGCCTACCTAAGTGCTCCATCGCGATCACTTCTCCGTGAATGTCGCCCTGCTTATGGAAAGAAGAGACGAGCGATGCCAGCGAATCGCCCGGCACAGTGCCCACAATGCTGTCAATCCTTGCATGCTCCTCCACACTGAATGTTGCCGGGCGTTGATCTTTTTTGCAACCAACAACCAGCAGCATCAGCACAAAGCCGCATGCAATATTTATAATTCTTCTTCCCGTTTTCACCAAAATAACCTTCTACTACGTTTGTTTTAATACAGTTTTTATCGACATTCTTTGTTATGAAACACCTAAAAATTGCACTTTTCGTCTGACACTTTCATATCAGAATCATACAAGATGTAACAGTCTGAACATCAGGATCTCAAAACAATGTGGGCTCCATGATGTTGCCGTTGTACGGATTTCGTCCGAAGTGTTCGTAGGCAAGTTCGGTAGCCATGCGCCCTCTCGACGTGCGTTTTATGAAACCTTCCATGATGAGAAAGGGCTCATAAACCTCTTCTACGGTGCCAGCGTCCTCGCCGATTGCCGTTGCTATGGTGCTGATTCCAACAGGACCGCCACGAAATTTGTCTATTATCGTGAGCAGAATCTTGTTATCTATCTCGTCAAGTCCATACTGATCGATGTTTAAAGCGGTGAGAGCTACGCGAGCTATGTCGGTATCAATCTTGCCGTTTCCCCTTACCTGAGCAAAATCGCGCACTCTTCGCAGCAACGCATTGGCAATACGAGGCGTGCCTCTCGAGCGTCCCGCAATCTCATCTGCCGCATCCTGACTGATGGGAACACCCAGAATGTGTGCTGATCGGGTGATGATCGTGGCGAGAGTTTCGGGATCATAATACTCCAAGTGCATGTTTATGCCGAAACGTGCGCGCAAAGGAGCAGTCAGAAGTCCGCTTCTTGTGGTGGCGCCTACGAGCGTAAATGGATTGAGATCTATCTGAATGCTGCGCGCAGAGGGACCTTTATCGATCATGATGTCGATGCGATAATCTTCCATTGCCGAGTAAAGATACTCCTCAACCACAGGAGAAAGGCGGTGGATTTCATCAATAAAGAGCACATCATTCTTCTCAAGTGAGGTCAATATGCCCGCTAAGTCGCCAGGTTTATCAAGAACCGGCCCGCTCGTTACCTTGAAACCAACTCCAAGTTCGTTAGCAATGATGTTACTAAGTGTGGTTTTTCCCAAGCCAGGAGGGCCATGTAAGAGCGTGTGATCTAAGGGTTCTCCTCTATATTTCGCCGCTTCTACGAACACTTCCAGGTTTTCCACGACCTTCTTTTGCCCACTAAAATCGGCAAAAGCTAGCGGTCGTAGCGCATTTTCAAACTCTTTCTCACTCGAAGAAAGCGATTGTTCGCGAATATCGAAGTCGTCCATACCTTAGTTCACATTTAAATCCTTTTTGCAAAGTTAACATAATCTTACGAAAAACCAAAGAAAAACGGGAAAAAGTTGATGGAAATTATCTGAAAGAGGAGAGAGGAGAGGGGAGAGAGGAGGGTGTTTTCTTTGAAAAGAGGAGAGAGGAGAGGGGAGAGAGGAGGGAGAATACCACAGACTTCTTGCATTGAACCCTAAATTTTTTTTGGCGGAATTGGGATGTGAAAGGGAAGATAAGGGGAAGATAAAGGGGAGATAAAGGGACATTACCAAAGAATTATTGTGTTGCGTTTATGTAAAATTGAACGTTAAAAATTGTGCTGATTGTCAAGAAAAATACATGTAAAAATGAAAACATCTCTACGAAGTTAAAAAACGTTTCGGGTGAGATAAAAACATGATTTTTGCGACTTCATCATCAAATTTTCCCCATTTCATCGGAAGATTTGGGTGAAATTTGCCTTTGATTTCATTGAAATCTTCCTTTATTTTCACTGAAAAGTATGAGCAATTTTACCCAAATCTCCGCAAGATTTCACCCAAATCTTTACGTTGAACGTTGGACATTGAACGTTGAACGTTATGATTTCTTTTGTAATTATCTAGCAATCAGTCTTTTGTATTAATCTCAATTTTAAGCCATTTTTCGCAACCACTCATCCCGATTTTTGTAAAGTTGCCCTAAAATCGCGCCTAAAAGTCGCGTTTTGTTAGAAAGTTTCGCAATGCATTTTGTATGAAATTTATTCTTAAGTCGTACCCTTTCGGGTATAAATAATCTTAAAACACTGACAAATTGTACCCGAAAGGGTGTAAATGTTTGTAATTGTTCGCAATAAAAAAGCGCGGCTCCTGACGGAACAGCGCTATTGTTTTGCCAATTCTTTTCTATCACTTGCTATGGTTGTTTGCAGAGAAACGTTCGCGAAGATGGGCGGAACCGCCATAAGATTTTGGGCGTATCGCTCAAGAAAATGTGCGATTATTGCTCTGCAAATGCTGCTTCTTCGGCTGCTGCTACGATGTCATCGTGCTCTTTTTGCTTAGCTGTTGCGGCTGCTTTTCGTGCGTTTGCGCGTTGCTTTCCGTTGCCAGAATCGGCATCTTCGGTGGCGTTTGTCTCCATAAGAAACGAGGCATAATGGGATGTTTTGCGCGTGTCGGCATTGTTTTTTGTGGCATCGGCGGTTGCGTTTTCGTCATTCTGACTGCCGGTTTGTTTGTTATCGGCTGCCGATTCGTTTTCTTTGAACACCACTTCTTCGGGAGTTCCCTGCTTTGCAAGGCGCTCACGTTTGGCAGCAAAGATAGCTTCGATGAGCTGAGGTTGCTTTTTTATGAGCGCGAGAGTTTGCTTTGCTGCATCTTGTTGGCTCTCTTTTTTGCTATATCCTGTGCCAACGCAGCACTTGATGCTCTCAATTATCGCCACGAAATTAAACATAGGATTGTCTAATTGGTCGCGTTTCTGCTCTTCAAGTAGGAATTCCAGCTCTACTTTATTCTTCTGACACCACTCAAGAAGCTTGCTTTTGAAGTTTACTTCTTTGTAAGCCAGCCGGTCGATATTGATTCTTTTTTCGAGTACTTGCTTCTCAAGGAATCGCATGCATGCATAATATCCACGATCGAGATATATGGCTCCGACGAGTGCTTCGAATGCATTGCCAGCCATATAGCTATTGTGTGAGAACGACTTTCCTGAAGAAACGATGAGCTGTGTGAGCCCCATCTCGTTGGCAAGTCGGTTAAGCGTCTCGCGTTTTACCAGTTTGCTGCGTGCATCTGTAAGGAATCCTTCTCTCTTTCCGGGGAAATGTTTATACACTATGTGCCCAACGGCGGCGTCAAGTATGGCGTCTCCGAGGAACTCTAGCCTCTCATTGTTTATTGGTTTGCCCTTACTGTTGCGTTTAGCAACGCTTTTGTGCATGAGAGCTTGCTTAAAGTATTCGATGTTGTGCGGATAATATCCTATGATATCCTTTAAAGAAGAATAAAGTTCCTTATCTTCTCGAAACAGGAACTTTACTCTTTCGATGATGTTATTCAGCATATTTCTTGAAAACTACACAGGCATTGTGGCCTCCAAATCCGAAAGTGTTGCTAATAGCTGCCCTAACTTCGCGCTCTTGTGCCTTATTAAATGTGAAGTTAAGGTTGTAATCGATTTCCGGATCCTTATCATTCTCGTCGTGATTTATGGTAGGCGGAATGATGTTGTTCTTGATAGCAAGCACACTTGCCATAGCTTCCACGGCCCCAGCTGCACCTAACAGGTGTCCTGTCATAGACTTTGTTGAGCTGATATTCAGTTTATAAGCGTCATCTCCGAATACTTCCTTGATGGCTTTTGCTTCAGATATATCTCCGACATGTGTGCTTGTGCCATGCACATTGATGTAATCGATCTCGTCGGTTCTTAGACCTGCGTCTTCCAAAGCGGCTTGCATTACGAGCTTTGCGCCCAGACCTTCGGGGTGAGATGCTGTAATATGATATGCGTCTGCACTGGTTCCTTCGCCAATCATCTCTGCATAGATCTTGGCACCTCGTGCTTTTGCGTGCTCCAATTCCTCCAAAACGAGGCAACCTGCGCCCTCAGCCATGACGAAACCATCGCGACTTGCGCTGAAGGGTCGTGAGGCTTTTTCGGGTTCTTCGTTGCGTGTTGAAAGAGCTTTCATTGCATTGAAGCCTCCCACACCACACATACAGATGGCACTTTCGGCACCACCGGCAAGAATGATATTGGCTTTTCCGAGTCGCAACTGATTGAAAGCGTCGGCTAATGCGTTGCTAGACGAAGCGCAAGCACTGGTAGTTGCGTAGTTTGGTCCATGGAAACCGAAGTGAATTGATATATGTCCGGCGGCGATATCACTAATGATTTTGGGAATGAAGAAGGGGCTAAACTTTGGTCCTTGTTCTATATGTTGCCCATAATATACCACTTCATCCTCAAAAGAACGTATGCCACCTATTCCAACTCCATAGATAACACCAATGCGATTTTTGTCTTCTTTCTCTAAGTCAAGCCCTGCATCGTTGACACTTTGTATAGCACTGATGAGCGCTAATTGCGTGTATCGGTCGAGCTTACGCGACTCTTTGCGGTCGAGATACTGGTTAACGTCCAGATCTTTCACCTCGCATGCGAAGTGAGTCTTGCACAAAGAGCTATCAAATTGTGTGATGGGAGCGGCACCACTTTTACCAGCCAGCAGGTTCTTCCATGTCTCTTCGACAGTATTTCCTACAGGTGTTACTGCTCCTAATCCTGTAACTACAACTCTTTTTAATTCCATAATAAAATAAAAAAGATTACAGATTGCCTTCACCTTTCCGGGTGATTGGCAATCTGTAATCTGCAATGTTTATTTATTTCTCGTTGTCTTCGATGTATTTAATAGCATCGCCAACGGTCTGAATAGTCTCAGCTTTATCGTCTGGAATAGAGATTCCGAATTCTTTTTCGAATTCCATGATCAGCTCAACTGTATCCAAAGAGTCTGCTCCAAGGTCGTTTGTAAAACTTGCTTCGGGCTTAACCTCAGCTTCATCAACACCAAGTTTATCAACGATAATAGCCTTAACTTTTGATTCGATTTCTGTCATAATTCTAAAAAATTTAATTGTTTATAAATATTTTCTTCTCAAAAAATCGTTGCAAAGGAACAAATTTTTATTCACTTAAGCAAATTTTTTAGCAAAAAAAGTATCAAACGTTGCACAACCTACCCCCCTTTGTGCAAAAAAAAGCACATTTTTCGTGGCAAAGTTGATAGGAATGTTCATTTTTATGTGATTAAATCCCGATGCGTATATATTAATATAGGTGTAAGGAATGAACATTTTATGAGAATTTATCATGCAAACTGTTGCTCAATCAAAATAAAATTCATATATTTGCGCCAAGAAATCAGATTGCCGTTGCACGCAAAGCACTGACGGATGCGGCAAAAGGCGTCTGAGGAAATACTGAAATACTTAACCTCAAGTCGGGACCATCAGGGAAAACGCAGGCAGAAATCAATGCGAGAAGGCTTCGACTTCAAAAAAGAAAGAATATGACTTTTACAGAAAAATGCAACGACATCTTCAATCGAGCTATTGCAGATTATCATGTCAAAGACAACGTTGACACAGTAATTTCAAACCCTTTTGAGGGAGATACTATTGAAAACCGACTCTATTTGAAATGCTGGATAGACACTGTTCAGTGGCATTTCGAGGATATTATACGTGATCCGGACATCAATCCCGCTGAAGCTCTCGTGCTGAAACGGCGCATAGACAAGTCGAATCAGGACAGAACCGACCTCGTAGAACAGATAGATTCTTACTTCAGAGATAAGTATAAAGACGTGAAAATCATGCCAGACGCACGACTGAATACTGAAAGTCCCGCGTGGGCTGTGGACAGATTGTCGATACTTGCGCTGAAAATCTATCACATGAAAGAGCAAACGGAGCGCAAAGATGCATCACCTGAGCACATCGAACGGTGCGTTCAGAAGCTGAATGTGCTGCTGGAACAGCAGAAAGATCTGGGATTAGCCATCGATCAACTGCTGGAAGATATCGAGAATGGGCGCAAATATATGAAAGTGTATCGCCAAATGAAAATGTATAACGACCCATCCACGAACCCGATTCTATACAAAACGGGCGGAAAAAACTAATCTTCCGACAGACGATCTGCAAAATATCGGGGTGAAAAGAATAAGCAACTGAATGAAAACAGAGCATATACTCATAATGCGTTTCTCGGCTTTCGGCGACGTAGCCATGACAGTTCCTGTGGTCTATTCGCTGGCAAAGCAGTATCCTCACCTGCGCATTACGGTGCTGAGTAAGCCTTTTGCGCGCACGTTCTTCGAAGAACTGGCGCCAAATGTGGGCTTTATGGAGGCCGATGTGCGGCAAGACTACAAGGGAATACGCGGACTTAACACGCTGTTTCGTAGGCTAACGGCAAAAAATTTCACTGCAATCGCCGACTTACATCGCGTATTACGCACTGAGTATATAGACATGCGATTCACAGCTGGGGGCTATAAAGTGGCACATATCAATAAACACCGATCGGGAAAATGCCGATTGACGTCGTGGAATAATAAGAAACTGTGCCAGCAACCCACTGCTTTCGAGAACTATTCTGACGTGTTTGCCGAGCTGGGTTATCCCATAACTCCATGCTTTACCACTATCTTCGAGAACGGAAAAGAGCCACTCAGCACGCTTCCTCACCAGATAGGTGAGAAACAAGAGGGCGAAAAGTGGATTGGAGTGGCACCATTTGCGGCGTGGCCTGGTAAGGTTTATCCGCTCGATATGCTTGAAAAGGCCATGACAAGTCTGGCAGAAAAATATCCGAAAAGCCGCTTTTTCCTCTTCGGAGCGGGTCAAAAGGAGCACGAGAAACTTAATGAACTGGCAGAGAAAGTGCCGAATGCCATCAACGCTTCGGCTCTGATGGCAGCGTTAAGACAAGAACTTGTGCTGATGAGTTGGCTCGATGTCATGATAAGTATGGACAGTGCCAACATGCATCTTGCATCACTCACGGCAACGCCTGTGGTGAGTGTTTGGGGAGCTACGCATCCTTTTGCAGGATTCATGGGGTGGAATCAACCAGCGGAAAACGCAATAGGTCTGGATCTTCCGTGCCGACCGTGCTCCATATATGGCAAAAAACCATGTCAGAGAGGCGACTTTGCCTGCATGAAATCACTCAATCCGCAGCTCATTGTCAATCGGGTTGATGAGATATTAAGCAAAAAAGAATCTTTTTAATTAATCATTTTTATTAACAACTTCAAAACTATTAGCATTATGAAAAAGTATGTTTGCGACACTTGTGGTTACGTTTATGACCCAGAAGTAGGTGATCCTGAGAACGGAATTGCACCAGGAACAGCGTTCGAAGACCTTCCTGAAGATTGGGTTTGCCCATTATGTGGAGTTGGAAAAGATGACTTCTCTGAAGAGTAACATCACAATCGCATAAACAAACGAGAGAGATCGCGCTGATTTGTTCAGCACAATCTCTCTCTTCTTTTATGGAAGAACGAGGACTTATTCGATATTTGTATAAAACTTACACCTTATTTATATATATAGGCGTAAGCAAATCATTCCTCCTCTTCGAACTTATTTTGCTTCAATTGCTCTACATACTGACTGATTTTTCGCATTTCTCGCGGAATCCTTATGCGCTGAGGACATGCAGGAACGCACTTTCCGCAACCTATGCAATGGTCAGATTGTCGCATGCGAGGCACGCTTCTATCGTAACCTATGAGGAAAGCACGACGCGCTTCTGCATAATCCGGGTCTTCGGTTGAGCGCGGAACATGACTCTCATTCAGGCATTTGTTGTAATGAACAAATATACCTGGTATGTCGATTCCATACGGACAAGGCATACAATACTTGCAATCGTTGCAAGGAATTGTCTTATAATCTACAATCTGTGTGGCGATATCCCCTTCTAAGAACGCCATTTCGTCCTTAGATAACGGCTCAAGCGGACAATAAGAAAGCAGATTATCGCGCAAGTGTTCCATGTAAGTCATACCACTTAACACGCAAAGCACGCCATCATGTGTGCCAGCATATCTGAAAGCCCACGAAGCAATTGAGCGTTCTGGGGCGCGTTTTTTCAGCTCTTTCACTATCTTGTTGGGCATGTTTGCCAGACGTCCGCCCAACAATGGCTCCATAATTACGGCTGGAATGTTGCGTTTCTTCAGCTCAGCATACAGATATTCGGCATTTGTATTGCTGTCATTTATCTCACTTGCGTGCAACCAGTCGAGATAATTAAGCTCAATTTGCACGAAATCCCAGTGAACTTCGCCCTTGTCATGCATATCAAGTGCATGATCAAACACCTCAATGTCGCCATGATATGAGAAACCTAAGTTGCGGATTTTGCCATCTTTTTTCTTCTGTTGCAGCCATTTCAGCAGGCCATTGTCGATGAATCGTGCATTGAAAAGCTCCAAAGCATCCAGATCATCGTTGCTTCCGCCGATGGAATGTAGCAGATAATAATCGATGTAATCGGTCTGAAGTTCCTTCAATGAGTTGTTGAACATCTCCACAGAGTTGCTGAAACTATAGTCGCGAAAGTTAGACATTTTGGTAGCTATGTAGTAGTTCTTTCGCGGATGTCGCTTCAAAGCGATGCCTGTATGGCGCTCAGAAAGACCTTGTGTATATACAGGAGACGTGTCAAAATAGTTCAATCCATGTTCAAGAGCATAGTCAACTTGACGATTTACCATATCTTGATCGACCTCTTCATCACCTTTTTGTCGGTCGCCTTTCTGCCCAACTACCGGCAATCTCATCATTCCGTAGCCCAGAATTGACACCTTATCGCCTGTGTTATGGTTGGTACGATAAGTCATTTTGCCCTTTGGCGGTTCCTGATTTGCCGCAGAAGTCTTCTCGTTTTCGCTGCATCCGATGGTCGTTGCTGCCACAGTGGCTGCCGTTCCTGCACCAAATATCTTTAAAAAAGTGCGACGTGATATATTGTTTTCTTTCATATTAATTCCAAATTATATAAGTTCGGCTGCACTAGGCATATCTAAAGTAAACTTGATCTGCACTCGTTGGCACGAACTTTCAACATTCAACATTATATAAGTTCGGCTGCACTCGGCATAGCTCAAGTAAACTTGATATGCACTCGTTGGCACGAACTTTCGTAATTCACATCGTTTTATGCTGCTCATGTCCCTCAACATAGATTGCAGAAAACGGCCTAGCTGGACAAACATACTCGCATTTTCCGCAGCCGATACAGCGAGATTCGTTCACGGCTGGCACGTCAACATCGTTGCCATTCACCTGAATCGTAACCATTTCAATGGCACCTGTCGGGCACTTATCGGCGCAATTGCCGCATGAAACGCCGTCAGTTACGGGCACACAATTCTTTTTTATCCACACGGCATGACCGATTTGAGTTGACGATTTCTCTGCCTTGTCGATCTTGATTATGGCACCTGTCGGGCAGACTTCAGAGCAACGAGTACATTCCGGGCGGCAAAAGCCGCGCTCATAACTCATAGTTGGCTGCATGAAATGCTGAAGATCCGACGACGGACGCAGCACATCGTTAGGACATTCTGCCACACAAAGCTGACAAGCTGTGCAATGATGCGCCATGTTTTGTGCGCTAATCGAGCCAGGAGGCGTAAGAGGCGTGAGGCGTTTTGGCGCAATCTTGTCTTCAATCTCTGCCAATCCGCCGTCAACTTTCTTCTCAACTTCAGCCAAAGCAGTAGCAGAAGTCGCAAGCGCTGCGGTCAAAAGGAACGACCTTCTGTCGATGGTTTGAGGATTGTTTTCTGCGGTTTGAGGTTTGTTTTCTGTGGTTTGAGGGTTAGAACTCCCTTCCCTTGGGGAAGGGTTGGGGTTAGGTTTCTCTCCTCTCTCCACCCTTCTCTCTCCTCTTATTGCATATTTCAGCGCACCAAACTCGCACTGTTCGAGGCAATTTCCGCAGACAACGCAGCGCGAATAGTCAACAGTATGCGTGCGAAAATCTATACATGATGCCTTGCAATTACGCGAACATTTGCTGCATGAGCGGCATTTGTCGGCATCGAATCGTATTTTCATCAACGAGAATCGCGAGAAAAACGACAGCAATGTGCCTACAGGGCAGATGGTGTTGCACCATGTTCTGCCGTTTCTCCATGCCAAAACAGCCACCACAACGAACGTAACAAGAGCGACAATCAGCACCGAAAGACCGCGCATCCATACGTCTTTGCTATAAAAAGCGTAGCTGTCGAAGTGCTCAGATATTGCAGCCAGCGCGTTGTTTGCAGTCAGATAAACGGGTTGAAACAGGCTACTCGCGATGCGACCAAAGGCAGAATATGGTTCGAGAAGCGCCACAACAGGCATCAATCCCAGTGCAAACGCAACGACAACCACTGCTAACACACCATAGCGAAGCCACGTTTTTGCGGGAGAAAAGCTGTAAGTGCCGCGACGATTCTTCTTGTTTCGTCGTGAGCGCCACCAGATTCCTAAACGAGATATCACGTCTTGCATTACGCCAAGCGGGCATATCACGCTGCAATATATGCGGCCGAAGACAAGCGTTAGCAGCAAAAGCACCACCACAACGACCACATTCAGGGCTAAAAGTGCAGGCAAAAACTGTACCTTTGCCATCCAACCGAGCCACAAATGCAGTGCTCCGGTGAAGTCGAGAAATAGCAAAGTGATCCCGATAAAGAACACTGTTGCCAACGTAATCCTAATTTTTCGTATCATAATGTTTATGTATAATGTCTTGTTTTCGGCTGGTTCCACTTCTGTTTTCACACCACTAGCCTGCTGATTTCATAAAGAATCCAAATTGGTAGCGACACTATCACGAGTGTAAACACATCGGTTGTGGGCGTGATTACGGCAGCAACTATCAGAATTACCACTATTGCGTGGCGCCGATAACGGCTCATCATGTCGCGATTTATCAGTCCCATGCGTCCCAAAAGCCAGCAAACAACCGGCAATTGGAACACAATGCCGATGCTGATCATGAGAGTTATCATCGTATCTACATACGAACGAAGCGTCAACATGTTATCAACCGTCGTGCTAACTTGGTAAGTTCCGAGAAACCTTAGCGTCAAAGGAAAGATCAAGAAGTAGCAAAGCAGAGTGCCTATTATAAACATCGCGTAGCCGCTACCCACAATTCTCACTGCGAAACGCCGCTCTTGCTGATACAATGCGGGCGAAATGAACCCGAAAAGTTGATAAAGCCAGTAGGGCGACGACACAAAAAGTCCTGCATAGATTGCCACTTTGATGTGCATCATCAGCTGTTCCGTCAGCCCGGTATTCATCAGATGCAGACTGAATGTGGGTAAACCCAGCATGCGATAGCTCACAAAGTCGGCTCGGCATGGTGCCAAAACCACAGCAAACAGTTCGTCTTTAAAGCAGAAAGCCACCAAAGCCACTGCCACAATCACCACAATCGAGCGCAACAACACACCGCGAAGCACATCGAGATGATCCCAAAACGACATGTTTCCTACGTCGTTCATCGCTTATTTCTCTTCGCTTTTGCCTGCCGAAACGTCGCCTTTCGCGTTGTCAGGCTCATCAATTTCGCGCATGCCATCCTTGAAACTCTTCACGCCTTTGCCCAAACCTTTCATCAGTTCGGGTATCTTTTTGCCGCCGAAGAGCAACAGAATGATCAACGCAATGACCAGAATCTCTTGAAATCCTATTCCCATAATCGTCCTTTTTTCTGTGGTTAGTATTCCGAGTTTATTGTTTATCTGAAAATTATTTTCATGTGCAAATATAATTAATTTTTCAAAGACTGCAATGCAAATCACACCTTTTTTATATATAAATAGGTGAAAATTGAGGCAAAATCTTCGCTAAATGCTTTTTTTTCTGTAACTTCGCGCACAGAAATAAACAGATATAAAACGAAAATGGAACAGAAAAAATACAAAAGAACCACCGTAACGGCGGCTCTACCATACGCAAACGGAGGTGTACACATAGGCCATTTGGCTGGAGTTTACGTGCCAGCCGACATCTATGTTCGCTATCTTCGCCTCAAGAAACAGGACGTAATATTCATTTGTGGCAGTGATGAGCACGGCGTACCTATCACAATTCGTGCAAAGAAAGAGGGCTGTACTCCACAGGATGTGGTCGATCGCTACCATTCGATCATTAAAAAGAGCTTCGCCGATTTCGGCATTTCGTTCGACATCTATAGCCGAACAACCAGCGAAACTCACCACAAACTGGCGAGCGACTTCTTCAAAAAGCTCTACGAAGACGGTAAGTTGATTGAGAAAACCAGCAAACAATATTACGACGAAGAGGCGCATCAGTTCCTTGCCGACCGCTATATCACCGGCGAATGTCCCCATTGTCATCACGAAGGTGCATACGGAGATCAGTGTGAACATTGCGGATCTGAACTCGATCCTACTGAACTCATCAATCCGAAATCGGCAATCAGCGGTTCGAAACCAGTGATGAAAGAGACTAAAAACTGGTATCTTCCGCTCAATGAATACGAAGATTGGCTGAAGAAATGGATACTTGAAGGACACAAAGAGTGGCGACCGAACGTGTATGGTCAGTGTAAAAGCTGGCTCGATATGCAGTTACAACCACGAGCTATGACCAGAGACTTGGACTGGGGCATACCAGTTCCCGTTGAAGGTG
>Ga0065709_1029703_pt1 | contig 13816 bp, 7 predicted proteins | sample Hoacrofraction14_2_FD_59096 | JGI IMG/M metagenome (GOLD analysis project Ga0065709, IMG submission 59096) | Hoatzin crop microbial communities from Cojedes, Venezuela, sample from fiber fraction 14 v1 | ecosystem: Host-associated > Birds > Digestive system > Esophagus > Crop | place: Venezuela...
GAGCCAGCCATTGCGCTGATGCGTGAATATGATCTTGAAGCAACTCCTACGAAATCTACCGTTGAAGAGGCATATCAGTTCATCATGCAAGACATTGAAGACGCGCTACCAAATCTGCAAACAGAACCTACAACGGGTCATCCTTCGCTTGCATACGGCTATGCTCTGAAAGCGCTTGTCAAGCTGTTCCATCACGATTGGGTTGAGGCTGGCGAGGCAGCACAAAAGAGTTTGGATCTGAACAGTCAGCTTGTTGATTACACTACGTTGACAAAGGTTACGAGCAACACACCTTATCGCTATTCGGCTTCTACCGATGGCAATCCTGAAGTGTTGGATATCACCACTTGTTCAACGACTTTCACCAGCACACTCACTTATGGTTACGGACAGATCAGCCCAGAACTGACCAATCTTTTCGATCAGACAAACGACCAACGTTATAAGCTTTTCTTCAAGCAGTCGGGCAATGCCTATTATTATGACGCAGGTTCTGGAGCATCATTGTGGCAGGCTAGTGCAACGTTGAAGCGCTTCTATTACAGCACGGTTGGTCTTCGCACGGCAGAAATGTATCTTATCCTCGCCGAGAGTTATGCTCGTCAGGGCAAGTTGAGCGAGGCAATGTCGCTGGTTAACACACTGCGCAAGAACCGAATTCTCAACTATGAGGACGAGACAGCGCCTGGTTCGACAAAGGAAATGATGAATGTCATCATCCTGGAGCGCCGCAAAGAGTTGCTCTTTGGTTTCCATCGCTTCTGGGATTTGAAACGTCTGAACACCGAAACCGATTATCAAAAGACGCTGACGAGAGTATTCCCTGTGGTAAACACTTCTGTTGCACAACAGACATACACGTTGAAACCGGGTTCGTCGCTTTACGTAATTCCGTTCCCAACGTCAGCAACCGAGAAGAATCCTAACCTCACTCCTAACTATTAAACACACATATCGAATAATGAACAGAACAAAAACAATCCTCACTATGCTGCTTTCAGCTGCCGCTTTGATGCCAATTCAGGCGGCTACTGAAACCAGAACAGCCTTGAATCTGTCGCCAAACGTTGTGGCTGACACGGTGAAAAACGACTCGTCAAAAAACGTAAAGTCTGACGAAAAGGCAAAATCGAAAGACACGAAGAAGGACGAATATGCCGAATTGATTAAGAAAGGCGGATCGTATCAGAAAGGTGTTTTCGGCGTTCGCCATATCGAAGACAAGTGGTATCTTGAAGTTCCCGATTCTGTTATCGGCCGACTTTTCCTCGTTGTCTCACGCTTTACCGCAACGCCTCAAGGCCTAGGGCTATACAGTGGCGAAGAAATCACGCGCTCGGCAATCTACTTCGAGCAGCGCGATGCAAAGACTTTGCTCATGCGGTCGTATGTGCAGACCTACAAAGCTGATGAAAACGACAACATCACAAAGGCACTTCGCAAGAGCGCAGTCGATCCAATCGTGGCCACATTGAAGGTGATTGGCAAGCCTAAATCTGGCAAAGCGCAGCTGGTGGAGGTAACAAAACTGTTCAAAACCGATAACAATACATTTGGCGTTTCATCGAAAGACCGCAAGACAATCAATGCCGGCGGGCTGGATGCCGACCGCACTTTCATCGACACGATGAAGGTTTTCCCGATCAATCTGGAAGTGATGACCACGCGAACCTATTCTGCCGACAACGGAAAAAGCAACGCTGTGAAGACTGGTTCGATGACTATCGGCATGAATACCTCTATCGTTATGTTGCCGAAAGTACCTATGCAGCCGCGCTATTTTGATGAGCGCGTGGGATATTTCTGCGACAAAATCATTCACTTCTCTGACGATGAACAGGGCACTTCCACAGATAACATGATCTCGCGCTACAGACTTGTTCCGAAAGATCCTGTGGCTTATCGGCAAGGAAAGCTGGTTGAACCAGTGAAACCAATTATTTATTACATCGATCCGGCTACGCCAACCAAGTGGGTGCCCTATCTGAAAATGGGAATCAACGACTGGAACAAGGCTTTCGAAGCTGCCGGATTCAAAAACGCAATACAAGCTCGCGAGCTTCCGAAGGGTAGCAATATCAGTCTTGAAGATGCGCGATTCTGCGTCCTTCGCTATCTGCCTGCCGACCAGCAGAATGCATACGGCCCGCGCATTGTTGACCCTCGCAGCGGCGAAATCATTGAGAGTCACATCTGTTGGTATCACGATGTCATGAAGTTGGCTAAGAAATGGTATCTCATTCAGTGTGGGCCGCTCGACAAACGCGCCCAGACTTGGGACTTCGACGATGAGCTGATGGGACAGCTTCTGCGCTTTGTTTCGTCGCATGAGGTAGGCCATACGCTCGGATTGCGTCACAATATGTCTGCCAGCAGCCAGACTCCTGTTGAAAAATTGCGCGACAAAAAGTGGCTTGAAGCTCACGGTCACACCAATAGTATCATGGATTATGCCCGCTTCAACTATGTTGCACAGCCTGAAGACAATGTTTCTCCGAGCGGCCTTTTCCCAAGAATTGGCGATTACGACCTATGGGCTATCAAGTGGGGATACCAGTATCGACCCGAGTTTAAGTCAGCTGAAGAGGAGAAAACGGCTCTGGCTAAGGAGACAACGGCTATGCTCAAGAAGAATCCTAAGCTGTGGTTTGGCGGCGAAGGGAAGAATGGAGACCCGCGAGCACAACGTGAAGACTTGGGCGATGACAATGCAAAGGCTGGCCAATATGGCATTAACAACCTGAAACGCGTGGCCAAAAACCTGCTCAAATGGACTTACAAGGGCGACCAGGACTATACCAATTTCATCGATGCATACAAGTCATTGCGCTCGCAATATCGGCGTTACATCTTGCATGCCATGATGAATCTCGGAAACAAATACATAAATAATCTGCCTGATGTGCCGCATTTCCAGGAGATTCCGCGCCAGAAAGTGAAAGACGCCGTTATGTTTGTCAACAACAATGTGTTTGATCCGCCTCTCTGGCTCTACACCGACGAACTGGTAGAACCGACGGATGTCGATCCCGACAAGGAAATGACTGAGATGCAAGACAACATGCTGTTCACTCAGCTTGCGCCGGGTTTGCTCGGAAACATCAACAAAAACGCAATGCATTCGAAGGATCCTTACACCGTAGAGGAGTATCTTAACGATGTCTTCAGCAGTGTTTGGCGACCATTGGACAATAAGGACGAACAGCTGAATAGCTACCAGCGCGCCGCCCAACGCACTTATGTCCGACTGCTTGGCACCGCCATCAACGGCTCAGCATCGTCCTCTAACACCAAGGATGCTAAACCAGCGCTCACCTTAACCGATGCTACGCTCATGGTTTTGCCGCATCTCGACGATGTAGAAGCGTACATTAACAAGCAGGCCGACAAGGCTAAGGGCATCAACAAGCTGCACTACAACGACCTGTTGCTGCAGATAAAGAAGATCAGAGAGAAGCATGACGGAAAAGAGTAGTATGAATTAGGAATGACGAATGTTGAATTATGAGTTGTTCTCGCTTCGCTGCGATGAAGAATTAATGAATGAAGAATTAATTAAACAACTCGTAATTCAACATTCAAAATTCAAAATTCGTAAAACTAAAACTCTAAAAATCCTTAAAAACTTAAGCACTTTCAAACTTTAGTTATAATTTTGCAGCGAGAATGAGGAAGAATTTCGGAAATATGGCGTTAGCGTTTCTGCTTGTAGCGGTGATGATATACCTACAAGCGGGCGCAATCGTTAGCCGATGCAATTGCACCGGTCATATTTCTGTGGTCAACACTCTGAAGTCTTCGCGCTGCTGCACAAAGGCAATGATGACGGCTAAGGCTGACAAGGCAGACGAAATGGGCAGCCAAGCCGTTATCGACAGTGCCCCTTGCATGACGTATTACAATCAGAGCATTGATCCAACCACAGCTGGCAGCACGGTCGATTTCAACTTCTCTGCTCCGGTGCAAACGCTTTTTGCTGCAATCATGCCGCGTTTGGCCATGAGTTTCGACATCTTACGCTTGCCGAAAGTATTTATTCCCGATAAAATTCCATTACCCCCACGACTGCAACTCAGTTTGAAACGCTGTCTTATTATTTGATTCATTTGAATTACGAATGATGAGTTACGAATGTTGAGTTGTCGCTTCGCGATTAAGAATTAAGAATTAGGAATTGACCATTAATTCTTCATTGGAAATTCTTCATCGCAGCGAAGCGAGAATAATTCAACATTCCTAATTCAAAAATCAATACATAGCATTTATTTTCAAATAATAAGTACAAACACAAACTGAAGAAGAAATAATGTACAGAAAAATATTTTCATTTTTTCTGCTGTTTCTTGTCTGCGCACCAGCTTTTGCGCAGCAAGACAGCGTGAAGCAGCTGGCCGACCAGACGCTACAGGAGGTGCAAATCGTAACGCGCCGACCGGGAGTGGTGAAGAGTCGCGGCGTGATGAACTTGGCTGTCATCAACGAAAACGAGCTTACCAAGGCCGCATGCTGCAATCTTGGCGAGAGCTTCACTACCAATCCGTCGGTCGATGTGTCGTATAGCGATGCCGCAACGGGCGCTAAACAGATCAAACTGCTTGGCCTTTCCGGCACCTATGTGCAGATGATGACCGAAAATATCCCTAACTTCCGCGGCACGGCAGCACCCTATTCGCTGGGCTATGTGCCAGGTCCGTGGATGCAAAGCATTCAGGTTTCGAAGGGAGCATCATCGGTAAAGAACGGCTATGAGAGCATTACCGGCCAGATAAACATCGAGTATAAGAAGCCGCAACTTACCGATCACGTCAACGCAAACGTATATGGCAACACCATGGCAAAGCTCGAAGCCAACGCCGACGGTGCCGTTCATCTGAGCGATCGGTGGTCGATGGCGTTGCTAATGCACTACGAAGACAAGCTGAAAGACTCCGATCACAACCACGACAGCTTCATGGACGACCCCAATGTGCAACAGTACAACGGACAATTCCGATGGGCATACTTCTCGCCGTCCTACATTTTCCAGGCCGGAATCAGAGCCTTGCACGAAGATCGCAATAGTGGACAGATCAGCACAAGCCACAGTCAGATAACCGATCCTTACACCATCGGCATCAAAACCAACCGCTACGAGGCTTTCGCAAAGAACGCTTTCATCCTCGATCAGGAGCATAACACCAACATTGCGCTTATCCTCGACGGTTCGATACATGAGCAAGACTCCCACTTCGGACTAAAGCTCTACGACGTAAACCAGAAAAATCTCTACGCATCGCTGCTCTTTGAGCACGAGTTCAGCAAGATTCACAGCATCAGCACCGGACTTTCGCTCAATCACGACTATTACAACGAGGATGCCGACAACTCGCTTTCAGTTGCCAGTCAGGTGCTTAAGCTCAACCATGAGGTGGCAAAAGAGACCACGCCAGGTGCCTATGCGCAGTACACTTACAATCTGAACGACAAGTTGATTGCTATGGCTGGCATTAGAATAGACCACTCGTCGTGGTTTGATAAGACATTCGTCACGCCGCGAGCTCACATCAAATGGGCGCCAAACGATATCGTATCGCTGCGCGCATCGGTAGGAAAAGGCTACAGGACAGTTCACGCTCTGGCCGAAAACAACTTCCTCTTGAGCAGCGGACGCACGCTTATCATCGACAATCTCGACCAGGAAGAGGCGTGGAACTATGGACTTTCAGCCACGCTAAACATCCCATTAGCCGGTAAAACCTTGCAGTTGAACGCGGAATACTATTACACCAACTTCCTGCACCAGGCCATTATCGACTACGATACCAACCCTGGCATCATCAGAATAGCAAATCTCGATGGCGATTCTTATAGCCACACCTTCCAGATTGATGCCACATATCCTCTCTTCGACGGATTCTCTCTCACTGCTGCCTATCGTCTGAACGACGTGAAGACAACCTTCGGCAGCGGAGCCAATGCCCAACTGCTGTCAAAACCCTTGCAGAGCAAATACAAAGGACTGCTCACCGCAAGCTATAAAACTCCGCTCGGACTATGGCAATTCGATGCTACGCTGCAGCTAAACGGCGGCGGGCGACTGCCAGCCTATTACGATGGAAACGGCAATCTCATAGCCAGCAGCAACTTTAAGTCATACGAACAGCTGAGCGCACAAATCACTCGATGGTTCCGTCACTTCAGTATCTATCTGGGAGGCGAAAACCTTACAGGCTTCAAACAGAAGAATCCAATCATCAATGCACAAAATCCATGGTCTAGCTCCTTCGACCCGACACTCACATGGGGTCCGATCAGCGGCGCAATGGTTTACATCGGCATCCGTTTTAACTTAGAAAAAATAATGTAAAAAACAAATTATGAATGTGGAATGTGGAATTACGAATTATCGCCATAGGCGATTACGAATTGACAATGTTGAGTTAATGATAACACGAAATTCTTCATTGTTTAATTCATAATCGGCGTAGCCGACAATTCAACATTCAACATTCCAAAATCAAAATTCAAAAAAGCTTATGAAAAAAATTATTCTTTCGTGCATCATGGCAACAGTTGCCATCTGCGCAAACGCAAAAGACATCAAGACACTCGTAGTGACAACCAACCCAATCATGCACTGCTCGTCGTGCGAAGAGAAAATTAAAAACAACATTCGCTTCGAGAAAGGCATCAAAAAGATTGAGACAAACGTGGAGCAACAGCGAGTAACCGTGACCTACGACGCCGACAAAAACTCGGCAGAAAACATCATCAAGGCTTTCAAGAAGATTGGCTACGACGCTACAGAGTGCGGCAACCAGACTGCAACCGACGCTAAAAAGTGCGACAAAGTCGAAGGCAAGACCTGCGACAAAGCTAACGGACAGTGTGAAAAAGCTGAAGGCAAAGATTGCTGCAAGCAGAAGGCTGGTCAATGCGACAAGGCCAATGGTCAGTGCGAAAAGGCTGATGGCAAAGACTGTTGTAAGCAGAAGGCTGGTCAATGCGACAAAGCAAATGGTCAGTGTGACAAGGCAGAAGGCAAAGATTGTTGCAAGCAAAAGGCTGAAAATGGCGATAAAAAGCATTGCGGCAAATGTGAGAAAGCTGCATAATCATTGCGCAATCAGTAACAATTTCATGTGCATGCGAGCATAGTTCTCTCGCGCGTATATATAATAAGGTGGGACGTTCATCAGCGTTCCACCTTATTTTGTAACCTAACCCCGCCCCTTCCCCAAGGGAAGGGAGTAGTGGAATGGAATCATTTGCTAACTCGAATGCCTGCTGAAGGCAGGGAACATCAATAACTGCGTGGTAAGCGATAGCGCAACCACTGGACTGAAACTCAAGCAAAAATGTGCTGCTGGAAGCAACTAACCCTGGAATAACACATCTTTAAATAGAGTCCTTTCCATCGTTAGTTCTCCCTTCCCTTGGGGAAGGGTAGGGGTTAGGTCTTACGTTTTTTACGAAAAATCTTTCACATTTTCGTCTTCTTTTCTTATCTTTGCACTTGGAATGTGCCGTTCGTGCGTGTTTCTGTAACTATAAAAGTAGCAACTACGATGATACAACTTTCAGATTTTCAGGTGATTGCTTTCGATGCTGACGACACCCTTTGGGATTGTCAGTCGCATTTTGAGCGAGTGGAGAACGCACTCTACGACATGATACGTCCTTATTGCGACGATCCTGCCGCCGAACTCTTCGCGACCGAATCTGCCAACATGGCCGATCTCGGCTACGGAAGTAAGGCGTTCACCATCTCTATCATCGAGACAGCTCTGCGTGTGGCGGGCGACAACATTGCCGCACATCAGTTGCAATCGTTGCTTGCCAGTTGCAGAACATTACTTCGAATGCCTGCCACACCGTTGCCAGGAGTAGAAGAAACGTTGCAACGTCTGTGCGAAACAGGTCGATGGCAGTTGGCGTTGTTCACGAAAGGTGAACTACAAGATCAGGAGAATAAGCTCCGTCGAAGTGGATTATCGCCATACTTCTCGCACATTAAGATAACATCCAATAAAGACGAAGCCGCCTTCCTTCAACTTTGTCAAGAACTAAACATACAGCCTGCCCGCCTACTTATGGTTGGCAATTCCCTGCGAAGCGACATAGCCCCTGCATTAGCCATCGGCGCTTCCGCCATCTACATCCCCTTCCATGTAACATGGCAACTCGAAAAGACCGAACCATTCGCACATGAAAGAATGATGGAAGTGGGTGAAATAAGAGGCTTATTTCAGTTTGAGAGTTGAGGTTTGAGGTTTGAGGTTTCGATAAGATTGGCTGCACTCGGCAATTTAAAAACAAGTTTTTATTGCACTCATTTGCACAATCTTTAGCCTAACGGAATTTGGAAAGGCTGCGTTATTCCAAATGGCGTGAGCCCTAAACCTCAAACCTCAAACAGCGAAGAGGCTCAACTCTCAAACAGAAATAAACCTCAAACCTCAAACAGCGAAGCGACTCAAACCTCAAACCATAACGCACTTGCGTTATGTTAAACTTCCTTAATCACTCCATCTTTAAACGTTTTTTAACTAAATGGGGGGGTAATTTTGACACTTCTTAGTACCTTTGCACCCGATTTCGCTTATTTGTTCTTTGACTTCTTGTGTGCAAGCTCGCTATTTGAATGGCACGAAAGGGCTGTTCAGCGATGCAGACACAGGGTTGAGAATTAAAGTGGCTGGCGAAAGGTACGTTTATTAACGGTCAAATAAAACATAAGAATAAATAATAAATTAATAGTAAAAAGTTGAATCCGATAAGTATTCTTGCAAACGAACCCGAAAAGATTCGCAAACAAACAATGCTTAAAAAAGAAACAAATGAACGAAATGAAGAAACTTTTATTTCTATTGGTAGCCATGTGTGCCTACACTTTAGGTACATGGGCTGAGGTAAGTGTGTATTCAAGCACATATCAAACTGACACACCAACCTTTCAGAACAATGGCAGCTTCCTCCATGTAAACATCACTGTTACTGGAGATGCTGGACAGATTGCAACCGACATCGAGTCGGCTTTAAAAACGGCTAACGTTACTGCAGGTGATGTAGTACGTCTATCTATCAATGGCAACGTTAATGCTGCTGACCTTACAAAACTTGCTGAGATTTTTGGAAGCAGTGAGAATCTGCTTTCGCTTAAACTTGAAGGAGCAACTCTTTCTTCAAACAGCGACATCACAAGTTTCACAGGCGAATTTCCAAGCGTTACGGGTTTGATTCTTCCTTCGTCGTTCAAAGATATCGACGCAAAAACTGTAGCTAAGTTCACTAATGAGAAGTTGGCTGCTATCGCTTATGATAAGACTGAAGGATCTTCATTCATGGTTGCTTATAACAAAACAGCTGGCTATCTTGTTAATGCTCTCGGAGCAAGCAGCAAATGGCAAGGTACTACTTATGACAAGGTTACTTTAAAAGGCAACTATGGCAAGGCAACTATCAATAGCAAGGAAGTTGCAGACTTGAACTATCTCCGTGCTAATTCGAACGATATTGGTACAAGTGGTGCTGACGTTAAAGATCTTGACCTCACCGATGCAACTTTTGCAAACTACGAGGGTGAGACGGTTTCGGGTACAACACAGAATGGTGTTGAATACAATGAGGAGACTAATGGACTCGCACTTATCGGTTCTTTGTTTAAGAGTACTTTGACAAGTCTCGAACTCCCGAGGACACCTGGTACGACACTTTTGCCTTATCAGGCTTTAATCAACTGCAATAGTTTGAAGACGTTGACGATTCCTTCAAATATTACAACATTAGGAACGCAATGCTGCGCTACATTAGGTGCTTTGGAGACACTCGTATGTGAAGGCATCACGGCAGTAGCTCCTGAAGCTTTTGAATCTTGTAAGGTTCTTACATCTGTAACATTGCCATCTTGCTGTAAGACGATAGGTGCTTATGCTTTTAATGAATGTCTAGCTATTGAAGGAATCGCTATTCCTGATGGAGTAACTGTAATAGATAAATATGCTTTTGCATATTGCCAAGAACTGAAGGCAGTTCGTTTACCGAATAGTTTGGTAACTATTGGTGATGCAGCATTCTTGCAATGTTTGGAATTAGCATCGATAACAATTCCTGCAAAGGTAGAGTCTATTGGTCATAGCGCTTTCGCTCGTTGTATCTCCCTGATGGATGTCTACGTGCTCGGTACGACTACCGTACCTAATACGCCCTATGATGCATTCGACTCATATACCCAGTTCGTAAATGGTAGTGTAAATAATGTTTCTACTTATTGGGATCAGGAAAAAGGAACGAATGTGGGTAAAGTTAATCGTGGTTCATATATGACTACGCGGAATATCAACAATGAAAATGTTACAACTGGTGCAGCTCTTCTCCACTTCCCTGAAGGTATGGGTGATATATATTCTTGTGAGACCAATCGTAACAGTAAATATCAAGGAACTTTTGAAGCTAGCGAAACTTGGCCAGATGATTACGGAATTACAAAATGGGCAGATGCAACTGACCTTTGGTATTATTGGACTAATAATAATATAAACCCACAAAGCCAAAATCCAAACAGCGATGGTGCTAAGGCTCTTGGTTATGGTGACTGGACTAACTCAGACATCAATGGTGGCGCAACCACCAACACCGATGGTTTCAAACTCTTTATCTTGACAAAGCAATCGGATAAGGAAGATGTATATGTGTTCGATCATATCAAGAAAGACGTATGGAATACCATTTGCGTTCCATTCGATATTACAGCTGTTCAGTTGGAAGAAACCTTTGGTAATGGTTATGAAGTGGCAGAGTTTGACGAAGTGAAGTATGAAGATAATAAGCTCTATCTGAACTTTACAAAAAACATCAGCGAAGGAAAATCAGGTTCTGATGTTGTAATTGAGAAGCATGTGCCTTATATGATTCATCCAAACAGTATGGCTGTTGACGCAGAAGGTAAACCTGCAGAGACAACATTTACTATAACTGGCGTTTCTTTCACTGACGATGATTATAATGCAGATGCAACGGTAATGCAGGATAAAGCTATAACTATTACCGGTTCTAACAACGCAGGCAAATTTACATTCATAGGTATTGGACACAATAATATCTACGATAAGACTAACAAGATTGGTAAACGCGTGCTGTTGCCATGCAACTGCTACTTCCTTGGAACTGCTAAAGGCGCAACTTATCCTAAGTTCTATCGTGAATCAGCTAAAGATGATGGCGATCGCGCTACAGGTCTTTGGACAAATAACTGCGCAGTTGTACTTGCTCCAGGATGGAAGTATGAAAAGCCAGAAACTTATAATGTACAGTCTGATGATTATGCTGTTGATGAGAATGGCACTGTTACTGCTGGTTACCAGACTTGGAAGAGTGGTTATACAATGGATCCTTATAAATATCCAGGTTCTACTTCTACAACAACTACAGGCGCTAAGGTGTTCAGCTCATTCGAATTTGTTGTAAATGACGATCCATTGAAAGAAAGCACTGGTGAGACAACTGGTATTAGTGAAGTTGTTTCTGAGTGCGAAAGCAATGTTCCTGCTGCAATGCAAGGCAAAGTATTCAATATGAATGGCCAGTGTGTAGGCACAAGCATTGAAGGCTTGCCAAGCGGACTCTACATTATGAATGGTAAGAAGATTGTTGTTAAGTAAAGAAAACGAAAGGAGAATTTAAAATGAAAAAGCAATATATCAGTCCTTGTGTCGATTTTGCTGCATCTTATTGCCTCGTGCAGATGGTATGTACCTCTACAAAAGGCAATTGGGGTAAGGGTAACTATGATAACGAAGGTTATAAGGAAGACGAAGGAATTCCCGATGATGGAGGAGAAATTGACGCAGGAGCTAAGAGTTCTAACATTTGGGAAGAGTGGTAAAGCCACTCATTCCTGAATGGAACGAGAAATGAATTTGTGTTAAGTTTTAAGATATACGCTATCATTTTAGCGTAGTACGTTAAGTACAATTAAACTTTTTTTTGACTGTATGGGCGCGCTATGACGTGAGTCATGGCGCGCCCTTTTGTGTATAAGACCTACCCCTTTCCCCTCCCCAAGGGAGGGGGAACCTAACGATGGAATGATGAATAGAGAGAGTTCGCAAGCAAGAATGCCTGCTGAAAGCAGTCTAATTACTGCAAATCTGATATGGTAAGGAGTCTATTCTCAAGCAAGGATGCCTGCTGACGAGTTGTTGAGCTTGCGAAAAAAGCAGGTAACATCAATAACGCGGGGTAACCAACCCCGCGATAGTACGCGAGTAATAATGCGCTGCTGGAAGCAGCTAACCCTGGGACACCTTATTAAGATACTAATCTAAGAGAAGGGAGAAATGGCAAGGATTGGATATGTCTCAGGGTCAGCTGCTTCCAGCAGCTATATTTTCTGCGCTACATTATTCCGGAGGTTACGCTAACGCTTACCCCTCGTTATTGATGTTTCCTGCCTTCGGCAGGCATTCTTGCTTGCGATTCCATATCCCGCTAGGCTTAAACCTCAAACCTCAAACAGCGAAGCGACTCAAACCTCAAACTGAAAGATTTCGAACGAAATCTTTCACATTTTCGCTTTTTTTTTCTTACCTTTGCAAAAGAATAACAAAAACCTGCTATTATGAAGAAGATATTGATGATTATTGTTTCGTTGATAATTACAACGAATTGCGTGGCGCAAGGCAAGGCGCATGGCTATCCCATCACGCCCGTTCCATTCACATCTGTGAAGGTTATCGATGGCTTTTGGGGACAACGACTGAAAGCCAGTCGCACCGTTACCATTCCTTTGGCATTCAGTAAGTGCGAAGAGTCGGGACGTTACACCAACTTTGAGCGGGCGGCTCACCCCAGTGACGACTATGATGTGAGCTCTTTCATGGGCCTTTCCTTCGATGACACCGACGTGTATAAGACAATAGAAGGCGCAAGTTACTCGCTTCAGACTTATCCTGACAGCCGAATGGTGGCGTACATCGACAGCATTCTCGACATTGTTGGCGCGGCACAAGAGCCGGATGGCTACTTATATACGGCGCGTACCATCAATCCGAAGCGACCACATCCGTGGGCTGGCTCGGCAAGATGGGTGAAAGAAGAAGAACTTTCGCACGAACTCTACAACTTAGGACACATGGTTGAAGGTGCCATTGCGCACTATCAGGCCACCGGAAGCCGCAAATTCTTGGACATTGCCATTCGATATGCCGACTGTGTCTGCCGGGAAGTAGGACCGAATGAGGGTCAGGCGTGCGTTGTTCCGGGACATCAGATTGCAGAAATGGCGCTCGCGAAGCTCTACATTGTTACGGGCGACAAGAAGTATCTCGACGAAGCTAAGTTTCTTCTCGACTATCGCGGCAAGACTTCCAAGAAACAACAATACAGTCAGAGCCACAAACCTGTGGTAGAACAGCGCGAAGCCGTTGGACATGCTGTGCGAGCTGCCTACATGTATGCGGGCATGGCTGACGTTGCTGCGCTCACAAACGACCCGTCGTACATACAGGCTATCGACTCCATTTGGGAAAACATTGTAGGCAAAAAGCTCTATATCACAGGTGGAATTGGCTCTACCAATCGTGGCGAAGCATTCGGACAAAACTACGAACTGCCCAACATGACCGCCTATTGTGAGACATGTGCCGCAATAGGTAACGTGTATGTTAATCATCGTTTGTTCCTGATGCACGGGCAATCCAAATATTACGATGTCCTTGAACGCACGCTCTACAACGGACTTATCTCGGGAGTGTCGCTCGATGGTGGCGCATTCTTCTATCCGAATCCACTCGCATCTGCAGGACAACACGAGCGACAACCGTGGTTTGGTTGCGCA
>Ga0065709_1000081_pt1 | contig 13813 bp, 11 predicted proteins | sample Hoacrofraction14_2_FD_59096 | JGI IMG/M metagenome (GOLD analysis project Ga0065709, IMG submission 59096) | Hoatzin crop microbial communities from Cojedes, Venezuela, sample from fiber fraction 14 v1 | ecosystem: Host-associated > Birds > Digestive system > Esophagus > Crop | place: Venezuela...
CACGCGATTAAGCCCAAGAAAAGTTTGTAGAAAAGCAGAGCCCAGCAAACNCCGAAAACATTGAAAACCGTATGAGCAAGAGCCGCCCTTCTCGCCATCGTATTGCCCACCGCAGCGGCAATATTAGCCGTAATCGTGGTACCAATATTCTCACCCAAAACCATCGCCGCAGCCATCGGAAACTCTATCCAGCCCATGCTCAACATAACCATGGTCAAGGCCACCGTGGCGCTGGAAGATTGCAAAATCAGAGTCAAAACGGTACCAAAGAGCAGAAACAGAAGCACCGATCCAAAGCCATGGCCAGACCAATCCTTAATAAAGGCAAAAATTTCAGGATTCTGATTGAGGTCCGGCACGGAATTCTTCATAAAGGCCAAGCCCAAAAACAGAAGAGAAAAGCCTATCACGAACTCACCTATATCACGAGTTCGCCCCTTCTTAGACAGACTCAACAAAAATCCCACGGCCATNAANGGCACAGCCAAAGTCGCGATATCGAACTTAAAGCCGAAAATAGACACTATCCAAGCCGTCACGGTAGTACCTATATTGGCACCCATAATCACACCTATAGCTTGAGCCAAAGTCAGAAGCCCCGCATTGACAAAACCCACCACCATTACGGTAGTAGCACTGGAAGACTGTATAATGGAAGTAATACCCAAACCGGTGAGAACACCCTTGATAGGGTTAGACGTAATCGACGCCAGCAATTTGCGGAGACCATTCCCCGCCGCCTTCTGAAGGCCGGAGCTCATCAAATTCATTCCATAAAGGAACATGCCCAACGCTCCAAGCAACGTAAAAAATTGTAACATATCCTTATTATTTGTCAGCAAATTTGGACCTTGAAAAGACTATTTCCAAGCCTCTCAGCCACATCAGAATGGGATTTAACAGATTTTTAACATCGGTGTAACAACAACTTAACAAGTCTATTATTAACTTTGCGGCAAGAACCACGATAATGCACCGATATGAAAAGAAAGATTCTTATAGTCGATGACGAGGCCGATATACGCGAAGTGCTGAGATTCAATTTCACGGCAGCCGGATATGAGGCAATCGAAGCTGCATCCGCCGAGGCTGCATCCAACATAATCGAGAATGACGACATTTCACTCATCCTCTTGGATATAATGCTTCCAGGCATGTCAGGCTATGCGCTGGCCAAGCAACTTCGCCAAGAAGGCAACACCACTCCCATAATATTTTTGACTGCTCTCGGCACGGAAAGGAACCTNCTGGAAGGNTTCAAATCGGGAGGAGACGACTATATCAGCAAGCCATTTTCAGTCAANGAAGTTTTGGCTAGAGTGGACGCAGTGCTAAGAAGAAGCCCAGAAGAAATCAGACTTCAAAACATATCGGTAAATGGGCCTTTGACGGTCGACAACATCAGCAAAAGCGCCACCATCGGAGGCGAAGCCATGGACCTTNCCCACAAAGAATTCGAGATTCTCAGCACTCTGGCAGGCAGCCCTGGCACATGCTTTTCAAGGGCGGATTTAATCGCCATACTATGGAAAGACTCACCATATGTTTTGGAAAGAACGGTGGACGTACACATAGCCAGAATCCGCAAAAAATTGGGATCTCATAGGGAAATTTTGAAAAATAAAGCCGGCTTCGGTTACTACATAGACCCCGAATACAAATAGAAATGAGTTACAAAAAGAAAATACTCATAGCCTTTTCGCTGGCATTTTGCATTTTGGCGGCACTAGTCATAATGGTGGAACTTCGCAACGGGCAAAACTCCAAAAGAGCCATTTTGCAATCCCGTTTGGAAGGCTATGCCGACATAATCGACAAATCGGGCAATCCATCGGAGGTCATCGCCCTGCTACCGGAAGAACTTCGTGTCACGGTAATGGATCGCGGCGGCAAGGTTAGCTATGATAGCTATGAAAGCGCAGACATTCTTGGCAACCANCTCGAAAGACCGGAAGTAAAAGATTGCCTTTCAAAGGGATTCGGCCATTCAATCAGAACATCGGAAACATCTGGAATCGAATATCTCTATTATGCCAAATCATACGAGGACGGCAAAATTGTGCGCTTGGCACTCCCCTTTGAAATTGATCTCAAAAGGTTCATCCGGCCCGACTATATGCCAATTTTCAGCATTCTTCTGATTTTCCTTGTCATGCTTCTCACGGTTATGTTGCTATGGCTTCGATATGACAAGAAAAATGACGAAATCGGGAGGAAGAAAATCAAAGAACTCAAAAATCGAATGACGAGCGACATTTCCCACGAGCTAAAAACGCCCGTCAGCAGCATCAGAGGCTATCTCGAAACTCTATCNTCGTTCCCCGACATGGACGAAAAGACTCGAAATCTATACATCGAAAGGTCATATCAGCAGACATTGAGGCTTTCGGACACCATTCGAGACATCACCATAATCAATAAAATGGAGGAAGACCCAGCACAATTCAATTTGGAGAAATTGTCTATTCGGGAAATTGCGGACGAGGTGTTCACGGAATTTGAAATACCCCTCAAGAGAGCGGAAATGTGGGTTGAGAATGAGATTGCGGTTCACTCGGAAATCTATGGCAATTACAAACTTTTATACTCGCTATTCAGAAATCTAGTTGAGAATTCTCTCAAATATGCCGGCACCGGTTCGAGGATACATTTGGAATGTGACAACGACTTAAATTTCAAATATTACGATACGGGAAAAGGCGTCCCTGAAGAACATCTAGACAAGATTTTCGATAGATTCTACAGAATAGACAAGGGCCGCGGCAGAGAAGAAGGCGGCAGCGGTTTGGGACTTTCCATAGTCAAAAACGCAGTGCTTTTCCATGGNGGGACCATAATCGCTCGAAATCGTCCNGAGGGAGGGTTGGAGTTCAGATTTAACCTTANAGACAGAAAATAAGGCAATAGACATCCGATATTTCACCAGAATATCGGATTTTTTCGTAAATTTGTCNTTTGNCAAGATCTAATGACTGNNGCCAAAAAGAATANTTNATAACCCTTTTTGATAGCATATGNACTATANTGGCAAAACATTCTGGATTACAGGGGCCTCATCGGGCATCGGTGAAGGCGTTGCCATTGAAGTAGCCTCAAGAGGCGGCAATGTAATTCTCTCCGGAAGAGACAAAACCGCCCTAGAAAAAGTAGCCGCAAAATGCGAAGANAAGGGGGCGAAAACTCGCATAGAGCCATTTGACATCACCGACTACGAAGCCATGAAAGCATCAGTCGACAGGGTTCTAGCAGACGGAGTCAAAGTCTATGGCCTTCTAAATTTTGCGGGCATCAGTCAAAGGTCATTCGCCATAGAAACCCCTCTGGAAGTAGATAGAAAGGTGATGGAAGTGGATTATTTCGGCACCATCGCCATAACTAAAGCCCTACTCCAGCATATGGTCGACAATGGCGAAGGCGTAATCGCCGTCACATCCAGCATTGTCGGTAAATTCGGTTTCCCCTACCGTTCGGCATATTCCGCCGCCAAGCATGCTCTGCACGGCTTTTTCGAGAGCCTAAGGGCCGAAAACGCGAAATCGGGCCTTCAAATCACCATGATTATCCCTGGGCGCGTGGCCACTTCGGTTTCCAAAAACGCCATCACCAAAACTGGCGAAAAATACGGCAAAATGGACCCAGGTCAGGCCGGCGGCATGTCAATCGAAAAGTCGGCAAAAATAATATGCAAGGGCCTTGCAAGAGGCAAAAAAGAAATTCTGTATGGCGGAAGTTCAACCATAATGGTCCATATCAGAAATCTTTTCCCCTGCCTCTACTACAAAATCGTAAATAAAGTAAAACCTCTATAGAATGGGACATCAGATAAATGGCATACAGCAACTCGGAGTTGGTGTGCAAAACGTAGTTAAAGCATGGGAATGGTTCAATAGGAATTACGGCATGAACGTCAGAATTCTGGACGACGAAGCCGTAGCGGAGTTCATGCTACCCCACACTGAAGGCAAACCTCGCGCCCGCAGAGCCATAATGGCACTCAATCTTCAGGGCGGCGGAGCTTTGGAAATATGGCAGCACACCGGAAAAGAACCAATTATGCCGACCTCCGAAACCCTCACGGGCGACCTTGGCATCAACTACGGCAAGATGAAAACCATGAACGTCAAAAAGACTTATGACGCTTTCAAGGAAAAAGGCTTGAATCTCATCTCAGAGGTCGTAAAAGGCCCCGACGGCAAAGAGCATTTCTTTGTCAAGGACTTTGGTGGCAATATTTGGGAATTCGTGCAGGAAGAATCCCATTTCTCCAATAAGGGCACCAATGGCGGAGTATTCGGAGCTGTTATCGGAGTCAAAGACATAGAGGAAAGTTTAAAGGTCTACAGAGACATCTTGGAATACGACACTGTGGTCTACGACAAAGAGGACATATTCGAGGATTGGGCAACCCTGCCTGGCGGAAAGAATCGTTGCCGCAGAATGCTTCTGAAGAAGTCAAAACAGGCACAGGGCGCATTCTCGCCCATTTTCGGCCCATCCGTAATGGAATTGGTTCAGGTTCTTGACCGCGAGCCGAAAGACATATTTGAAGGCAGAATGTGGGGCGACCCTGGATTCATCCATCTTTGTTTCGACATAGTGAATCTCCCCGCTCTGAGAGATTTCGTGGCATCGAAAGGCTTCCCGTTCACCGTGGATAGTACCCGATCCGTGGCGGATTTCGACATGGGCGAAGCGGCAGGCAATTTCGCCTATATACAGGCACCGGAGGGCACTTTAATTGAGTTCGTAGAGACTCTCAAGGTGCCTATCGCCAAGAAATTCGGCCTCAATATCAACCTCAAGAAAAGAGACGCATCCAAGCCTCTACCGACATGGATGCTCAAGATGTTGGCCTTCAAAAGAGAAAAGGTATAGATATGAGTGAAGCGGTGATTTCATGCGAACATTTGACGCATTTCTATGGTAAGAGGAAGATCTACGAGGATCTTTCGTTTGAGGTAAATAAGGGCAGCATAACCGGTTTGCTCGGCAAAAACGGAACCGGCAAAACCACCACCATCAACATTTTGATGGGCTATCTCAAACCCCTCAGCGGCACAGCGAAAATCTTCGGTGAAGACGTACAGCATATAACCCCAAAAACAAGGGAAAGAATAGCGCTTCTGCTGGAGGGCCATATACAATTTTCGTATATGAGCATTGAGCAGATTGAGAGATATTATTCTGCATTCTATCCCAAATGGAACAAGGATGTCTACTATGAATTGATGTCAAGACTCAAGGTCGCACCCCACCAAAAAATCTCCAGAATGTCCAATGGACAGCGTTCCCAGGTGGCTCTAGGGCTTATTTTGGCTCAAAACGCCGACCTTCTTGTGCTGGATGATTTCTCCCTCGGATTAGACCCTGGCTATAGAAGACTTTTCTGCGAACATCTGAGAGATTACGCCAAGAGCGAGGGCAAAACTGTATTTCTCACATCTCATATTATTCAAGACTTGGAAAAAATCGTGGACGATTGCATAATTCTGGACTACGGCAATATCCTGGTGCAGAAAAGTGTCAAGGAGTTGATGGCGGACTACCCTGCCGGAACAAGTTTGGAGGACATTTTCATAGAACTCACGGGAAAATATTAACATGAGACGATCCATACTATATAAAGAATTTTTGAAGACAAAGTGGGCACTGGTGGGCATTGTAGCGGTATTCGCAATCTATCTCGCCTACCTCTTCCTCAACATTTCCAAATCAGCCGAAATCAATGGTTTAGCTTCGATTTGGTCTTATATGATAGTCAAGGATTCTGCTATTTTTGAGAATTTCAAGCTTTTCCCTTTGATTGCTGGAATTCTGCTTTCAGCGACGCAATTCATTCCTGAAGCCTCCCATAAAAGGCTAAAACTTACGCTACATCTCCCCTATCCCCAAGGCAGAATGATAGCTCTGATGTATTGCTATGGCATTTTGGCCCTTTGCGTAATTTTCGCTCTAGCCGCTCTGGCCATAGCGCTTTTCATGTCAGGGCTGGTTGCCAAAGAGTTGGTGATTAGAATAATTCTCACATCGCTGGTTTGGTTTATTTGCGGCATTGCCGGTTATCTTTGGACAGCCGCCATTTGCCTCGAGCCGACATGGAAAATGCGAATTCTTTTGCTGATTCTGCTTGCAGGTGTTGTTGGGGTATGTTTCCTTTCTCCGATTGCCGAGAGCTACAATAAATTCCTCCCATGGCTGGCGATTTTCGTTCTCATGGGACAATTCTTGATTTTCTATTCAGTAAGCAGGTTTAAGGAGGGACTACAAGACTAGTATGAAGACAATAGGCAAAATTTTCTTATGGATTTGCAGCGCCCTTCTGATAATCTGGATGGTGCCCAGAATCGTGCGTTTGGCTAGTTTGCAGACATATTCCACGCCTTTTACCCTCTATAGCCCCATCATCGACGGCTTCGTATGGAGGGCTGACACGGAGGATAAATTCGCCCTTGAAGACCAGCAAGGCAATATTTATAGAGGCAAGGATTCGGACACGCTTCTTCCGCTTTTCTACTACACAGACCTCGCGGTAAGAGGCAAATTGCCGCAAGAAATCCATGGCAAAGCCATCACTGTGGACGACATCAAACTCAATAGAGTTGTGGAAATGAGCAGGCCTTCGGAAATCAATAAGCCCAAACGCCCCGTTTATCTTTTAATGGAAAGCGTGCCGGAGAGAGAGGGCGAATTGGAGGATGCCGAATATGCGATTATCTGCCGAAAAGATGGCTTCCATGTGTATAAAATGGAGGAAAATAAGGAAGATGCTACTCTAACTTCAGACCTTGCCGCCAAGACCGCCGGCTTCGCCCATCCAGCCGTTCTAGTAGCCGGCAATCCCTCCCACCACAAAAGCTACGACGAGGGCTATCTAATGACCGATTCGCAAGATGCCGTATGGCATATTAAGATGGCAAATGGACAAATTGTAGCTGAGAATTTCGGCACCAAGAGTGCGCTCAGACATATGATGATNACGGAAAACGACAATCATCGCACTTTGGGCTTCCTTTTCGGGGAAGATGATAGTTTCAGCATACTCATGCCCGATGGCAGCGTTATCCCCACAGAGGTTAAATGCAATCCATTGAAGCAAAGCATAATGGTAGTCGGAGACCAAGTAAATTATACAATCAAGGTTTCAGACAATGATAAGGAGAAATTCTACGCGCTCNACTCCGATGATTTCTCGCTAATAGATACCATGGAAAGAGTCTATCCCGATGACAAAAACATTTGGGATTACNTGACTCCTCTCAGGATGATTTTCACCACCTCAACCGACGAATACGTTTATCCGAGGTTCCGCCTCCTATAAAAAAAAGTTGCCGAGACTCACGTCTCAGCAACTCCCACGTTTGAATATAATATCAGCGCCTAGAGTTTTGGCGTGCTGATTTCGAAGTCGTTGGTTGAGTTGTTGGTGTCCTGAGTCCTTACAACGCACTTTCCGAAGCGTGACTCGTCATCACTTCTTGAGGTTACATTAGTGTAACCGGCATCAATGGTAGAGTTAAACCAAAGAGTGCTATTAAGATTCTCAGTAACTGCGCAGTTTACGCCGTCAACAACCCACTCGTTAGGAACGAGATAATATCCGGAAATGGCCTTTTCAAAGTGGAAGCCATTAAAGTCCATGGTTCTTTTACCATTCCATACATAGTCAGCCATAAACTCGTCAGCGGTCATGCCGTCAGGAGCCATAGCGATGGCATAGCTCTCATAGCCTCTATTGTGGAGGATGGTAATGGTAGCGGATGATTTGAACCAAGTATCAAGATTGGTAACGTCAGGATTATCAACATCCATGTCGTAAGCATCATCATAAATCTCAAAGTCGGCAGCGCTAAGGTCGCAACCCACACCATTCTCAGCGTTGAAATTCTGAGCAGCCAAAGCGATTATGATCTGCTCACCTGCGGGAATGGTATAATCGCCTTCAGGGATAGCATAAATGGTCTTAACAGGGATAGAATCGGTAACTGCTGGATATACCCAAACTGCACCTGTAGAAGCTGCTTGAGAGCCATCACCCATCAAAAAGAGAAGGCCGTCAATGTTCTGATCATAGTCACTGCGGTTGCCGATAACGATGTACTGGTCGCCATCATTGGCATCGGTGCTACTGTCTGAAAGAAGCATACCTGCGAAGAAAATCTCATCGATGGTAAGTTCACCAGGGATAAGTTTGCGAGCATCCCTATTNATGGTGATTGTCTGAAGAGTCTGGCCATCCTCGGTGGTAACAACGATTTCGTCAGTNGCATCAGCGCCAGTCTCGTTGGCGGGAATATGAATGGTGATAGATGATTCACCCTGCTCAACCTCATAACCATCGGGAACTGAAACAGTATAATCATAACCCTCAACAACAGGAACAACGATGTCCCTTGCCTGAGCATTTACATTATAGGTAAGAGTTGAAGGATCTGAAGGAACTTCCTTGCGATTCTGGATAATGGTAACATCGTATGTCTGCTTGTCCATGGTGATAGTGAGGACAGAGCTTCTGCCGGCAGCNGCGGTGTAAGCGGGAACGGTAACCTCAACGGAAGCTACTCCATTGCCNGTCTTGGGAACATAGGTATACCAATCTGCACCATCATTTGAGATAGTCCAATCNCCATCGCCATAGACTGCGAAAGACTGGCTACCGCCATCAGCGGTAAAGGTAAGGCTGGAGGTTGAAACGCTGAGTTCAGCAACCTCCTCGCTTTTGCTACAAGCCACGATCATNAAAGCCGCGGCAAACATGTAAAAAATCTTTTTCATACTATTAAAATTTTAAATTATAATTTCACTAAAAAGTTAAACCTAATTTCACTGTCGTATATATCGTAGCGCCACTTTCTTTGAATAGAAGGGCTTTCACTGAAGGCTCAACGAATACCGCTCCGAAAGAGCCTAAAGTTTTCTGAGCCATAACCTTTGCGCCAAGCACTCCCCTGCTTTCAAAGAACTTTGAGGCCATGGATGTATAGGCATTGTATATGCCGCTATCGGTATATTTTGTNGGAATTTCAAACTCGGACGAAACATTGGCGATATAACCGCCACCGGCCCTCAAATCGACCAGCCAATCACCCGCAAGAACCTTCTGCCATCCTGCATAGACCTCACCTCCAGCCTCGGACCAATCCAATTTCCTTTCGGGATAAATATGACGAGCATCGCTGGCATCGAAATAAAGCGAAGGAAGCACATAAAAATCAGCCCATTTCGCCACAAAATCACCTCTTACCTCATAGACATGCCTACGATACATGGTCATTTGCATAAGGTCTTTGAAAACACCCGTAGAGGCATTGTCAATCACATATTCAGTCCCCTGCCTCAACTCGTAACCTCCAGATAGATTGGCNCCCANCTCNAATTCACCTAGAGTCATGGAATANGAAGCAAAGCCCTTAAGTTTCTGAGTCANAAGGTCTGACATAGGGGCATCATTTTGATTCGACAAAAGAGCCTTGGTCTTGAGCAAATCATAGGACAATCCNGCATTGATTCCATGTATATTTTTGGACTGGAATAGAGCCGAAGCAGTAAAACCATGACCTATATATTTGGTATCATTGAATGAGGTNGANCCNGCGAAACGAGCGAAATCGCTACCCAAACCGGTTAGGTGGAGAATAGTGGCGTTAGCTCCCGATGTCTTCAAGAATTCNATGTCCTGACTCTGGTGATATTTGTGGTACAGAAGCGAAACGCTAGCCACATATTTGCCCATATCATAGCCTCCGGAAACGCCTCCCAAGAAGTCTGAAGTCACATTTCTAGGCCTTGGATCCACATCCCTCCACTCATGCAAAGCCCTATATTCAAGGCTGGCGGCAATGGTAANTTTNCCGAAATTTTTAGCATAAGAACCGGTGAAGTAATACTGCTCTTTCTGNAGATTTCCTCCCACCGAATCAGCGGCCACATAAGGATAGAGTANCTCAAAATCCGAGGTCTCATTCCATACCACATTTTTCTTCACTCCCCTTTCATAAGAAACTGCACCTTTCACGGCTGAAAGCGAGTCCAAGCGATAAAGCGAATTAGCGAAAAACCTTCCCTGATTCAGCACATCGCCGTTTTGCGGCAAATATGGCGTTTTCTCATTCCTTCCGTCATAAGCCAAACCAGTCTGGGTGAGNGTGAAATATGGCGAATAAAGATAGGCTGAAATACCATAATCCCACGCCGGCTTTGCTACTACCTCCGCAACCGGATTCAGATTTGACAAAGTCCTATCGCCTATGTTCTGAGCGAACATAGGAATGGACATAAGCGCCAAAGCCAATATGATCATTCCGCGTTTCATCATAGAATGGTCAAATTAAGGGTGAGAGTTTGTTCGTCTTCCAGAAGCGATGCCGCCATAGCCGTATATTCCGCGCTACGCACCGTCACATAGGTTCCGTCAGAGAGCTGTGCTGTGCCGTCAAAAGCTATCAGGTACAANCCCTTGAGTACGGTAAGTTTGCACTTATTGTTNGCGAAAATTGGGAACTCGTATTCCTGATGAGTATTGTAATTGCGGAAGAAATTGCCCTTCAATGAATCGTCAATTTCCAGAGTAATTATGTCTCCTCCATCTGGCAAAACGGCCTCCAGAGTCACNGTGCAATATATATTCTGGTCNGCATTCTTAACGCAGCNGCTAAGAATNANGANNGANANAANTGTCAGAAATATGATATATAGTCGCCTCATTATAGTTTAAAATCCAATTCCATTCCGAAATATGGNACCACGCTACGTCTTACTATAATGTTGTTGCGGGTGTAGTTCGGAGTTATGTCAAATATTCTATTTACGAATAGCGAGCAAGTCATTTTGTCTTTGTACAATTTCTTGCTGACCTTGAGGTTGATATTCATGCTGAATGGAGTGACCTCATATTCGTATAGCGAAGGTGTATAGTCGCGAACCAAGTGAGACAGAACCGCATCCGAAGCCGCGGCGGCCGTCCACTCATAATAATTCAATTCCTTGTCTATGTAGCCGACCGGATTTGGGTCTTTTTCCTTGCTCTGATGACCTGANAACCATTGTGTCTGGAATGATGTCGAGAATATGAGTCCAAGCCTAGGTATCTGCGTGTCGAACATAATGTTTGTGTTGAGCACGTCGTACAAAGATCCATCGTTGCGGTCATATACTCCGACATATGGGAATGATTTNCCATTGATTGTATAGCTCGGACGGTAATATTCCGGTACGCTNTTTTCGTATTCCGTTCTGAACCATGCGCCGTTTGCCGTNATCTTGGTGTTGATGGCTTTGATACGCTTGGTCGAGAATGTGAATTCGATTCCCTGCTTCAATGTGCGGCTGCCGTTTGTGGTCATGGAATATGCCGTCAGAAGTGTGTCAAGCACATATGGAACGCCTTCTAAGGAAGGTGGGCCGGTGAGAGTCGATTTGTTGATAACGCTCTCGTCATAGTCCTTGAATACCACATTCATATAGTCGTAGCCATATCTAAAGCCGGAACGCATATCCTCGCGGAAATAGTCGATTGAGAAGGTGAAGCCGTTCCAGTCGAAGTCCGCTCCGATTTCCCATTTAAAGTTGCGAGCGGCCGAAAGGGTATATGGCGAAGTGTNGANTTTGTAGACGAGAAGGTTGATTCTGCGAAGTTCCGTTTCCGTGGGCCAATAGTTGAATTGGGTGATGTCGCCGTAAATCGGGTCAGGATAGAGTTGGTCCATGGTCGGGAATTTGGTGTGATAACCTCCGCCGATGTAGACTCCCCAGTCGAATTTATAGCCATTCACGAGCATGGAAGGCAGATTCAGGCGGATATTAGCGCGTGGGTCCAGATAAGGCTTAAAGTTGATATCATAGTCTGAACCAGCGCCGGCAAGAGTCTCCAAACGAAGGCCCGCCATCCATTCCAACTTCATCTCGTTAAACTCCTTGGATCCATTTTCCTCAACATATGCNGAGAAATTATGGGTAGCAGGAATGTCGCTATAAGCCCTTGGACGNACGTTCATGGATGTGGACAAAGGCCGGCTTACATCGAAGATATATCCTTCTCCGAAGTTCTTGTCCATATTCCATTCAACGCCGGCTTTCATTCGGTGTATTCCCGTTCTGAAATTAGCCACTGCCGAGGCGAAAATATACATAGGACGGCCTTCAACCTTAAGTGTAGCGTCATATGTCGCCGGCACCAATTCGGCATCCCATTCGCCCGCCTCAAGGGAGGTGGATATAGGAGTCATGGCTCCGTTTGTGACATGTTTCCAACGGTCAATGACATCGTTCTCGTATGATAGCGAAGCCCTTGCCACCAAGGATCTGAAAAAGCCTTCATCCTTGGATGTAAGGGTAAAATCGCCTCCAAGAGCGAATTTATGATATGTCGATTTATAGGTCTCAATCGGGTTGCCGTCGACATTGTCGATGTCCGCATCCGATTTCTCATTATCGAATGATCCGGTGTAATCTATGCTACCCGAAATGCTTTTCGTGAATTTCTCGCCGCTCGTCCATGTTTTGCCGATTCGGTAGCTTCCGGTGAGACGTTTCCAACTCTGGCGAGGCTCTCTCGGGTCCACCTTCGAATCCAAGTAGCTTAAGCTGGCGTTCATGGTGAGTTTGTCGTCTCCGCCGGTCTCGAAGCCCTTGCCGACATAGAAAAGTTTGCTCTTCATATCGGCCTTGAATCGGGCTCTGAGGTCGTTTCCGCCCTTTCTTCGGTTGATTTTGATAAGGCCGCTGGTGAGGTCTCCATATTCCACCGAAGCGATACCTCTAACTACGTCTACCGACTCAATATCATCCGTGGAGATTTCCCTCATATCCGTTCCGAAGCTTGCATAGCTGCTTCCAAGGCTGCTATATGCGGGTGTCGATTGAAGGTTGGCGTCGTTGTTTATGGGTTTGCCGTCCACGAGGAATCGGGTTCCGAGGGCCGAGGTTGCATAGTCGCTATTTGATATGGTATTTGCCGCCCTTAGATTGATGAGCTGCGGGCTTCCGAATGCTGGGTCGATCGCCCTTCCTCCTGGGAGTAATTCGAGTACATCCGAGAAACTGGATGGCTGAATGTGAGCTATGGCGTCTTGACCGATTTTGGTCGTGGATGTCAATCCGTGGTCCTCTGTCGCGGTTATCACTACCTCATTTATGGACATTACATCCTCTTCGAGGTAATATGTGGAACCGTTTGTGAGAGTTACCGTGAGTGTTTTGTAGCCAAGGCAAGATATCTTGGCTGAGACGTTATCTTTGACTTTTAGCGAGAATCTGCCAGCGGTGTCGGTGACTGCCCAAGCGTTGCCGGAAGAAACTACCGCTCCGACAAGGGGTACGCCATCGGAAGAGTCTACTACCTTACCGCCATTTTGGGCAAAGCAGAAAACTCCCGCAAAGAGTAATAAGAATGATAGGATTAATTCTCGCATTATATTCAAACGTCGGGTACAAAGGTAGCGAGAATACCATCGTCAGGCGATACCAAAAAATTGCGAGAAGGCGGACTACAATACCAATAAATTGTGATGCTTTTGGTCTAAATCCAAACATATTTGAATATATTTGTAGTTTAGAAAGGATAACCCATTTTAGCCATGGGTATTGTTGGGCCACATTAAAAATAACTACGTCTTATGATAGATTCAATTCTTGAATACAATAAAGCCTTCGTGGCTTCAGGCGCATACGAGGAGTATCGTTGCGGTTCTCGTCCCGTTAAGAAGTTGGCGGTTCTCAGTTGCATGGACACTCGTCTCACGGAGTTGCTGCCCAAGGCGTCCTCGGCCTTAAAAAATGGCGATGCCAAGATTATCAAAAATGCCGGCGGAGTCATCAC
>Ga0065709_1029699_pt1 | contig 13813 bp, 10 predicted proteins | sample Hoacrofraction14_2_FD_59096 | JGI IMG/M metagenome (GOLD analysis project Ga0065709, IMG submission 59096) | Hoatzin crop microbial communities from Cojedes, Venezuela, sample from fiber fraction 14 v1 | ecosystem: Host-associated > Birds > Digestive system > Esophagus > Crop | place: Venezuela...
GCGGGGAGGTTGGCGCGGCCGGGGAGGTCGGTGAGCTCGATGATGAAGTTGGCGTAAATCTTCTTGGGGCTAAACTTCTTCACGAGATTGATGGCAGCGGCAGCGGATCCACCTGTCGCGATGAGGTCATCGTGCACCAGTACCACATCGTCGGGGCCGATTGCATCTTCATGAATCTCAATTGTATCCGTGCCATACTCCTTCTCATACTCCTGGGAGATGGTCTTGTAGGGCAGTTTGCCGGGCTTACGGGCAGGGATGAAGCCTGCACCGAGCTTGTAGGCCACTGCGGCACCCACGATGAAGCCGCGGGACTCGATGCCCACCACCTTGGTGATGCCCTTGTCCTTGTACATCTTCACAGTGCTGTCTACAATCTCCTTAAAGGTATCAGGCCTCTGGAGAAGCGAGGTTATATCCATGAAGATGATGCCCTTGACGGGAAAATCGGGAATGGTGCGGAGAGCCGCGATAAGACTTTTCTTGCTCATATTCGTTTAACTTTTTGTACATGTTTGAGGATGGAAAGTTGGGAGATAACCTTATCCAACTCCAGGTTTGAAGGCACTAGAATGCGGACGCTGATGTCGTAGGTGCCGTTGCGGTCGTTCTCGCTTACATTGAAGGAGCGCAGCGAGGTCTTGAAGCGGTTGATGACGCCCATCACATCGGGAATCACGCTCTGCTCGCGGTCGGCGCTGATGTTCAGGCTCACCTGGAAGTCGCCGCCGTTGCCACTCCCCTCCTGCCATACCACCTTCTGGATACGGTACGGGTACTTGGCCATCAGCTGCGCCGCGTTCGGGCACGACATTCGGTGAATCTTGATGCCCTCCGTACGGGTCACAAAGCCGAATACATCGTCTCCAAAAACGGGGTTGCAGCACTTGGCCAGCTTGTAGTCCAGACCCTTGACATTCTTGGCGTTGATTACCAGAATCTCGTCAGACCCTGCGGAGTAGTTTAAAGTATGGTCTACCTCCGGCAAATCACCGTGGTCGGTATGGCTTGCTACCGCCTCCTGCTTCTGCTGGATGAAGGACTTTATGTCGTTGACATCCACAACGCCTCGGGAGATGTCAGCCATGAAGTTGATTACATTGCTGTAACGGTGGGCCTTCATGTACTCCTGCTGCATCGCGTCCGTCCACTCTATCTTCCAGTTCTTGAACTTACGCGCCAGAATCTCACGGCCATCTGCAGCGGCCTTGCGCTCCGCTGCGTCCAGCTCCTGCTTTATCTTGGTGCGGGCCTTGGATGTCACCACCCAGTTCAGCCACTCACGGGTCGGATGCTGGTTCTTGCCCGTCATAATCTCCACAGTATCACCCGTTTGCAGCTTTTCGCGGATAGGCACGGCCTTGCCGTTCACCCTGCCGCCCGTGCAGTGCGTACCGATATTCGTATGGATGTTGAACGCAAAGTCCAGCACGGTAGAGTCCGCTGCCAGTATCCTTAAATCTCCCGCCGGGGTGCACACGAAAATCTCGTTCTTAGGCGGCTGTGGCAAGTCTTCGGGCTTGGTATCGGCTGGATGCTCCAGCGCATAGCGCACGCTCTCCAGCCATCTATCCGTGCTGGCCTCGTGCTGAATTCCCTTATACGCCCAGTGTGCCGCATTGCCGTTCTCGGCCTCGTAGTCCATTCGCTTGGTGCGAATCTGCACCTCCACATACGCCCCGCGGGCATTCTTCACGGTAATGTGCAGGCTCTCGTAGCCGTTCGGGCGTGGCGTCGTCAGCCAGTCGCGAAGCCTCTTGGTATCCGCCTCGTACTCCTCGGTCACATAGCCGTACACCTTCCAGCAAAGCTCCTTCTCGAGCTTAGGGTCCTGTTCGCAATCGATGATAAAGCGAATCGCAAACACATCGTACACCCCCTCGAAAGGCACTTTCTGCACCTGCATCTTCCTGTAAATAGAGTATGCCGTCTTCGTCCTAATCTTCAGCTTGTACTTAATCCCCGCATCCGACAGCTTCTGCTTCAGCGGCTCAATAAACTCCATCATCAGCCTCTCCCTATCCCGCTCGGTCGCCTTCAGCTTGTTGGTAATCGCCCTGTACTGCTCCGGGTCGGCATAGCGGAAGTAGATATCTTCCAGCTCCCTCTTGATATTGTACAGCCCAAGTTGGTGAGCCAGAGGGATATACAGCATCAGCGTCTCCAGAATCTTCTGCTCCCTAAGGCTCTTCGGGAAGATGGAAAGACTCCTCATCACCTCCAGCCTGTCCCCTATCTTTATCACCGCCACACGCGGGTCGGTAGAGTACTGCACAATCAGCTTCTTGTACTTCTCCGCCTGCAGCTGCGTGTCCTTCAGACGGATGCCCGATATCTTGTTGAGCCCGTCCACCATCACCAGCACATCCTGCGGAAAGTCGCTAATATCTATCTCCCTATGGGCCCTGGTAGCTTCGTGAAGATAAACAGCCGCAACGCACTCCGCAGGCAGCGCTATCTCATCCTCCACTATCCTCGCCACCGCATCAGCGTGCCCAATGAACGGGGTCCCATCGAACCTCGTTTCCCCTGCCAAAGCCTTCTCGGCTACGGCTCTTGCCCTTGAAATGATTTCGTCCATGTTTAGCAGCCGTAAATATAATAATTTCCCGTCAATCTTGCACCACTTTCATCCGGGAAATCCCAGAGAACCGTGGAAAGGGGTCACGCCAACCTATCAATTAGTCGCGCCCTAACGAGGTCATACGCACCAGCAGGGTCAAAGTCATCGTCAACGGGAACAAAGACGTTTACATCCTCCAAGAATTCTTGTTCGACCATCTTGCCATCCAAATTGATAATGAACTCCTTGTATGTAGGAACGTGCTCAACAACGAACCCCATGTACTTCCTATAGCACTCAATAATCTTATCCAAGTCCACCTCCTTACTTGTCAGAATCTTGTAAAGGTCATACAAGTCGCGACCCTTACGCCTCTGATACAAGGCACGGAGTTTCGTACCCGCCAATTCCTCCAACTGATAAGTCTGAATCTCACACTTACCTTTATACCACAAACTATCCACTTCAAAGGGAAGATTCACCATCGGCAGAACACTAAAATGCTCCTTGCAATTGATTTCCACCTTCAGATGAATTGGAATAGGCTCAACATCCTCGGACTGCACACGGAAGATAAGGGTATTATTGTGCTTCTTCTGCTTAACCTTGGGCTCACCCAGAAAAGCCAAAGCATCACGTAGATGGTCATACACCCCCTTTATCGGCTCAGCGTTCACCTGAACCAGGTCTATATCCTCACTATAGCGCGGCTGCGGAGACAGATAAAGTTTGTTAAGCGCAGTTCCACCCCGAAATGCAAGATGACCCCTTAGGTACTCATCGCTAAAAATCTCAATCAAAGCACGGCAGATTAATAGGTCCTGCTCAACCTGTTTGGAAGAACGCCACGGAGCGACCTTTCTCCAATCTTGAATCACATAATTCTGTATCATATATCCTCCAATTCTGGTGTTTCATTAACATATATCCTCCACCTAGTTTCAGCAGCAAGTCCATCAAAGGACTTACCAGTCTTAAGTGGAACCTTCTTCATATACAAACGCAGACTCCTCAACCTCGAGTAGAGAACATCTGCCAACTCCTTCTCTTCAATTACTTCATCCAGGATATAACCAAGGCGCTGGAAGGCGCTCAAGGGATTCTCTCTAAAGAAATCATCGTCAAGAGAATCAAAATGCACATTCTCCGAAAGTTCCATCAAGACTGATGCCACAATCCCGAGTCCACCAGAAATATGTTCAAAATTCAGCAAGTCCACCGCAGTTTGTTCTGGAGTAGAAACATTTATGGTTCCCATGTTAGTCTTGAACTTGCGTATATACTTTGGCAGATTGCTGCGAAAAACAAATTTAACCCTAGTCCCATTCCTAACGCCCGACCTGAATGTCCGACAATCAGTCATCACAGTGAAGCTCATTGGCACCTGATGTGATGCACCATAGTACTCTGCGGCATTCAACAATGACACATAGTACTCTGTGCCCAAATACTTCATAAGTGCATCAATGTAAAAAGATACAGGCACCAATCCACGATATCTAAATTCAACAGGCACAATCACATAAAAATTACGCCAAACATTAATCAGTTCACCCCTCTTTACCAACCGGTTAAGTTCCACCTGAATATTGCGTTCACTCTTAGACGCAAACGCCTTAACTACATCAGACCTCGTGAAAGTGTAATGCCCAAGAATCATTTCACTTTCAACCCAATCCCAAATACTCTTTATTTCTCTTATATTTGCCATTTGTCCGCAAAAATATACATTTTTTGTTGATTATCGCATACAATTCGCAAAATATTCAATATTTTACCCCTAAATCCGAGAAACAGCCCAAATCCAGGTCCCCACACAAGTTGTGGACGATTTCGCCGATGTATCCCATCACATCCACCGCATCTTCATCAAAACTTAACAAGATATTATTTTGCGCACGCGAAAAATTTACCTAACTTTGCACCTACACTCAACAAACAACATTCAATAAACAACAAAATGAAAAAACAACAAAACTCTCAAAGCACCAAGGCTTTCTATGCAGAGCCCAAGTGCGAAGCCATGGAAATCAACCTGGCAGTGAATGTATGCTCCGACGGACAGGAGAAACTCAATCCCGTAGACGGTGGACAAGGTGGTCTTGGTTAATAGCTAGCGCCATGAAGAAAATCTTCACCCTTGCATCATTTGCTGCAGCAGCAATGATGCTCTTTTCTTGTGCCAAGGAAGAATCAACTCCCGTACAGCAGGAAGGCTACACCTACACCTTTGCTATCTCTAATGCATCTACAAAGCTCACCCTCAACGACGAAGCAACCGCTTTTGCTTGGACAAATGGTGACAATGTAAATGTCTACTCCGGCAGCCAGGCCGTTCAGGGTACCATCAGCGCAAGCGGCTCTGACGCCAGCGTAAGCGCAACCTTCGACACCGAACTTAAAGATGGCGCTCAGGTTTATGGCACTTTCCCCTACCTTGCAAGCAACAGCAGCACTAGCGCAGTTGTATTCAGCATCCCAACCAGCCAGAGCAGCGCAGCCCTTACGGACGCTATGCCTATGTACTCCGAGGCTCTGGAGGTAGAGGCTGGCACTGAAGCTTCTGGTACTCTCCAGATGCACAACCTCGGTGCAGTGCTCAAATTCAAGGTTTATGGCGCTTCTCATACCGAGGAGACCGTCACCTCCATCTCCTACGCAGCAGAAGGCATCGCTGGTAATTTCGCATCTGTAGATATCACCAACTCCCCTGCCCTTGCAGAAGGTGATGCAGACGCCGTTACCGCTACTGCTTCAAGTGTGGCTGTAGGCTCAAGTGCAGATGATGCTGGCCTTGTTTACATGGTAGTTGCCCCTGCAGCTGCCAGCACAACTGGCACAATCACCGTTGTAACAAGCGCTGCAACATACACTGCTACCCTCCCTTCAGCTCTTTCTCTGAACGCTAACGACCTTGTTACCGTTCCGCTGAATCTGGATAACAGCCTGTTTACATCTACTTCGAACTACGATTTCACAAGCGTTTCCGAGCTTAAGAGCCTGTCTGCTAGCGACGAAGCTGAATATACTGGGACCTTTACTGATGCTATCGTAACAGGTGTCTATAGCCCTTACGCATATATCCAGGACGCAAATGCTGGTGTTATGGTGTATGGCGCAAGTGTAGTAAAATCACTAGCTGCAGGACAGAAGATCTCAGGTGAAATCACATGCAAGGTTAAGACATATAATGGAAATGTTGAAATTACCTCTCTTGTTACATCTAGTGCTACAGTTGAGACTGGCGCTACTGTTCCTGAGACCACTCTAACTATTTCCGAACTTAATACCAATTTTGACTCTTATGATGCGATGAGAGTTAAGGTTGTAAGTGCTGATGTTACACAGACTCTATCCTCATCCAACAGGAGCGGAAAAATCGAGCAAGACGGAAATTCTGTAATTGCCTATGTTCAGATAAGCAGCGGTGTAGAAGGTGCTAACGCTGGTGAGAACATCGATGTCGTTGGTTATCCTGGATACTATAGCAAGAACAATAGTACTACCAATGAATTCATGGTTTATTCAGATGATGACATTACAAAGAACACTATTCTCCCTGACATAACCGTGTCTCCAGAAACACTTACCCAAAATGTGGGCGACGATGATGTAACTCTTTCTGTTACAACTGAATCTACAGGCAAGATTTCCTATGAATCAAGTGATGAGGCAGTTGTTACTGTAACCAGTGCTGGCGTCGTAACATTCGTTGCTAAAGGCACTGCCACAATTACAGTAACTGTTGCCGCCGACGGCAAGTATTTGGCTAATTCTGCAACTTGCACTGTTACCGTGTATGCTGAAGGTGAGGAGATTCCTACATCTTCGACAGCAACCTTCGATTTTAGCTCACTCTTTAAATCAACTAGCACTTTCTCTAGTAATGCGACTGTAGCGACTTCAGAGCCCATAACGATTATTGCAAATAATGCCAAGGTTGCTAGCAACAAATCTGGCCAATTGCGTCTATACGCAGGATCTTCTACTGAGGCTGGCGGTGAAATCATTATCAGTGGAGGAACAATAACAAATATTGCCTTTACTTTTAGCGGCTCTAATACTGGCTCTCTTGGAGCTGATTCTGGCACCTATAGTGATGGCACCTGGACAGGTTCTGCTAGTAGTGTTACTATTACAAATAATGGAACATCACAGGCAAGAATAACAAAAATGGTTGTTACCTATACTGCTTCAAGTAGCAATTAATCCAATACACCCTTTTCGCCAGAGGCCGCTGACCCGACCTCTGGTGCCTAAATTACCACGTTTGATATGATTGATTTAAACGACTATAAATTCACAATCCTGCGAATGCCTGAGGATTTCAGTTCTCAGATGCTATTAGATAAGTTTCAGCGACACTTTAGCGTAATCCATTTCAAGGAAGAGATGGCGGCATTGAAGAGAGGTCAGAACATTAATTCTATTATCATATCCGAGATAGAAGAAAACGCACCCGCTTTGAGACTTCAAAATGATGGTGATTTCTGGCGGCGTTCAGCCAAATCAGCCATTTTTGAGTTTTCTCTCTTTGACTCAGAAGACAATCAACTCATAGAAACTCAATCACTTGGAGATTTTAACCCTGAAGACCTTAAATGTTTCACACACAATGTTTTAGTAGAAATATTAAGAGCAAAGTTGAAAGAGAATAATATAAAGCTCCCAGATGGTCGCTATCGCATAAACGTGGAAGAAACGGTTTATTGTTACCCTTACGACTATATTTTCGACATTAATGAATCGGATGTTGAAAACAACATTATTGAAGACTATAATTACGAGGTTACCAACAATCAATTTATCCCCGTATAGCCAATTAAGAAAACACGCCACCTATTAGTTAATATCACAAAACAAAACCACTATGGACATAAACGAAAAACTAAAGTTTATTGATAAGTTTGCCAGGTCCTTAACCGAGTACGAAACCTGCGAGAACGAGCGCTATATCCACCATCTGTTCTCCCATCGCATTCAGGCAGAATGTCAAGAAATAGAAATCTCCAAATTGGATGGAGACAGTTCTCAACTGCATCCAGAGTGGGCAACGGCCAAAGTAGCTAGAGATGGGAAAGACGTAGGTAAAAAAGCATTTTACAATAAAAAGGAGCCAGTCCTTAAAGGCAACAATTCTGCAGCTGGCCATATTGATTTCGCCATAGGTGGTTACGAATCTCCAAAGATTGCCATTGAGTTCAAAGTAATGAATGGCATTAACGATACCGAACTTAAGGAATTACAATTTGATTTTTTAAAACTACTGGATGGCCGAAGCCCATTTGACTATGGTTATTCTATTGTATTTGTCGTTAAAGATGTTGAAGAGACAGTCCTTTTAGAAAAGGCTAAAGAGGCCTTGAATGACGCAAAAAACCAACTAGAACCTCTTGGGTGGGACTCTTCGAATCAGCGACAATTCACATCATATCTAATTTTCAAGCCTATAGGCAAGAAACAACGAGAAGTAGCAACTATCCCCGAAGATAAATAGCCACAAAAACCACCTATTCTATTAACCTTTAAAATCTACCTGCGATGAATGTTGTTTTGATTTTGGGTAACGGCTTTGACCGTAACCTGGATATGCCGACATCCTATGAGGAATTTGCTAAATACTACTATAATCTAGAAAAGTCTGACAAATGGATACAGATTTTCCAGGATGAGTTAAGGAAGATTTTTGGAGAGAAGCCCCAATATAATCATCGGCCGGAGCCCATTAGGACAAACGCACCTGTGCCTATTACTATTTCAGGCACTTTTCTTGGTGACAACTGGGTCGATTTGGAACTCTTTATGGGTGATTTCGCCAATACCCTGGAAAAGTTTCTCCCCTTGCCTAAAGACCTTGCTGAAGCCTACAAAACAGTGTGTGCCGATGTCCGAGATGAACTTACAAAATATCTTAAGGAGATTGACAAAAGAGAAATACCAAGTAATTTGAGAGAATCATTTTGCAAGGACATCTGCGAAATCGACAAACATATCGACGGAAATGGACTGGCCCAAAAGTTTGCAACATTCTCAAAACCCAATGAAATTAACTTAAATGTTGTCACCTTTAATTATACATCATTTGCAGATAGAATTTTTTCGGAAGGAAAGGGCATCCAGCACAAAGGCAAAGTGCTTCATATCAACAAAGTACTGCACCCCCATGGTAGCGTGTTTAGTGAGGGTGGTATAATATTGGGCGTGAATGGCTATGGGCAAATCCATTCTAACGGGATTCAACGTAAGGAAGAAATTAGAGCTCTCGTTGAAAAGCCTTTTCTTGCCCAAACTGCTCAGCACAGAGATTACTTCAATAGCCAGAACCTGATTAATAAAGCAGAACTCATTATCATATACGGAGCATCTCTTGGCAATTCGGATGCAACTTGGAGGACATTAATAAAGGACAAAGAGGTCAGCGGTAGTTGCGTGGTTTTAGCTTATTACAATACAGATGAGACATCGAACGACCTTGTCAATAGAGCTCAACATTCAATTAGAATGAAAAGCAATATCCTCGAAACCTTTCAACTTGATTCCATTGACAAGAAAAACTATTACTCCATTTCTACTGACGATTTTTTCAAAATCCGCTAGGGAAACTCAGGTATGACCACACTCGAAAAAATCCAGAGCTTTGACCTCAAGCCCTTCGAAGGGGAAAGCAAAAACGACCTCAACTTCTATGCAGGAATAGGCAAAGACCTAGTCCCAGGCGGCATCTTCGAACGGTTCCCCATCCTCAGGCCAGCGGTAGGCGAACACTATTGGAGAGAAGACAACGTCCACAAAAAGCTGCTGATAGTCGGCGAAAGCAACTACATCAAAGCCCTCAACTCCGAAGCAATCCGCAACCCGCAACTCTGGTATAAAGATGCCGACCAAAACCAATTGATACCCAAGGCAATAGAGAGCAAGTTCAGCAACTGGAAAGATGGCTCCAAAGGGCACACAGGAAGGCTGTTCAAAGCCATCCGTGAAGAGTTAGACAAGCACGACATCACTCACGGCGACTACCTTCTAAACGAAGTGTCCTACTACAACTACTTCCTCCGTCCCGCCCATAAGGAAAAGGGCCACTACTACTTCGGCTACTGCTACGAGGACGCGGACCTGGAGGTTGCAGGCACTGCCCTAGCCCACATCATCTACAGGCTGGCAGCAGACATGGTAATCTTCGTCAGCAAGTTCTCATACAGATGCTTCACCGACTTCCTCGCAAAGGAAGGAATAGCCATCAAGGACTTCCCCTGCCTGAAGGAAGAAGGCCTCTACGCAGTCCCCCACCCCAGCAGCCGTTACTGGTACAGCTATGGCAAAGAAGAGTTCCAGCAACTCCTCGAAGCTCACTGGATTAACCATTAAGCAGATGGGTTATCACAAAGTACCCAGATGCGTGGCACCGAAACATCGCTCAATAGGCCCAAAGTACCCCAAAAATTAGCCACTTTGGGCCTAATGAGATTTTGCAAAGTGTTGTAATTCAATAAGATAAGCAAAATAACCCCGCAAATTTCTGTGGAAACTTTTTGCAAATTTTCTATTTTTTCTTCTTTGCAATTTTCGCAAAAATCAGCCTCTCATACCTATGGAATGGCGATTTTAGACTTTTTGCAATCTCGTTCAATAGGCCCAAAGTACCCCAAAAATTAGCCACTTTGGGCCTAATGAGATTTGCATAATTCATTGAATTTGTTAACTTTGCATCAAAATAACTGTTGAAAATTATGGAAAAATTAATCGGAAGAGAAAAGGAATTGGCAAAGCTTGACAAGTACATTGCGAGCGACCGGCCTGAATTTATAGCAGTTTATGGCAGAAGGAGGGTCGGCAAGACATTCTTGATAAGACGTTATTTCAATGAGCGTTTTGATTTTTTCACAACGGGCATTATTGAAGGAAGTTATAAGGATGAGACTGATGCCTTTTACCTTTCCTTGCGGAAATATGGGTATAAGGGCAAGAAACCAAGCGGTTGGCTAAACATGTTCGAGGCGCTGGCAAGCTTGATTAACAAGAAGGCGGGCAAAAAGAGGTGCGTGATTTTTATTGATGAAATATCCTGCTTCGATACAAGGAATTCCGGTTTCGTAAAGGCTCTGGGGCATTTCTGGAATGATACGGCTTCACGCCAGGACAATGTGTTTTTCGTTATTTGCGGTTCTGCCACTTCCTGGATGATCAGGAACGTTATCAACAATAAAGGTGGATTACATAATAGAGCAACGCACGAGTTGTCTCTAAGGCCGTTCGACCTTTACCAGACAGAGCAGTACTTTAAGTCAAAAAGAAGCAAGTGGAGCCGTGTTTCAATACTCCAGACTTATATGGCTTTGGGTGGAGTGCCTTATTATCTGAGTTTGTTGGATATGGACGACAGCACGGCGAACAATATTGATAATTTGTTCTTTGCGTATGACGCGCCGCTTAAAGATGAGTATCGTCGACTTTTCAGATCGTTGTATAAAAGCCCTGAAAAATATATCGACGTAATAGAACTGCTCGCGAGTCACAGAGGTGGCTTGACCAGAGCCGAGATTAGCAAGAAGTTAAAGATTGCATCAAGCAGGCACCTCACTGACATCTTGGATGATTTGGAATATTGTGATTTTATCCGCAAGTTCAGGAATGGCATGAAAAACAATTCCGAGATATACCAACTGATAGATTTCTTCACGATTTTCCATAATCAGTTTGTAAAGAAGCCATCTTCAGACACACATTTCTGGCGCAATACGATAAACACTCCGGCCCAGAACAACTGGTATGGTCTTTCTTATGAGCGTGTATGCATGTTCCACATCCAGCACATACTTAAAGCGTTGCGGCTTGACACTATCCATACAGAGTTCTATGCTCTTCGTTGCGAAGATGCTGATGGCAAGAAGGCTCAGATTGATATGGTCATTGACCGTAGCGATGGTCTCATTGACATCTGTGAGGTTAAATATTCTCTGGGAAAATACGCCATGACGGCGCAGGAGTATAATAAGATTCAGAATCGTTTGGATGCATTTTCACAATGGGATAAAAGTGGTAAAGGATTACACCTCGTTTTAATTACCGTTAACGGAGTGGCCAAATCCGCGTATAATGATATGTTTCAACGCATTATAGTGGCTGATGACCTATTCTGCAACATCGCCGAATAGGCCCAAAGTACCCCCAAAATAGACCACTTTGGGCCTAATGAGCGCGTTTTTTGACGATTAGTGTCAAAACCTTGCACTACCTTTGCGGCATTAACCGTTAACACATTACCCTATGCCAAACTGGTGCAACAACGACGTCTACATCGAGGGCTCCCCTACCACCCTCAAGCGCATCTACAGCTGCTTCCTCCAACCCGACGGAACGGAGAAACTCGATGTCTGGATTCCCGAACTCCTGGAAGACCTTCTGGGCGACTGGCGGGACCTCGCGGAGAAGCACGGCCTTGAACTCGAGAACTTCCGTGGCCGCATCTACTACTTCGTCGAACCCATCTACGGCAGAGACCCGCTCCACATCTGCATAGACTCCGCCTGGGACCAGCCAGACGGTCTCTATCACCTGCTGGAGAAGGAGTTGGGCGTCCGCTGCTGGTACATCGGCATCGAGCCCGGAACAGGCTATTGCTGCCGTCACGACAATCCCGACGACCCCATCTTCCCAGAGGACTATGTGCTTATCATTGACTACGAAGACCCTGGAAGTGGCAGATATTCTTGCAGCGACGAGAAGACTTGCGAGAGCGAGCAGGCTGCAATTGCCATCATCCAGGACTTTCTGGCGGAGTATTTCCCCGGTCGGGAGACGGAGGTGCAGTCCCTTGAAGATGCAAGGCGCGTACTTGGGGAGTTGGAGACGGTGGTGGAAGAGATTGGCGGCGGTGCGCACCTGTGGTGGATGGTGGAGAGGTTTAGGGAGGTGGGGTAGAATTTTTGGGTGAAGAAGATGGGAAGTGGAAGAAAATTAGTATATTCGCAAGATGGGCATCCGTGTGGTGTAAGTGAAACATTTTTAAAACATTAAAGCTATGAAGGAATGTGAAATCCTGCAAATTGGAGACAAGTCAAGCGACGGAAGAGTTGAAATAGTAGATAAGGACAGACTGTGCTATCTAATCAAGTCAAGCAACAAAGGAGCAGTAGGGATTAGGACTATCTCCAAGAAACTACTGCAAGAATATATTGACTTAATCAAGATTCACCCCGATGTAAGTGGCAATCAGGCGAGAGATTTACTCTGTGGCCAGAGCGATGTTGACAAATTCCAGTACGGTTACAGCTCTTTTCTGATAGATGTAGCCCGCTTGGCCCTAGGCTACAAGGATAGAATCAAGGCAGCAAACAGCGGCAACGGTGCTGCTGGCGGATGCAACGAGATTTATTACGGTGCACCTGGAGCGGGTAAATCGCATAAGGTAAACGAAGCAGTAAATAGCTCCACTACATCCAGCAACATCGAAGCAGATTTTAAAGCATATCTAGCACAACAACAAAGCCCTAAGCAGGACAGAACTCTAGAAGATAGCACCATTAAAGTATATTTAGGCGCATTGAAAAGTACCGAGGTTCTTAGGATTGCTTCTGAGCATGTAGGGTTTAATGTGGCTTCTCTTCTGGAGGTTAGAGATGTAAACAAGCTCGTTGATATTAAGGCTGAAGTAAGCCAGACAGAAGCTAACAAGACCAGCAACAACAGACTGACGGCTGTTATTTATCACTACATAAACTTTCTGAAACAGTATATTCCAGATAATAGCAATGTATTCCGCACCACATTCCATCCAGATAGCGACTACGCTTCATTTGTCGGAGCATATAAGCCAACAATGAAGTATCAAACTACTCCATTGGCAGACGCATTAAACGCATTGGCTCCCGACGGGCTATCAATCCAGGAAGTGGCAGACGAGCTAAAGAAGGCACTTAAGAGGAACGCAGAAGGACTTGAAGCACGCCCTTACCATACCTTCGGAATCAAGTACGCAAAGTACTTTGATGAATACTCTACTAAGGAAATCATCGAAAGAGCTGGTGGAGGCGAATCATTCAGGACTGAACTTGACAAGTGCAAGGCAATATACAAGGAACTCGTAGGAGTGCCGATGAAGACTGGCCATATCACATATTCCTTTGTGCCACAAGCATTTACAAACGCTTATGTAAAGGCTTGGCAGCTCAACAATAATGAAAAGCCGGCTCCTGTTTATCTCGTAATTGAGGAAATCAACCGAGGCAACTGCGCCCAGATTTTTGGCGATAT
>Ga0065709_1029704_pt1 | contig 13766 bp, 8 predicted proteins | sample Hoacrofraction14_2_FD_59096 | JGI IMG/M metagenome (GOLD analysis project Ga0065709, IMG submission 59096) | Hoatzin crop microbial communities from Cojedes, Venezuela, sample from fiber fraction 14 v1 | ecosystem: Host-associated > Birds > Digestive system > Esophagus > Crop | place: Venezuela...
CGGAGGTATAGTAGGAACGTTAAAAATAGAAGAGAACTGAAATATATTTCAAATATGAACCCTTATATAAAGCTGAATTTGACGTTTATGGTTTTTGATTTGAAATAAAATACAATAAGACGTAATTAAAAGCCGAAACAAAAAATGATTTGAATGTTTGTTCTAATATGCGCTTGACTTTTGCGAAACATTGAGTTACAATCTGGGAGCATCGAAACGGAACGATGATTTGTTAAAACTGAGAACTTTGATAAAGAACTTGAAAATTGTTGACAAATCGAGAACGTTATGGAGGAGATTGATTGTATGGGAAGAAAAAACGAACAGCAGTTAAATGACGATGCCATTGAGAACATCGCAGAGGAAAATCAATTCGAGGAAAATCAGCCGGAACAAGGTGCGGCGGATTCTTCGGCAGCAACTCCTGTAGATTACGAGAAGATGTTCGATCTCGGAGAAATTACTAAGAAAATTATGCTTGCCAACATCAATTACCTGCTGAAGGAAAAGGGCATGAAAATCGGCGAGCTTGAAAGCGCTATCGGAGTCAGCACGGGTTATATCTCCAGATTAAATAGAGAAGGATCTGCCAAACCGGGCCTGGACTTTCTGGTCAAAGTGGCGAAGGCACTCGACGTCAGCTACGATGTCTTACTGAGTCTCAGTTTGATTGATCTCACGCCCACGGAACAATATCTGGACCAATTCGTTTGCAGGCTTATCAAACAAACCAAGGAGGATGAGATTTCCTGGAATGCGGAAAAAGATCGAAGCAGAGGCATCATCGACATAGATGATGGAGGATGGCTCGACTGCAACTACCGGATTCATGAGTATTCATATGACGTGTATACTCGTTATAAAAGCGTGTTTAAATCCCATTACTTTAAGGGTGATTGTGAGGTGGATGGTAATGAACTTTATTACCTTAAACTGGATAATGGCTGTCGGCTGTATATTGTCAGTCTGACTAATCTCGAATCTGAGAAGCAGGAAAGAGTCGTTGAGATTTGGATGGTAAAAGGCCAGACACGTGACTTCGTCTGCGGCAGTGGCAAACCATACCATTTGGCGAAGCCGGTTAACCAATTATATGCAGCAGTTGTTGCTTCCATGCAGTCTCCGAAGATCAAGAGTTCCGTTAAGGCCGTGATCGACGCCTTTATGAGCGGTAACATCGAGGCCGAGGAAGAAGATCCATTGGATTTGTCACAAGGGGAAACGCCTAGAAATGGGCGCGGTGATGGCGATTCTCAGCCGGAAGAATATTATGACGACTATGATTCCGGCAGTACCGACGAGGATTACCCCTTCTAATTTCGCTTCTAACTGCAGCCGGTCTTGGGGACAAGCGGGATATTTTGTCTCCTTTCCCCCGCGTGTTTCCGGGACCGGATGCGGAGAAGATTATAACCCTAAGTAAGTTCGGAAAAATTCAACCGGCAGGAAGCCGGAGAAAGGTGGTGTAATGGGAAGAAACCCTAAAATTGACAAAAAGGTAGTAGAGCGGTATTGGTGGCAAGGCTATACGGATAGCGAGATTGCCGAAAAACTCGGTGCTAAACCTGATCGAATCAAGCACATCCGTTATGAGTTGGACCTTGATGTTAACCCCAGTAAGGTAGAAAATGACGAGGAAATCGAATGCATTGGCCGAAATCTCGGTGCGTTCATGATTGATGCGGAGGAGACCGACTCAGCGGAGGGAAGCAGTGAAGCTTTTATCAATATGGCTTGTGCGCGCTGCGTGTATCCGGAGTGTATCGACTGTGTGGGTCGGATGCAAAGCATTACCAAGGCAGAATTCAATCAGGCTGCGGAGATTTGGTTAGAGGCTAATCCGCAGGATCAGGAACGAGTTCGAGCTTATGCACTCAAGAAGAAATTTAAGAAGGCTAAGGCCGAGACCAACCACAAAGGAAAGAAGAGACAAACAATTCAAGCAAGTTTCGACAAGGAAACGAACAAGAGACTTGCAAGCACGACCAATTTCAGCGAAGAAACAACAAAGGGTTCAATCATCATTAAAAACGAATTCAACATCGAAGACAGCAAAACACTTACGATTAACAATAAAACGAAAAACATGGACAAGTACAATAGTCCGAATTTCAACAGATCGCCGGAGAACCCCGGCGATCTTCGCTGTTATAGCGATAAAATCGTGGAAAGAACGTTCTTCTACAGCCGGCTCACCCTCGAATACCTGTACGCCGGCTGATGGAAAATCCAGACAAACCAAGTTAAACCCATCTAAACCCATCTAAACCCAACCAAACCCAACCATAGCACCCCATCTCACTTAATCACTGAAAGAAAATCGGGTACACTAACATCACAAACCCCGGGGAACTAACAGAAAAAGTGAGGAGATACTATGCAAGAAACACAGAACAAAGAAGCTTCCAACTTCATTCCGTTTAAAGATACCTTCCGCCTGTGCAAGATGGACGAGATTCAGAACTTTGTTAACCAGCGGGTGAGCAGCCTGCGGAGCATCGGCCAAGACGAATGGGCCGACAGCGTGAGCCGGATGGAACTGCTGAACGGTGACGAGATTGCGCCGAATCCGGAACTGGTGGTGATCGGCATTCCGGATTGGGGGCCGCTCCTTTTCGAGACGCAGGAACTGTGCGAAAAGCTGCGAACCCTTCCGGACGACATCGACTTCATGATGGTGGAAGAGCAGGAGGCCCCCACCATTCCTGAACTTCAGGACATGATCCGTCAAATCAAGGGTATTTTCCCCAAAGATCACGCTTACGACATGGCCCAGAACAATCAGGTACTCAACGCCTACACCTACCTGCCCAACGTGGTGGATTACGGCGCATCGCGGCTTTACTTCATGCTGGCCGTTTGCTGCTGCGATCCCGTGGGCGATCCCTATCCGCCCATGACCGCAACGCACAAAGGCTTTCTGGAATATATCATCGATAGGGGACTGGATACGAAGGCGCCGCCGGAGGGATATGACAAGCTGCTGGAACTCGAAGTCGACCTGCTCTTTTTGGAGGAAGTTTACCAGACCCTGAAAAAGATGAAGGATGATGACTTTCTGAAGGCAGCGGAAGAGCGAGAGTGAACAATCTCCGGCCAGTAAGACCCTATTCGGACGGTATCCGCATCACATCCGTACCGCGCCGCTTCGCAGCTGCACCAGACACGAACCGCACCCGCGCCGCGCCCGCGCCGCGACAAAAATAAAACCCCAAAAACGTTTATAGGAAGACGAAACTTTGATACACTTCCCATGCACCTGAGAGAGGGAGCAAAATTCAGAAAAAGGAGGCATAAAACATGTCAGATTTCGATAAATACCAGAAGCAAAACCAGACCATGACCCCGTCGGAAGACAAGATCCTTCCATTCCTTGAGGCGGTGATTAACGATACGATCAACGACAAACTGGATTGGGAGGTTTATCAGGACCGCCAGTACACCGCCGGCCGACACGGCGGACCCATTCACCGATTTATGCGGGTGGGCGAGTTCAGCAACCTCGATCCGGATTTCCCCATCGTGTATACGAAAGAGGTGTTCAAGTCTTACTATTACAAGGACGGCGGCGATCTGGTCAACGAGGTGATGTACGAGGTGCAGCTGAAGGACAACACGATTCTGTGCGTCGTCCAGCTCCAGGATGCGAATAAGACGCTTCAAAGAGTCGATCGTCTTTACGAGGTTTGGATGAAAATCGGCGAAACGGAGCAGTTCCTTTGCGGCTCCAACAATCACCCCGATATCGCCGTTGCCGTTGCCAATCTCTACGACTACGCAGCTGCTTCGGCGGAGCGCCCTAAGATCCGAAAGGAAGTGGAGTCCCTGATCAGCAGCTATCTGGGCGAGACGGCGCCTGCCTTCGTCGCGGATGATGATTTCCCGATTGATGATGACGCCGAGGTCGATGCGCTTATCGAGGAGGATTTCCCTGATGAGCCGCCTTTTGAGGAACCCATCCAGGATGAAGATGACTCGCCTTTGGACAGCCACTCATCTTTCGACAGTGACTCGCCTTTAGAGAAGGGCGGTGTGCTGTTCATGGGGGACCCGGACGACCTCTATGATGATGAGTTTCCTATCGATGAGGAAGCATCCTTCGGAGAAGAGGACGGGGATGAACTCATGGAGCGCCACATTGAAACATTATCCACCTTTTACCGCGGAGCCACGTGCGCCGAGGCCGAAATTTTCCACCACATGTATTACACCGGGAAGCTCTCGGTGGCCGAGATTGCCCGCCTGTGCAACAAGCAGGAGAGCGAGGTCGAGTGGATGGTCACCACGCCGATCGAACTTTTTTGGAACAGCAAACAGAAAGGTGAGATGAAGCAGCCTGCCGCTGAGACCAAGCGTCTCGCCACGGAGTTAGAAGAACACCTTAGATGCATGCGCAATATCGTTGAGTCTGCCCGCCTTCTGTACTTTGAAGAAGGCAGAAGCCTCGAAGACATAGCAGAAGCACTCGTGATTCCGGTCGAAGGGATCCGCTGGATTCTCAGCACCCCCGTCGAACTCTTCAACAACTGGGAAAGAATTTTCAGATAATACACTAAATTTAAAGGGGAGAGAAAAGTCGCCGCAGCGAAATGTCTCTCCCCTTATGGTTGATTTGTTCCGATGTCCGCCATCACAACAGGCTATGCCTCAAGCCTGTCCTGCTCCGCTGTCTCCATTGTCCACAGGCTCCCCGTTAAAGTAATCCGGCCGGTACAGAAGCTTGTCGTAGAGAGGCTTCGCCTTAGTAGGCGTCGCAGAGCCGGGCTCTGTAAGTTCCGTACGATACAACTCTTCCGCCTTCCACATGTCAGCATCCAGCATGTCGATATAATTAAGAGCCTTGGCTTCGGGAATGGCCGGCGGAACCACAGCGCCGTGCTCCTGCTTGCCATGATGGGACAGAAGCAGGTGCGTGAGCAAGCGGACTTCCTCGGGATTGTAGTTGCTGCCCTCGAGATTAGCTTCCTCCTGAACCATCTGCGCACCCATGTATGCATGGCCAAAGAGATTTCCGTCAACCGTGTATTCGATGGCGCCGTAAGGATTAAATCCCATCTCCCGAATCTTTCCGATGTCATGAAGGGCGGCTCCGCAAATCAGAAGTTCGGAGTTGAGGAAGTCGTAAACCTCGACCAGCTTTTCAGCCATTTTCACCATTCGAAAGGTATGATAGGCCAAGCCACCGACAACATCGTGATGGACAGACATACCGGCGGGAGAGATGCAAAAGGCTGCTTTATTTTTGGTCAGAAGCTTAATGGCAAGTGTATAAAGCCTGTCATAGTTAGACTTAGTATTGATGGCGGGATTAAAGTACTCATCTTCTTGTAAATGTATCAGTAAGTCATCAAAGTAATGCGCACCTTCTTCTTCAGTTGAGCGGACAAAATCAACCGCGGAATAGGTGGTTCCGGTGTAAGGGACAACGTTCTTAAGGTTTAAATACTGGCCGGAACGCAGGCCACTGACGATCACGACTGACCCCTCGGGGAAGGGAAAAGTCATGGTTGTATAGCCGGAATCAAAGTCGCTGATCAGCTGAGTCATCTCGCCATCAGTTATGAAAACCCGCAGATAAGGGTTTCCGTTGCGAGTCGTTCCATCCTCAATCTTATTAATCATGGCAACACCGCTGAACGGTCCGGGCAGGATATTTCCTAAAACAAGCTTTTCGGGTTCTTTATACATGTTTATACCTCCTTGTGATTTATTTTGAGATTATTATATCAAGAGCATGGAAGTAACGACAGAAAGACGGGGTTTAATCAATTTTGCAAATTTTAAATAATAAAGCCCCGTTGCACTAGCACAGGTCTTAGTAAAAGATATAATCTATATAGAGATGGTAGATGGAAGCGATTACCGCATCAGCTGAAAGCAGCAACCGTAACCGGTTGGGGCATCGGTTGGAAGTGGTTACCGCAATCGAAACAGAAACGAGGTACCACATGGAAGACTTTTTAAAGCTTTTTGAAAAGATGATGATCAGCGGCTTTGTGGGGGTATACCTGCGCATTGACAAGAGCACCGACAGCAGCACCAGCAGCACCAACGGGAGCAAGGAGTCATACACGGAGAAATCTATCCCGGTGTTGGCGGTAGCAGCGGGATGCGGCGCTGTCCTCAATCTTAAGCTCGCTCAAAATGAATGGCCGGAGCAGCCGTTTCCCGAAACCGAAACGGGCATTTTTGAAATGTTCGAAAACCCGTTGGATGACGTCACAGGCAAGCTGCCGGAGGAAGAGCAGCAAGCCATTGCAAAGAAGCGTCTCTACACGGGCCGCAGCCCGCTAATCGAGAAAATCGACTACAAAGGTCATTACACAATCACCGGTGAGGGCTATGAATTCCTAAGCGATCTGCGCTTGGCGGATATCGTCGAAGCCGGCGATACTCTGGGCGAATTCACGCAAAAGCAGGCATTTGCCCAAATGAAAAATGGTGCGTACGAAGATTACGTTTATCGGCGGAGCTTCCTCGAAACCAACGCCTATATCCCCATGGAAACCTTGTCCGTCCCGGGCAGCGGTGCGCCGGCCCAAACCGAGGAACAAAGGAGATTCATGGAAAAAGAGAAGGACCTTTTCCGAGAATGTTACGAACAGCATCAACAAGGCCCATTCTATGTGTGCCCCAACTGCGGCTTGATTTTGAAACAGGACCGGAGCGGCAGAAAACACTGTATCTCCAAGTGGTGCAACGCCGAAATCCTGAAGAAGGAGCCGGAACTCGTTCAGACCGGCCGGGGCCTGTGGATTCTTAAAGACCCGATCGCCCGGGCGTATTACTATCCGGGCCGTCTCGAACAGCAGATCAAGGCGAAACTGGACAAGGCCCAAAAAGACGGGAGAATCCTTTCTTACAAGCTGTGGCCCGGCAATAATCCCTATGTATTCGACACCTGGGACTTTCGAATTGAACTTCCAAACGGGCGAAGCCTGCTCATGGATGCCAAAGACGTCGAAAGTCCGGGCAGTATCATCAACGACTACCGGGTGGCGCTCGAGGAAAACGAAAAGCTGTATTACGTGGTCCCGAATGAGCGGACGAAAAGCTTTTGCAAGGTGGTAAACCAAGCCGCCGGAATGGCCGGCGAGGCGACCTGTATTCTCTTAAAAGAACTGGATCAAACACTGGAGCGTGAAAATGAAAAGCTGTAATCTCAAAACGATAGCAGAAATGGTAGAGGACGCGCACATGCTCGACGGAAGCATGTCGGCAGGGGCATTTGTCCAAATCGAGCTGCTGTTCTGCCTTGCGGAGCATGTGTGCCGGCCGCCCATCGAGACGAAAAATCTGCACAGGCTCTTGATGCGCAGCGATATCGTGACCGACAAGACCATGACGTCGGAAAACTACTATCTCATGAAGGCCAAGGGAAAGCTGCGCAAAATGTCTCAGTATAAGGCTTATAACGACGCTCTTGAACAGTACAAAATGCTCCCCGCTAAGTGTCGAGCCTACGATTTCGACCGAGACGGCCACCTCATCATCCGCCCGGAAGGTGATTTTTCTCCGTATGAAACCCGCAAGTTCGATTATGTAAACTTTCTCACTGCGTCGGCAGAAGAGAAGAGCCCTCAAAGCACAGCGAAAGAGGGTTTGCGCTATACCTACCGCGTGGGAGATGCGCAGCGAGAAGTGACGTTTGAAACGCTTTATCCAAGAAAAACCAAGAGCAAGACTAAGCCATCCGGCCTTGCCCCCTCCGTCTGCCCCACCACAGGCGGCCCCCTCACGGTCACGACCGAAGAAATCCTTGCCGCCGCGGAACAGATGGACGACATCTTCGCAAAAGAAGGGAAAAAGCCGTATCGCAAGAAGCTACTTGAAAATCACTTTTATGCGGTCGAAAGCGAGCCGGACCTGCATCTTACGCCCGCTACAGAAATGTCCATTGAAGGTGTAATCAATTTGGAAGGTCAGGTCTCCTCCGGAAAATCCACCTTTGCAGATGCATTGACCCTGGCGCTCACAAAAAAGGGAGGCCGCGTCTTGCTCCTGTGCTCCAAGGTGGAGGACATCATCGAAAAGGCGGAGATGTTGGAAAAGCTCGGCGTCAGCACTAGCTGCATGATCGGAAAGACCAGCCGCCTTGACCACCTGAAGAATCAACTGCGAAACAGGGACTGCCTGACACCATTTGCCGACAATCTGTTGGGACAGGTGTGCCTCTTAAATGTGCAGGCGAGCAGTGAGGGCGAAACAATCCTTTACGGAAAGGAGCCGTGTAAGCGCTTTTACCGGATCGTGGAAGGCGAGGACGAAAACGGCCAAAAGACTAAAGAGGTGATCAGCACTCCCTGCGTCTGCGCCTATTATGACATCTGCAAGGTGCTGGAGAACGAGCGGCGGCTGACCACGGCGCAGGTACTCCTTACGACGCCGCAAGGCTTTGTCAGCTGCAGCTTTGGACGGGAGTCCCGGCGGTTCATGAACTATGCCATTCAGAACATGGACCTCGTCATTGCGGACGAAGCTGAGATGCTGGCCTGTACGATTGATGATGCTTTTGCCCCGTCTATCGCACTGAACCACTACATTCAAGACTGTGAAAACCTTTTGAATCGATACATGAATCTGAGCCTGAACAAAAAGAGGGATTCCCTGCCGGAAGAAAAGCGGTTCTACCAGCTGCTGCCCGACCTCAACACCACGATGGTCAGCGTCTACAGCGAGATTACCATGAAAACCAGCGGCTGGCCCGATTCCTGCCTCAGGCACTTCTCGGCGTATTCCCTGCTGGAGAGGCTGAATCCGGAAAACGGGGAGGCCGACTGTCTGGACGAGGAGGCGTGGGCTGCCTTTTACGCCATGCTGAACCCAGACCTAAACAGTGAGCGGCAGAGCATTATCGACACGATTCTCCGCGCGGGGAGTGCAGAACCCAATTTCTCCCTCCTCATTTCCCGGGTTTATGACATCTATGCCGTTGAAAAGGAGTTGGCGCGAAAAATCCTTAGTCTAAGCCTGATGCGGCAGCAGATCCGAAAACTGGGCTTCATCCTCCGGGTCACGGCGCTGGAGCAGATTTATCGGGAGATGTCTTATCTGGCGCTGGAACTTCCCAATGTGCCGCCGGAACTTCGCCAGTTCCTAACCCGCTCCTACTATGAGCAGCAGGCCATCCTGCCCAATTCTCCGCTGGGCAACTCCTTCGCTTTGGAAATGCGGGAGGGCGAGATTTATCTGATCAAACAATTCGCTTTGGGCCGCAGTGCGCTGTTGAACATGCCGCGACTGCTCCTCGATTCCACCGGCCATGAATGCGGCGCGAGCGTGCTTTTGATGTCCGGCACCGGCTATCTGCCCGGTTCCTTCAAGAACCACCTTGGCGATCATGTGGCCTATATCCTCGAGGCGGAGCCCTATAAGCGTGATTTTATTGCCAGAACCAAGGCCTATAACCCCCATTACGTCACCCGTGTTTCCGGCGCGCCGGAAGAGGAAAAGGGACAGCGCATCCGCAAGCTCCTTCAGGAGATGGAGGACACCTTGGTGGCCATGTTTGAAGGAAAAGAGAAGCAAGAAACCGAGAATATCCTGTTCATCGTGAATAGCTACAAGCAGGCCGAGACAGCGGAAGAGGAACTGAATCGGATTTTCCAAAAACATGACCTAAACGTAGTTGCAGCCCGTCTGGCCCGAGGAATCGAAGCGGAAGATGCGGATGAATGGGCCGTCACGGAAGAACAGACAGCAGAGCTGACAAAGCTTCATCGCAAGGATGTGAGCCGCTTCCGCGGCAAAGCCTTGGTAGCGCCGGCCAGCGTGATTGCCCGTGGGTACAACATCGTCGGGGAGGATGGCAATGCCTGGTTTGACACCGTGGTGTTTCTGGTTCGGCCGCTCCTTAGCCCAACGGACTATTCACGTATGATCCAAAGTGTCAACGGCGCCGTGGTCACGGAACTGCAGAACACCGGCGGAACCGACCGCCTGGCCAACGCGGACTCCATCCGCAAGCGGGCCTTTGAGTTGGCGGGCAAGTACAACTTGCCTGTCCACGCTCTGTCCCAGCTTTCTCCGGAGATGAAAATCGACACCGTGGCGGAACTGCTGCTCACCATCAATCAGGTCTTCGGTCGCCTGTGCCGCATCGGCGAAAAGGTCAAAGACCGGGAACTCAAGATTTACTTCGCTGACGGCGCCTTCAATGCCGGCGAAAACAGCAAGTTCGACACCTTGGAAGAATTACGGACCTATCTTAAAAATATCATGGAAAACAGTGCCAACCCGCTGGTAGCCAGAACACTTTACGAGCCGTTTTATCAAGCGTTGGAAAGGAGCAAGTAATGAGATCAATCGATAAGGAAAATCTTCAATTCATCACTCCCATGATGCTTCCCCTCAACAAGCGAATCGAGGCGGATGCCTACTATCTGGGACTTCCGGAGGAGCTGAAAAGGGAGCTTTTTGATCTGGAAGAGATGCGGGCGAAAGCGTTCAACGATGAACGGTTTATCAAAGATGTATATTCCCTTCCGATGAGGGATTTTGTGAACGTAACAACTCGTTACCTCCCGGGCGTGGTGGATGTGAAGGCTGTTAAACTGCACGGAGACAGCCGGCACTGGCTTGTGTCCACAAGCGAAATCCCTACCCAACTGGTCGTCGAAATCCTGAAGCTTTGGATTGAGAATCACTATCAGCACGAGCCCTCCTACAAGCTGCAAAAGGGCATCAATGAAACCTTATGGGAGACGGTGAAAGAGAGGGCGGAAAAGCTTCGAACCTCTCTTTCGGCCTGTGCCTTCGAAGAGTGTTCTTTTAAGGAACACCTTGTGCTGACGGATGAGCATCAGGTTCAAAACGGTGAGATTTATCGCCTTCTTCCGCTTCTCATTGCCGAGAAAATGAAGGGTGCCGAAGTGTCAGTTCAAGGCCGGCGTTCCTACTGGATGATTTCCGGCAAGAATGAAATCACCACCAACCCGTTGGATTACTATGGCGGAAACAGAGAATCAGCCCCCCTTTCTTTCGCAGTTCAATTCACCATTCAGACCATCCCGCCGGAAAGCCATCCGTACCTCAATATTGACATCACCTCCCGCCGTTGGGCGGTGCAGAATGGGGCAGCGGACAGTTTTCAAAATCAAAAATCCGAAACGGAAAGCGCGGCGTTTGATTCGAACAAAACCAGCCGAAACACGAGCCTTCCTTACCTCAATGATGCCAAGAGCATTTATTTTCGGATCAGTGATACCGTCCTTCAGCCGCTTGAGTGTGAGTTCAGCGGACAGGGCAAATGCCTGCAGTGGCTGCCGGGCGACAGTGATGTCTTTCAAATCATCTATCACCGTCAGTGGGCGGCCTCGCCGGAAGATATTCTTCTGCACCCCGAAAACTATCGGCAGGGTAAAACCACGGACGCTTACCCTGTGTATGAATTCGGCATGAGGGCGAACAGCAGACGTATGAACATGGCCGATGCCGGAATCACGCATCGGGACCGGCAGGAGATTTTCGATGCGATTGTGAAGGATCTTGCCGAGTTCACGACAGGCAAGGTCACCGCGCAAAAAGCAGCCAAGAGCTTCCCTTCGCTGACGGAGACGTATTTTGATCCGAAGACGTTTGAACTCACGGAAAAGGGGCGCCCGCAGTTCGAGGAGATGGTGCACGCCGCTTTCCCGACGGGAAATCTGACTTTCGAGGTTTGTGTCAGTGCGGGGCAGGAAGCAATTCGGGACGTCTTTATGGGGCTGCTCAAAAACCACTTTCAGGGGCTGCCGGTACAGATTAAACAGGTTGATATCACCGGCTTGGCAGATGACCTGGAGCGGGGTGATAATGTATATGTGAAAAACATTGCCGGGATGAATAAGCGAAAGGAAGAGGTAGGAGCCCAGATGGGGCAGGCACAGGGTACCGTGCTTTCTTTCGTACTGATTAAGGGGCTGGACTATTACGCCCATAATAAGGACGGGGTTCAAAGGATTCAAGATCCCAAAGCGGCCTTGCGGCAAGGCTTTTTGAGCACCGGGCGTCTGACCCAGTTTGTCACGGTAGGAGAAGGAGGACTCCAACTCAACCTTGACAAGCGGGAAAGTGAAAGCTATCTGCAAAAAGAGAAAATGATTATTGCTCATGCCTTGCTGGACGGCTATCGCCAGTTGGGCCTTACCAATGCGCCCAAAGTGAACAAGGACGGGGACCTGCCGACTTCTCTCCTGAATGACCATCTGGCCGTCGGTATCCATGCCATGAACTGCAGCATCATGAACGGAAAAGGGGCAACAATCAGACTTAACAACGTGCCGCTGATTGTCAGCTACGATGTGAAAAAGCAGGAAGTACGGGCGTTCACCAAGGTGAAGAGTAAGTGGGGCGGAGCAAAAACCATAGACTGCCTCTATCGTGAATTCCCCCTTCGCTTCAACGATTATCTCGCTCAGTTTAGGAAATGGGATGAAGTCAGTGCCGCCGAGGATTACCTCCGCTCCTGGTGGAGTACGATTTCTCCCGAGATGAAATGTGAGTTCATGTTTGAAAGCAACAAATACACGAGGGCCATTCTGAAGGGGATTTCGAATAAGGATATTTTCGAAGCAAACGGAAATGTGCTGGAAAGATTCCTTGAGATGAATCAAATCCCTCGTGATACGACCACTCTCTCGCCTAATACGTACCATCTATCTTCTGAGACGAATAGTCTCTCTTCTGACACAAAGGATCTCTCCCGTGATAGCTCCACTGGCCAATCAAGCGTCTCTTTGGAGGAGGCAAAGTCACGTCTGATCCTTCTCCGTCTTCGGACGAACAATGAGGTGCCGGACTATGTCGCTGCCGAAAAGGCCGATGGTAACTTCCGCGCCCTCACCGGCCTCTTTGCTTACGACAAGGTCTATTACTCCCTCGACAACCGAACCAGCAACGAAGGCTACGCTTATGCTGCCGATGCTTCCCGCACCGGCACCAATGACGCCTACTCGCACCGCAACTTGGTGGAAATCTATCCCCTCTACGCAGGTTCTGACGAGAACATTACTCAAGCGGCCTTTCAAGTTGATGCTCAAACCGTCACTCAAGACGCTTTTCTGGCCGCCTGCGACGTCCACGCCCTCCGCGCCGCCCACATCCAATACACCGCCCAACGTACCATCCTCCCCCTGCCACTACATCTGGCAAAGGGGGTGGAAGAGTATTTGGGAAAGGAGTAAAGAAGTAGGCCTCTATCTAACTAATGCTGATGTTTGAGCTGGAATAAACCAGTACTGATTCGTTAAAACTTGATGAAACGGTTAAAGAGATTTATGACCGACACAGAACCAGAATCTGTTTCTGAATTTACACAAAAATCTTGACACTCTTGAAAAATATAGCTGAACAAAAACATATTTGGAATGTTTGCGTTTCGGTGGTATAATTACACCATACTGTTTGCAGAAACAAGCCCTTTAACGCAAGCGGGAACGATGTTAAACAAGCGTGGCTAATATATAATTTTGCTTTAATGGAGAGAGGAGACCTATTATGAACGTTTTATCGCTGTTTTCTGGTTGTGGAGGAATGGATTTAGGCTTTGAGGGGGGATTCTGGTGTTTACGTAATTCTGTTAACATGGACATGCATGAAGATTGGGTTCAAGATGAGGATAACTTTAGGGTTTTATTACAAAGGACTCAATTCGATACAGTTTTTGCAGATGATATCCTTCCCTTTGCAAAAGAAGCATGGGTAGACTTCTTTGATAACAGAAAACAAAATGCGAGGGATATATATCGCCTAGATAGTATAATCGATTTAGTTAGAAGAGCAAGAGC
>Ga0065709_1029705_pt1 | contig 13755 bp, 9 predicted proteins | sample Hoacrofraction14_2_FD_59096 | JGI IMG/M metagenome (GOLD analysis project Ga0065709, IMG submission 59096) | Hoatzin crop microbial communities from Cojedes, Venezuela, sample from fiber fraction 14 v1 | ecosystem: Host-associated > Birds > Digestive system > Esophagus > Crop | place: Venezuela...
ATTCGGAGGGCGCTCAAGTCACCGATTCCGGTTTATACGATTGACGGCGTGAAGCGCCGGGTGCGGGCCGGTATGGGTCGCTGCCAGGGAAGCTTCTGCACGCCCAGGGTGATGGAACTGATCAGCGAGGCGGCGGGCGTGCCGTTTGCTGAGGTGAGAAAGGCGGGACCCGGAACGGAAATCGGGCAGGGCAGCCTGAAAAACGCGAAGGAAACGGAGGAGTGAGTCATGGATGAAGTAAAGACCGTTTCCGCAGGAAGAGAACTGGAAAATAGCGAGGGACTGGGCCGTGTGGTCGAGGTTGACCTCGTGATTGTGGGCGGCGGACCGGCCGGTCTGGCCGCGGCGGTGAGCGCGTACGATGCGGGCTGCCGCAGTATGGTGATTTTGGAAAGAGATAAGCACTTGGGCGGTATCCTGCAGCAGTGCATCCATAACGGCTTCGGCCTGCAGTGGTTCAAAGAAGAACTGACCGGGCCGGAGTACGCGCAGCGATTCATCAACCAGGTGACGGAGCGCGGCATTCCGAGCGAGACCGGTACCATGGTGCTGGAGATTCAGTATCATCCGGAGCGCGAGGGCTACACGAAGTCGGTACTGACGGTGTCCCCGAAGTACGGCGTGTCCGAGTACCGCGCCAAGAGCGTGGTGCTGGCGATGGGCTGCCGAGAGCGGGTGCGGGGCAACCTTAAGACGCCCGGCACAAGGCCGGCGGGGATCTACTCCGCGGGTTTGGCGCAGCGACTCGTGAACCTTGAGGGCGTGATGCCCGGCAAAAACGTCGTCATTCTGGGGTCGGGCGACATAGGCCTGATTATGGCGCGCCGCATGATGTGGGAAGGTGCTTCTGTCAAGATGGTGTGTGAGATCATGCCCTATTCGGCGGGTCTTGCGAGGAACATCCAGCAGTGCCTGATTGATCAGAACATTCCGCTGTATTTAAGCACGACCGTGGTCGATATCCACGGGAAGGATCGGCTGGAGGCGATTACGGTCGCCCAGGTCGACGAAAACCGCCGGCCCATTCCGGGCACCGAGCGCCGGGTGGAGTGCGATACGCTGCTCCTGTCCGTCGGTCTGCTGCCGGAAAATGAGCTCTCCCGCGCCCTCGGCGTTGAGATGGACCGCGTGACGGGCGGCCCTGTGGTCACGGCTGATCGTGAGACCTCCGTCCCCGGGGTTTACGCCTGCGGCAACGTTCTTCATGTTCATGATATCGTGGACTTCGTGTCGAAGGAGAGTATGATTGCCGGCCGCGCCGCGGCGCTGAATGCCGAGGCGCCTTCGGCCGGGGAGGCTTCGTTGGTCACCATTAACCATGCGGGACTGGTTCGCTACACCGTGCCGCAGCATGTGAATCTGGCTTCGGGCGAGGCGTTCTCGATTTTCTGCCGCGTGGGCCAGCCGGTCGACACCGGCAGCTACACGCTGACTGTCGGCGGAGCGGACGGGCCGGTCGTGCTCGAGAAGAAGTTCATCCGCGCCGTGCCGTCTGAGATGGCTGAAATCCAGATTTCCGCCGCGAAGGTGGCCGAAATCCGGAAGGTCATGGAAGAAACCGGCAGCGCTGAGCTTAAACTGAAGGCATAAGGGTGAGGTAAAACTATGGAATATACTTGCATTGTGTGCCCGCGAGGCTGCCACCTTAAGGCCGAGTGGGGCACGGACGAAAGCGGTAACAAGAAGGTGCTCGTCGAGGGCAATTTCTGCCCGCGCGGTGAGAAATACGCGACCGAGGAGATGACCTGTCCCATGCGCACCGTGACGACGTCCCTGTACGTCACCGGCGGCGAGGGCAAGATGGTCTCGGCAAAGACGAACGATACGGTTCCGAAGGCGAAAATCGCCGATGTTCTGGCTGCGGCCGCGGCTTATGTTCCCGCCGCTCCGATTAAGGTCGGCGATGTGCTGATTGAGAACATAGCCGGAACGGGTCGGAACCTCGTCGCGACACGGAACGTGCCTGTGAAATGAGTGAGTTAAGGACTGACTGGCCGCAGGCGCTTTGCGACTGGTATGATGAAAACAGGCGGGAACTGCCTTTTCGAGCGGCTGATCCTTTGACGGGACGGCCGCTTCCTTACAGAGTGTGGATTTCCGAAATCATGCTCCAGCAGACGCGTATCGAAACGGTCATCCCGTATTTTGAACGCTTCATGGCGGCCTTTCCGACGGTCTTTGATTTGGCGGCGGCGAGTGAGGAAGAGGTCCTGAAGCTCTGGGAGGGACTTGGTTACTACTCCCGCGCGCGCAACCTCCACAAGGCCGCACAGGTCATCGCTGCGCGGTCTGCAGGAACTAAGCAAGCAGAGCAAGATGCTTTTCCTCGGACGGCCGAGGAACTGGCGAAGCTTCCGGGCATCGGGCCTTATACGGCCGGAGCGATTGCAGCCATCGCCTTTAACGAGCCTGCGACCGCGGTCGACGGCAACGTTCTTAGGGTGGCGGCCCGGCTGTATGCCTTAGAGGACAACGTGTTGGACGAAAAGACGCGCCGCCATGTAGAATCACTCCTACGCGACGTTTACCCGACCGGCCGCGCCTCGTCCTTTGTTCAGGGGCTGATGGAACTCGGCGAAGTCGTGTGCCTGCCGGAGAATCCGAAGTGCGCCGGCCGAGGCGCCACGGCGGACGGGGCAGAAGCCACGGCAGCCGGTACAGCTTGTCCGATGGCAGAATTCTGCCGTGCGTATCAGCAGGGGCTGACCGACAAACTGCCGGTGCGGATTCCTAAGACGAAACGGACGGAAGAGGAACTGGCCGTGCTGCGGCTTTATCGTGAGGACGGAGCGCTCCTTCTGGCCAAACGGACAGAGCAAAAGGGCGTCCTTCGCGGCATGTATGAGCTGCCGAATGTGGGGATAAGTTCGGAACTATCCAAACTTTTCCTTGAAAAATACGGCCTTCAGGTGACGGATTTGGCGCTCGAAGCTCAGGCGGATCACGTGTTCACCCACATCACCTGGCACATGAAGGTATATGCAGGACGGCTTGCGGACGGGAATACCGGGGCGGACTATGTCGGCCGGTGCTTCTTTGCCACGGCCGATGAGCTGGAGCACAAAATCAGTCTCCCGACTGCCTTTAAAAAGCTGCTGTAAAAGACGGATGCAAAGGAATGTAAAATACCGATGACGTCCGGCAAGGCAGGACATGATGACAAAACATTCCGGAGGTACTTTGATGGCGGAGCATTATTACACCAAACAGCCCACGACCGAGTCGCAGGTGCGCGAGATTAGTTATGAAGCGGGCGGCGAGACCTACAGCTTCCTGACGGATCACAGCGTTTTTTCGATTGAGCGCGTGGATTACGGGACGGACCTTTTGATCCGGACGGCGCTCAAAAATGAGGCGGCGCTTGAAAACGCTGATCAGACGTTACGCCTCCTTGATCTGGGCTGTGGATACGGACCAATCGGCATCGTGGTGGGGCAGCAGCTGAAGGCGGAGCAGATGGACCTTCTGGATGTGAATGAACGGGCCATGGAACTGGCTCGAAAGAATGCTTTGAAAAACGGCATTATGAGCGGTCTTCGGACGCTGACGGAGGACGAGCTTCAGGCTGAGGATCAGTACGAGATTGCCCTGACGAATCCGCCCATCCGCGCCGGAAAAAAGACGGTGTTTCACCTCTTTGACCTGGCACATGAGCATCTCGCACCGGGCGGCCGACTGTACGTCGTCATCCAGAAAAAGCAGGGCGCCGACAGCGCGGTCAAACACCTCAAGGAAACGTTCGGAGAGTGCGAAACCATGGGCCGAGGGGCGGGATATCACATCCTGCTGGCGGTGAAGTAAAGGCGCTGCATCACGGGGACAGAACCCGCGCCGCGCGGGACGGACCACTGCGCCGGGGGGACAGAATGTCTTGCGGTGGGAGGTCAAGTTTCCCGGCAACTTGACGTGAGACCGCAAAGAAAAATTTTTTCGCCGACTTGGATTTCGGGTGAAAGTGGCACGATAATAAATATAGAGGACTTTGCTCACGAGGCAAGGTCCTTAATTTATTTGTAAGGAGGCTGTGTGCCCAATGAAAGGGAAAACCCGAACGAAAATCCTTGCCTTGTTACTGGCGGCGGCGATTGTGCTGTCGTCGCTGTCTACCACGGCGCTCACCTTTGCCGCGGATGAGGAGTCTGCGGCGGAGAACGTCGCCGAGACCCCGGCTTATGCGCCCGAGGCGGAGTCGGACGATGTGCCGGATGATGTGCAGGAAGAGGTGCCGGAGGAGGTGCCGGAGGAGGTGCCGGAGGAGGAATCGGAAGAAGCGACGGAAGAAACGTCGATAGAAGCATCCGAGGAAGTATCTGAAGAGATATCCGAAGAGACATCTGAAAATCCGTTCGAAGAAATGTCCGAAGAGTCATCTGAGGAAACGTCGGAAGAGACGTCGGAAGAGACGTCGGAAGAATCGAGTGCGGAAGAATCCGAATCGTCTTCTGAAGAGAGTTCAGAAGAAAACACAGAAGAGAAGTTAGAAGAGAACTTAGAAGAAATTTCGTCGGAAGAAATATCTCTCGAGGAGTCTTCCGCTGAAGAAATCTCTTCGGAGGAAATTTCTGCTATCGAGGAGATCTCTGAAGAAGTTTCAGAAGAAAATTCAGAGGAAGATTCAGAAGAAGATCCGATAATCGAGGAGACCTCTGAGAATCTGGAATCTTCCAACGAAGAATCCACTCTTGAAGAAGAAAACAATGAGTCAGCAGCGGAAGATATCAGCGAAGCAACCAGGGAAAACAGTGAGTCTTCTGAACCGATTGTCGAGCAAAGCAGCGAATCCATAAGCGAAAACGCTGTGGAAGAGACGACCGAAGAAAATGAAAGCTCAGAAGTAGTCGTCGTCGAACCCACTGCAACAGAAACGATCGAGGAAGAATCAAGCAGCGAAGAAACAGTTGAAGAAAATAGCGAAGAATCAGAAGAAGAATCCAGCGAAGGATCTGCTGTAGTTGAGGAAGAATCAGCTGAAGAAGTTAAAGAAGAATCCGGAGAAGAAAGCAGCGAAGAAAGTAGCAAAGAAAGCAGCGAAGAAAGTAGTGAAGAACCCGGAAGTGAAACAATAAAAGCTGATGAAGTTAAAGAAGAAAAAGCTGAAGAAACGACTGAAGAAAATACAGAAGAAAGTAAAGAACAGTCAGTAGAAAATGCTTATAACTATATGACAATTTATCATGACGAACTTTACGGCGCAGCTTATGCCGCGTTTTACGCGTATCCTCTTACAGAACTTGGAACGATTACCGCTCTGTTTGGTCAGACCGATAGTGTTCATTCTATTCCACATGAAGGACTTGATATTGCGGTAAATGAAGGTACTCCTGTTATCGCCGCAGAAGATGGTGAAGTTGTTTACACCCATCAGTGGGAAGGTGCAACCGAAGCAGGTATGACGGGTTCTGACGGAAAACTTGATTCCTATGGCAATTACGTTGATATTAAACTGAGTGATGGCAATATTGTAAGATACGCACACCTAAGTGAAATCAACGTAAAAACAGGAGAGAGTGTAGTAAGAGGTCAGCAGGTTGGTTTAGTTGGTTCTACAGGTTATTCCACAGGAAGTCATCTTCATTTTGAGGTGATGAATGCGGCAGGTGAAAACGAGAACCCGCTGAAATATACCGAGCAGATTCATTTCATGCTGAATGGTGGTAACGGCTCCATGATGTATGTGACAGCGGATGGGACGGAATATTATGTGGGCCAGTCTGCGGATTACAACTATGAGGGTTATGGTCTGACGGTCTCCAAGTCCGAAGCGCTTTCGTCCGGCTATGAGGCTTATGCCCTCGATGCGGATGGCTATGTCCTTTCTTTGAACACCCTCGAGGACGTGACGCTGGAAGCTTATGGTTTGCTATGGTCTATCGTCGATGTCCATGCTTACGATATTCTCGGTGGTGAAGTGGAACTGACAAAGAATGGTGACATCTACCCTATCCCGGCCGATGGCAGTGTTTATGAAGTGGTTATCGGCGAGGAAGTGGAGATGAGCCTTGACATTCAGCTTCCGGAACTGGGAACGGTCAGTACACAGTCTCTGACGACAACGACCACAAGTTCAAGTGCCAGCAAGACAACCGGAATGACCACGGACGTTAACTGGGTCATGGCGTACCTTGAAAGCATCGGCTTCGACACAGATACGTTCCTGAGCGAAGGTATCAGCTCGAAAGCATGGTCAGGTGACTATGATGGATGGTACGAGACTTCAAGCGGTGCGGCGGCCATGGCCGGTTCATGGAAATACAGCACCGAAGGTAACGGCGGTGAAGAAAACTGGTGGAGTAATTCTTATAGTCCTGACGGAATTGTTGGTTTTATGAACCATTATGGAATCTCCACATGGTCAGATTTTGAAAAGGTGGTCAGAACCTATGGCGGATACGGTAGCGATTATGGCCCACAGTGTGCAGGCTTCGTCAACTACGGTTGGCTGGGCTATGTGAGACTGACTAGCGACAATCCTGCTGACCTTGCCTTCAGCTATCTCTTGGATGAAGCCATTGCCTCAGATGCCATGCCGGATGAGTCGGAATATGGTGTCTCGAACACGAAACAGCATCTTTGGAACAACGCTGGTTCCATCAGTCAGGCGTTGGGGCTTATCTATCAGGGAATTGTGACAGATGACAGTCTGGACTTGGAGGTTTATCATTCTTCTACTTATGGCACTAAAGAAGTAGTGAACATGATTGATAACCTAAGTGCGGGCGACATCATTGTTTTCGGTGATAACGGATTGAGTTGGACTAATGCCAAGCACGTTGCGCTTTATCTTGGCTACTCAAACGGGTATCACTGGATTGCTCATACCAACGATAGCAGCTACCGTGCCAGAATCACTCCGTTGGAAGAATACTGCAAACAGTGGAACGAAGACGCATCGGATAGCCACAAGGGCTCAGCTATTATTACGAAGTTTGATTATACAGATACTTCCCTTCCGCTTGAAATCGAAAAGCAGACGAATGGTGCAGACTATGATGCTTCTGACTACGATTTCACAGGCACGGTCTTCCGTATCTACTTCTATGCAAATGAATCGTTTACGGATGAAGATACCTGTCTGAGCTACCAGCCGACCTACACTTGGTACATCAAGACTCTGTATGATAAGAGTGCGAACAAGTGGGTAGCCAAGTTGGAAGACGAGTATCTAACCACCGGCACGGATGATAACGGTAAAGCATGGAAGGATTCCGGCGGCAACAAGATTCCGGCTTCCGATGCCTTGATGAAGAACCTTGCGGGTGAGGTCTTCATCCCCGATGGTACGCTGTACATCACGGAGGTTCGTGCGGCCGATGATTTCGATGATGACCCGACCTTCACCACGATTAAAAAAGGCGGCACGAAGGAATATACCAACGGACGCTGCTTGATTCTGCAAGTGAAGCCTGACAGCGGCGCCACCTATCATGTCTATAACGCTTACAACGGCGTCAAGATTGATTCGGACGGCATTATCGCGGTGGATGAACAGGCGATTAAGGTCTATATCCGCAAGGAATGTGTGGCGAGTATGACTGAGTTCACGGCGGACAATTCTCTGTATTCCATTGAAAACGCTGTGTTCCTTGTCAAAAATTCCGATGGCAAGAAGGTCGGTACGCTGATTACAGATGAAGATGGTTTCACAACGAAACTTGAACTTCCGGGCGCAGGCACCTACACCATCGAGGAAATGACGGCTCCGAAGGGGTACAAGAAGGCTGACCCCGTTACAATCACCGTGAAGCAGTCCGGCAACAAACTCGTTGTTTATATGGGCAGTAAGAAGCTGTCATTGAACGCCGGTGCTTACGAAGTTCCGATTGAGGATGAGCCGATTGTCGGAACTTTTACGCTTGAGAAGACAGCAAGTGATGGAAACGAGTACAACTTTGCAGGTACTGAGTTTACGGTCAAATACTACGATAAATATTACAAGACGGCAGCCGGAGCAGCTGAGAGCGATGACTTGAAGGCGACATGGGTCTTCAAAATCATCAAGCGACAAGCAGGCTATGTGGCAAAGCCCTTAAAAGCCTATCTCGTGGATGGTACATTGATTGACCCGGATAACGAAGGCCGTCTTCCGCTCGGCACTTACGTCTTCACCGAAACGAAGGTTGTTGTAAATGGAGTGGAAAACCCTGACGGCTTTACAACCGAAGGCGTTATCTTCTCTGACAGCAACGAGAACGAGTATACGAATAACTTCGTTCTTCAGATTCGGGGTGACGATGATGGTGAGGTTTATTACTACAACCGCAAGGCTGACGAGAATATCACCAGTGATTTGACGGCTAAGAATAAGGCTTCTATCAATGGCTCTGTCACGGTGCGCAAGAAGTGGATGGGCGAGAAGGAAGACAAGGTTGTGGTTCGGCTTCTCCAGAACGGCGAGGCTTATGGCTCAGATGTGACACTGAATGCTGATAACAACTGGAGGTACACTTGGAGCAGTCTTCCCGAAAAGGACAGCGACGACAAAGCGTATAAATATACCGTGAGAGAGATTGTCGATAACGTCGAACGTTCCAAGGGACTGGTCAAGTACGGTGATAACACCTACGTGCTTGAAATTGACGGAAGTCAGGAAGACGGCTATGTGATGACCAACACGAGGGTTATCGATTTCAAAGTCGTCAAAACTTGGTACGCCGTAAACATGCCGACAAGCATCAGGGTGCGGCTCGTAGACGGCGGTGGAAATGTTGTTAAAACTAATGCCAACGGTAAGTCCATCGACTCTGAAGTGACGCTTAATAAGAGCAATAACTGGTCTTATGAATGGACAGACCTTGCCCGGTACGATGCAGACAAGAACAAGATTACCTATCGGGTGGTTGAGCTTGATGAAGACGGAAATGAAGTGGAAAGCGGCTCGAAAGTCAATTACGGCGAGAACGTCTATCGTCTCACGAGTGCTCTTCGTTATGAGGATTTCAAGTACACGCAGACACTCGTAAACAGCGAAACCATAAGCAGCATTCCTGTGCAGAAGGTCTGGTCTCCCGATGACGATTCTTCGGGCGTTGACCTTCCGACAAACGTCACGGTTCAGCTTTACAGTCAGATTTCGGGCGGCGAGGAAAAAGCGGTGAAGAAGGCTGTTCTTTCCAAGAGCAACAACTGGAAGTTCACCTTTGAGGATATGCCGCTGTATGACGAAAACGGTAAGCGGTACACTTACACCGTAAAGGAACTTGATTCCAGCGGCACCGCTTATGTAGATGGAGACCTTATCAAACTCGGCAATAGCTGTTTTGAGGTCACTATCTCCCGTGAAAATGACGGCTTCAAGGTCATCAATAAAGTCAAGTACGACCCCATCGGCATTTTGCTTAAGAAAGTGGCATTAAGCGAAGATGGTAAAACTATCAAAGAGGGCGAAACGTTTGGGAAGAAAAACTGAAAGCATAAGTAAGTACAAAATCCCACCATTCCGCAGAGGAATGAGAACTACTCAAATCTGAATCTGTGAAGGTTCGGCTAAAACTCCGCCAGTCTGGATGTTGGATAAAGACAAACAGATTGAAGCGCGGTAAAGACGCCATGAAAGACCTAAGTCGAAAGATATGGTCTATGTGGCGGGCTTCATCTGAGAAATCAGTAACAAAGGTATGATGAGGATACGGACATAATCCTTGGTGTCCGTTGAAACGAACCGGTTAATGAAAGGGCTTTAAGTTTTAGTACCGCTGAGATTTAACTAAAGCGGTCAACCCGAAAGGGTATTTAAGGTGGCAACACCAGTTATGGCCGCAGGCAAGTAATTATCTTTGAGATGAAAACCTGTATTCAGAAAAACTGAAAGACAGAAATGTTGGCCATAGAGTCCATAATCGGCATCTAACCCTTTGGAAAGAGGATTTGAGCGGAACGTTGAAAGCAGTTTTGATTAGCACTTCAATTTATCCATTGAAATCAAAACTGTGAGAGCGAAACCATGACCGAAAAACTTATCTGAGATGATAAGAAAGAAGCACCGTAATGGGTGTGGAGGAATAGGTTTCAGTCACAAAACCGATTGATGTTATCGGTTAAATAGGATTGAAGAAAGGAAACAGATTGATGGATAAATACGATTGGACCAAAGCAAAACGTAAATGTGACCTGAATGATACGGAAGTCAAAATGGCACAGAAGTTAAATCTCACTCCCGATAAGGTGATGAAGATGATTCCTTCAAAGTCTGAAAGTTGGAAAGATGTTCCGGCACTTAGAATCAGAAGGTTGTATGAAAAACGCTTTGGGTCTAACGTTTAAGCCTTGAACAAAGGTAAAATAGTTCCTTGAAAATTGAATATCAGATTGATTGTATCGAACCAATGCCGGAAAACGAGAACGCAGAGAGGACATTCGGAAGGAATACACCCCACATGCCTAGAATCATTCGTAAAACTAAAGTATAATGCAGGAACAGACAGAGTTCTGTTGCGAGAATGCATGGAAAGGAGATGCATCACATGGAAAAGGTTAGTATCTTTGACGTTGCTGACTATTATCTGTCGAAAGGCAGTATGACGCACAAAAAACTTCAGAAACTTTGCTACTACACAAAGGCGTGGGCACTGGCACTCTATGACGAGGACATCATGCCCGACTACCAATTTGAGGCGTGGGTGCATGGACCGGTTAATCCGGAACTCTATGAAAAGTATAAGGGCTACGGCAGAAAAGAAATCGAAGAAAAGCCTTCCAACAAGACCTTCAGCGCTGACTTGGTTGGTCTGATGGAAGATGTCTGGTACGCCTACGCTGACCTCTCAGGTGACGCACTTGAAGCCCTGACGCATTCAGAAGCTCCTTGGAAAAATGCCCGTCATGGCTTGAAAACTGAAGAATCCGGATGGAAGGCCATTTCCAACAAGGACATGCACGACTTCTATTTGGAGCAATATCACCATGAGCAGGGTGAATAAGAAGAAACTACCGAATGATTTAATGGGCACCGAGGTGAGGCATCTAAAAAAGCAGGATGCCAAGTTTGAGCTGGTTCTTTCTGAAAGCCTGACTAACGGCTATGAGTTTTCCGACATGAAAACGGAAGACATCAAGCAGTTCCATTATTTTCTGAAAGAGACGGTTTACAAAGACCTGTCGTTGACGCAGGTTGAAAAGCTGTTTCGCAGAAAGGGCGAGGAAGAATTCAGCGAAGGAGAACTGATTCACTTTGGAAAGGATAGCACAGCGTTCAGGATTTTTGGGTACTACAACGATGCTCTTCAATTCGTGGTTAAGCGAATCGACCCGCATCACCGCACGCATCGGTCAACTTAACGTGTTTTAGGCGTTTCAAAATTCAGCACGAAAAAGAAAAATCCGTAAATTTATGTGTTACAATATCCATAGATGACGGAGATGCTGAAAAAATCACAAAATAACTGCTCAAAAAGGTTTACCTTCTGCTCCCGATTTGATATAATGATAGTAGCAAAAACAGACATATTTGCAGCTAAGTTTTGCACAAAGAAAACGAAATAAAAACATATTGATGAAGGAGAAAGAAACATGAAAAAGTATAACATTTTTACGTTGGTCTTAGTTTTGATGCTGGGACTGACATCCACATTGATGAATCCAACCGAAGTCCACGCCGAAGACTATGGCAAGGTCTGTGAGTTTGAAGATGTGCGAGATGAAAGCGCATACTTCTACAAAGCAGTTTATTGGGCAAAGGTCACAGGAGTCACTACAGGCAGAAGTAAGAAGACAGAAAACGGAGGTAAGATTTTCGACCCGTATGCAACCTGTACGAGAGGTGAAATTGTGACCTACCTTTGGAGAGCGGCAGGTAAACCAAGCCCGAAAGCAAGTGAATGTAAGTTTGATGATGTTTCTTCTAACAGCTATTATTGCAAGGCGGTTCAATGGGCATACGAGCAGGGAATTACCACAGGCAGAAGCAAGACGAACAACTTTGACCCTAATGCGACTTGCACCAGAAGAGAAATTGTGACCTTCCTGTGGAGATATGCAGGGAAGCCCGAACCGAAATCGAGCAAGAGCAAGTTCACCGATAATCAGGACAAAAAGGCGTACTACTACAAGGCGGTTCAATGGGCGGCGGAGCAGAAGATTTCGACAGGCACAAGCGCAAGCAATTACAAGACCTTCGACATCTTAGGCCAGTGTACCCGTGCCATGAGCGTTACCTTCCTTTATCGTTATTGCGCTCCTACCTTCTGGAACACCAACGAAGCCGACATCGAATATCACTTCTGGGAAGCGGAACAGGTATTGGTGAAGGAAGCCTATGATGAAAAGGTGCTGACGAAGAAAGCCTATGATGAAAAGGTTCTCGTAAATAAAGCCTATGATGAAAAGGTTCTGGTGACAGCGGCGTATGATGAACAAAAGTTGGTAACAGCGGCTTATGATGAAGAGGTGGAAGTAGAGGAAACGGTAACAGAGACACATGAGTTTTGTAAGGCAAGTGTCTGTGGAATTGACCTGACCGAAGCATGGGAAAACGGGACGAATGGTGCTGATAAATACAAAGAAGCTGGTTACAGGTATCAGGACTTCTTGACACTCCATGGTAAAGCACACGCTCTTGCAGGAGAAGGAAATGGCTACACTAACAAAGATGTAACAGTCACAAAAACTGTTACTAAGACCGTCCACCATGACGCAGTATATGAAACGGTTCACCATGACGCTGTTTATAAGACCGTTCACCATGATGCTCAGTATGAAATGGTTCACCATGACGCTCAGTACGAAACGGCTCACCATGACGCAGTTTATGAGACAGTTTATACTTGCTCCAACTGTGACGCAACAAAGTAAGACAACAATCAATCTGATATTCATAATTCAAAAACAAATCCATCAATCTAAACCTTTATAATCAATCCTATAACGTGACAGAAAGCCGTATGCGCTGAAAGGTGCTTGTACGGTTTGGATTTAGAGCAATCTAAATAATAAGTTACAACAGGGAAAATTCCTAGCTTAGCTGGCGCACAATTTACTGTTTATTACTACTCTGATGGTAACACTTCAAAGAGCAAGCCAGACAGAACATGGGTCTTCCAAGCAGATAAAACAGGATATGTTGCTTATGCCGACTATGTTCTAAACGAAGATGGCACAAAGACGGTGTATCTTGTCGACGGTGACAAGTTAATTACTTATACCAACGCAAAAGGAAATGAAACTTTTGGCCTTCCCGTTGGTTCTGCTATCACTATCGTTGAAACCAAAGCCCCTGCTGAATACAACTCTACTACGGGTTATATTAAGACGGGTGAAAAGAACAACGTTGGTATCTACGGCGAAGACTATAGGATTGGCAAAGATGTTATTGCTACTCTTTATGTGAAGCTGAAAGACAACGGTGACGCTTACATTGTTGATGAAGACGGCAATACTGTTTCTGAGGAAGAAAGCCTTTCCTCTGGCAATACTGTTCTGAACATCAACCTGACTGCTGGTAATATTCCGAAAACAGGTAGTGCAAAAGTAAGCGTGAAAAAGACGGTTACGGGTGCATATACCGTTTCCAACAGCTATGAGTTTACGCTGTATCAGACGAATGCAAAGTACGAATACAATGCTTCGTCCGCAACAGAACTGGGTTCTAAGTCTATTACGGTGAAGACGGGTAACACAGGAAGTCTTTCTTTCGACGTTTTGAACTTCAAGAACACAGGTACTTATTACTACGTTGTGGTCGAGAAAGATTTTACCAACAATAACGTTAAGAAAGATACTACCATCCACAAGCTGAAACTGACGGTTGAGAACGTAGAAGGT
>Ga0065709_1006978_pt1 | contig 13754 bp, 10 predicted proteins | sample Hoacrofraction14_2_FD_59096 | JGI IMG/M metagenome (GOLD analysis project Ga0065709, IMG submission 59096) | Hoatzin crop microbial communities from Cojedes, Venezuela, sample from fiber fraction 14 v1 | ecosystem: Host-associated > Birds > Digestive system > Esophagus > Crop | place: Venezuela...
AGTAAGAGGGACAGACGTGAAGAGTCAGGTGAATCTCAGGGAACTGGTGCTGGACATACTCATGGAGGTGACGGAGGAAGAGGCCTACAGCCATGTGATCATCTCCGGCGTCCTGGAAAAATATCAGTATCTGGACAAGCAGGAGCGCGCCTTCATCACGCGGGTGGCGGAGGGCACACTGGAAAACCTCCTGCGCATCGACTATATCATCGAGTGCTTCTCCCGCGTGCCGATCTACAACATGAAGCCGCTCATCCGCAACCTGCTGCGGCTGTCCGTCTACCAGCTCGTCTATATGGACAGCGTGCCGGACAGCGCGGTGGTGAACGAGGCGGTCCTGATCGCGCAGAAGCGGGGCTTCTACAACCTGAAGGGCTTCGTGAACGGCGTGCTGCGCGCGGCGGCGCGGGGCCTCGACACCGTCGTCTATCCGAAGGCGGAGGAGGACCCGGTCGCGAGCCTGTCCGTCCGCTATTCGATGCCCTCGTGGATCCTGAACAAATGGCTTGCGCAGTTTGACTACGAGACGGTTGAGCGCATCTGCGCCTCCTCCCACGAGGAGCGGCCGATCACCGTGCGCTGCCGCACCGGGCAGGCCACGATGGAGGAGATCATCGACAGCCTCGAGAGCGAAGGCGTCACGGCTGTTCGCCATCCGTATCTGGACTACGCGCTGGAGCTGAGCGGCGTGAACTACCTGAAGGCCCTCAGCGCCCTGCGCAGCGGGTGGATCTACGTGCAGGACGTCAGCTCCATGCTGGTCGGCGAGATCGCCGCGCCCAACTGGGGCGATTACTGCATCGACGTCTGCGCCGCGCCCGGCGGCAAGAGCCTGCACCTGTGCGACCGGCTCAAGGGCAGCGGCTACGTGGAGGCGCGCGACATCTCCGAGACGAAGGTGGAGCGCATGCGCGAAAACATTCGCCTGTACGGCGCTGAGAACATGCACGCGGCGCTCCGGGACGCCACCCGCCTCGACGAGGAGTCGATCGGGAAGGCCGACATCGTCCTGTGCGACGTGCCCTGCTCCGGCCTCGGCGTGATCGGGAAGAAGCAGGACATCAAGTACAAGATGAACCCGCAGCGCCAGAGCGAACTGATCCGCCTGCAGCGGCGCATCCTGAGCGTCGCGCAGAATTACGTGCGCCGCGGCGGCGTGCTGATCTACTCGACCTGCACGATCGGCGCGGACGAGAACCAGATGAACCTGAAGTGGTTCCTGGAGAATTATCCCTACGAGCTCGAATCCCTCGACCCCTACCTGCCGGAGGCGCTGCACAGCCGCACGAGCGCCGGCGGGTATCTCCAGCTGCTGCCGGGCATCCACCGCACGGACGGATTCTTCCTGGCCAGACTCCGGAGAAACCAGGACAGTCCGCGGATCCCGGGCACGTACACGGGTTACGGAGCATAAACCATGGCATTGACAATCGATATCCTGTCGATGAACTCCGGGGAAATGGCAGAAACGATCGCGTCCCTGGACGAAAAACCCTTCCGCGCAAAACAGCTCTACGAATGGCTCCACCGCCGCGGCGAGCGCAGCTACGCGCAGATGTCAAATCTGCCGAAGACGCTGCGTGAGAAACTGGAGGCGCAGTATCCGATCCCGCGCCTGAGCGCGGTGCGCGTGCTGACTTCGCAGATCGACGGCACGCAGAAATATCTCTTTGCGCTTGAGGATGGAAATGTCATCGAGTCCGTCCGCATGCGCTACAGCTACGGCGATTCGGTCTGCATCTCGACGCAGGTCGGCTGCCGGATGGGCTGTAAATTCTGTGCCTCGACGATCGGGGGACGGATCCGGGACCTGACGGCGGCGGAGATGCTCAGCGAGGTGACCGAGATCGAGCGCCTGAGCGGGGAGCGGATGAGCCACATCGTGCTGATGGGGAGCGGCGAGCCGCTCGATAATTATGACAATGTCGTGCGGTTCCTCAGGCTGATCTCCGCCCCGGAGGGCGAGAACCGGAGCCTGCGCAACATCACGCTGTCCACCTGCGGGCTGGTGCCGGAGATCCGGCGCCTGGCCGATGAGGGCCTGCCGGTGACACTGGCGCTGTCCCTGCACGCCTCGAATCAGGAAGAGCGCGAGAAGCTTTTGCCCATTGCAAAGCGCTACGCCCTGCCGGACGTGCTCGGCGCCGTGCAGACATATTTTGAGAAGACCGGCCGGCGGATCACGTTTGAGTACAGCATGGTCGCCGGCGTGAACACCTCCGATGAGGACGCGGACGCGCTGGCNGAGCTGCTGCGGGGCATGAACTGCCATGTCAATCTGATCCCGGTGAACCCGGTGGAGGGAAAGNACTTNCACCAGCCGGAGAGCCGGGAGTGCGAGCGGTTCCGCGCGCGCCTCGAGAAGCGGGGCCTCCCCGTGACCGTGCGCCGGGAAATGGGCCGCGACATCGCGGGTGCCTGCGGGCAGCTGCGGAGAAGCTTCCTGCAGGAAAAAGACGGGAGTCTGGTACATGAGAGCATACTGCCTGACTGACACAGGTTTAAAACGAAGCAGCAATCAGGATTTTGTCTACGCGTCGGAGCAGAAGGTCGGCGCACTGGCGTCACTGTTCATGGTCGCCGACGGGATGGGCGGCCACAATGCGGGCGATCTGGCCTCGCGCCTGTGCGTGGAGACCATGGTGGAGACCATCAGCAACTCCTCGCTCCGCGCCCCGGTACCGATCCTGCGCGAGGCGATCGACGCGTCCAACCGCGCGGTGAGCGAGAGGGCCGCGTCCGACCGGAACCTCGCCGGCATGGGGACCACGCTCGTGTGCGCGGTGCTCTGCGGGGACACCCTGTATGCGGCGAATGTCGGCGACAGCCGGCTGTATATCCTGGATGACGCGACGATCACCCAGATCAGCCACGACCACTCGCTGGTCGAGGAGATGGTCCGGGCCGGGCGGCTTAAACCCGAGCAGGCGAGGAGCCATCCGGAGAAAAATATCATCACCCGGGCGATCGGGGAGAGCGAGCAGGTGCAGGCGGACTTCTTTGACGTGGCCGTCGGCCCCGGCGACGAGATCCTGCTGTGCTCGGACGGACTGACGAACATGGTGGAGGACGACGAGATCCTCCGGATCGTCCGGCGGGAGAGCTCGCCGGAGGAGGCGGCTGTAAAACTCATTGAGGCGGCCAACCGGGCCGGCGGGAAAGATAACATTTCCGTGGTGCTGGTGGAGGTATGACGAGGGTGACGGATCACATGTCCGGTGCCGGCAAAGGTAAGACGGGGACGGATCACTTCTCCGCGGTGCCGGCAGAGGGAGAAGCGGCGGATCACGAGACTGCAGGGTGCACAGTATGTTAAATGCAGGCGATTTTCTACAGAACCGATATGAGATCCTACAGCGCATAGGGTCCGGCGGAATGGCGGATGTCTACAAGGCCAAGGATCATAAGCTCAACCGGTTTGTCGCCGTCAAGGTGCTGAAGGCGGAATACCGGGGGGATGAGGCCTTTGTGTCCAAATTCCGGGTGGAAGCGCAGGCGGCCGCGGGACTCTCGCACCCGAACATCGTCAATGTCTACGATGTCGGGGACGAGAACGGGGTCTACTTCATCGTGATGGAGCTGGTGGAGGGGATCACGCTCAAGGCGTATATCCAGAACCGCGGGCAGCTGTCGGTGCGCGAGGCGACGGGCATCACGCTGCAGGTGGCGGCGGGGCTCGAGTCGGCGCACAACAACGGGATCATTCACCGCGACGTCAAGCCGCAGAATATCATCATCTCCATGGACGGGACGGCCAAGGTCGCGGACTTCGGGATCGCGCGGGCGGCCAGCTCGGACACGATCAATTCGAATGTGATGGGCAGCGTCCATTACAGCGCGCCGGAGCAGTCGCGCGGCGGCTACTCGGACGCGAAGAGTGATATCTACTCCCTCGGCATCACGATGTACGAGATGCTGACGGGGAAGGTCCCCTTCGACGGGGACAGCACGGTGGAGGTGGCGCTCAAGCACCTCCAGGAGGAGATCGTGCCGCCGCGCGAGGTCCTGCCGGACCTGCCGTGTGCGGTCGAGGAGATCATCCTGAAATGTACGCAGAAGAGTCCCGACCGGCGCTACGCGAACATGTCGGAGCTCATCCGCGATCTCAAGGAATCGCTGGTCAATCCGAACGGCCATTTCGTGCGGATGGGGTCGGAGCGGGAGAAGGGCGCGACGCAGCTCTACTCGCCGGAGGAGGTCGAGGAGATCCGGCGCCGGCATCTGTCGGGGAATGTGACGGCTGCGCCGGCCGGGCGGAATCCTGACGAGGATGAGGAAGAGGATGACGACCTGCTCGAGGATCCGGACGAGGAGCGCTATGACGGGGACGGGATGTCCCCGAAGGGCGCCCGGGGCCGAGGCGGGAAGAGTGCCCGGAGCCGCGGCGGCAGCGGCAGCCGCGATGGCCGGAGCCGCAGCCGGCGCCGGTCGGAGATCCTGGTGGGGCTTATCTGCGTGCTGGCCGCGCTGGCGGTCGTGGGGGCGCTCGCCTATGTGGGCGTGCATTCCTACCGGCGCCTGACCGGCACCGGACATGAGAGTGACGCGGGCTCGGACGATTCGCTCGTCCAGGTGCCGGACCTCGTCGGCAAGACGGAGGCCGAGGCGCAGACACTGCTGCGCGCGAGCGGCCTGACGGGGCAGTACGGCGGCGACGATTCGCTCTCGGCCTATGAGAGCGGGCTTGTCACGACGCAGAGCCCGGCGGCGGGCAGCAGCGCGGCGGCGGGTTCGACCGTGGTCTACACGGTCAGCACGGGCGCGGCGCAGACGCTGACGGTGCCGGACCTGACGGACACGGAGCTCGGGGACGCGCGCAAGGCGCTCGAGAGCATGAACCTGCAGGTGGTGATCGACACGAGCCGCTATTCGCAGAGCATCATCGAGGGGCGCGTGATCCAGACGAATCCGGGCGCGGGCTCGACGGTGCACGCCGGCGACACGGTGATCATCTATGTGAGCCAGGGCATCGACTCCGGCCGCACGGAGGTGCCGGAGGTGACCGGGTACTATGAGGCGGACGCGATCGCGGCGCTGAAGACCAGCAAGCTGTACGCATTTGTCAAGGAGAGCCCGAGCTCNGAGGAGGAGAAGGGGCTCGTCATCGATCAGGATATCGCCGCGGGGACGATGGTCGAGGAGAACAGCGCNGTGACGATCACGGTCGGCGCCGGGCCGGAGGAGGTCATCGTGATCGGCACCGAGAGCGCCGCGGGGGNCGGTTCTTCGGGCGATNCCGGGACCGGCGCGGCTGCGACGGGCGATTCTTCGGAAGACGACGGGGACGGTTCTTCGGGCAGCGCGGCGGACGGTGAGGACAGTACGGAGAGCGATGTCTGGAGCGCCAGTGTGGAGATCAGTGCGCCGGGCGGCTACGACGGGCAGCCGGTGCGGATCACCCTGATCCAGGAAGGCGAGGAGACGCGTCTCTTTGAAGGCTATATGGAATTCCCGGTGACCCTCCGCGTGGAGGGAAAGAGCGGTGTGAGCACCGGCGATCTGGTGCTCAGCATCCTGGACCCGGACACCGGCGAGGTCGTCTCGCGGGTGCGCTACCAGGGGCTGGTGTTCTCGGCCGGGAGCTGNGGGNGCGTGCGTGNGCTGCGCAGACAGGAAGACAGAGACAGCAGCAGGGCGGCTTGCGCCGCCGGAAAGGTTTGAATGACTGGGAAGATCATACGCGGCGTGGGCGGGTTTTACTATGTCCGCGCGGAGGACGGATACGTCTATGAGTGCCGGGCCCGGGGCATCTTCCGGCTCGAGAAGGTGACGCCGCTCGCGGGCGATGACGTGGTCATCGAGGTGAGCGACGAGACAGACCGCGAGGGCAGCATACAGGAGATCCTGCCGCGCCGGAACGCGCTGATCCGGCCGCCGGCCGCGAACGTGGACCAGGCGCTGGTGATCTTCGCGCTCTCGAGCCCGGATCCGAATTTCCCGCTGCTCGACCGCTTCCTGATCCTGATGCGCCGGGAGCAGATCCCGGCTCTCATCTGCTTTAACAAGACCGATCTGACCGACGAAGAAGAGTGCCAAAGGATCGCCGAGGCCTACCGGGGCTGCGGCTGCCGCGTCTTCTTCATGAGCCTGAAGGAGGGCGAAGGCCGCGAGGAGGTCCGGGACTGCCTGCAGGGCAAGACCACGGTGCTCGCCGGCCCGTCCGGCGTCGGCAAGTCGTCCTTCACGAACTGGCTCTGCCCGGAGGCGGAGATGGAGGTCGGCGCCGTCAGCCGGAAGAACCGGCGCGGCAAACAGACCACCCGGCACACGGAGCTGCTGCGGATCGGGGAGGACACGTACCTGCTCGACACGCCCGGCTTCTCGAGCCTCTTCGTGAATGACCTGACGCCGGAGGAGGCCCGGGAGATGTACCCCGAGTTCGAAGCGCTCGCCGATCAGTGCCGCTTCCAGGGCTGCATGCACATGGCCGAGCCCGGCTGCGCCGTCAAGGAAGCCGTAGCCGCCGGCCGCGTCAGCGCCATGCGCTACGACAGTTACTGCCAGCTCATCCGCGAGCTGCGCGACGTCAGGCGATTTTAAAACGGGGAAACACTTGCGGGAACGCACAGGGAGGATTACAATGAACATTCTGGCACCCTCGATACTTGCCGCCGACTTCAGCCATCTCGGCGACTGCATCGCGCAGGCTGAGGCGGAAGGCGCGCAGTATCTGCACATCGACGTGATGGACGGGACCTTTGTCCCCAGCATTTCCTTCGGGATGCCCCTGATCTCGTCGATCCGCTCGGCCACGGGGATGGTCTTCGACGTGCACCTGATGGTGCAGGAGCCGGGCCGCTACATTCAGGATTTCGCGCGCTGCGGGGCCGACATCCTGACCGTGCACGCGGAAGCCTGCACGCATCTGGATAACGTGCTGGACAGCATCCACGCCGCCGGCTGCCGGGCCGGCATCGCCCTGAACCCGGCGACGCCCCTCTGCGTGCTCGATTACGTCGTGCACAAGGCCGACATGATCCTGGTCATGACGGTGAACCCGGGCTTCGGCGGGCAGAAGCTGATCAGCGTGATGCCCGAGAAGGTCCGGCAGCTGCGCAGCTATCTGGATGCGCGCGGCCTGAAGGCCGATATCGAGGTGGACGGCGGGATCAACGAGGAGACGGTCCGCTCCGTCCTGGAGGCCGGCGCCAATGTCATCGTCGCCGGCACCGCGGTCTTCGGCGGCGACATCACGGCCAACACCGCGAAAATGATGCAGATCCTGCGCGAGTACGACTGATCCCGCGCCGGAACGTGACACAGAGAAAGAGGAAGATAGTATGAAGCTTGGAATTGTCGGACTGCCGAATGTCGGCAAGAGCACACTGTTCAATTCACTGACGAAGGCGGGGGCCGAGTCGGCCAACTACCCGTTCTGCACCATCGACCCGAACATCGGCGTCGTCGCGGTGCCGGACGAGCGGCTCACGCTCCTCGGCAACCTGTACCACTCGGAGAAGATCACTCCGGCCGTCATCGAATTCGTCGATATCGCCGGCCTGGTGAAGGGCGCGTCGAAGGGCGAGGGCCTGGGCAACCAGTTCCTGGCCAACATCCGCGAGTGCGACGCCATCGTCCATGTGGTGCGCTGCTTTGACGATTCCAATGTCGTGCATGTGGACGGCAGCGTGGACCCGGTCCGCGACATCGAGACGATCCGCCTGGAGCTGATCTTCGCGGACCTCGAAGTGCTCGAGCGCCGCATCTCGCGTGTGACGCGCGGCGCGAAGAATGACAAGAGCCAGGCGAAGGAGCTGCAGATGCTCGAGCGCCTGAAGGAGCACCTCGAGAGCGGCAGCAAGGCCATCACCTTCGAGCGCGCCGATGAGGACGAGGAGGCGTGGTTTGCGGAGTACAATCTCCTGACCGCGAAGCCGGTGATCTACGCCGCCAACGTGGCGGAGGACGATGCGGCGACGGACGGCGAGGGCAATGAGTACGTCGCGGCGGTGCGCGAGGCGGCCCGCGAGAGCGGCAGCGAGGTCTTCGTGGTCTGCGCGCAGATCGAGGAGGAGATCTCGGAGCTTGACGACGATGAGAAGGCCATGTTCCTCGAGGACCTGGGCCTGAAGGAGTCGGGCCTCGACAAGCTGATCGCGGCCAGCTACAGCCTGCTCGGCCTGATGAGCTTCCTGACCGCGGGCGAGAAGGAGACGAGGGCCTGGACGATCCGCAAGGGCACGAAGGCCCCGCAGGCCGCCGGCAAGATCCACACGGACTTCGAGCGCGGCTTCATCAAGGCCGAGGTGGTCAACTACCGCGACCTCCTCGACAACGGCTCCCTGGCCGCCGCCCGCGAGAAAGGGCTGGTGCGCATGGAGGGCAAGGACTACATCGTGCAGGACGGGGACGTTATTGTTTTCCGTTTTAACGTATAAGAGATGGATTACAGCATTCGCTTTCCGCACCTGGGCCTCGTCTTCTCCCACGTACCCCGCAGCTTCACCGTCTTCGGCTACGAGATCGCCCTCTACGGCGTGGTGATCGCGCTGGCGATGCTCGCGGGTATCGCGCTGGCCTCCTGCGTGGCCGGGCGCACCGGGCAGGACCCGGACGACTACGTGTCCCTCGCGCTGTGGGGGATCGTGGCGGCGCTGATCGGGGCGCGGGCGTATTACGTGGCATTTTCGTGGGACTATTACAGTCAGCATCCGGCGCAGATCCTGAACCTGCGCGGCGGGGGGCTGGCCATCTACGGCGGGGTGATCGCCGGGGTGATCACCTGCGTGATCTTCGCGCGGCGCCGCGGCCGCTCCGTGGTGACGATGCTCGACACCGGGTGCCTCGGCCTCCTCATCGGGCAGGTCATCGGGCGCTTCGGCAATTTCTTCAACCGCGAGGCGTTCGGCGGCTACACCGATTCGCTCCTCGCGATGCAGCTTCCCGTGAGCGCGGTGCGCGCCTCGGAGATCACCCCGGAAATGCAGGAGCATCTGGTGACTCTGGACGGCACCACCTTCATACAGGTGCACCCTACCTTTCTCTATGAATCGCTGTGGAACACCGCGGTCCTCCTCATCCTGCTGCACCGGACGCTCCGGAAGGGGAAGGCGTTCGAGGGCGAGATCTTCCTGCTCTATGTCTTCTTCTACGGGCTCGGGCGGATGTGGATCGAGGGGCTGCGCACGGACCAGCTGCGCCTGCCGGGCACGGACATCGCCGTCTCGCAGGTGCTCGCGGCGGTCTCGGCCGCGGCGGCGCTGGGACTTCTTCTTTGGCGGCGCTCCCGCCGGGCGAAGACTTCTGAATGAAAGACGAGGATAAGCATTCATGGCAGTAACAGATATCGGAATCGACCTGGGCTCGTCCAGCATCGTCGTCTGCGTGCGCGGGCGGGGCGTGGTCCTGAAGGAGCCGAGCGTGGTGGCCTACGACCGGGACGCGGACAAGGTCCGCGCGATCGGCGAGGAGGCGCGCCTGATGCTGGGCCGCATCTCCGGCAACATCGTGGAGATGCACCCCCTGGAAAANGGGATCATTGCGGACTACACGATCACAGAGCAGATGCTGCGCTACTTCATNTCCAAGGCGACCGGGCGNCTGTCGTTCCGGAAGCCGCGCGTGTGCATCTGCATCCCGATGGGGCTGACGGAGGTCGAGCGGGCGGCCGTCGAGGACGCGGCGTACGCGGCCGGGGCGCGGGAGGTCTTTCTCGTGCCGGAGCCCGTGGCGGCGGCGCTCGGGGCCGGGATCGATTTCTCGAAGCCGAGCGGCAACATGATCGTCGACGTCGGCGGCGGCAGCTGCAGCGCGGCGATCCTCTCGATCAGCGGCGTCGTGGTGAGCAACACGGTCAAGATCGGCGGCGATGACTTCGACGAGGCGCTCGTGCGCTACGTGAAGAACCATTTCGGCCTCGTGATCGGGCAGCAGGCGGCGGAGGAGATCAAGATCCGCGTCGGCACCGTGTACGAGCTGCCGGAGGAGAAGGTGATGGAATTCACCGGCCGCGACCTGGAGACCAGCGTGCCGCGGACGGTCCGGATCACCTCGGAGGACACGCGCATCGCCTTCCGCGAGCTGACCGGGCGCGTCGTCGAGACCGTGCACAGCGTGCTCGAGCGCACGCCGCCGGAGCTGGCGTCGGATGTGGCCCAGCGGGGCATCGTCCTCGTCGGCGGCGGCAGCCTGATCGGCGGCATGGAGGAACTGCTGGAGGCCCGGACCGGGCTCAACTGTGTGACGGCCGAGGACCCGCTGTGCGCGGTGGCGGTCGGCACGGGGCTGTACGCGGAGCAGATGCTGTAATGCAGGATAAGACAACGATCCGGGGGAGCGTGGAACATATCATTTTCCGCAACTCCGAAAATGGATACACCGTCATGGAGATGTCGTCGGACGATGACGGCGAGATCACCGCGGTCGGCCTGATCGATGAGGCCGGCGAGGGCGAGTACATCGAAGCCACGGGCTTCTGGCGCGTCCACCCGTCCTACGGGGAACAGTTTCATATCGAAGAGTGTCGGATCCTGATGCCGGAGGGCGCCGCCGCGATCGAGCGGTACCTCGGCTCGGGGGCCGTGAAGGGCATCGGGAAGACACTGGCCAGGCGTATCGTGCGGAAATTCCGGGACGATACGCTTCGTATTATGGAGAGTGAGCCGGAGCGTCTCTCGGAGGTCAAGGGGATCTCGGAGCGGATGGCGCGCGAGATCTGCGCGCAGTTCACGGAGAAGCGGGACCAGCGGGACGCGCTGATCTTCCTCGCGCAGTACAATGTGCCGACGGCGCTGGCGCTGCGTGTGTACCGGACGTACCGCGGGCAGCTCTATGAGATCATCCGGGAGAATCCGTACCGCCTGGCCGATGAGATGACGGGCGTGGGGTTCCGCACGGCAGACGAGATCGCGCGGCACGCGGGCATCGCGGCGGATTCGCCGTTCCGGGTGCAGAGCGCGCTGCTGAGCTGTCTGCAGACGGCGGGCGGCGAGGGGCATGTGTATCAGTGCGCGGAGACGCTCTTCGGGCGCTGCAGAGAGCTCCTGCGGCTGCCGGGCGCGGATGCGGAGAGCGGCGGTGAGGATCCGTATGCGGACTTGTATGCGAATCTGTATCCGGAGGCCGGGGGCGACGCGTTCGGGGGTCAGGGCGCCGAAGCGGTTGGAGCAGCCGGGACGGTCGGAGCTGCCGGTGCTGTTGGTGCTGCCGGGGCTGCAGGTGTTGCCGGTGCTGCCGGGATGGCCGGGGGCGACGCGTTCGGGGGCCGGCGTGCGGACGCGGGCGCGGAGCTCATGGAAGAAGCGCTCCGGGATCTCGCGATCGAGCGGAAGATCCGCGTCTGCCGGGAAGAGGGCGAGCGGCGCGTCTACCTGGCCGCGGCATGGCGGACGGAGTTCGAGTGCGCCCGCATGCTGCAGGACCTTAACATTTCCACGCATGCGCCGGCGGGGCTCGACGACCTGATCGCAAAGACGGAGAAGAAGAACGGCACCACGCTGCACGAAGCGCAGCGCCGCGCCGTGACCGAGGCCGCGCGCTGCGGCCTGCTCGTGCTGACGGGCGGACCGGGCACCGGCAAGACCACGACGATCAACACGATGATCGCGTGTTTCGAGGCGGAGGGCCTCGACATCGAGCTGGCGGCTCCGACGGGCCGCGCGGCCAAGCGCATGACGGAGGCGACCGGGCGGGAGGCCCGCACGATCCACCGCCTGCTGGAGGTGTCGGGCGATCCGGAGAAGGCGCTGGTCTTCGGCCGGGACGCGGAGCACCCGCTCGAGGCGGACGTGGTGATCATCGATGAAATGTCCATGGTCGACATCTACCTGATGCACGCGCTCCTGCGGGCTCTCCCCGTCGGGGTGCACCTGGTGCTCGTGGGCGACGCGGACCAGCTGCCGTCGGTGGGCCCGGGCTGCGTGCTGCGGGACATCATCGAGTCGGAGACCTGCCCGGTGGTGCGGCTGAGTGCCATTTTCCGGCAGGCGGAGAGCAGCGACATCGTGGTCAACGCGCATAAGATCAACCGCGGCGAGTACCCGGTGATCTCGGCGAAGAGCAGGGATTTCTTCCTGATGGAGCGGGACAATGCGGATGTGATCATCAAGACGGCGATCCGGCTCGTGCGCGACAATCTGCCGCGCTATGTGCACGCGTCGAGCGAGGACATTCAGGTGCTCACGCCGATGCGCAAGGGGAATCTCGGCGTGGAGCGGCTCAACCGCCTGATGCAGCGCGAGCTGAACCCGCCGGATGAGACGAAGCGCGAGTACACGCGCGGGGAGACGACGCTGCGCGAGGGGGACCGCGTGATGCAGATCCGCAATAACTACCAGCTGCCCTGGACGGTGGAGAACCGGCGGGGGCCGGCGGAGACCGGAGAAGGGGTTTTCAACGGGGACATGGGGCGCATCATCGAGATCAACACGTACGCCTCGACGCTCACGGTGGAGTTCGACGGCCGGCGGCGGGCGGAGTATGCGTTCTCGGAGCTCGACCAGCTGGAGCTGTGCTACGCCGTGACGATCCACAAGTCGCAGGGCAGCGAGTACCCGGCGGTCATCCTGCCGCTCCTGCACGGCCCGCGCATGCTGATGAACCGCAACCTGCTCTACACGGCGGTGACGCGGGCGCGCTCGTGCGTGGTGATCATCGGCAGCGAGGCGGTCTTCCGGGAAATGATCGACAACCGGCGCGAGGAGAAGCGGTGCACGAGCCTGGCGCTGCGGCTGAAGGAATGCGCGCAGGCGTGATGGGCGAAGGGAATGTTGATTTTCTCGAATTGATGTAACTGTTCAGAACGCTTCGCGCGGTCCTGAACAGTTACGAATTGATACAGAACGGGAAAGGGGCAACCGCCGATCGCTCGGCAGCTGCCCCTTTGGCTTGCACGTTTTGCGTATCTGTCCGGCGCGCGGCTCAGAACAGATTCATATCTCCGGTGAAATCCCCGTTGATGACGTAGTAAGCCTTGCCATCCTCATGCTTCAGGTACAGCTCTACGTTCTTGATCGAGGAGACCTTGTTTCCCGCCTCGACGTAGGCTTCCTTCGCCTTCTCGGTCAGAGAGGCGACATCGACGGACTGCCCGCCGGCCTGAAGATAGATTGTCGGGGTGATCGCTTTCGCTCTTGGCATAGAAAAAATCCTCCTGAAAAATATTGCCTGTTTCACGTGCTATTGTACTCACCTTGGGGCGCAGGTGCAAGTGAAAATTTTGCGTTCTCCGGCCGGCGCGCGGGGGGTGGGACGGAACGGTGCGGACGGCCGGCGCGCGCGGTGCGTGGGGCGCAGCGGTGCATGGCACGGAACGGTGCGGTGCGGACGGTCGGGGCGCGTCTGCGCGGGCGGCGTGCTGCTACTCCGCTCGTCGTGTTTGTCTAAGCAAAAACGGGCACGCTCCGGACCGGACCGGCGTGATGCGGAGTCCGGCCCTGATGGCCGGACTCCTTAGCACGCCTCAAAATTCAGCCTTGAAGGCTGAATTTTGCCGGTCCTCCGGCACCCGTTTTCGCTAAGACAAACATCTTCCTCGCTACGAATGCAGCACGCCGCCCGCCCGGCCGCACCCCGACCTGTGTACCACAACGGCAACAGGTTTTCCGCCGGCCAAAGGTTCATGAAAAATACGGGGCGCTGCCCCGGCCGGACGTAGATCCATACGCTATCACACGCTATTATGCGCTGCGAATTGCCTTGTCCTCGCGAAATCGGAAGTTTATACTGGGGATAAACACTGGATGCAAGGCTTCACCTTCGCCGCAAGCGGCTCGGTTCAGCGTGCATCACAGGTATACGGAAAACCAGCCGGTCAG
>Ga0065709_1029706_pt1 | contig 13748 bp, 9 predicted proteins | sample Hoacrofraction14_2_FD_59096 | JGI IMG/M metagenome (GOLD analysis project Ga0065709, IMG submission 59096) | Hoatzin crop microbial communities from Cojedes, Venezuela, sample from fiber fraction 14 v1 | ecosystem: Host-associated > Birds > Digestive system > Esophagus > Crop | place: Venezuela...
CGCCTCGGATATAAAAGCGAGCTTTTATATCTCTCGGCTTGCACCAACTTTGAGAATTAGGCTTGCGCCATTGAGCTTGTACTCATCTGGCGCAGCCGAATTTTGCGTAGATGTTATCCGAAGACGATTTTTTCTGGCCCGTTGTTGACATCGTCTTTGGCGTCGGGTTGATTTTTGGCGTTGACGATTTTCTTGATGTCTTCGAGCTGGTTGTAGGTTCGTTTCCAGGTGGGTTTGTCTTCCACGGCCTGGATGACGTCTTCGTTGTCGATGTCGTCTTCGTTTTCTTTGCAGAAGATATAGACGTGGGGATGCGGCTTATAGCTTTCTGTCTTGCTGTCGGTCCCGTAGTATCTGAGTCTTCTTTGGCGTTTCAAGCGTTCTTCTTCGTCGCGGCGTGCTTGGTCTTCGAGCTTTTCTTGTTCACGTTTGGCATCGATTTTCTCGTCGCCGAAGTGGATGTCTTTGATGCCAAAGCCTGTGGCGAGGATGGTGATTTTCACTTTCTGGCCGAGCTCTGGATCGATGTTCATACCCCATTTGATTTCGAAGTTGTCGGTGAACTGTAGCATGAAGTTGTTCACGTCGGTCATTTCGTCCATGCGGAGTCCTTCGTCTCCCTTGCCTCCCTCGTTGCTGAAGTTGATGCTGAGGAGGATTTTCTTGGAGTTATAGATATCGTTGTCGTTGAGCAGCGGTGAGTTGAGAGCGTCTTCAATGGCTTTTCTCACGCGGCCTTCGCCCTCGCCATAGCCTGTTGACATGATGGCCACGCCGCCGTCTTTGAGCACTGTCTTGACGTCGTTGAAGTCGAGGTTGATGAAGCCATGGTTGGTGATGATTTCTGCTATGCTCTTAGCAGCCACGCTGAGCGTATCGTCGGCCTTGGCGAAGGCGTTTGTGACGGAGAGCTCAGGATAGATCTGACGGAGTCGTTCGTTGTTGATCACGAGCAGGGCGTCTACGTTTTTGGCCATTTCTTCTACGCCGTTGAGGGCTTGGTCGATTTTTTTGTCGCCTTCGAAGCGGAAGGGGATGGTGACGATGCCAACGGTGAGGATGTCCATTCCTTTGGAGATGTTGGCGATGACGGGTGCTGCTCCGGTGCCGGTTCCACCTCCCATGCCTGCGGTGATGAAGGCCATGCGGGTGCCATCGCTGAGCATGTTCTTGATGTCTTCTATGCTTTCTTGGGCGGCGGCGCGTGCTATCTCAGGCTTGTTTCCGGCTCCGAGTCCTTCGTTTCCGAGTTGGATATGCATGGGAACGGGTGAGTCGTTGAGGGCTTGGCGGTCGGTGTTGCATACGACGAAGGTGACATCGTGGATGCCTTCGCGATACATGTGGTTGACGGCGTTGCCACCACCGCCTCCAACACCTATCACCTTGATGATGCTGCTGGCTACATCGGGTTTTCCAAAGTCGATGAGAGGCTTGTTGTTAGCCATGGGCTGCGAGCTTACGTTCTGCTCATCGTCGCCAAAATCGATGGGTAGTGCGTTCGACTTGGCGTTCTTGTTTTTCTTATTATCGTATGGCATATTGTTCTATGTTGTTTGTTGTTTTGATGTTATTCTTCTTCGTCCATGATTTGCTTTCCGAAGTCTTTGGCTTTCTTCTTGATTTTTCCCCAGAAGCTGTTTTCTTTTTCGCGTCGGCGGCGTTCTTCTTCTTCGCGTCGGCGTTGCTCTTCTTCTTCGCGTCGGCGACGTTCTTCTTCTTCGCGTTTGCGTTCTTCTTCTTCCTTGATGCGTCGTTTTTCTTCTTCTGTGAGCACGCGTCCGGTCGTGTTTTCGGAGGTGCTGATGGGGCTTGCAGACGTATCAACTGGTGTAGCATCGATCGTTTCGTCTTCGCCGAAGAGGCTGCCAGTTATTTCTTTTCCGGCGCAGTTCATGTTTCCTTTTTCGATGAGTGCGAGCACGGTGTTCATCATTGCGTTCTTGGCAGTGATGTCGGCACTGGTGGAATTGATGGTTTTGGGCACGAACTTGGCCGTTCTTATCTTGCTGATGTTTAATATCTTAGTGAATGCTGTTTCGATGTTCTTCATGTTGGAAGCACCGCCTGTGAGGATGATGCCGCCGAGGAGGTCGCTGAGTTCGAACTCGGAGACTTGGAATTTGATGTTCTCTATGATTTCGGTCACGCGTGCTTCGATGGCGCTGATGAAGTCGCTGCTGCTGATGGTGCGCGTCTTGTCGATGTTGATATGCTGGCTTCCGTTGATTTCGTTGCCCTCGGTGTAGGCGCTGCCATATTTGATTTTGAGTTCTTCGGCTTCCTCTTCTTCCATCTTGAGCGACGTGAGGTCCTTCGTGATGTTGGCGCCTCCGAGCGGAATGACGACGAGGTGGCGAAGGATGTTTTTATAATAGACGGCGAGGGTGGTGGTTTCTGCGCCCATGTCAACGAGGATGCAGCCCGAGCGGCGCTCGTTTTCGGTGAGGATGCATTCGGCGAGTGCGAGGGGAGAGAGATACATCTCGGCGATGGTGATGCCTGCTTTCTCCATGCACTTGTTCAGGTTTTTATAGAAGGAACTGCGCCAGAGGATGTTGAGGAAATTGCCTTTGAGCATGGTGCACTGGCATCCGATGGCGTCGATTTGCGACTTGTTGTCCACCTGATATTCCTGCACGGCGACGTCGAGGATTTCGAGTCCGGGATAGATTTGTGCCCTATTCATATCACGCATTTCGTCGATGTGCTCCTGAGTGATATGGGTTTCTTGGCTATAGTCTTTGATGATTTCGTTTTTCTTGCACCTGATTCCTTGTCCGCCTACGCCCACATAGACGCGTGCGATTTTTGTTTGGAGTGCTTGTTCGAGTTTCTGGATGACGTTTCTGAGGCAGATGACGGTCTTGTCGATGTTATACACGACGCCTTTTCGTATGCACGCACTGGCATTTTCTTTGGCGACGGCCAGCACGGAGGTGCTTCCGTCGGCGTTCTTTTTGGCGGCTACACCGACGATCTTTGTTGAGCCGAGCTCAATGGCTACGATGAATTCCTTGGGCATAACGTTGGTTTTTTTATTTTATTTGTGATGGGCGGTGCCTCGGAAGCAAGTTGGGGCTTGTTTCTCTTGGCCCAGTGCATTGTTTTTATTTTTTGTCTTTGGGATGTTTTTTGCAGATGATTTGGTTGTCGTATTCGAGGTTGATGACGGCATATTTGTTCCATCCAGCCTGCGAGAGTCCGTATTTGTAGAATTGGTCGAGGCGCTTCAGCTTGTTGCCTACGAAGTCTTCTATGAGTTTCTGTCGCTTTTCTTTGTCGTTGTGTTGCGGCAGTTGTCCTATATAAATAATGTGGTTTCCTACGCGTGGCACGAGTTCGATGCCGTGGTCGGGGCGCACATTGATTTGCTCTATTTGGTTCTTCCAGAACGCATCCTTCATGATGACGCGGCTCATGGGCGAGACGTAGCGCGTGGCGAAGGCGGTACTGATGTTGCCCGTGGCGATGATGAGGTCGGAGGTGTAGTGGGAGTTGGGCATGATGCAGTCGTTGTCGTCGAGGTAGTAGTCGGCTCCGGTCTCGGATTTTATGCGTACTACGGGCACGCGCTGCGATATGCTGATGTTCACCTGACCGTCTTGCGTTTTGTAGCATTCGGCGGTTTTCACGAAGGGAGTGCGCATGAGTGTCTCCTCGATGCTGCGGGCGCTGATGCTGGTGAGCGGTTTGTTGATAGGGTAGAGGCTGGAGTTGAGCAGTCGATTTTTTATCTCGCTGGTCGTGATAAACCCGTTGTCGGCTTCGTCTTCGATTTGTATGCTGACCTTGGAGCATATCTGTGACGTTTCATCGGGCTTGTTAAACGCGGTGAAAGCGAGCACGAGGTAGGCGGCAAGGACTACGTCGAGTGCAACGATGATGGTTTTCTTCCAGTTGACCCTTATCTTTTTCATTTATTTGTTTTCGATGATTTTGGCGATTTCGGGCACGTAGTTGTCCAAGTCTCCGGCGCCTAGGATGACGAGAACGTCGAAGTCTCGGCTCTTGACGAGGTCGAGCACGTCTTCTTTTTTGATGAGACTTTTCTCCACGCCCTCCTTGAGTTGGTCGTAGATGAGCTGGCTCGTGACGCCCGGAATGGGTTGCTCGCGGGCGGGGTAGATGTCGCAGAGAATCACTTCGTCGAGCATGCTGAGGGCATCTGCAAAGTCCTTATAGAAGTCGCGGGTGCGAGTGTAGAGGTGAGGTTGGAAGATGGCCGTGATGCGACGATGTTGATAGAGGTCGCGAATGCTCTTGACGCTCTGGTAGATCTCCTTCGGATGGTGTGCATAGTCGGAGATAAGCACGTGGCGGTCGTTCTTTATCTTGAAGTCGAAGCGGCGCTCCGAGCCTTTATAGGTCTTGATACCGTAGGTGAGTTCCTCGTCGTTGCATCCGTTGAGCTGTGCGAGGGCCATGGCAGCCACGGCATTTTCGATGTTGATGGTGAGCGGCTGACCGAGTTGAACGTTGTTGATGCGTCCGAGAGGCGACACATAGTCGAAGAAGATTTCGCCGTTTCCGATGCGTATGTTTTCGGCATGGAAGTCGCCTTCGTCGCGGCTATACTCGTAGATCGTGACGCCCTCGGCCACTTGGGGCTTCATTTCGAGGTCCTTGTGGATGATGAGTGCGCCGCCCTTTCGGATGAGCGTTGTATAGTGTTGGAAGCTTTCGAGGTAGGCCTCTTTGGTTCCATAGATGTCGAGATGGTCGGGGTCGGTGGCCGTGATGACCGTCATCCAGGGCTGAAGCCAATGGAAGGAACGGTCGAACTCGTCGGCCTCGATGACAACATATTCGCTTTCGTCGGAGAGAATGTAGTTGGTTCCGTAGTTCTTCGATATGCCCCCGAGGAAGGCGTTGCAGTCGATGTGACTCTGGTGCATGATGTGTGCGCACATGGTGGAGGTGGTTGTCTTGCCGTGGGTGCCTGCTACGCACAGCGCCTTGTGGGCTCGCGTGATGATGCCAAGCACTTGGGCGCGCTTCATTACCTCGAATCCGTTGTCGCGGAACCAGCAGAGTTCTTGGTGCTCTTTGGGTATGGCGGGGGTGAAGACCACCAGACACGACTTGCTGTTGCGGCAGGCTTGGGGGATTTCGTGTATGTTCTCCGTGTAGTGAATGAGCATTCCCTCCTTCTCCAATTGGCGTGTGAGGTCGCTCGGCGTTCTGTCATAGCCAGCCACCACCATTCCTTTGCTGATGAAATAGCGTGCTATGGCGCTCATGCCTATGCCGCCTGCGCCGATGAAATAGACTGCTTTTATATCTTTTATTTCCATCTCTTGGGTTTTGACTTTCTCTCCTTCGCCCCCTTCGTTGTGCGGAGTGGGCTGGGGAGAAGATTCTTCCATACTTCTATATAGTTAGTTCTTTATGAGTTTCAGCACTTCGTCTGCAATGACATCGGCCGAGTTCCGTAGTCCCATGGCCTTGATGTTTTGCGAGAGTTCAGCGAGTTTTGCGTCGTTGTTCACGGTTTCTATGGCCGTGGCGAGCAGTTTTTCGGGTGCTTCGGCGTCGCTGATGTAGAGTGCGGACTGCTTGTTGACGAGGGCCATCGCGTTCTTCGTCTGGTGGTCTTCGGCCACGTTGGGACTCGGAACGAGGATGACGGGCTTGCCGATGAGGCAAAATTCGCTGATCGAACTGGCACCGGCACGGCTGATAACGAGGTCGGCGGCCTTGTAAGCGGCGCCCATGTCGCTGATGAAATCTGTCACCTTCAGCTGTGGCAGTTGTTTTCCGCTTTGCTTGAGACGCTCGGCTATCTCGTTGCTATAGTATTTTCCGGTCTGCCAGATGAACTGAACGCCACTTTGTTCCACGAGGTCGAGGTGCTGAAGCACGCTCTCGTTGATGGTGCGTGCACCCAAGCTGCCGCCCACGAGCAGGATGGTCTTCTTGCCGGATTGGAGCCCAAACTGCGCGAGAGCCTCCTCTTGGGTCAGTTGGGTGTCGAGAATGGCCTGACGAACGGGGTTGCCCGTGAGGATGATTTTCTCTTTGGGGAAGAAGCGTTCCATGCCTTCGTAGGCCACGCAGATTTTCTTTGCCTTCTTGGCCAGCAGCTTATTGGTGACGCCTGCGTAGGAGTTCTGCTCCTGAATGAGGCAGGGTATGCCCATGGCGGCGCACTGGTTGAGCGTCGGTCCGCTAGCATAGCCTCCCACGCCCACGGCCACTTGTGGTTTGAAGTCGCGAATAATCTTCTTCGCCATGCGCTGGCTCTTCCAGATTTTGAACATCACCGAAATGTTCTTCAGCAGGTGCTTGCGGTCGAATCCGCAGATGGGCAGCCCCTTGATTTCATATCCTGCGGCCGGCACACGCTGCATCTCCATGCGTCCTTCGGCTCCCACGAACAGGATTTTTGCCTCTGGATGCTTGGCCTTAATGGCGTTGGCAATGGATATAGCGGGGAAGATATGCCCGCCAGTGCCGCCGCCGCTGATGATGATTCTATATTCGTCGTTCATTTATCTATACTTTTTTCGCTCTTATGTCAACTTGCAAAATTAATCATTTTTTTTCTGATTAAATCATTTTTGCATAATTTCTTGATTTTCATTAAGCCACCGCCAGTTTTCCACTGGCATTTTCTCTCCGGCTCGGATTCTTCTTCTTGGCCGTTCGGCTGACGCTGAGAATGGCGCCAATGTAGATGCAGTTGACGATGGTGGAGGTTCCGCCACGGCTCACGAGGGGCAGCGGCTGACCCGTGACGGGCACGAGTCCCACGGCGACACACATGTTGAAGAGGGCCTGCGTGACCAACAGCAGGGCGAGACCCATGATGAGGAAGGCGGGGAATGTGTTCTCACAGCGCTTGGCAATGTAGCCTACGCGGAAGAGCAATATGATGTAGAGCAGGGCCACCACGATGGCACCGCCGATGCCCAATTCCTCGATGACGATGGCATAGATGAAGTCGGAGAAGGCTTGTGAGAGGAAGTCACGCTCGTCGGACTTGCCAGGGCCCTTGCCAATGATGTTCGATGAGGCGATGGCAATGTTGGCATGAGCCGTTTGGGCATCCTTATCCAGGTCCACCTCGTCGGGTTCCACATGTTTTTTTTGTGCGAAATTCTCGATGCGAGCCTTCCATGTGTCGAAGCGGTGGAACACACTCTTGATGCCACTCGGCTTCTCTTTCTTCTTCACGACTTGCTCCGTGAGTTGTTGCTTGCTGTCTGTAGGCTGTTCAGTCTCACCAAACAACATGATGGCAGCAAAGCCCAACAGGCCTACGAGGGCAATTAATCCCAGCAGGGAGCCTATGCTCTTGCTCGAAACGCGCCCAATGACCATCATCAGGATAACCACCAAACCGAGTAGAAATGCCGTAGAGAGGTTCTCTAGTAGGATGAGAAACAAGATAGGGCCAGCCACTAGGCAGATGTATTTGAATGCTTTCGGGTCGGCACCCTTGTCTGTTTGCAGTGCACTGAGTATCTGAGCCGTGGTCAACACGAGCGTTCCCTTGGCGATTTCCGATGGTTGAAACTGCATGCCAAAGATGCCCACCCAGCGCGATGCGCCGTTGGTTGACTCGCCGGCCACCAATGCCCAGATGAGCGTTGCGAACGTAAAAATGAGCAAGAAGGGCGTAAGAATCTTGAAATATTTACATTTGATGTTCAGCGTCAGCACTATAGCGAACCCGCCCAAAAAGATGAAACCGATGTGTTTCGTGATGGGCGCGAAGTAGTTCCCGTGCTTATACGTCAGTTGTGACGAGGCAGAATATACCTCGACGATGCTGACAACGGCCAAGAGGAAGAAAATAAACCAGATGACTTTGTCGCCTTTGAAGATATTGCTCAGTTTGTTCTTCGCCATGTTTGTTCTTCTGTCACTATTCTTTTCTTGCGTTTTTTGAGGCTCCAATTATAGATTTCTCACCAGCGTTTTGAATTGTTCGCCGCGATCTTCCATGTTCTTAAAGAGGTCGAAGCTGGCGCAACAGGGGCTCAGCAGCACCGTGTCGCCTGGTCGAGCGAGCTCGCTGCAGGCTTTCACGCAGTCTTTCATCGAGTGGGTGTCACGCACGGGGATGCCCATTCCATCGAAGAAATTGTGGAGTTTGGTGTTGTCGGCGCCGAGATAAACCAGACCCACGCACTTCTTTTGCACCAAGTCTTTGATGCTGTTGTAGTCGTTGCCCTTGTCTTTTCCGCCGATGATGAGCACAACGGGCGTCTTCATGCTTTCCAACGCATACCAGCAGGCATCGACATTGGTGGCTTTTGAGTCGTTCACATACTGCACGCCCTTCACCTTGCACACCTTTTCGAGTCGGTGTTCCACGCCGGGGAAGTCGCTCAGACATTTGCGAATGACGTCTTTCTTTACGCCCGAAATGTTGCCGGCGAGGCCCGCTGCGAGCGAGTTATATATGTTGTGCTTGCCCGTGAGCGATAGTTGCTCCTGCTCCATGTTGAAGGGTTGGGGCTTTTCGAGCTTATATTCACCTTCTTCTATATAGGCGATGCTGCCTTTCTCCTTGAGTTCCGAGAAGGGATATTGCATGGCCTTGATGTCGTATTTCTCCAGTTCGCGCTTGATGATGGGGTCGTCGTTCCAATAGATGAACGCGTCGTTGGGCGTCTGGTTTTGTATGATTCTCATCTTGGCGTCCACATAATTCTGCATGCAGTTGCCGTAGCGATCGAGGTGGTCGGGCGTGATGTTGAGCAGAATGGCAATGTCTGCGCGGAAATCATACATGTTGTCGAGCTGGAAGGAACTCAATTCGATGATGTAATATTCGTGTGGTTCCTCCGCCACTTGCAGCGCCAGCGAGTGTCCGATGTTGCCAGCGAGCCCTGCGTCGTAGCCTGCTTCTTTGAAGATATGATAGATGAGCGACGTGGTGGTGGTCTTTCCGTTGGAGCCGGTGATGCAGATCATCTTCGAGTTGGTGTAGCGTCCGGCAAATTCAATCTCGCTGATGATGTGGATGCCCTTGGCTTTTGCTTTGGCCACCATGGGCGCTTCGTCGGGTATTCCGGGGCTTTTCACGATCTCGTCGGCCGAAAGAATCTTCTCTTCCGTATGCTGACGCTCCTCAAACTCGATGCCACGCGACTCGAGCATTTGCTTATATTTGTCCTTGATGGCCGACATGTCAGACACGAACACGTCGAAACCTTCCTTCTTGGCCAGCACGGCGGCACCCACACCGCTCTCTGCTGCGCCTAAAACTACGATTCTTTTCATTCTTCTTCTTCCTTATCTTATTTTCAGTGTGATGATGGCTAGCGCCGCGAGGATGATGGTTGTAATCCAAAAGCGCACGGTGATTTTCGACTCATGGAACTGTCTTTGAGGCCAGTTCTTGAAGATATAGCGACTCGTGGGGTCCAGTTGGGAGTCGAGTTTGCGGAAATTATCGTGGATGGGTGTGGCGCGAAACACTCTCACGCGCTGTCCTTTCTTCTTCATGTGCTTGAACCATACGCGTTGGATGATGACGCTCAGGCTCTCAACAAAGAATATGCCGCAGAGGATGGGGAGCAGCAGTTCCTTGTGGATGATGACGGCACAAACGCCGATGATGCCGCCAATGGTGAGCGAACCCGTGTCGCCCATGAACACTTGTGCGGGATAGGCATTGTACCAAAGGAAACCTATCATGGCGCCAACGAAGGCACAAATAAACACAACAAGTTCCTGTGAACCAGGTATATACATAATGTTCAGATAGGCGCAATATTCTACGTGGCTGCTGACATACGCCAATATGCCCAGCGCGACGCCAATGATAGCCGCATTGCCTGCGCACATGCCGTCCATGCCATCGTTGAGGTTGGCACCGTTGGAAACCGCTGTCACAACGAGAATCGTCATCAACACGAAGAGAATCCAGCCCGCAGCGTTCTTATACTGACCGCAAAACGACATGATGGAAGAGTAATCCAGGTTGTGATTCTTTACAAACGGGATGGTCGTTTTGAGCGACTTCACCTCCTGAGATTTGTGTGTGACCACCGTTTCCATGCCTTGTCGCTCGGTGATGATGTTCTCTCTGATCTTGGCATCGGGGCTTGCCCAAAGCACGAGTCCCACGATGAGGCCGATGCTCACTTGTCCTACAATCTTATATTTGCCCTTCAGACCGTCTTTGTTGCGGCGGAAAATCTTGATGTAGTCGTCCAAGAAGCCCAGGAATCCGAGCCATACGGTGGTGACAATCATCAAAATCAGATAGATGTTTCTCATGCGCCCGAGCAGCAAAACGGGGATGAGAATCGACACGATGATGATGATGCCGCCCATGGTTGGCACGCCTTTTTTCTCCACGCCGAACGGGTCGATATCTGCGTCGCGGGCTGTTTCGGCGATGTTTCTGCGCTTCATGAATTTGATGAAACGCTCTCCGAACCACGCGCTGATGAGCAGCGAGAGGATCAGGGTGAGCAGGGCGCGAAACGAGATGTACGACCAGACGTGGGCGCCGGGGATGTCATATTGGTTGAGGAACCTGAACAGATAGTATAGCATAGGCTCTTTCTTTTGTCAATTCTTCTTATGCGTTGGCGAAAATCTCGCGCAACACCTCTTTGTCGTCGAAGTGATGCTTCACGCCTTTAATCTCTTGGTAGTCTTCGTGGCCCTTTCCTGCCACGAGAATCACGTCGCCCTTCTGGGCCAACATGCAGGCTGTGCGGATGGCTTCGCGGCGATCGACGATGCTGATAACCTTCTTCATCTGCTGCGGCGTGAGGCCTGCGAGCATGTCGTTGATGATGTCTTGCGGCTCTTCGAAACGTGGATTGTCGCTCGTGATGATCACTTTGTCGCTCTGGCGAACGGCTTCTTGTGCCATTAGCGGACGCTTGCCTTTGTCGCGGTTGCCGCCTGCGCCGCACACGGTGATGACGTGCCCCTTCTTGTCGAGCACCTCATGAATGGCGTTGAGCACGTTCTCCAGCGCGTCGGGCGTATGCGCATAATCCACGATAGCCGTGAAACCTTCGGGCGAATAGACGGGTTCGAGGCGCCCGCTCACGCTCTTCAGCGTGCTCATCACGAGCAAGATGTCTTCGGGAGACTTGCCCAGCATGACGGCAGCGCCATAAACGGCGAGCAGGTTGCTCACGTTGAACTTGCCAATGAACTGCACACCGACCTCGCGTCCGTCGATTTCGAGATACATACCCTCGAAGTGGCACTCCAGGATATGCGCCATAAAATCGGCTTTGGTGCGCGTGCTGTAGGTCTTCACCGTGGCTTTCGTGTTCTGCACCATCACCATTCCGTTCTTGTCGTCGGCGTTGGTTATGGCGAAAGCGCTCTTGGGCAGGCCGTCGAAAAAGGCTTTCTTGGCGTTGCGATAGTTCTCAAACGTCTTGTGATAGTCGAGGTGGTCGCGCGTCAGATTGGTAAAAATACCGCCAGCGAACTTCAGTCCGCTGATGCGCTTTTGGGCGATGGCGTGGCTCGAACACTCCATGAAAGCATATTCGCAGCCTGCTTCCACCATGCGAGCGAGCAGTTCGTTGAGCTCGATGGGGTCGGGTGTGGTGTGGGTGGTGGGCAGGGCTTCGCCTTCAATGTAGTTGCAGACGGTGGAAAGGAGTCCACAGCGGTGGCCCATTGCGCGAAACATCTTATATAATAAGGTGGCGATGGTCGTCTTGCCGTTGGTGCCTGTCACGCCCACGAGCTTGAGCTTCTGCGACGGATTGCCCCAAAAGGCGGTGGCCACTTTGCCTGCCGCGTCTTCGGTGGATGCCACTTGCACGTAGGTGACACCCTCGGCAGGCGCCTCCGGCATATCCTCACACACCACAGCAACGCAGCCCAACTCCACGGCTTTGGGTATAAACTTGTGGCCGTCGGTCTGCGTTCCGCGCATGGCGACAAACAGATGTCCATTCTTGATGCGACGAGAGTCGATGTTGACCCCCGTGATTTCAACCTCTGTGCTGCCGCTGACGGCCAGTGGTTTCAGACTCTTGAGCAATTCGTTCAGTTTCATATAGCTTCTTGTTTTTTATTCTAATGCCAGCACGCAGACGTCTCCCTTCTGGATGGCTTGCCCAGCTCCGAGGCTCTGTCGCACTACTTTTCCGCGCCCCTTGATTTGAGTGCGTATGCCACGGCTCTCCATCAGATAGACGGCGTCACGCGCTCCCATGCCATGAACATCGGGCACGCACTTCGCCTTCATGGCGTCTTCGCGGCGTAGCGACACCATCTTGTTGTCGTTGTTGCTCGCTTTGCCCCAAATGGGGTTGCCGTTTGCGTAGGAGCCACTCCAGTTTGTATTGGCGCGGATGCCCAGATGCGTGAGCACATAGTCGGCGGCCAGCAGGTTGCCATCCTTCACATCGGGCACCAAGACGGATGTTGAATCGCGCGCATCCTTCACGCTGCTCTTCAGGCTTTGTGCCATGATGCCCTCGGCAATCTCGCGGAATACCACGCCGCTCATGCCGCCTCCCGACGCGGGGAGACCGGCTTTCTTGATGCAGACGATGCAACTGTAGCGCGGATTGTCGGCGGGGAAGTAGCCCGCGAAGGACAACAGATAGTGCATCGTGCCAGCATGATAGCCCGCGCGGCCGTGGGATATCTGTGCCGTTCCTGTCTTGCCGGCCACGGGGAATGTCTTGGGGCCAGCCTTTTTGCCCAAACCTTGCGACACGACATGGCGCAGAATGGTCTGCATCGTCTTGATGGTCGATTCCTTGGCGATGTGCGATCGCATCACTTCGGGCGGATATTCGGCAATCACTTCGCCGTCTTTCACCACCTGCTTCACAAATCGCGGACGCATCATCTTGCCATTGTTGGCAATGGCGTTGTAGAAGGTGAGCGTCGAGATGGGCGGCACCTGCGTTTCGTAGCCGATGCTCATCCAGGGCAGGGTGGTGTTACTCCAGTTCACATATTGGTTGCCGCGACTGTTCTTGCGGGGGAAACGGATGCGCGCAGGCGTCGAACCCACGAGCGGGATGCGCAGGTCGTCGGCCAACCCCGTGCGATAGATGCCCTCAACAAACTTCTCGGGACAGTCGTGATAGTGGTCGTCGATGATGCGGCTCACGCCGATGTTGGAGCTCACTTCGAGCGTTCTGGGCAGCGAAATGTTGCCATAGCCGCCCCGATGCCAGTTGTGATCCTTCATCTTTCGACCGTACATGGGCCATATTCCGGAGCCCGTCTCCACGCGATAGGTGGTATCCACCACGCCATCATCTAGGGCCACGAGGAGTGATGCCGTCTTGAACACCGAGCCAGGTTCCAACAAGTCGCTCACGGCATGGTTCTGAATCTCGCGGAACTTGTTGCCTGCCACGCGGTCCATGTTGACAATGGCCTTCACGTCTCCTGTGGCAACTTCCATCACGATGGCCACACCCGTATAGCCGCCGTTGCGTTTGAGCTCGTCGATGACAGCGCGCTCGGCCAGGTCCTGCATAGCCACGTCGATGGTGGTCACGATGTCTGCGCCAGCAATGGCGGGCGTGTCTTCAATGTCGAGATATTTCTGCAGCACCTTGCGACGGTGGATGATGCCGTTGGTTCCGCGCAGGATGGAGTCGTAGGAGAGCTCCAAACCGCAGCGAGCCGTATCTTTTGCACCATACATCTCGCCCACGGTGCGTCCTGCGAGCGACCCGTAGGGACGCTGACGGGCATTGAATTCTTCGGCATGAAAACCTCCCTTATAGCTCTTGAGATTGAAAACGGGGAGGCTCTTCACTTCGGTATAGACGTTG
>Ga0065709_1029707_pt1 | contig 13742 bp, 8 predicted proteins | sample Hoacrofraction14_2_FD_59096 | JGI IMG/M metagenome (GOLD analysis project Ga0065709, IMG submission 59096) | Hoatzin crop microbial communities from Cojedes, Venezuela, sample from fiber fraction 14 v1 | ecosystem: Host-associated > Birds > Digestive system > Esophagus > Crop | place: Venezuela...
TTATGGACCTAATGAAAATCCACAAAATTATGATAAGAATGAGATTGATTGACACAAATAAAAGCGATGCAAAAATTGACTTTTCCTCCTTGAACTGCTCTATTTGCTTTTGTCTTATATTGTAGTCGTATCTGGCTTTGATAAGAGAAGTCTGCTCCATATTTTTAACGATTAGCAATGAATCCGTATATTTATTATACAGACTAGCTATTTTATACAACTCCTTGTCGTTTTTGTTCTTATACGCAATATTCATTAGACCACGATAAGCAGATTGCTTTGCATAAACAGTACCCTTGGAAATAGACTTTTCAAGATAAAATTTTGCAGAATCTAATTCGTTAATATTTAGGAAAATCTTAGCAGCAGTTGAGAATCTTCCACTTTGGTCTTTCTCTTGTAGGTGAGAAAAACTCTTGTGTAGCATTTCTAGAGCCTTTGAATAATCACCAAGTCTATTATATGTTAATGCAGTATACCCTAAAATACTGCTATTTATTCCCATCAATTTGGCTTTCCGGGAAAGTCTTTCACCTAAGGAAAGCACTTCTAAGGCTCTTTCATAATTACCAAGATCATTGTCTACTTCAGCCATGTCTCTCAAGCTATAACACATCCCTAACGTATCTTTTCTTATACTATCACAAACATACGATGCCCTAAAGCATTCTAAGGCATTATCATATAACATTTGATGTACATAAACGTATCCCATAGCATTGGTAACAAATCCTTCGAGCCTCAAATTGTGACACCTTTCAAGTTGATCTTTCGCTTTGAGATAATATTCCAGTGCTTGAGGCTCATCATTCAAATCTGCGTAAACATTTCCGGCGTAGTAATATGCTTCGGGAAGCAGATTCTTGTCGTAGAACGACTCATAATAGTCAACGACTTTAAGAATCAGGCTGTCAGAAGTATGGCGGTCGTATGATTTGTCTTTGATCTTTATGCTTAGCAGGTTGTAATACATCCTGTCGCTCTTGGAAGCATCATTCATCTCCTTTTGGATTTTGACTAGCATCTTTTTTGCGCTGTCAGGCAGTGAATTGCTGACGCTATCGATTTCTGCCAGCTGCTGATGATACTGATTGTTGCTGCAACTCGCAATGACGAGCAGCATTATAAAGTTCAATATATTGAAAATATTCCTTTTCATAACCGTTTACCTCTGTGTTTTTTAATCCGCACGATCCTGTTTTTTTCAGAATCGTGCGGAATTGTATTGCAATTACAGGTCCTTTATTTTATTACGACCTTTTTGCCATTGATGATATAAAGGCCCTTTGTCGGATTTTCTATTTTTCTTCCGGAGAGGTCGTAGATACCCTTCTTGGCGTTCATATTATTTCCGTCGTAGAGTATTTCGCTGATCCCCTGGGTAGCCAGTTCGCTGAAGTCGAATACCCTTGTCTCCATCTGATACAGACGGGCCACATCATCCTTGCTGAGCACGCGGTTGTAGATGATAAGATCGTCGTAGCAGATCGGGGCCGAGCCATATTCGGTGCCGTATCCGAAGTACAGATGTTTGCACGCCTTGATATGGTCGATGATCTTGCTGAAATCGAAATTTGCCTTGTTGGTGAATTTTTCCCCGTTGACGGCTCCGGCGTAGCGCGAGGCAGCCTTGGAGTTTTTGTTCACATAAATAGTATATCCGTCAGTCTTGGAGATCGTTATAGTAACGAGAGCCCACGAATCAGTAGGTATACTCGACAGACTGATAGTACTCGGGTTGTTCAGATCGAGATAGTTATTGTCATCCTCATAATATCTGAAGTAAGTATTCCCCGTCATATAAAGGATATTCTTCGTTGCCGTATCGTAGAACGTGAAGATATCCTTCCACTTGTCGTCGGAGAGTCTCTTCACCCAGAAAGAAATCGTGATACCCTCGTCGATGTCGGCATCGCAGAGAGGATTTACTATACGGGTATAGCTCGTCTTGCCGCTCTCGCTCTCATACTGATGTATGAAGTTACCATCCCTCTCGGAGTCAGTCTCGAGCGTCGGTTTCGTGCCACCCGTCTGATTGAGTCGGTAAGCCCTTTCCTCCTCGTTGAAGGCATTCTTGTGCGATGTTGTGGAGCCCGCTTCGTTGAATCCGTAGTAGGCTATCATTCCCGTCTTGAAATCACCCGTGGTAACGGTATCAGCCATTACGATCACAGTGAAGTCGCGGTCATAATAATACTTGCCCGAAGTGATATGCAGGTTTAGGTTGATAGTATCATTCTCGGTCAGTCCCTCCGGATTATACTTGCCCGTATTTGAGAAGATCTCCGGATTGCTCGACGTCCATGCCACATTCACATTATCGTAAGCCTCGATCTCGAGATTGATATTGGCCGACACCTTCTTCCTGTTGCTTATAGGCATAGTGGTATTGTTGAGCTGGTAGGCGAGGGCATAGTCATCCCTCATCTTGTATCCCCAGATATTCACTCCGGCGCCGTTGGCAGCGGTGAAGCAAACAGCCTTGATATTATACCCGTCCATCTGCTGTTCGGAGATAACACCCTGGTACTTGCTGTTGCTCAGCGTGATATTGATATACGACGTACCCTCGACGATTTCCCACTTGCCCGTATAGTCGCCTTTCACGGTACCATCAGCGTAGAGAGTGATCTTTTTCGGAGTGCACACCTCCTTGTTGGCATAATCCATGGAGTATTTATGCACCAGAAGGTTATAAGTACCGAGAATCTCGTCGGTAGTGAACGGCTGAGTAGTCTTCACCTGTTCGTCGGTGAGCGTCTCGTTATGATATTCGAAGGGAGCCACGACGAGCCATCCCGCCTGGTTGACGAAAGTCTGATGGCATCTCACCTGATGTCCTTCCGTTCCGTCGTTGAATCTCGTATGATAAACGAGCAGGTTCTGGTCGTCCTTGGTATGGATTATAGAGTTGTGTCCCTGAGCCAGTTCACCGACAGTCATGAATCCCCATTCGTCGTAGGCGCCTACCACCTTCTCGCCTCTTGTATCACCATTCTTGCCATAGTTCATCTTGTAAGAAGTATAGTGAGCGTCAGCCCCCGTAGGACCGAGGTAAGTGCCGTCGATAGTCTTCGAGCGGAACACCCTCATATCGTATCCTCCGTCGCTGGTAAGACCGCCGTTGGTAACGAAGAGATAGTAGTAGTCGCCGATATGCTCGATGTACGATCCCTCGCCCGAGCAATAGTAGCCTCCTGCGATGCGCTTGCCGAAATAAGGATCGTAGGTGCAGGCTGCATCCTTGGTGCTGAAGTCACTGCTGTAAGTAGTATCATAATCGCGGAGACCGGTCTCGTTGTTGAGCTTGATGAGCCAGATTCCTCCCGACCATGATCCGTATGACATCCACAGCTGGCCGTCCTCGTCGTAGAGCACGCAGGGGTCGATGCAGTTGGGCCAGTACGACCCCCACTTGCCGCCCTTGTTATAGCGCGAGGGTAGGGACGACTGTTCCCCGATCACCAGTTCGAGGTCGGTGAGTTTCCAGTCGATGTTGCTTGAGCGGAATCCCGAGAACACCACCGGTCCCTGGTATACGTATGTGCCGTCGATCTCGTCGGAGGTGAGGAGAATGATGCTCGACATCCAATAGTCGCCGTTGACGCTCAGATACATACACCACTTCTTCATCGCCTCGTTGTAGATGATATCGGGCGCCCACATCATACCGTCGACGCTGTATGTTCCGTCGGCAGTACCCATCGCAGCCCAGGCATGGACGTCGAAATTACCGAAGTCGACGGTCTTGCCGCCGATAGTTATCGTCTTCACCTGATTGGTGGTGAACGCCTCCTGATTGCTGCACGACGTCACGGTGCCGTCGGAGTTCACCTTCCCCCAGGGAGCTGTAAACGAGTTCCACGACTGGAAGTTGGTCGTCTTGGCTTGTCCGCGGTGCGATCCGAAGATATAGTAAGCATTCTTGTCGCTGTTGTACACCACCGACGGATCGTGGACGCTCACCCTTCCCATGCCGTACGATTTATACATCGACTTGGCGGTGGTTGTGGTTATCTCCACCGAGTCTGTCTGCGCGCTGATCGTAAGAGCCGGAAGGAGCGAAGCCAGTAATAATAGTTTTTTCATTTTTGCGAATTTTAGTTATAAATGTGATTTCTGCTGCAAACTTACAAAAAAATATTGATAATAGAGATAATCAAACCGAAAAATAACGATAAATGAGTGTATAAAATACAAAATAAGGCGGATACGATGAGTATCCACCTTATTTAAGTATATAGAGGGAATATTTTTAGAGGATAGTCTTGACAGCCTCGAGCATACCCTTCTCCTGAATCAGGTCGAGGTCTTTCTTCAGCAGCTCGGCCAGCCCCTTGATATCGTGGAGGTCTTCGCCTTCCCAGATGCTTGTAGCACCGAGCACGCCGTCAACCACCTTCTGAGTGTCGCCTGTAGCCCAGAGATTCTTCAGCAGATCCATGATATCCTGTGCGTCGTTGGGAACGATCTCCGTACCGTCTTCTCTCTTGCCGCCCTTGTAGTAAGTGATGATGGCAGCCAGACCGAAAACGAGGCCCTGCGGCAGTTCGCCCTTGCGCTCCAGATAAGTCTTCACTCCTGGCAGGTCGCGTGCGCAGAACTTCGGGAACGAGTTGAGCATGATGCTCGTCACCTGATGGTCGACATACGGGTTGTTGAAGCGCTCGAGAACGTCGGCGGCAAACTGCTTCAGTTCGTCCATCGGCAGGTTCAGAGTCTCCATGAGTTCCTCGAACTGCACCTTGTGGATATACTTGCCGATAACCTCATGGTTGCAGGCGTCGCGTACGATATTCACACCGCTGAGGAAAGCCACAGGCGAAAGTACTGTATGAGGACCGTTGAGCAGTGTCACCTTTCTCTCGTGATACGGTTTCTCGCTCTCGGCGATGAGTACGTGAAGACCGGCCTTCTCGGCGGGGAATTCCTCGCGCAGCTCCTCGCAAGTCATATTCTCAGCCTTCTCGATAACCCAGAGATGGAAGATCTCAGCCTGTACTACGAGGTTGTCCTTATATCCCACCTTCTCCTGGATCTCAGCGATCTCCTTGCGGGGGAAGCCCGGAACGATACGGTCAACGAGAGTAGCGCAAACGTAGCAGTATTTGGTGAACCACTCCTTGAATGCCTCGTAGTCTTTTCCGAAGTCGTCCTTCCAGAGTTCGATATACTTATAAATACAGTCTTTCAGATGATGTCCGTTGAGGAATATCAGCTCGCACGGCATGATGATAAGACCCTTCTTCGGATCTCCGTTGAAGAACTGGAAGCGGTGGAAGAGCAGCTGTACCAGTTTGCCGGGATATGATGATGCAGGAGCGTCGCTGAACTTGCAGCTGTCGTCGAAGGCGATACCGGCCTCGGTAGTGTTGGAGATGACGAAACGGATCTCCGGCTGCTCTGCGAGGGCCATGAAAGCCTGGTTCTGTGTGTAAGGGTTGAGAGCGCGGCTGATAACGTCGATGCGCTCGAGGGTATTCACTGCCTCGCCGTTCATGCGGCCCTGTAGATTTACGTGATAAAGACAATCCTGTCCGTTGAGCCAGTCTACCATACCCTTCTCGATAGGCTGTACGACAACCACCGATCCGTTGAAGTTGGTCTTCTGATCCATGTTCCATACGATCCAGTCTACGAATGCGCGGAGGAAGTTACCCTCGCCGAACTGGATGATTTTCTCGGGCATTGTGCTCTTCGGAGCTGTCCTTTTGTTTAATGATTTTAGCTGTGTCATGATTAGTACAAATATTTTGTTCTTTATTTTTTGCGAGTGCAAAGGTACTGCTTTTTTCAATGCCTTCGCATCATTTTTCACATTTATTTGACGTAAACCATTACGGGACTACATTGCGAAGGTGTTGAATCCTCCGTCTACTACAGCCACCGTTCCGGTAACGAACTTCGCTGCATCCGACATCAGATAGTGGATTGTTCCGCATAGCTCCTCCGGCTCGCCCATACGTCCGAAGGGAGTCTGTCTGATAACATCCTGTCCTCTTTGAGTGTACGAACCGTCGGGATTGGTCAGCAGCGCGCGGTTTTGTTCGGTTATGAAGAATCCCGGTGCTATGGCGTTCACTCTGATGCCCTCGCCGAATTTCTTCGCACATTCCGTAGCCATATAAGCCGTGAAGTTGCTGATGCCGGCCTTTGCCGCAGCATATCCGCACACCCTCGTCATCGGACGGAAGGCAGCCATCGACGAGAAGTTGATGATATTTCCCTTGCCCTGTTTCACCATCGGCTCGAGGAACACCTGTGTGGGGATCACCGTTCCCGTGAGGTTCAGGTTGAGCACTTTCTGGAACTGCTCCGGGTCGAGGTCGAAGAACGTCTTGTCGGGAGCGATTGTGGCGCCCGGCATATTACCTCCCGCTGCGTTGAGCAGAGTGTCCACGCGGCCGTATTTGGCGAGGATATCCCCGCAGTTTTTCTTCACTGTCTCGATGTTCATCACGTCGGTCTTGAGGAACATCGCCTCGCCGCCCTCTTTCTTGATGTCGTCGACGATAGCGTTGCCCACCTCCTCTTTTCTTCCGAGGATTACCACTTTGGCTCCTTCGAGAGCGAGATACTTACCGATGCATCGGCCGAGCACACCTGTGCCGCCGGTGATTACGACCACTTGGTCTTTGATGTCAAATAGATTGTTCATAGTTTATTTTTTTTATTCGTAAAATCCGGGTTGATGATATTCGATGCCAAGTTCCCTGTCTACCGTTGCGAGGATACCCTGCACCTGCCCCATGGCGAACATACGGCCGAGGAAGGAATAACCAGCATTGTAGCCCTTCGTCTCGTCGCCGAGCATCGTCGGTCCGTGGTCCACTCTCATCGGCAGGTCGGGATTCGTCTTCTCGAAGATACGGGCCAGTTCGATAAGGTCGGCGCGCCCTCCGAGATGGCTGGCCTCCGTGAAGTCGCCGTTGGGGAACACGTGGCAGGAGCGCATGTGTACGAACCATGTGCGGCTGGCATATTTCCGGGCCAGTTCAATCAGATCGTTATGTGCTCCGGCAGAGAGCGATCCCGCACAGAAGGTAAGACCGTTGTGAGGATTGTCGACAGCCTTGAGGAACCAGTTGATATCCTCGTCGCAGGTGACGATTCTCGGCAGTCCGAGGATGGGGAAGGGAGGATCGTCGGGGTGCACACACATATTCATATTATACTCGTCGCAGGTAGGCATGATGGCTGCGAGGAAATATCTCATATTCTCGCGGAGCTGCTCTTTCGTGATTCCCTTGTATAGGTCGAGCAGCTGTCGGAAGAGTTCCACGGGATGTTCGTCGTCTTCGGAGATATTACCGTTCACGAAGCCCTGCGTCTTCACGATGATATTCTCCACCAGGCGGTGGTTGTCTTCGGGTGTCATCGTAGCCTTCAGCTGAGCCACCTCCTTGAGCACCTCTTCGGGATAATCGCCGGCAGCCCCTTCGCGCTTGAGAATCTCGATGTCGAAGTAAGCGAACTGCGCGTGGGAGAAATACAGGTTGGTGGTTCCGTTGGGATTGGGATGGTCGAGATCCGTTCTCGCCCAGTCGAGCACCGGCATAAAGTTGTAGCAGATGGTATGAATACCCTCGAGCGAGAGATTCTTAAGACTCTCCTTATACTTCTCGATAAGTTCGTCTCGGTCGGGGCCTGCATATTTGATGCTCTCCATTACGGGGAGACTCTCCACCACCGACCATCTCATGCCGTAGCTCTCGATATATTCTCTGAGGTCTCTGATCTTCTCCCGAGTCCACACATCACCGTTTTTCACTTCGTGAAGGGCTGTAACGATGCCCGTCACTCCAATTTGTTTTAGCATCGACAAGGTGATCTTGTCGTTCTTGCCAAACCATCTCCAGGTTCTTTCCATGTTATTTTTTTTTTAGTTTATAAGTTTGTTATCTTGCCTCGTAGAGAGTCACCTTGCTGTTGAGTCCGCTGGGCACGGGATCCCATCCGGCGTAAGATGTCTTCTTGTAATGGATATCGACGAAATTGATTTCGTTGAACTTCCTCCACTGCACGCCCTTTCTGTCGAGGTCGGCGATGCGGTTGGCTGGCAGGTTGGTCACTTCGATAATCAGCGAGTTCTCGCCGGCCTTGAACGCCTTGCCCACGTTGAGAATGAACGGCACGGCCCAGGCGCATCCCACGAACTTGCCGTTGATATACACTCTGGCGCTCTCTCTGACGTCGCCCAGGTCGATGGCATAATCCTTCATCGCCTGTTCCTTCGTCATATTGATCGTGGTGCGGTATTCGCCCGTTCCCATGGTGATCTTCGCGTTGGCGTTGTTGAGGCCCTCCCATGTGCGGAGGTTGCCGATATTGAATTTCTCGCCCACCTTCGGCGCCTCGTCGATAAACGACAGGGTCCAGTTGCCGTCGATGACTCTCGGGTTGCTGTACTGCGTCTTGCGGTAGGGTAGGGTGGTGCTGATATTCTGGTTGAAAGTCTCCAGTATCATCGACTCTCCCGAGCGAAGGCAGATTCTCACCTTGTTGCCCTCGACGTCGCCGCGCTTCACTTCCGCTGCATATCTCTCGCCCGTCATAGGGTCGAACCATACGGCATTCTGGAAGGGTACGGCCAGCGTCACGGCCTCGTCGACATCATTGGGAGTGAGGTTGGAGATAAAGTAGTGATATCCCTTCTCGTTGAGTCTTCGGATAGCCTTCAGATGCAGTTTCGTCTTCATCTGCTCCGGCACTGCGTTGTATGACTTTTCCAGTTCCTCCACCGAATTGTAAATCTTCGCCCCGTTGGCTTTGAGCACTGCGATATGGTCGGCGAGTTTCTGCGTCATCCTTCTCACGTTGGGGAGCACGAGACCCTTGTATCTCGTTCCCGCCTTGGTTACGATCATACCGTTGCTTACGGTACAGCCGAGCAGGTATTTGTCGCTGATGTAATCGCTGTCGAAGCCGAGGCTGTCGATGGCGAGGATGCTTCTGCGGAACTCCGGAGCCAGGTCGCCCATGGCATGGATGGAGAACTGCATCAGCCGTTTGTCGAGGTTCTTGGCCCACATATCCCTTATAGGCACATACACCAGATAGTCGTTGTTGGGTGATCCCCACTGCAGGAACGTCTGGCAACGTGTGATATAATCATTGAAGAAAGGAGCGTCGCGCCAGATGCTGTTAGTGGGCGACATGTCGATCGAAGCGTAGAATTTCCATCCCGGCCACACCTCGTCTTTCGGCGAGTAGCAGAGCCCGTGGTAGAACATGTGGTTCACTCCCGCGCAGAAGAGCAGGTCCATATCCGGCTTGCACTGCGACAGCGAGGTGCGGAAGTGTTCCGTCAGCCATGTGAACGTCTCGCTGCTGGTCAGTCCCTTCGCCGTGATATGTGCGGCGCTCGATGCATATTTCATCATTGAGAAGTCGGCGTCGTTCTTCCGTGTCATGCCAGGATCCTTGCGGAGACCTTTGATACCGAAGTCGGTGAGTCCGAAGCCTTCGATCTCGGGAACGTCGACGGCGGCATACACGTCGATGAGGTTGGCAGGCGAACCGTGCGACTGGTTTCTCGTCTTTATTCCGTAGTCGTGGGCCCATTCCGTCCACTGTTCGGTGAAGTTATGGAGCAGCAGGTCGGAGAGCGTCTCGCGGTAGTCGATCATCACCCTCTCGCGTGTGGACTGCAGGTTGTCGATTTCACTCTGCGGTCTGAACTTCAGGGTGTCGCCGAGGAATTCCGGCAGGAAGGCCTCGAGCTGGTATCCTCTGCGCTTCTTGAACTCTTCGAGGAGGGTGGGGGTCCAGTCGGCGCCGAACACCTCATACGAGTCGTTGAACCAGTGTGTGGGCCACGGCGCCTTGTATTTCTTGAATGCCGCCGCGATGCCGGTGATATATCTCGATACGGCGAGCGAGTCGAAGTGGTCGATTACCAGTCCCTCGCCGCCGGGAGCGGCTCTCTTCACCATCTGTCCGGTGCGGCCGGCATAGATGGCGATCACCCTCCATTTGCCCTCGTACTGAGGGGTCCATACCAGCCTGCCGTCTTTGGCGAAACCGGTGACATCGAGGGCTATATTCCTGAGATTTGCGTAGGGGTCAACCTCCTGCTGCTGGTTCTTTTTTCTCTTTTTCTTCTTCTTCTTCTTTTTCTTTTTCGACGACGACTCATCGATCTGTTCCGCCGGTCCCTCGTAGTATGCCATCACTCTCTGCAGCACGGCATTCTGTCTGTCTTTCTCCTTCGGAGGGAGGATATCCAGGTCCTGGCACTGCACATTGCTCACGAGCTGGTCGGAGTACACCAGTTTGCAGGCTCCGTCTTCCGCTGTCACGTTAGGACCTCCGAAGGGCCATCCCGTGCCGCAGTTCATATCCATCTCGATTTCGAGGTTGAGGGTCTTGAGCTTTATCGATCCGAAGGTGTTGAGCCACTTCTGCGAGAGGAAGGGGATATTGTTCTTGTCGTTGCCCTGCACACCGTAGAGCGGCGTCACCTCGAGAGTTCCGATGCCGTGGGTCTTATATTCGTTGAGCGTCCAGTCGATATCCTTCATGTTCCATGCCGAACCGAGGATCCACCATCTGGCTCCCGGTTTTGCCGAGAGCCACGTCTTGGGCCACTGCGGGTTGGGGTCTTTCACTTTCTGGGCGTGCATTGATGATGTTGCCATCAGCAGCGCCAGTTCTATGATACTTTTCTTGTTCATATATGTTTTCAATTTCTTTTAATTTCTATTCGTGATGATAGGGCTCCCCCTTGATGATGGTGCACGCCCTGTATAGCTGTTCTGTGAATATCAGTCTTACCATCTGATGCGAGAAGGTCATCTTCGAGAGTGATATCTTCGAGTCGGAGCGGTCGTATACCGACGGGTCGAATCCGTAGGGGCCTCCGATGACGAACACCAGTCTGCGCCCCGCCTGCTGCTTTCTCTCCAGCCATCCCGCGAAGGCGGTGCTTGTCATCTCCGAACCCCTCTCGTCGAGGAGCACCACGTCGTCGCCATTCTGTATCTTTTGCAGGATCAGGTCGGCCTCGCGTTTTTTCTGCTCCTTCTCCGGCAGGCTCTTGGTGTTCTTCAGTTCGGGAAGGGTGACGATATCGAAGGGCATATACCGCCGGATGCGGCTGCAGTAGTCTCCGATGCCTGCCTCGAAATGCCTGTCGTTGGTCTTGCCCACCAGTATCAGAAGTGTCTTCATTGCGCAGTCTCTCAGTCATTGATTGTCAGAATCCGTAGTCGTCGCGCCGGGGATTCTTCGGAAACCATCCCTTTCTCACTCTCTCGCGCTGGTCGAAGAGTTCCTTGATCGACCACAGCAGCGAGGCGCCAAGGACGCCCAGCAGCGCCGATACCACCGTATTATCGATAAACAGCGCCGCAACCATCACGGCGATGCCCAGCAAGAGGAACACCCACCATGGCTTGGTGCCGAAATAATATTCTGTCTTGATTACTATGGGATGAAACATTCCTATCGTCAGAAACGCACATACCGCGATAATAATTCCTTCAAAATTCATAACTTTTTTTGTTCTGTTTCAAATACTCTGCAAAGTTACGAAAAATAATCCGTATTACCAAATTATCCGTCATTTTATTCCTTAATTTTGATAAAATAAACGAATATCTTGGTTTTATCGAAATTTAATTGTACTTTTGCCGTGATTTTTTAAGATTACCGATTATGAAGAAAAGAATTGTCAATATATTATTGTTCGTTTGCATCGCCGCCGCCTCATGGGCCGGACGCGCTTATCCCGGTGTGGTAAAGCATACACAGCCCGACGGAACGACACTCTCGCTGCGGATGGCGGGAGATGAGAGAGGAGTGGTCTACAGGACTCTCGACGGAGTGATACTCTGCCGCGAGGGAGCCGCTTTCTATGTCGCCGATATCGATAACGACGGCAGTATCGCTTCCACCGGAATCCTCGCCCACGACAAGGCTCTCCGCGATGCTGCAGAGACGTCGGCCGCCGCGATGCAGAGGGAGGAGGAAAAGATTACCGCCTTCAAAAACAATTTCAACGAGCGCCGGCGCGTGGCGATGATGAAGGAGCGGATATACGACAGCTCCATCAACTTCCCCCATACCGGAACACCGCGATGTCCGGTGGTACTGGTGCAGTTTACCGACACGGTGTTCTCCCTTCCCGATCCGAAGGCCACTTTCGAGAACTATCTCAACGGACAGGGCGAGAAGGTACATAGTAACAGAGTCAATTATGGCAGCGTCGCCCAGTATTTCGAAGATATGAGCGGGGGAGCGTTCATCCCGCAGTTTGACGTCTACGGACCCTACACTCTCAGCGACAGGGTGTACACATACGCCGCAGGTCAGAGCGACAAACCGCAACTGCTGATGAACGAGGTGATGCCGCTGCTCGACGCCGATACCGATCTCTCGCAATACGACAGCAACGGCGACGGATATATCGATGCCGTATGCGTCATCTGCGCCGGATATGCCGCCAGCCAGGGCGGCGACGACAATCAGACCTTCTGGCCGAAGGTCGACATATCGTACAGTTCGACGACGTATGACGAGGTGAAACTGAAACGCTTCCTCATCTCCACCGAACTCAACTACAACCCCGAGGAAACATCATTGAAATGTATCAACGGAATCGGGCTCTTCGTACACGAATTCTCACATCTGCTCGGACTCCCCGACATGTATGTGCCATCGAATATCGACCCCTTCACCGTGAATTCCGGTATGGAACACTGGGATCTCATGGACTACGGCGAATATCTCGGTTCGGGATACACGCCCACTCCTTACACCTGTTGGGAGAAAGAGGCGATGGGATGGATCACTATCGACACCCTTTCGCAGGCTTCCGACGTGTCGCTCACCCCCCTTGAGGAGGGCGGCAAGGCCTACCGTATCGTAAACGATGCCAACGAGGATGAGTATTTCCTGATCGAGAATATCCAGCAGAGAGGATGGAATTGTCACGCCAAGGGCCACGGCATGCTCGTGTATCACGTCGACTTCGACAGCAGATATTTCAGCCAGTACGCTTATCCCAACGGTACCAAGGGTCATCCCCGTATGACGGTGATTCCTGCCGACACGCTGCTCCTTCCGGCATATTACCACAGCGAGATTCTGAACTCTACATTAGTGGCTTATTCGCCGCAACTCGAGAAATACTACGGACAAAAAGCTGAAAACAGTCTCATCTTTGCCGAACTGGCCGGCGATCCTTATCCGGGAACCAGCGGCAACCACTCTCTCTCCGACGACTCCTGCCCGGCAGCGGAGGTGTATACCGGAGGAACACTAGGCAAACCGATAACCGATATACAGGAGAGCAGCGACGGAACCGTCACTTTCAAGTTTATGGGCGGTGATCCTGCCGGCATCAGAAACATAGAATATCTATCCTCCGGCGATGGCTCCGATAGCGTCGCGGACAAGCATATCTATACTCTCGACGGACGATCCGCCGGAACGGATATCGATGCTCTTCCCCGCGGAATCTATATCCTCGGAAATAAGAAAATAGTGAAATAAAATGATCACAAGGTCACATAGTAGGTCCGACATTCTTATGCCGGACTTTCTATTTGTTAAAAATGTCCGTATTTGTAAATGAAATTTACTATAACGGGTATTGTGACCATGTGACCATGTGACCTTTTAACCCAAGTTTGATCCTTCAAAAAATTTTCAAAAAAATTTCACTAGTGTCCACTAAAACGAGTTTAAAACTCTGTAAACCATTGAAAATGATATATTTACGGTTGAAAATTTTCGGT
>Ga0065709_1000086_pt1 | contig 13725 bp, 8 predicted proteins | sample Hoacrofraction14_2_FD_59096 | JGI IMG/M metagenome (GOLD analysis project Ga0065709, IMG submission 59096) | Hoatzin crop microbial communities from Cojedes, Venezuela, sample from fiber fraction 14 v1 | ecosystem: Host-associated > Birds > Digestive system > Esophagus > Crop | place: Venezuela...
AAACCATCACAGTCACCCATCAGGATGTTGGGCAAATGGATATGTACGTGCGCATGTATGATGAAATGAAACGCACGGAAGGCGACAACCCCACCATCGGCATTCTGCTCTGTGCTGATACCGATGATGACATTGCACGCTTCTCGATACTCAAGGGCAACGAACAACTGTTTGCATCCAAGTATCTTACTTATATGCCAACAAAGGAACAGTTGCGCGAAGAGATTGAACGCCAAAAGATGTTCTATCTGCTTCAAAAGAAAGAAGATGACGCAAACAGCGGCATAGAGTAGCAATATTGTCACGAAAACAACATTTCCAATATGAAAAAGAAAGAACTTTTGTCCTTGACGGTCAACAATACGAATAAAAGGTTTTGTCCCATCNGTCTTTGATTCCAATTTTCCACTAAACATTCACGAAACATTTGTAACATTTTTTTGTTACTTGTGGACGATTGTTAAAAAATTTTAGGATTATGGAAGTCCGTACAAATCTTTTCCAATCTTCCGTAACTTCCTGATAATCAAAGGAATCAAAGTGCTTTTTCTGTTGTGACCCCGATGGGATTCAAACCCATGACCTTCAGAACCGGAATCTGACGCTCTATTCAGCTAAGCTACGGGGCCTTCCGATGTTTTCGGACGCAAAAGTACGAAGAATTATTGAAACGGACAAAAGAAGGTGATAATTTTTATTATCGCAATACAAAAAGAAAGGAAATAATACTGTTTTCTTACTATTTGCAAAAATAAAACGGNAAATGCTTGCCGATTTACAAGATTTGCTGTAACTTTGCACCTCAAAAGTGAACAGGCGGACTTCCCGCCGTCAAAAACAAGACAAACATCATGAGTCAACTGATAAAACCCGCAGGGTACAAGTCGCTGCTCGACATGCGGCAGACGGAACAAGGTATTAAACTCATCAAGGACTTTTTCCAGCAGAATTTGTCCACCGAATTGCGTCTGAGACGTGTGACGGCCCCGCTTTTCGTCTTGAAGGGCTTGGGTATCAACGACGATTTGAACGGTGTGGAGCGACCCGTGACATTCCCCATCAAGGACTTGGGCGACGCCGAGGCCGAAGTGGTGCACTCCCTGGCCAAGTGGAAACGCCTGACCCTGGCGGAATATCAGGTGGAACCCGGATACGGCGTCTATACCGACATGAACGCCATCCGGGCCGACGAGGAGCTCGACAACCTCCATTCCCTGTACGTTGACCAGTGGGACTGGGAAGCCGTCATTACGCAGGAGCAGCGCACCATCGAATACCTCAAGGACATCGTGCGCCGCATCTATGCCGCCATCCTCAGGACAGAATACCTCACCTGTGAGACATATCCCGAAATCCANCCCTTCCTGCCCAAGACCATCCATTTTGTCCATGCGGAAGAATTGGTCAAAATGTATCCCGACAAGACTCCGAAAGAGCGTGAGGACGCCATTTGCAAGGCCTATGGCGCCGTGTTCGTGATGGGTATCGGCGGTCGGCTCAGTGACGGAAAGAAGCACGACGGNCGTGCGCCCGACTATGACGACTGGTCCACGATAGCCGAAAACGGACTGCCGGGNCTCAACGGCGACATCCTGATTTGGTATCCTGTCCTGGGCCGTTCCTTCGAGTTGTCATCCATGGGCATCCGTGTGGACAAGGAAAGTCTGCTCCGCCAATTGAAAATCGAAGGAAAGGAAGACCGCGAGAAACTCTTTTTCCACCAGCAGCTCATCAACGGTCACCTGCCGCTCAGTATCGGAGGCGGTATCGGACAGAGCCGCCTGTGCATGGTGCTGCTCCACAAGGGTCATATCGGTGAGATCCAGGCCAGCATCTGGCCCGACGCCATGCGCAAGGAGTGCGAGGAAGCCGGCATGACGCTGATTTAGAAAGGAAGAATCAGCCCAACTCCAATTTCAACAACTGGCACAGACGGTCTATGGCAGGATGCTCCTTGCGAATCATGTCGTAGACCTCACGCTGCGTCATGAGCCGGCCCGTCTCCTCCCTTTCCGCCACACGGGCGGTAAAGTCGAAGGCGTTGTTCTTCAGAATACGGCAGACCGTCTGGCGGATTTTGTCTTTCCGCTGCATCATCTGACCGTAGAGCACAGGATTGGTCACCACGATTTCCGCCATGGGATATTCCTTGATGACAGGTTCCGTGTTGCGCAAGCGCTGTCCCATGCCCCGCAACTCCTCAGGCGGATTGACACACATCTCCCGCCACGCCAGTGACAGGTCGTCCTGCGTAAACGGTTTGACGGCGTCATCGGCCGTCGCCGCCTGCCGCGCCTGCATGTATGCCGGTTGCTTGGGACCTTTTAAAATACTCTTGAACGACATGCCCACCTTCTTCTTGTCGCCAGTCCTGACCGGCGCCTGCCGTGCGGGTGCGGCATCCGCATACTGTCGTCCGGCCACTGCCTGTTGAGGAGCGGCCGCCACGGCACTTCTCCCGGCGACGGTACCCTGACGTTCCGTCTTTGTTGCCGTGGAGGAAATCAATTTCTGAAACAGGGATTTCAATCTCTTAGGGCTGCGCCCCGCACCGGCCGCGTCATCCTCTTGCGTAATCTGCGCGATTTCAATGAGCGTCAGTTCCACGAGCAACCGCTTGTTGGTGCTTTGCCTGTAGTTGATGTCACACTGGTTCATGACGCGCAACGCCTGATACAGGAATTTCGGCGTGCATTTCCTCGCCTGTTCCCGGTAGCGTCCCCGCATGGCGTCGCTCACTTCGAGCAGCGGCAGCGTGGCCTCGTCGCGCGCCATCATCACGTTGCGCACGTGGGCGGCCAGACCGCCGATGAGCAGACCGCCGTCAAAACCCTTCGCGATGAGCGAGTTGAGCAGGAGCATGATGTCCTTCACCTTGTTCTCCAAGGCCAGGTCGACGATGCGGAAATAATTGTCGGCGTCGAGCACGTTCAGGTCTTCGAGCACCTTCTCGTAGGTAATCTTCCCCTGGCAGTAGCTCACCACCTGGTCGAATATGGACAGTGCGTCGCGCATGCCGCCGTCCGCCTTTTCGGCAATCACCGAAAGGGCCTCGTCCTCATATTCCACGCCCTCTTTGGCGGCCACCCGTTTCAGGTGGTCCACAATCTGCTGCACCGACATCCGTTCGAAGTCGTATATCTGACAGCGCGACANGATGGTGGGCAGGAGTTTGTGCTTCTCCGTCGTAGCCAGGATGAACACCACGTGCTGGGGCGGTTCCTCCAATGTCTTGAGGAACGCGTTGAAAGCCTGCGTGGAGAGCATGTGCACCTCGTCGATGATGAACACCTTGTAGCGGCCCACCTGCGGCGGAATGCGCGTCTGCTCCATCAGTTCCTTGATTTGTTCCACGCCGTTGTTGCTCGCCGCGTCAAGTTCGAAGATGTTGTACGACCGCTGTTCGTTGAATGCCTTGCAACTCTCGCATTCGTTGCACGCCTCACCGTCTTCGTGCGGGTGCTCACAGTTGATGGCCTTGGCGAAGATACGCGCGCATGTGGTCTTGCCCACGCCACGCGGTCCGCAAAAGAGATAAGCATGTGCCAGTTTACCGCTTTTCACCGCGTTTTTCAGCGTCGTCGTCAGCGCCTGCTGACCCACGACCGAGTCGAAACTCATGGGGCGGTACTTTCTGGCAGAAACAATATATTCCATGTTAAGTCACATTTTTCGCAAAGTTACAACCGATTTCCGAAATACGGAAATTTCAGAGGGGAAAATCGTATGGNGAAACTCACCACTCTCCTCTACGATCTCTCCTTCCCCCGATCAAAGAGATCCTTCATGGTCGGATTCTTGTACGTCAGTTTTCTGACGGTCAGTTCCTCCGCCTTGTTGTTGGCCAGACGGAGATTGTTCTCCGANCCGATGAGGGCATCCTTGATTTTCTGCAGGTGCGCGATCGACTTGTCTATCTCGTCGATGGCCGTCTTGAATTTCTCGCTGGCCAACCGGTAATTCCTGCCGAACTTGTCCTTGAAGTCGTTGAGCTGGTCCTCAAAGCGCGACACGTCCAGACTCTGGTTTTTCACCTCGGCCAGCGAGCGGCGCAGCGCCACGCTCTGCCTGTTGGCGTTGACGAGCAGCGTAATCATGGGGATAAAGCATTGCGGCCGCACCACGTACATCTTCTCGTAGCGGTAACTCATGTCCACGATACCGCTGTTGTAGAGTTCGCTTTCCGGTTCGAGCAGCGACACCAGTACGGCATACTCGCAATTCTTGCTCTTGCGGTCACTGTCGAGTTTTTTCAGGAAATCCTCGTTCTTGTGTTTCGTGGCCGTGGTGTCCATCTCGTTTTTCATCTCAAACATGATGGAGATATATTCAAAACCGTCCTGCCAGTCGCGGAAGATAAAGTCGCCCTTGCTGCCCTCCGAGGCGTCGTTGTCTTTCTCGAAGTAGGCGTTGGGACACAGNGTGCGGATGCGGTTGAACTCGATACTGCAGTGCTCCTCCAGTGTCTCGCCCACCATCTTGGTGGACAACCGGCTCTTCAGGTCCTTGTAGTAGTCCACCTGCTCCTGTTTCTGCTTCAGGCGGTTCTCATAGTCCTCCTTCATCGACTGCTGCCTGAGCGTCGCCTCCTTGTCGGCGATTTCCGCCTCCGCCTTCAGTTTGCGGATTTCCTGTTCCTTGTCGGCCGCCTCCTGCCGCAGTTGTTCCCGCTGCCGCTGCATCTGTATCTCGTTGTCGGCCTTGATGCGGTCTATTTCCGCCTGTTTCCCGTTGACCTTGGTCTCCATCTCCGCCGTCTTGAGTTGGATGACGCTCTCCAACTGCTGTTGCAGTTGGGCGATTTTCGCCTCCTTNTCCGCCANGCGTTCCTGCATCCGCGTGTGTTCCTCCGCCACCGCCAGTTCGCTCTCGGTCTTGGCCTTGTTCAACAGACCTTCTTTCTCGGCCAATGCCTTCTTGCTCTCCGCCAGTTGGTCGCGATACCGGCCTTCCATCCGGCTGATTTCCGACTCGCGCTCCGCCTTCATGCGGGCCTCCACGACCGCCGTCTGCCGGTCCACTTCCTCCCGCAGTTCCCGGTTTTTCACCTGACTGACTATCTCTGCGTAGTCGCTTTCATCCACTTGGAATACGGTGNCGCACTTCGGACACTTCAACGTTTTCATTCTTTATCTCCTCTTCAAGTCATNTAATTTTTATCGTGTAACGTTCCTGTCACCCNCATTCCCAGGCGTAGAGAACGTCGGAGAAGTCACGGCGCAGCAGCGCCTCGCCGTTGATGTAGAAACCGCCGATGCCCATGTCGCCCCACATCACCCGTTCACGGTAGCCTTTCTCCGCGTCCCTGGGACANTCGCTGTCTATCTGCAGGAGCAGCGTGTCATACTGGCGGTTTTTCCGTCTCGGGTCCCCCTGTTCAAAGTCGGGCTGTCCCAGCATCTGGTGGCACAGCGGCGGCGCCTGCAGGAGTTGGCGCAAGCGGTCATNCTCTTCGCCCGTGAGGTAGTCCCACGGCATTTCCGGGTCCACCGTCTCCCCGAAACAGTCTTTCACCGTCCCGCTCAGCAGTGCGCCCCAGCGGTAATCCTCCATACTCATGTACGACACACCGCTTCTGGACCGCAGCGCATACTCCCCGTTGACGGGCGAATAGGTCTCTTTCGTCATTTGCGGCATGCCGATGGCGGCGACGTCCTCCGCGCTCACGTCGGCGCTTACCGTCTCGTGATACACCACCCGGAAGTTGGACTGCCTCCCTTCGGCGTCCCTGTCCAGTCCGAAGAGGAACGCCTCGTCCACGGACAGGAACACTTGCAGCATCCCCTTCGTGGGCAATGGCGATCGCATGTGCGCCTTCCCGAAGTTGACCTGCGCCAGCAGCGCCATCAGTCCGCCCTTGGAGTCCCTGGGGTAGGGGAGCGACAAGTCCCAGTAAGGCAGTCCGCCCAGTTTACTGTCGGTCAGTCTTGGACTCACCGTCTCGTCTACCGAGAGCCAATAACATTTGGCCGCCGACCGCTGTTGCAGTTCGGCGACCAAGGTGTTGAATTTCTTTTCTTCCATCGCGTCAGTTTATTTTACGACATATTTCCTGCCGTCCCGGATGTAAATACCCTTGACGGGTCTTGTCACGCGCCGTCCCTGCAGGTCGTATACCGCAGTCCCGGCGGCGACGTCCGTCACGGTCACGCCGCTGACGCCCGTCTCCTCGCCCTGCAGGAGATACACCGCCTTGGCCGCATCCGACGCGGGCACGGCCAGATAAGCCTTGTGCGCTCCGTTGGTGAACGCGCCGCCGCCCGACGCTCCGTAATAGAATCCCACGTTCTTGCCCTTCGACGTGGTCAGTTTGTAGTAGAGATAATCCCCTTCGGGTTCGGTAATCGTCTGTTCCGTGTCGGTGCCATAGAGCATGTTCGCCTCCGGCTCCTCGCCCGTCTCGTCTGTCACGGTGAAGGCGTAAGTCACTTCCGTCGACAGTCCGTCGTAGAGCAGGACGCCCGTCCCTGCCGGAATCACGTCACCGGCCTGGTACACCTTCGTCTCCGTCAGACTGTTGTCCACGATGGCGTAGGCCGTCGCCGTCACGCCATCCGGCACAATCAGGTTTTTCTCCCCGTAATACAGGGTGGCGAATCCCGTCGTACCAATCGTCACTTCCACCGTCTCAGCGCTGCTTGCCGATTTCTTGTAGAGTTGGATGGCCTTCTGACCCGTATAGGATTTAGTCTGATAATAGCGGAAACGCATTTGATTGGACGTGTTGTTGAAACGCAGATAAGCGCCGCCCGAACCGATGATGTTGGCATTACCGTCACTGTCGAAGGAAATCGTATTGGTGTACTCAGTCGACGTATGGGTGTCCAATCCGTTACTGTCGGCCGTCTTGCCGATATAATAGCCCGACTTGCTCTGAATGACATAATTGTCACCGCTCTTGGTGATGACAAACTTGTACGGGTCGCCTTCGGCGGCCGTAATCGTATGGTCGGTAATCGTCACGCTCTGATAGTTGTTCGTGGCATCCAAGGAGGTCAGTGAACCGTCGAAAATCAGCGTGCCCGACTCGTAGACGATGAGATAGTCGGCACCGTCCTCGATGTCGTCCGTACTCGTGATGAGGACGTAATCGCCGCTGCCGGTCTCTTCCTCCTCCTTCGTCTCGATGGTATAGACGGCCGTCGCCACACTGCTCTCATTGCCGTCGGCGTCGATGGCAATGGCCCGCAGCGTCGTGGTCTCGCTCACCGTAATCGCTCCCGTATACACGGTGCCGCCCGTGGCGTCCGGTGTCGTACCGTCCGTGGTGTAATAGATGGTCACGCCGTCTGTCGTACAACTGATTTCCACTTCCTGCGCCTCCGTATAGGTTCCTGCTTCTGGTGAGAAGGTAGGGGCGGAGATGTCGGACGTATACATCTGCACGTACAGACAGGCGGTCTTTTGTGAAGAGGTGTAACAGGCAAAACGGGGAGAATTGCTGTTGTATTGCAGAATACGCGTATTTTCACTGGCGTTCTTGGCGATATAACTGCCGTCGCTTTCCGTCACCACCCATTGCGCATTGGTCGAAGAGGCCGATGTGGAAGTGGTCAGCGAGTTGCCGCTTTGCCACGTAAGATACGTGTCGCTGCCCATGTCGAACGTCCAGGCGCCCTCACTGCCGCCGAGCGTCAGTTCGGCTATCTCATAACCGGAAATGTTGACCTGACTGTCCGAGATGGTCGGACCGCTGACGGACGTTCCGTAATTGGTCCCGCTCGTATTGATGCTGCCCATGAAATAAGGAGTGGCACCTTCATACACGAAGATATACTTGCTGCCGGCCGTCAGTTGATCGGCCGACGTCACCTTCTTATAGATGTTCTCACCGGTGACCACCACCTCGCTGCCGCCTTCTTCCTTCTCAGTGGACAGCGTATAGCGCGTGTCATCGTCGGCCGTCGTCAGGGCCGTCGTCGGGTCAAACGCCGTGTCGATACTGTCGCCCCAGACGTATTCCGCCAGGTAGGGGAAGTCGACGAAGGGATTGCGGTTGCCTTGAATCTCGTTCACCGCATTGTTGCGGTCCACTTCCAACTGGCTCACGTGGTCGTCCTTGTTCCATTGCAGGTAGAGCGTGTAGGCCCATTTCTGCAACGTAGGCCAGGGATTGCCGTCGCTGTCCGTGTCGTTGGTCAGTTCGATAAGACCGTTATCGCCCTGCCATGTCAGGTCCTGATAGATACAGGCCATGTACATATAGCCGCGGCAGAAGTCGCCCTTGTACATGTCGCAGGGTTCAAAACAGGTCACCTGACTGCCGTCTATCGTGGCCTTGCCGATTTTGGTGTAGCCGTCATCGGTGGTCACCGTAGTGACGGTGCACATCGGGTAATTGCCCTTGTCGCTGTTGACGCTCGACGGTGACGGGTACAGGTTGTACAAGTCCTTGTAACCGTTGTTCTTATCGCCGCCCCACCAACTCTTGGGAAACGAGTGTTCGATGTTCATGCCGTCGATGGCGGTTCCCTTGGTGGAGAAATAGAATTTGTCCGAACTGTACCGGTTGGTGCACAAGTTGGTCTCCTCATCCCGGTCGGTCGACCAGAATCCGCCCCATGTGCTTTGTGTTCCCGAACCGTAGGTCAGTACCGTTGTCGGTTGACACAGATTATAAATCGCCGTTTTCAGTTCACCCTTCTTCTTGCCTTTCAGCGAAGAAGCATAGGATGCCAGTTCTGAACGGGTAATGGCCCCCGCGCTCATCACCGCGAAGACCATGCAAGTCAATAGGATTATTTTTTTCATAAACTTGGAATTACTATTTATTGAGGTTATCGTGAATAATCGGCTGGAGCGAGGCGTTAAGAAAATCTGAGAAGCAGTAGCCGTTAAGAATTTGCGTGTGAACGAAGTCTTCAGACGGAGTTCATCGATAGCAAATTTAGGCGGATGCCGAAGATTTTTAGCAACGAGCGACCTTGCCGATGCCCTTTCTTTCGTCCATTTCTTTGGGCAAGCAAAGAAATGGACAAATGGGCTGAAAGTTGTGGTGATTACTTCACCACAACTTTCTTTCCCCCCTTGATGTAAACCCCCTTGGCCAACCGGGAGGCGTCAGCCCCCACGAAGACACCGCTCAGGTTGTAGTAGCCGCCTGCTGCGGGCGTCACCGCCTCCGTGCGCGTGATGCCCGACGCCACAGGCGCCGTCACGAACACGTCGTCCAGCCACATACGCTTCGCCGGCGTGAAGGTCAGCGTCACCGTCTGGGCGCTCGACGTACTGTTGGTCAGCGTCGTGGTGAAGGTGGTCCACTGACCGGCCGTCATCGTAAACGACGAGGTGCCCAGCGTGGCCTGTCCGCTCACCGAGAGCGTCAGCGACGTACCGTCCTTCGTGCCCCAGGGAGCGGCGAGGAACGTCAGCGTGGCCGTGGTGTTGGCAGGGATGGTGAATTGCGGCGTCGTGGCCGTACCCGTGACACTGCTCGAACCGAATCGGGCGCACTGATAACCGCCGAACGACTTGCTCGATTCCCAACCGTCGTTGTCGGGCGTGAACGTACCGCTGCCGCCCGTGGCAAAACCCTTGCTGTCGTTGCCGCCCGTACCGTCACACTCGTCGAAAGTCTCCTTGAAGTAATATTCTGACGACGTCTCGCCGCCCGTCTCCGTCGACGTNCTGCCGATGGTATACACCGCCGTCGCCACATTGCTCTTGTTGCCGTCGCCGTCGATGGCAACAGCCTTGACNGTCGTGGTCTCGCTCACCGTAATCGCTCCCGTATACTTCGTACCGCCCGTGGCGCTCGGGGTCGAACCGTCGGTGGTGTAATANATGGTCACGCCCGTGGTGGCGCACGCGATGGTCACGGTCTGCGCCGTGGTGTACGTGCCGGCCTCAGGCGTAAACGCGGGCGCGCTCACCGTGGTGGTCTCGCTGGTGGAATAATTGTCCAGGTCTACGGCCACATTCTTCTTGTCGCCCCACACGTATTGCTCCAGTCCGGGATAGTCGATATACGGATTGCGGTTGCCCTGAAGGGCGTAGATGGCCTCGTTGCGGGCGATTTCCTTCTCGCTCACCGGGTCTTCCTCCGCCCATTTCAGCAGCATCGTAATGGCCCAGGACGAAAGCGAGGGATAAGTGTCGGACGAGATCATGTCGCTCGAACAGGAAGACATCACGTCCTGATAGCACGTCACCATGTAGAACAGTGAACGGGCGATGTCGCCCTTGTATTCGTCATTGGGCTCAAACACCGTACCGCTGTATCCGCTCACGCTCGAACTGCCGAGTTTGCTGAACGAGTTGGCCGAGGTATAAGTGGTCGAACTCACCTCGCCGAAAGGATAATTGCNGCGCCTGTTGTTCACATAGCCGTCGGTGGGGTAGAGGTGGAACACGTCACATTTCATTTGCCCTGACCTGCTGGCACCCTNAAACCAGCTCTGGNNGAACGTGTGCTCACGGTTGTAGCAGTCGCCCTCGCCGGAATAATTGCCGGCCTGGTCCGTGCCGTAAGTGTAATTGGTGATGTTGGAATAGATGTCCCAAATCTTGCCGTCGCTGCGCAAGTCGGTCGTCTTGAAGGCNGTCCACACCTNNNTCGTAACCGATACTGGTGTGCGACGAGATGATACCGTAGAGCGCCGTCTTGAGCGTTGCGCCGTACTTGCCGTCGGCATTGTCGTAATAGCCGTCCGGAATGCCTGCCGAAGCGGTCACCGCCGCCCATATCATACAGGCCAGGAGTAAAATCTTCTTCATATTGATNGTCGTTTTTGTTGTTTCGTCTTCGATTTACGTCCAGTGATTATATCAGGGCATAAAGGTACTGTAAAAAACCGCAAAGCGCCAAATGTTTGGGGGATTTTTTAATGTGGAGCGGGTAACGTGGAGCGGGGCCGCCCNGNNCNGGGCGACAGTGAGGGGAAGTATGAAGTGAACAGCTTAAAAGTAAACTTTTCGCAGTTCACCTGCGTGAAAAGCAAAAAATTTCGTTTTTTCTTTGTTTTTTGTTCGGTTTGCACTATCTTTGTCCCCTGAAAACATCTATAGAGACGTTTCCGAGAGGAGACGCGCCAACCTGCGTAAGAGCAAGGTGGTCCAACGATGTGATAAGTGCTGACTTATAACTCTTACTTGTATGCAGTATTCCGCATTTTATCCCGTAGCCCCCGCCAAGTGCATGACATTCGTCGTGTGCCGCTCTTCTGTCGTCGTGTGCCGCCGCCTCCCGCTGCGCTCTTCGGATGTTTTTAAATCCAACAGTATTAATCATTTAAAAACAAAAGAAGATGAAAAAGAAAGAAAAAGAGTGGATGCATGCGCAGCAAGAACGCATGAAGCGTGTGAAGACAAAGTATTGGGACCCTGCCTACACACGTGTACGGACAGGGTTTGACGACCTGCCCGTGCTCAACAGGGAAGAGACGGCTTTCGTCCTCCGCACGCTGAAGTATCACCTGGAGGAACGAGTCGGATGGACCATGTCGGACGAGTATTTCGTCACGGTGATCAAGACCATTCCCCGATTGCATGCCGCTTCGCCGGCATTCGGCGGTCTCAACGACCTGGCGTTTATCCAACCGATCAACAGATTGGACAAAGATTTCGGCGTACCGGACTGTCTCCCTCGCTGGGGAGGGTTTCTGGGTTATTTCCGCGTATTTGATTTTAAGGATGATTGCGACGACCGCCATTACGAGGACCTGCTGCTCCACATTCCCCATTCCTCCACGGTGATACCTAAAGAGGGAAAAAGTCTTTTCGGTCATCCGGAATCATTCGACGAGGAGGAAAAGAAACTCATCGACTGGTATACCGACGAACTCTTCGCCAATGACGATGACGACGAGCGCATCGAGAAAGTGGTCTTCCCCTATTGCCGGCTCTTCTGCGACGTGGAGCGCCTTCCCGACGATCCGTTGGAGAAAAAGGGCCTTGGGATATACAAGACCAATTTCCCCTTATTTGAGCCGGGTCCAATCCGGCAATGGGCCGACAAAAAGTATTCTTATAGAGAGTACTTAAAATATCACGAAGAGGTGATAATGAAACTCGTCGAAAAGGGTTACCGGACACTCCTTCTCGACTGCCACAGTTTTTCGGCGCTCCCCAATCTGCTCAATCCGAATCCGCCTCAGGACATCGACATCTGTATCGGATACAATGAGGACAACAGCAAACCCCGTGACGTGGTTATCGGCAACATCCACAATTTCTTCCTGTCCAGAGGATACCGTGTGGGCATCAACACGCCCTTCTCCAACAGCAAGACCTTCGACGTACCGGGCGGAAGCCGTTACCATTCCGTCATGATAGAGGTCAACAAGTCGCTCTACATGGATGAGAAGACGCTGGCCAAGACCGACGGTTTCGACCGTCTGCACCACGACCTGCAAGACCTCTACGCCTCCCTGCTGTATATGCGGAGAGAACAGAAAATCGTCTGGAGATGTCCGCACCACGACCCCAAGGAATGGTTCAGCGAGGAAGAACTCGAGGACGTGATTATCGGTGACCCTAAACCGGAGACGCCGCCAACTGAAACCGAGCCGGAGACACCGCCTGCCGAATCCAAGCCCCAGCCGGAGACACCGCCTGCCGAATCCGAGCCCCAGCCGGAGACGCCGACAGCCCCGCGGCCCAAGACCCGGGAACAGGAACTGGAAGAGAAGCGCGAGGCATGGATTAAGCGGGCGGCCGAGGAACTGAAGTCGCAGGGAGTAAGCGAAGAGGAAATCCGCCGCCGCCTCGCAGAACCGTATTNACCTACCTCAGCACCCTCACCAAATACTCCGACACAATATCCGTAGCCAGGACGATATCCTGCGAGAAACCGTGGTCGAAGTATTCCAGGGCGACATACTCGCTGCCCGGCCAAATCTGATGATACCGCTCCCCGTAGGAGTAGGGCACCACCCGGTCGAACGTGCCGTGGAGGATGAGGGCAGGCCCCTGATAGCGGGCCGCCGTCTCATAAATGGGAAGCCGCTTGGCCGTCCTCACATAGTCGTACCCCAGGTGCATCCGGCCGAAGTCGATATAGTCTGTAGGCAGGTCGGGATTATACATCTTGCCGAACGTACTGCCCCGGATGGCATCCTCGCGGAGCACGGCAGCCGGAGCCATGAGCACCACGGCACGGAAAGCGTCCGTGCCGAGCTCACCGGCCGTCATGGAAGCCACGACGCCGCCCTGGGAGTGACCCGCGATGGCGATGCCGTCCACGAAAGGCAGCGCCTTCACATAGTCGTACACCTTCTTGGCGTCCGATATCTCGTTGGGNACCGTCATGTCGACAAAGTCGCCCTCGCTCTCGCCGTGCCCGTTGAAGTCGAACCGGATGGAGGCGATGCCGTGCGCCTGCAGCGAGTCGGCGATGTTCTCAAACATCTCGCCGTCCTTCTTGCCGCCGAAACCGTGGCAGAGCATCACCATCGGGCACTTCTGCCCCTCCGCCAGCACAGGCCTCTGCATGATGGCCTGCAGTTTGCCGTGGTCGCCGTCGATGGAGAGCCGCTCCTCGGCGCCGCCCGGCGTCCTGGCCTCCCCGAAGTTGTCGCGCAGATATTTCTCCACCCTGTAAGGCTGGGAGGTAGACATCACCACCTTGCCGTCGGGACCTACCACCACCATCGACGGAATCCACCTCACGCCGTAAGCCTTGGCCGTCTCCGACTCCCGCATCCTTTTCAGTTGGCTGCAGTGGGTATACCCCAGTCCGTGCTTGGCGATGGCGCCTTTCCAGGCCTCCGCGTCATTGTCCATGGA
>Ga0065709_1006157_pt1 | contig 13716 bp, 10 predicted proteins | sample Hoacrofraction14_2_FD_59096 | JGI IMG/M metagenome (GOLD analysis project Ga0065709, IMG submission 59096) | Hoatzin crop microbial communities from Cojedes, Venezuela, sample from fiber fraction 14 v1 | ecosystem: Host-associated > Birds > Digestive system > Esophagus > Crop | place: Venezuela...
ACCTGTCTGCCGTTGATGCGTATTATCTTGCCGTCAACGGTGATTTTCCTTACTCCGAACTTCTGCGAGAAGTGCTGCACTGCCTTCTTGCCTTTTCTGAGGGAGTAGGTGAGGGTATATAGATAAGGTGTCTCTGCCGTCCAGGGGTGCGCGCCCTTGATTGTTGGTGCCCACGCCACGGAGTCGGCTTTTTTGAAGTTCAGCTGCTGCTTTGCCACCTCGTGGCCTTTTGCGTCGGTGATTACTGCCAGCACGTTATACCTTCCCCAGCCTTTCTTGTTTGCGTCTTTACCGCTTTTGGCGGCGATAAACGAGAAGAGCATTTGTGCGTCGGCGGTCTGCTCTCCCAATGGCGCCCCTTGTATCGACATTGTCTCCACCCTCATGTCTTTGAGGTGTGTCTCGGGGATGCTCAGCAGCGTAACGTCGCGGAAGATGCCCATCGGCGTCCAGTCGTCGAAGCAGTCGAACTCGTAGCCCATAAACCGGCTATATACCCTCATGGCGAGCTGCTGTGTCTCGCCCTTTTCCAAGAGGTCGGTGATGTCCCAGAGGCAGGTGTTGTATCCCGACTCCCAGGTTCCTGCTTTTTTGCCGTTTATCCAGAGGTGGTATCCTCTCAGCACTCCGTCGAAGCGCAGCACCACGCGTCCTTTCCTCCACGATGAGGGCACGGTGAAGGAGGTGCGGTAGAAGCCTGTAACGCTGTCGGGGTAGTTGTATGTCGGCTTGCACCGGCCGTATGCCTCCCAGCATCCTGGCACGGGAATTTTCTGCCATGTGGCGTCCTCCGCCGGCACGTCGTCGGCAGCAGTGATGCCTTCAATGACTTTCAGGCTCCACTGTCCGTTGAGACTTTTCATCACCTTGTGGTCTGTGGGTGGCAGGAAACCCTTTAATGCCTCCCGGAATTCCGACTGCTCCTTGGTCTTGTCGGCAGCCATTACGTTAGTGTTGCAGCATAAGAGTGCCATCAAGGCAACGGCTGCGAGAAAAAAATTTTTCATATAGTTAAGTTTTAGCTTCAAAACAAACCCGACCCAGCCGGGACCGCTCCTGCCGGAGAGTCTTTTCTTTAGGACAAACCCGACCCAGTCGGGGCAGCTCTTAGCAGAGGGCTTTCCTTTAGGACAACCCCGACCCAGCCTGTGCCTGCTTCGCGGGCAAATGAAAAATGAAAAGCGAAAAATGAAAAATGGGAGTTTCCGGAAAGTTATACTGCCTTTGCGGAGAGCTCACGCCGGAACGGCGCTAATTCTCAATTCTCAATTCTCAATTCTCAATTAGCAAGCTTGCTTGCTTTTTCGTCTGCAAAGGTAATGAAAAAAAATGATATACCGATATTAATATAATAAAAAAGCTCGAAATATCGTACAAAAACGAAAATAGGAGGCCGGTCATCATTGCTGATGGCCAGCCTTCTGGAATGAACTGCTGCTATTATGACTATGGATTTTATGCGATTATAAAATCTTATTCCTCGCCCCAGATAGAGCCTGTTTCCTTTGCGCCTACGCTACTAGCGTCGCTAATTGTTTCTTTAGTGTTGTTGTTAAGGCTTGTTGCGCCGCAAAGGGTTTCTGCAACATCCTCTGTGAAGTCAATCTCGGGAGCGATGTAGTTCTTCTTTGTTTTCATAATAATCTAAAATTTAAATTTAAAATACATCTGTTNAGGCTTAGCTCNCGTTATTTAATAATCTTTTTGCCGTTCTTGATATACAGNCCGTTTACGGGATTGCTGACCTCTATACCCTGGAGATTGTAAATCTTGCCGTTGTTTTCAACAGTTTTGTTGATGCTGTTGATGCCGGTTGTGTTCTCGTCGGATACGNGGATGTAAATCTTGGCTCCACTTGATTCTGTTGAGCTTTCATCGCTCTTCTTCACGTATGCCTTATAAGCATAATTTGTGAAATCCACGCCATTNTTCAGTGTATTGAATTCGCTGCCTGCGCTGTTGAGGGCNTAGAATGTGCCTGTAGTAGGAACAGTGGTGTAGCGGCTGTCGGAAGCTGCCACCATCAGGTTGTTGCTGAAATCGTCAACAGCTTTAGCAGTAGAATCTACGCCTGCCTTGATTGTAGCCGGTTTGAATGTTGCTGATGTTGCTCCAGTAATGACAACTCCTGTGTTTGCAGGAATAATTTTGTTGGTTATCTCTGTGAGGGCAACAGATTTTTCTGTTGCGCTTGTTGCCTTATAAGCTTTGATACCCTTGGGGATAGTTACAGGATAGTTGCAGCTGAATGAAGCATATTTGTCATCGGGAATAGTGCGTGCTGCCGGGTCGTTGGCCGGGGTGATTTGAATTATTTTCACACCTGTCTGATAAGGTGCAAGCTTCAAATCACCATCAGCAGACATTGTAAGAGAGTCTTTTACATCGGCACTACTGTTGCTGCCCATATCAATAGTACTTTTATCAGCACCTCCTGATAATTCACAGTTGTCTGTCAATACGTATGTTCTTTTCCCTTTCGAACCACCTATAGTAATGTTTACTTTGTCTCCTTTTTTAAGACCTCTGACAACCACAAGTCCTGCTCCGTCTTTATCTCCTTTTATATAAGAATGCAATCCCTTTGCGGATGTGTTGTAAGATACATTCTTTGAAATATACACCATGTGGCCGTAGGTTGTCTCTGTGAGGGCATACACTTTTACTGAACCGGTTGAGTCGGTTTTTATGTCTTCGATATATTTACCACTCGTACCCGTCGTGTTTTTAAAACTAACCGACATTGTGTCTGTGGTGCTTTTTGTGGCAGCTGCAATATACCTCGGGCTTATGTCAAACTTTGTTCCCTGAGCAGTTGCTGCGCTAACGCATGCCAGCATGATGCCAGCGGCTAAGATTGATTTTATTAACGTATTCTTTTCCATCATTTTGTTGGTTTAATTGAGTGAAAAAAGCGGTTAGTGTCTTTTCCGGTAAAAGTCTTCACCGGTGGGCGCGGTGTCGCGCCGCGCCCTGCCGGTAAAGACTAAAAACAGATTACTATCCTAAAAAGCTATTTGCTACTCTTCTTCCATATCTTCGTCCTCGCCCCATGCTATGTCATGCATGTTGTATTTCTTAGACTGATATGTGCTTGTTCCTTCGTTTTTGAGAGACATTTCCATTATGTTCTGTGTCTCAGGCCTTACTGCTATTGCATTGGGGCAGATATAAGTTTTTTTCATAACCTTATTTATTTAATGATTTTTTTACCGTTCTTAATATAGAGACCCTGTGTAGGCTCGCTCACCTCGATACCCTGGAGGTTGTAGATCTTGCCGTTCTGTGCAGCAGCGTTGATGCTGTTGATGCCAGTTGTGCCAGCGAAGATTATCTTGATGCTCTTAGCCTCGCTTGTCTTAACGTTTTTTGTAGTAGCGAGATAAGCACGGCCAGCGGCTACCGACACGCCATCCTCTACAGGATAGTAGAATGCGCCGTTGTTGAGCAGGTAGTTGTAGGTAGAGGTTGCCTCGCTGTCTACTTCCTGATATTTCACTGTAGTCTTTGCAGTAAGACCCACGAGCTCGTTGCCGCTCAGTTCGCTTGCGCTCTCGATAACGTCAACAGTGAATTTAGTTGTGTTTGCGTAGTCAGCATTGTAGAGGATTACACCTGTTCCTGCGGGAACCTGCTGCACCTCTGTGAGCACCACTGCATTTTGTGACTCGTCGTAAGCAGCTGTGTAAGCCTTGAGGTCGCTGTTGCTGAAGTCGATAGCCTTATCAGCAGAGCAGAATGTTCTGTATTCTGTTTCAGCTGTGATAGTCTCAGCATCTTCGGTCTGAATGTAGATGAAGTCGATACCACCCGACTCGCCTGATGTTACGTTGATGGCAGTCTCTCCTGTGAGTGTTATTGTAGCTGTGGGCAGACCCTGTGCTTTTATTTGAGTATCATCATCCCATGTGATTTCTGTATCACCGTAAAAAGCTTTGAAGCTGCTTACAGAACCAAACAATTTCACTCCAATAGTGTATGTTCCAACTGGGAGGGTAGTAACTTTCACAGTATCAGCGCATACACCAACAGCAGCATTTGAAGCTCTGTTGCCAACATTACTGAAAGAAGTGTTCTCTGTCATACCCTCAATTGCCTCACCTTCAGCATAGAATACTACATTTTCGTATGCAGCCGTGCCATATTCGATAGTCTCTGTCTGCACGTTATCGTCGGAAATGTTGTCGCCCTGACCGAGTGTGAAGGTGTAATTGTATGAATTGCTTGTGGCCTTAGCCTCGTAAAGAGTAGTTCCGTCGAGGATAAAGCGCTGATATGGAACCTTTATATTGGTATTGTATCCCTGTGCCTCCTCTGAAGCTGCAATCTTCTGTGTCTGACCATTTACAGAAGCGTTTACAACGTATGTGTAGGTTGAGGTGTTGTTGGTCATAGTAACGTATTTGATACCGGCCTTGTTTTGAGTGCCACATTTAGTAAGGTAGATATACACGTCTCTATCTTGTGTGTCATCCTTGTCAATGCTTGTGTCGGTCCAAGATTTTGGCAATGAAACGGCGTCGTCGCTTCCCACTTTGTAAGATCCGGCGTTCTTAGTCACATTGTATCCTGCTTGGAAGATGCACGAATATCCTGCAGGAATAGTGAATTTGATGTAGTTGGCTGTAGGAATTCCATCATCGCCTACTGTGGCAACAGAATTGATACGCAGCGTTTTGTTTGATGTGTCGTACTTTGTTCCATCTGTGTCGAAACAGAATGTAAGGAGGTTAGTACCTCCTGTAGAAGCGTCGGTGGCATACGAATATGTGCCTCCTGCGAATGTGATAGACCCCCATGTGTCAGCATCTGTGAGGTCCCATTTCAAATCGTTGGCTGATGCCGTTACGGCTCCTGCTGTGAATGTGAATGCGAGGAGCATCGTTTTCAGTAAAGTTCTTTTCATCATAAAAAAAATTAAATGGTTAAAAATATGTTTAAGCCTTTAAGATTCAGAACAAACCCGACCCAGTCGGGGCAGCTCCTGCCGGAGAGTCTTTTCTTTAGGACAAACCCGGCCCAGCCGGGACCGCTCTTAGCAGAGGGCTTTTTTCTTCAGAACAAACCCGACCCAGTCGGGGCAGCTCCTGCCGGAGAGTCTATAACGCCGGAACGGCGTATAATTCTCAATTCTCAATTCTCAATTCTCAATTGTCAATTTGACTTCGGCGGCAAAGGTACGCTTTATTAAGGTGAGAATTTGTGTAAATTCTCTCGTAAAAGTGTAAATTCGCGCTTTTTTGCGATTTTCCAATGGCAGGCAGGTTTTTTTTATACAATTTTTCTAATCTGTGAAAATTGTTCAATAAATCGTTGATATTCAAATAGAATAAAGGGCTGAGGCATAGCCCCAACCCTTTATTTCGCTTGCGCTGCGTTTTTATTTCGCTTGTTTCCCGTATTTTCCGGGCGTTATTCCATATTTTGCTTTGAAGCACTTGTTGAAGTATCCCGGATCATTAAATCCTGTTTTGTCGGATATTTCGTTTATGCTGTATTCTCCTATGAGCAGCATTTGCTCTGCCGCCTCCAAACGGCGGTTGAGGATGTATTTTGCCGGTGGTTCCCCGAATATTTCCTTCATTTTTCCGAGGAGTTTGGTTCTGCCGACGTGCAGTTTTTCGGCGAGGATGTCGGGCGAGAAGTTGCTGTCGCCGAGATTTTGGGCTGTTATAATCTCCACTCTCTCCTTAAAGGCCTTGTCTAATGCGCTTGTGAACACCACTAAGGGCTGAGAATTGCCGGTTTCATCGGTGCTTGCGCTTGATTTTACATTATCCTGACTGCCGCTTTCGGCAGGATTTTCTGTTGTGTCAGTATTATCCTCGATAGTTGCTGGGGTGTTGTCGCTTTCCGGAGTGATTTTTTCAGCGTTCCACTTTATCAGCTGTGTTATTCTGGCGAGCAGGAGTTTGAAGTTGCATGGTTTCACCATATAGTCGTCAGCCCCTGCCTCATATCCTTTTATCTGGTGTTCCTCATCGTTGAGTGCGGTGAGCATCACTACGGGCAGCATCTGTGTTTTCGGCTCTTTCTTGAGTTTTTTCACTATGGCGTATCCGTCGATGTCGGGGAGCATCACGTCGCAGAGCAGCAGTGCCGGTGGGTTGGCGGTTATTCCGTCGTATCCTGCCTGTCCTGTCATATAGGCGTCGATTTTGAAGTATGTTCCCACTTGCGCCTTCAGTTGCTCCATCATGTCGATATCGTCTTCGATGATTGCCACGTGTATGTCGTTGAGAGCGTTTGGTGTCGCTGCTTTCACCGGCTCCTCGGGGAAGTCGTCGGAAGAGTTGTCGTCGTCATCGTCGTCGGCGATGGCCGTAACTTGCGCATAGTCCTCGGGAGCGTAGGAGTCGTCGTTGAGCGGCAGCAGGAGCGTAAAGCGGCTTCCTCCGTACTCCTCGGAGCGGCTGTATTCGAGTGTGCCGTGGTGCAGCTCCGCCATTCTCTTTGCCATATAGAGTCCTATTCCCATGCCTCCTGCCGACACATATCCGTGCATAAAAGGCTTGAAGATATGCTCGAGCTGCGTGTCGCTGATGCCCGGTCCGCTGTCTTCCACGGTGAGTTTTATCTGGTCGTCGTTCACGGTGTGCATTTTCACCGCCACCGTTCCTTTCTGCGGTGTGTATTTAATGGCGTTGCTGATGAGGTTGCTCACTATGGTGTCGTAGGCGTCGGGCGAGAACACCGCCTTCAGTTCTTTCTGTGTCGGCGTGAAGAAGAGGTTTATGTCTTTGAAGTCGGCCATTCCGAAGAAGTCGTCGGTTATGGCCCGTGTTTTTTTCACGATGTCGCCGGTGATGAGGTTCAGCTTTGTCTTCTCCGTCTGTATTTTCCGGAATTCTATTAGCTGGTTGATGAGTTTCAGGAGTCTTTGCGAGCCTCTCCACGCCGTTTGCACCACCGTTTTTTTCGGTGGCTCGTTTTTATTCTCCTTGATTTGTCGGAGTGAGTTTTGTATTATGGCGAGTGGTGTTCTGAATTCGTGCGACACCTGCGTGAAGAAATTGAGCCGGAATGCGGTGAGCTCTTTCTCCACTGCCATTTGATGTTTGAGTTTGAAATTTCTTTTCCACTGCCTGTAGATTACCGTGCCTATTGCCGCTGCTGCGAGGATATAGAGTAGCCATGCTGTCAGGGAGTTGTACCACGGCTCTTTGATGAGTATTTCGAGTGTGGTGTCGTTGTTGCTTCCCATTCTTCTCACGTGGAAGATGTATTTCCCCGGGTTGAGGTTCTGGTATATCGCCACGTTGTTGCTTGTGTGCTCTCTCCAGCCTTCTTCGAGCCCTTCGAGGTAGTATTCAAACATCGATATGGCGTTGTGCTTGAAGTTGAGGCCAGAGAAATATATCTCGATGTTGTTTTGGCTGTGTGCGAGTTTCAGTTTGTGAGTGAGCATCATCACGGAGTCTGCTCCGCCGATGTCGCTGTAGGAGTACAGGTTGTTGCCGTCGATTTTCAGTTCTGTTATTACGCATGGGTGCTTGTTGTCGGTGTCGTTGTCGTTGTCGATGTTTATTTTCGCTATTCCGTCGTAGCATCCTAAAAGCATTGTGCCGTCGCTCTCGGCATATCCGCTGTAGTTGATATAGTAGTCTCCGAGTTTGCTTCCGTTGCTTTTCAGCGTTGTGATGTCCAGGCTTCGCAGGTTTATTATCGAGAGTCCGTTATCGGTTCCCACGGCCACGTTGTGTCCGCTTTTCAGTATTGTCGCGACGGTGTTGTCGGCGAGTCCTTGTCCTTTTCCGATATATCTTGTGGCATTCACCTTCCCTTTGTCATCGTATGCGAGAATGGCGATGCCGTGTCCGTTTACGGCAGCCATGAGTGTGTCGTCGGCCACTTGCTCCACGCAATTAATGATGTCGCTTTTCAGCGAGCCGTTGTCGGTGCCGTATCTTATGAAGTCGTTGTCGCTTTGCGGGTTTGTGTCGTAGGGCAGTGCGTAGAGTCCGTTGTTTGTCGATATCCAGAGCGTCTGTCTGTTGTCGATATAGAGGTGGCTTATCCATTGAGCAGTTTTTTTATCGAGGAAGCATCTCACAGCGATGGTGTCGGCCTGTTTGTTGTATCTGCACTGCATGAGGCCTTTGAATGGTGTTGCAGCCCAAACTGTTCCGTCGCTTGCCTGCACGAGGTATTTAATGTCGTTTGTGGGCAGCGGGTGTTTTTTGTCGCCTCGTGTGTGCTGTGTTCCGTTGATGTATATACCTCCTCCTCTTGTTGCCGTCCACCTGTTGCCTTCTCTGTCAAACATCACGCATCTTATGCTTGAGGGTTGTTTTGAGAAAGTAGTGAACTGTCGTGTGTTGATGTCCACGGTATATAGACTTCCGATGAAGTCTGCTGCCACTAATTTTCCGCTTGGCGCTTTAAGAATGCATCCTATTGAGTTGTCGCGCATGTCGAGGGCGTTTGTTCTCGGTTTTATGTATTCCACTGTTGCCAATGGCTTGTAGATACATACTGCCCCTGCTGTTTCTGTTCCTGCCCAGATGCATCCGTTTTTGCTTAGGTGAATGCAGGTTAGGAAGTTGGTGTCGAAGAGCGGTTCTTGGTCTTGCGATGAGAAGTGCCTTATCTGTTGTGTCTTTGTGTCGTAGAGGAAGAGTCCGTTGCCGTAGGTGGCGATATATAGTATGTCGTTTTTTTCGATGATGAAGCATTTTCGCTTTCTGTTGACAGTGTATGCCACGTCGTCTAAGAGGTGCAGCCGTTTCGCTTTTTCTATGCTTTTGTCTTTGCGGTTCACCACCCAGAGGTCTCCGGCTTTGTTCAGCCAGCAGACGTAAGTGGGCGTGAGTACTTGCTGCACTGCGTCGTGCTCCACGTATTCGGGCTTTTCAACTTTTACGCCTCTCACGTGCTGTTCCTGTCTGATTATTCTTCCTGTCTTGGTGTCGATTACTGCCACCGGCTTGCCTGGCATCTCTACCTTCATCAGACATTTCTCTTTGTCGCTTTCGAGGCTGGCGATAGTGGGTGAGAGGCTCACGGTATCGTCTTTCACCTTATTTATATATATAGTAACGTTGTATCCGTCGTAGTAGCAGAGTCCGTTTCTCGTTCCTATCCATATCAGTCCGAAATTATCCTCTGCGATGGCGTTCACGGAGTTGTTGGGCAGCCCTTGGTCTATGGCGATGCGGTGGGAGGCGAGCTTGCTGCTCATCACCGACGCCCCTGCCGCCAGCGATGCCTTCGGTATCGCCAATGCTAATATAGTCGCTATTATCGTTGCTGCAATCAGCCTTATCCTTTTTCTCATCTCCATTGTGTTGTAAGTGGTTTTGATGTAAGCTTAAAAAAACCGAGGGGTTTGTGGACGGGCAGCCCCCAGAAAAGGCAGATTTCAGGATAAAGACAAATCTTCAAGCCTTTCTAGTTCCGTGCCTTTGAAAATCATCACTATCGGGTGAATTTGAGTGCCCTGGGCAAATTCCTTGGCATTAGGAGTAGAAGCGTATTTCTGCACTTGCGCCTTTGCCTCTTCTATTTTCTTCTGCACCTCGGCATCGGAGGCATCCGTCTTGACGTATTTAAGCTCGATGATGCAACAATGGCGCAAGTCTTCGTCCTCTTGTAAATCTGGTATCATGAAAAGGTCGCAATAATGCCCATTGAGTTCCAACTCTGGCCAAGTGAGGAAACAATTGGAGATATTCAGCACACCAAGCAGATAACCCTGTATTATCCTTTCCCCATCCACTCTTACATTGGAGTGAGCGTGGAACTGCTCTGCGGCATATTCCATGAGAGGGAGCCATTCTCCTTCTTCTCCGGCTTCTTGTATCAGGTCGCCAAACTTATTGCTATCCAAATGCATCCTCCTGCTTATCATCACCGCCATATTGTCGTAAAACTGTCTGCGGGCGTTGAGATTGGGGATAACGAGAGCATTCCTTCCATTAGCATCCTTTCCCCAGGTGAGCATTCCGTAGTAATACATCAGCGACGGCAGGTTCTCCGCTTCCACCAACTGCAAGACCATAATATTATTTTTCAATTTAGGCCTTGTATATCCATTAATTGAAACATCTTCTAATATGCTTGTGCCGATTTTCGCCCCGTTCTTGTCTATCTCGATGATGTTTTGGAGCTTTTTGAAGTCCGTGGCCGTATTGGGGTCAACCATATCTTCCGGAGCATCGCCAGTGGTTATCAGCTCTGACAGATAAAAAAGCACCATATTTGAGTTGTACATTCGAGCATTATTGTCTTTGAGTTTACTCTTCGAGAAACAGTATCCGTCGTACCAAGGGCGTATTTTGTCGATAATCTCGTCGGTGCTTTCCTGTATCATTCCCTCTCCACGATAATAATCAATCATTTCCCTCACATCTTTCTCTGAGAAGCCGACGATGTCGTTGAAAATGTTATAGTGCGACACGTTTGTGGCGATGTTGAAATTGCTGGTGAGGTCAGACATAGTTATAGGCGACACGCCAATCATAAATATGCGCTCAAAATTAGGTTTATATGCCACGAAAGAAGTGCGGTAGAAACCGTCGGCATGGGTGAGGTCGTGATAGGCCTGTTCGCCTTGCTCGCTAAGAATGGAATTGGTGAAGTTGTCGTATTCGTCGATAATGAGATATATATGTTGTCCTCTATTTTTTGCCTCTTTTGTCATCTCTCCAATCTTATCGCCGTGGCTTTCGAAGTTGATAACCCTCTCCACCGTTTCTGGGTCGTAGAATTTCGCATAATACCTCATAAAAGAGTTAATTTCCCTGCAACAATAGTTGTTGAATTTTTCTTCGAGAGTATCGCCTTTTGAATTATTGACCTGTGAGAAATCGAAATATAGCACTTGGAAATAGCCTTGCAGCCTTGTCGGATTTTCTGCTATCCAAAGCCCCTTGAACTCTTCTTGGAAGAGGTCTTTGCGGTTGATGTCGTAATAGTCTTTCATCATCGACACGAGGAGGCTTTTGCCGAAACGGCGCGGACGTGTTAACAACAAGAAATTGCCTGCCAATTCCAATTTTGGCAAGAACATAGTTTTATCCACATAATATCGGTTGTCCTCTATCGTGTTGCGGAAATCTGAAATGCCTTTTGGCAATAACCTTATTGTATTTTGCTGTTCCATAATGCAATATTTTTTGCAAAAGTACATACTTTTTTTCAATTGTACAAGCAATTCGCTGATTTTTTTGACTTTTCTCTGAGCTTTTCACTATTTTATGTACACTTATTGTCGTTGCTTTACGCTATTTCAGTTTTGCAATTTGTGAGAGGAGAGATTGGGCTTTGGCGGCGAGAGAGGCGAACTGGGATGAGTTGAGTGGTGGAGAGGAAGTGCCGTGAGGAGTGAGGACGGTGAGCTGCTGCAAAGCCTGACACAGCTCCTTGAGCCAAGAGACAAGAGAATCGCCAAGCACCATTGACTCTGTGCCGCCACTGATGACGACGGAATCGCTGACGTCGATGGCGACCTTGTCCGATGCGATGGCGATGCTGTTATCGCTGATGCTTATACTGCTTTTGGCAGACTCCTCACTATTATTAACTTCAGCTATAACACTGTCGTTATTGATTTTAAGACACCCCCTTTTACTTGACTCCTCGCTCTCTTCGCTGCCGCTGTCGGATACTTCAGCTATAACGGTGTCTTTATTTATTATAAGACACCCCCTTTTACTTGACTCCTCGCTCTCTTCGCTGCCGCTTTCTATTACTTGAGTATTGATAGATGAGTCGGTGTAGGTGGTGAGTGCGCTGCGGCCGGTGAGAGGCAGGTTGTCGTAGTCCTCTCCCTCGTCGCCCTCCTCAAACGGCTCTGACGATGCGACACCAATGGCAATGCCCTCCGTGGCGACACACTGCACATCACTTAACTGCGAAAACATTTCAACAAATTCCTCGCCCGTGACAGGGTCTGTGCAGACGATGACATCGGAGAATAATGCGGGACGCATTATTCTTAATGGATAATGGATAATGGATGATGGAGAATTATACGCCGTTCCGGCGTTGGTGTGGGAATTGTTTTCGCCTGCGCGAGCTTTGGGATTGTAAGATGACATGTTTTTGCTAATAGAGGTCTCGGAGGGTAGGAGGGCGGTGAGGCGTACTCCTTCGTGATAACCTGACTGTGATGACTGGTCATCGTAATCGTTGTCGTACTCCTGCACGTCAATGGTGCCTCGCAAGTCTTCATCCTCGTCATCGTCGGGATGAATATAGCAGACATATCCCCGGATGCGGCGAGTGCCGTAAACTGCGCCGCTGCGGTCAACAAGCCCGCTGAGAGCCGCCCCGCGCACCGCTGCCCGGAAGCGCCCGCCTTGGTCGCCATTATTCTCAATCCCTGTATTTGCCATAGTTTCTTGATTTTAATAACCCCTTTCTTATTAATAGTATCTGCGAATAGCATTTTTCTTATTTACCGTGCTACCTCTCCAACTTTACGGTTAAGTGAGCGAACTGAAAGCACCGCGGCGAAGCCGCCATCGCCGGAACGGCGATACTAATTGTCAATTGTCAATTGTCAACTGTCAATTAGAAAATTTCTATCGAAATTTTCTTAACAGTGTCGCTTTTTACGTTAATAAAACGTAAAAAGCGTTAGGGGGGGTGAAAAATAACGTTCTTTAAAAAATAATTCGTATCTTTGCCCCCGAATTTTTTGGCATTTGGGCAACAGTTATCTGTGTAAACGATGTCCGCAGTGCCTTTAAACATAATGATGAAGACAAAACTAAATTAAACGAAATCAAAGACGGGCGGCATANTGTCGTCCACAATAAATTTTTATATAAACAATTAAAAACAAGACAAGAAAATGAAAAAGACTTATTTGAAACCCGAGATTGACGAAACAGTGATTTCAATGAACGCTATTATGGCAGGAAGCGGCAGTACCGTTGGTTNGGATAAAGATGGTAATGAAGGTGAATACGGCGATGACGAAGTTGGTGCAAAGGGTGCTGCTGGCTCAATCTGGCCGGAGTAAACTAATTGACAATTGATAATTGACAATTGACAATTTTGTACCGCGAGCGGTGCGTATCGCCATTCGGCGATATTCTCAATAACTTAAAGTTTGGCTTCGCCGAACTTAACCACAAGTTTGAGCGGTGGCACGGCAACGTGTTATTCGCTCGGACTTACTAAAAAGAACATTAAGAAAAAATTATAGTGGGCGAAAGCCCCATCTTTAAATTGGTTTTTTTGTTAAAGCCGATGCCTGTTGCGAAACACGATAAGGCGGCACGGTCTTTCATCAGCCGTGTTATTTTTCATCTTTAGGCGAAAGCCTTGATGTTTATAATAAGTTTACGCCGAGCTTAGATTGTGAAATCAGGGCAAGGCAAAACATACGGCACAGGTCGCAAGACTTGTGCCGTTTTTGCAATGTTTGTATTCTACTCAAAATGCCTGGCTTTTCACTATTTTCGCATATTTTCCTTTTTTTATTTGGCAGTTTGAAATAAAAGCACTACTTTTGCACAATAAAATGATTTGTTATGACGAAATTTCCAGACCTCAGAGAGCGCTATGTTAGTCTCTACACAGATTTCGGCTTCAAAAAAATCTTTGGAACCGAGCTTAACAAGGAGCTGCTTATCAGTTTCTTAAACTCGTTGTTTCATGGTGAGCAGAACATCACAGATATTCAGTATCTCAACGGCGAGCATCTGGGTACACACGAAGGAACGCGTCCTGCCATATTCGACGTTTACTGCCAAAACGACAAGG
>Ga0065709_1029709_pt1 | contig 13705 bp, 10 predicted proteins | sample Hoacrofraction14_2_FD_59096 | JGI IMG/M metagenome (GOLD analysis project Ga0065709, IMG submission 59096) | Hoatzin crop microbial communities from Cojedes, Venezuela, sample from fiber fraction 14 v1 | ecosystem: Host-associated > Birds > Digestive system > Esophagus > Crop | place: Venezuela...
GAAAACAGCATTTACCCCAATATGAACTACTACAGCACCAACGGCAAAGCGCCCATCGCCACACTGGAGAAGGCGGTGGTGAAGGGACTGGCCGAAGACCGCGGGCTCTACATGCCCGAACACATTGAGCGCCTGTCGAAAACATTCTTCGACAACATCGGCGACCTCAGTTTCCAAGACATCGCATTCGAAGTGGCCAAGGCCTTCTTCGGCGACGACGTGCCGCCCAGCGACCTGCGCCGCATCGTCGATGAGACGCTTTCGTTCGACTGCCCCGTGGTGCCTGTCACCGACCGCATCAGCGCCCTCGAGCTCTTCCACGGCCCCACACTCGCCTTCAAGGACGTCGGCGCGCGTTTCATGGCACGCCTGCTGCAGCACTTCATCCGTCAGGAAAGCGCCGACGGCACGGTCAACGTCCTCGTGGCCACGAGCGGCGACACCGGCAGCGCCGTGGCCAACGGTTTCCTCGGCGTTGACGGCATCCGCGTCTTCGTGCTATATCCCAAGGGCAAAGTGAGCGACATTCAGGAATGCCAGTTCACCACGCTCGGCCAGAACATCACCGCCGTGGAAGTGAGCGGCGTGTTCGACGACTGCCAGGCGCTGGTGAAGACCGCTTTCCTCGATGAAGAACTCAACCGCCACATGCGCCTCACGAGCGCCAACAGCATCAACGTGGCGCGCTTCCTGCCCCAGGCGTTCTACTATTTCCACGCCTACGCCCAGATGGTGCGCCGCGGCAAGCAGGACGAACTGGTGATTTGCGTGCCGAGCGGCAACTTCGGAAACATCTGCGCCGGCCTCTTTGCCAAGCGTATGGGCCTGCCCGTCAAGCGATTCATCGCCGCCAACAACGCCAACGACATCTTCTTCCAGTACCTGAAGACCGGCCTCTACGTGCCGCGCCCATCGGTGCAGACCATTGCCAATGCCATGGACGTGGGCGACCCCTCCAATTTTGCCCGCATCCTCAACCTCTACGGCGGCTCCCACGCGGCCATTTGCCAGGACATCAGCGGCGCCACATATACCAATGAGCAGATTGCCGAGACCATCAAGCAGACCTTCAACGAAACCGGCTACCTCTGCGACCCCCACGGCGCTTGCGGCATGCGGGCGCTCAAGGAGCAACTGCGCAGCGGCGAGAACGGCATCTTCCTCGAAACCGCACATCCCGCCAAGTTCCGCGACACCGTGGAGCCCATCATCGGCCAGCCCGTAGTACTGCCCGAGCGCCTCGCCGCCTTCATGCAGGGCGAGAAGCAGCGCGTGCCCATGAGCCGCGACTTCAGCGACTTCAAGGCATTCCTGCTGGCGCAGTGAGGCCCGTTTCCCCGCAAGGGAAGATTTCCGGCGCAAAAAGCGCAAAAACCAACCAAGAACCAACCGATTTGAGGCATCAGAGCTGTGGAGCATAACCCCAGAAGCGTATGAATCTGAACATCTTGCACCAGAATAAATTGGTGGAAAGCTTTCGCACCCGCCACCAGAAGAAGCGCGACAAGCGCGGCAAATGGATTTTCGCCAGCCTTTTAGTGCTCATTTCCACCGCCTTAGTGGTCTATTTCCTGCCGCGGACCAACACGTTCAACTACGAATACAACGTGGGCGAACCCTGGCGCTACGGCCCCATCTACGCCAGCCACCAGTACGTGGTGCACCTCAGCGACAGCGACCTGGCGGAGCAGCGCAACGTCTTGCGCCGCCAGTTCCAACCCTATTTCCGCCTCAGCGAAACCACCCGCAAGAGCATGCAAAACAAATTGGCGCGCAAGGCCGTGTCCGACCTCACCTTCCAGGAGCGCGCCATCTACCGGCAGCACCTCAGCGTGCTGCTCGACAGCATCTACGCCCGCGGAATCATTTCCGACGAACAGGCCGACAGCCTCCGCCAGGCCGGCACCAACACCATCAGAATCATTGACGAAGAGGGCGAAGTCAAGGCCGTTTCCGTGGCCGACATCTTCACCACCCACGCCGCTTTCCAGCACATTTTCCTGCAAGACAGTGCCACTTTCCAGGCCGAAATGCTCAACAAATTCGACATCGCCTCCCTCCTCAAGTCAAACACCGTCTACCTTTCCAAGCGCAGCGAGCGCGAGCTCGACTCCCTCCTCGCCGCCATTCCCGCCGACGCCGGCGTGGTGAAGGCCAACGAGCGCATCGTTGACAAAGGCGAATTGGTGTCGCCGCTCACCTTCCGCAAGGTGAAATGCTACGAGGAACTCATGGCGCAGCAGTCGCCCGACAGCGGCAAGATGCGGCTCACCCTCCTCGGCCAGGTCATGGTGGTGCTGAGCATCATGTGCCTGCTCGCCATCTACGTCGCCCTCTTCCGCAACGACTACTACGACGAAAAGCGGCATGCCATCCTCGCCTTCGGACTCGTCGTGGTCTTTTCCATCGCCGCATCGCTCATGGTTTCCCACCACTTCTACCGCGTCCACGCCCTGCCTGTGTGCATGGTGCCCATCTTCCTGCGCATCTTCCTCGACAGCCGCACCGCCTTCCTTTTCCACACCGCCACCGTGCTGCTCGTTTCCCTCGTCATCACCTACCCACACGAATACATCATCGTTTGGCTGCTCATCGGCCTCGTCGCCATCTATGCCCTGCGCGAGCTCATACAGCGCTCCCAGATTGTCCACACGGCCATCATCGTCGCCGCCAGCGCCATGTTCGTCTATGCGGCCTACGAGTTCCTGACGGGCAACAACAACTTCCACATCGGCAACTTCATGCCATTCATTATCAACGGATTGCTGCTCATGTTCGCCTATCCCTTCATGTGGATTTTCGAACGCATGTTCCAATTCACCAGCGACGTCACCCTCGTCGAACTGAGCAACATCAACCACCCCTTGCTCCACAAAATGAGCGAAGTGGCGCCAGGCACCTTCCAGCACAGCATGCAAGTGGCCAACCTCGCTGGAGAAATTGCCAAGAAAGTCGGCGCCAAGGCGCAGCTCGTGCGCACGGCCGCCCTCTACCACGACATCGGAAAGACCGAGCGGCCCGCCTATTTCACTGAAAATCAGTCGGGAATCAACCCCCACAAGCGCCTCACGCCAGAGAAATCGGCCGAGGTCATCATCGCCCACGTCACCCACGGCCTCGCGCTCGCCGCCCAGTACAACCTGCCCGACGTCATACGCCAGTTCATCGCCACCCACCACGGCCGAGGCAAAGTGAAGTATTTCTACATCACCTACTGCAACGAGCACCCCGGCGAGCAGGTGGACGAGAGCGCATTCACCTACCCAGGCCCCAACCCATCGACCGTGGAGCAGGCCATCCTGATGATGGCCGACAGCGTGGAAGCGGCCTCGCGCAGCCTCAGCGAATACACCGAGGACAGCATTTCCAACCTCGTCGACAAAATCATTGACTCGCAGGTGAGTGACGGATTCTTCAACCAGTGCGACATCACGTTCCGCCAAATCGACGCCGCAAAGGCCGTCCTGAAGCAGCGCCTGCAGAACATCTACCACACCCGCATCACCTACCCCGAACTCCAAAACGCCAAGTCCGACGCCCCAGCCGCCCAGCCAGCGGCCGAAACAGCGCAAGCATCGTCGTCGGAGCCGCAAACGGCTGCCCCAGCGGCTTCGGCACCGGCTTCGGCAGCGCTCCATTCATCGGCATCGGCGCCCCAGCCATCGTCGTCGGAGCCGCAAACACCCACGCAAACCACCCCCGCGCCATGAAACATTTTGCCCACAGACCATTCATTTTGCTGCTCTGCCTCGCGCTTTCCGCCGCGGCATGGGCCGCAAACGCCACTGACGGAACCTCCGATTTTCGCGCCGCAGACCTGCCGGCGAAGGAAACGTTTGGAAAACGATGCCCTGCTTTTGCAAAAACGACCGCACTCGTTTTGGAAAACGACCGCAGTCGTTTTGGAAAACGACCGCAGTCGTTCCAAATTTCTGCTGCGGAGAATTCCGTTGCAGAATCGCCGAATCCCATTGCCGCGCCCGCAGTTTCCGCCGCAGTGCCTGAGATTTCCGCCCCAGCCCAACCGCGCAAGAAGAAGCAGGCGGAAGTTTGGCCCGACGGTTCGCCCATCGACGCCTGGTTTGCCGACACCGCGGCAACCAGCCTTGAGGGCATGGGGCAGCGCTATGTGCTGACCGACTATGGCGTGGTGGACGACTCCACCCTCGTGCAGACCGACGTGATTCAGGCGGTGATAGACATTGCCGCAACCCGCGGCGACGTCATGGGAGGCCGCAAAGACGGCGAGGCCGTGGTGGTGGTGCCGCGCGGCACATTCCTCACCGGCGCCCTTTTCCTCCGCCAAGGCGTGAATCTGTGGATTGAAGAGGGCGGGCGGCTCAAGGGGAGCGACGATATCAGCGACTTCCCCGTGGTGGAGACGCGCATCGAGGGGCAAACCTGCAAATACTTTGCAGCGCTCATCAATGGCGACGGCCTGGACGGCGTGAAAATCGGCGGGCGCGGAACCATCGACGGCAACGGGCTCCGCTATTGGCGCGCCTTCTGGCTGCGGCGCTCGTGGAACCCCGCCTGCACCAACAAAGATGAGCAGCGCCCGCGCCTCATTTACCTCTCCCATTGCACCAATGCCGAGATTTCGGGCCTGCATCTGAAGGATTCGCCGTTCTGGACCAACCACCTCTACAAGTGCAGCCGCGTGCGCATGCTCGGCCTGCGCATCACGTCGCCTGCGCAGCCCGTGAAGGCGCCTTCCACCGACGCCATCGACATTGACGCCTGCACCGACATCCACGTCGCACATTGCTTCATGGAAGTGAACGACGACGCCGTGGCGCTCAAGGGCGGCAAGGGCGTGGACGCCGACCAGCGCCCCGAAAATGGCAGCAACGAGCGCATCCTCGTGGAGGATTGCCGCTACGGTTTTTGCCACGGTTGCCTCACGCTCGGCAGCGAGGCCGTGCATTGCAAGAACATCATTCTCAGGCGAATACACGTGGACCATGGCGCGCGCCTGCTGTGGCTGAAGATGCGTCCCGACACGCCCCAGCACTACGAGTATGTGCTGGTGGAAGACATTGAGGGCAGTGTGACCAATTTCCTCTTCATCAAGCCGTGGACGCAGTTCTTCGACCTGCAGGGCCGCACGGAAATCCCCATCTCCGTGGCCGACCACATCACCATGCGGCGCTGCAAAATGCGCTGCCAGCACGCCAAGAACGTGGAGGAAAGCGACCAGTACGTGCTGCGCGATTTCAGCCTGGAGCAGTTGAGACTGACCACTGAGGACGGCGCCGACTGGAAAATGACTGACGAGAGCGGCAACGTTTTCGGCAAATAAACGCCTCGCGCGCGTACATATTATAATAGGGTGGGGCAGACGCCCCGAAACGAACAGCAAACTTTTCATCCAAAAACGCATAACCATGAAAACAAAATTTCTGATGCTCATTGCCTGCGTGGCGCTGCTGGCCACGGCTTGCAAGCAAAACCCGAAGGCCGATGACCCCGTTGCCGCCGAGCAGGAGGCGCAGGCCGAGGCCGAATGGCTGAACGCTGACTGGACCAGTCAGGAGAAAGGTGCCGACCTGCAGTTGCACGCCACCTACCTGACGGGCGAAAGCCAGTTGAGCCGCTCCGTATTCGAAGCCGTGCGTGCCCAGCTCGACGACGCTTGCCGCAAGATTGACGAGAACCTGCGCGTGCATTTCCAAGGCGACACCTGCACTGTGCCCAACCTGCTGGCCTACTACGGACCGCGCATGGCCACGGCCATGAAAGCCGCTTGGGAAGACATTTACCGCGAGGTGGATACCACTGGCGTGGCCGATTTCACCGTGAATTTCACGATGAGCGTCATGACCAATAACGACCGTGTGCTGACCCTCGGCAGCGCCTACAGCGACTTTTGGGGCGGCAACCACGGCAGCGTGTTCGAAAATGCCATCACGCTGCGCAAAGCAGACGGGCAGCCGCTCAAACAAGTGGTGAACCGCGACAGCATTGCCGCGCTGCAACCCCTTCTGCGCCACGGACTTGGCGAATATCTGCGCAACCATCCCAACTATCCCACCATCAAGGATTCGGAGGTGGAGAAGGCCCTTTTCCTCAACGGCAAGGACTACATTCCCCTGCCGAAGTCGGAGCCGGCCATCATCGACAACGGCGTGCAGTTCATTTACGGCGAATATGAAATCGGCGCGCACGCCATTGGCCGCCCGAAGTTCGTGGTGCCGCTCGACGACATCTTCGCCCTGCTCACGCCCGAAGCGCGCCAAACCCTTGTAGCAACCGATTCTCTCACCACTGAAAACCGCTGAACAACATGAAACGAAACACCTTTTTCCTGACCCTGCTCGCTGCCGCGAGCCTGCTCGTCGCTTGCAATAACGCGGGCAAAACGGGCAATGATTCCGATTCGCTGGGCACTGATGCGCCCACTCAGGCCGAGGCGCCAACGGCATTCGACCTGCAGGAGTCCAATTATTCCAACAAAAAAGATGGCGTTGACGTGGATTTCAAAATCGCTTATCCCACCAACGAAAACGCTGTGGGACAGAGCGTTCGCGCTTATCTCGAAGAAGAACTGTGCAGCGCCGCCCTGCTTGGCGCCGACGAAAACGGCATCCGTCCGCAGCGGGCGCAGAACGTGGCCGACCAAGTGCGCTACAGCGGCATGCAGGCCCACGACCTTTTGGCGCAAAGCCGCGAAATGCAGCGCAAATACATGCTGGAGGAGCGCGACGAAGAGGACATGGATGGCGAGATTTCCGTGCCAAACTACGAGCAAATGTTCACCAGCAAACCGCTCTGCCAGACCGACAATTACGTCACTTATCAGACCGAGAACTACATCTATCTGGGCGGTGCGCACGGCAATACCAGCCGCACTTTCGCCACATTCGCCAAGGCGTCGGGCAACCAGCTTGGGCGCGTGCTGAAATCGGGCAAGGAAGACGAGATGCAATCCCTGCTGCGCGAGGGCATGCTGCTCTATTTTTCGCAAAACGACCCCGACTTCACGCCTGACAACCTTTTTGAAGAACTGCAACTGGAGACCGAGGGCTACATTCCGCTGCCCGCAACCGAGCCCGCGCTCACCAAGGCCGGCCTGCTCTTCACCTACCAGCAGTACGAAATCGCGCCCTATTCCGCCGGCATCATCTCCTTCACCCTGCCCTACGAGCAGGTGCAACCCTTCATGACCAGCGAGGCCAAGGCGCTGATTGAGGAGAATGAAAAGCCGTAAAAACTTAGGAACTTTCATAAACTCAATAACTTAAAGTCCCAAAAACTCACAAATATGGACATCTGTATCGCTTGCGGCGCCCGTCCCAATTTCATCAAGGTGGCGCCCATCATCCGCGCCATTGAGGCGGCGAAAAAGCAGGGCGAGCAACTCGATTACACCCTCGTTTACGCCGGAAATGCCGACGACCCCACGCTCGAACCGACCCTCTTTTCCGACCTCGGCATAGCGCGCCCAACCGTCTTCCTCGGCGCTTCAGAAGAGAGCCTGAACCTGCTGGCCAGCCACGCCATGGGCGCCTTCGACAGTTACCTCACCGAGCATCCCACCGATGTGGTCATCGTGGTGGACGACCTGGCAAGCACCATGGCTGTGACCATCACCGCCAAGAAGCGCGGCATACGCGTGGCGCACCTCGTGGCAGGCACCCGTTCCTTCGACATCAACATGCCGAAGGAAATCAACCGCCTCGTCATCGACGGCCTGTCCGACTACCTCTTCACCGCTGGCGCCGGCAGCGAGAGCAATGCCAGCCGCGAAGGCGCCGAAATGTCGCGCACATTCATGGTTGGCAACATCCTCATCGACAACTTGCGCTACTATCACGACCGCTTTGCGCAGCCGCAATGCGTTGAGACTCTGGGACTTTCCGAAGGCAAATACCTCGTCTTCACGCTCAATCGCAAGGCACTTTTGGCCAACGAAACGAACCTGCGCGCCATGCTCGCCGCACTCATTTCCGCCGCCGATGGCACCCCCATCGTGGCTCCGCTGCGCCAGCAGACACGCACGGTGGTGGAACCGCTCCTCACTGACGAGCAGCGCAAGCATTTCCTGCTTACTGAACCGCTTGACTACCTGCACTTTGGGTGGCTCACTGCCCATGCCCTTGGCGTGGTGACCGACAGTGGAAACGTGGCGGAAGAGGCAACGTTCAACGGCGTGCCATGCATTACCCTCAACTCCTACACCGAGCACATCGAAACCGTGCTAAACGGCACCAACGAACTGGTGGGCGAGGACCCCGAAAAACTCGCCGACTGCGTGAAGAAAATGGTGGCCGGCGAATGGAAAAACGGTACGCTGCCCGACCGCTGGGACGGCAGAACTGCCGAGCGCATCGTGCACATTCTCTTGGGAAAATAACGCCCGCGCAAACTCATTTTCGGCAAAAATCGCCCATTTCGCTTCGCAAAAATCGCTTCATTTTTTCGCACAAAAACGATGAAAAAGGTCACGATTCTCATTCCCTGCCACAACGAGGAGGCCTCGCTGCCGCTGCTCAGTGAGCGGCTGACCGAACTCATGCGCGCCAATGCCGGCTACGACTGGGAACTGCTCTTCGTGAACGACGGCAGCACGGACGGCACGCTCGACTGCATCAAGGCGCTCCGGCAGCAGGACAGCCGCGTTTGCTACGTGGACCTCTCGCGCAATTTCGGCAAAGAGGCCGCCATGCTCGCCGGTTTCGACTACGCCACGGGCGACTGCCTCGTCATCATGGACGCCGACCTGCAGCATCCGCCCCACCTTGTGCCTGAAATGCTGCGATTTTGGGAGGAAGGCTATGAGGATGTCTATGCCAAACGCCGCAGCCGAGGCAAGGAAAGTTGGTTGCGCAAGCGCCTTTCGCTGCTCTACTACCGCCTGCTGCAAAAGACTTCGCGGGTGGATATTTTGCCCAACGTGGGCGACTTTCGCCTGCTCGACCGCAAGTGCATCGAGGTGCTGAAGCAGTTGCGCGAGAGCGAACGCTACACGAAAGGCATGTTTTGCTGGATAGGATTCCGGAAAAAGGAAATAGAGTTTGAGCAAGGCGACCGCGTGGCAGGCCATTCGTCGTGGAGTTTCCACAGCCTTTTCGGCCTCGCTATGGAGGGCATCACTTCCTTCACCGTTGCCCCGCTGCGCATCTCCACGGTGATGGGCTTCGGCGTTTCGCTCGCGGCCTTTGCCTACATGTGCTACGTGCTCGTCAAGGCGCTCATCTGGGGCGACCCCGTGCAGGGTTTCCCCTCGCTCATGGTCGTCATCCTGTTCCTCGGCGGCGTGCAACTGCTTTCGCTTGGCATCATCGGCGAATATCTGGGGCGGATTTTCAACGAAACCAAGCAGCGCCCCGTCTATGTGGTGCGCGGAACGGAAGGCCTTTCGCCGAAAAACGATGAAATCAGCGGCAAAAACGATGATTTTAGCGGCAAAAATGACGGAAAATCCGCGGCAAATGAAACCCGCTGACGCCCCTTCGCGCCTTTATTGGTGCCTGTTGGCGGCCATTGCGCTGGCATTTTTCGTACTCAATGCCTACACGCCGCTCTACATCGACGACTGGCACTACAGCTACATCTTCGGAACGCGCGAACCCATCCGCTCGCTCGGCGACCTGCTGCGCAGCCAATACATTCATTATATGGAGTGGAACGGGCGCCTTGTGCCGCATTTTTTCGTGCAACTTTTCGACGGAATGCTTGGCAAGGCAGCGTTCAATGTGGTCAACGCCCTGATGTTGCCGCTGCTCATCCACCAGCTCTGCCGCCAGTTCGTTCCACGCCGCCAGTGGTACGCCGCCGCATCGGTCATCCTCTGCCTCATTCTTTTCCTCTTGCCAGGGTTCAATACGTGCCTGCTGTGGATGAGCGGCGCGTGCAATTACCTGTGGACCAGCGTATTCCTGCTGCTGTTCCACCGCACGCTCTTCTCGGAGCGCAAGGTCAGCGCCCTCCTTTTGCCCCTCCTTTTTCTTTGGGGAATCTTTTGCGGCTGGACGCACGAAGGGTTCGTCATCGGCCTTTCCGCCGCCTACGCGCTCCATTTCCTGTGCCACCGCCGCCTGCTCAGCGCCCAGCGCATCGCCCTGCTCGCAGGCTTTTGCTGCGGACTGCTCATGATTGTGGTGTCGCCCGGCATGCACCAGCGCGCCGAGGCCGAGGCGAATATCCCCCATTCGCTGCCCATTTTCCTGAAAAACTACCTGCTCGCCACCGTCTTCATCGTCTTTACCGCCCGCCTTTTCTTCCTCCGCATGGCACTCGTTTGGGTGCATGGAGCGCGCGAAATCGGCATAAAATCCTTCCTGCGCCGCCATCGTTTCCTGCTTTCCGCCATCCTGCTGACCAGCCTTATCGTGCTGATTTCGTGGTTGATTTTCGGCGAAACCTTGCTCAGTTACATCGCTATTCTTCCGCTGTTCATGGGACTTTGGGTGGAACTGCAAACGCTTCGCCGCATGCCTCATCTGCGCAGTTGGGCGCGCCGCAACCAAATCTGGTGGACGGCGCTCGCCGTGGAAATCCTCTTCGTGCTTTTCGTCAACGGCCGTTTCCAAAACATCTTCTTCGGCGCCGAGTTTTTCTCCCTCATCCTGTGCATCCAACTCCTGTTCATGCCCACCCACGGCCTGCTGCAAACGCTTTCGGCAAAGGCGTTGCGGCGCATTTGCCTCGTGCTCAATATCGTTGCGCTGCTGACGTTCATCGCCGTGGCCGTGGCCAGCAGGAACAACTATCGCAGCCTGCAGCGCGACATTGCCGCCGTGCAGCCCGACGAGGAGGTGATGTGGACCGACCGCAGCAACCATCTCGGCCGTTTCGTAGTCAACGATTACGTGGAATGGTTTGATAGTCCGTGGCTTGCGCGCCGATTGGGCAAGCAGAAACTCGTCTATCTGCCCCGCCAGCTCCGCGACAAGTTGCCCGAACTGACGCAGGACGGCCGCTTCCACCTCTACCGCCCGTGGCTTTTCTACATCAAAGCGCTCGACGATGGCGGCGATTCCGCGGCCCAAACGCCAACCGCTGCCACGCTCCTGCTGCGCCCCTCCGACTTCGCCGCTATGCCGCTCCCGCAAAGGATTCTGGCACCCCACATGTCGCGCTACGCAGCAACCGAATGGCCGGCCGAAGTGTCCGTATTCCGCATCGGCGCAACCCGCTACGTCTTGGTGACTTGCCCCGAAATTTTCCTGCCCAGGGTGCAAGGCATTCGCCTGGAGCCATAAGTCATTCGCTTGAAGCCATAAAAAAAGACTGGCACTCAGAACACGCTGAATGCCAGTCATTTTGCTCGTTTCTTCGCGGCAATTCGTGCCGCTCTCCGCTTAGTTTTTCAACGAATACGTGATAGTTGTCACGCCGCGCACGTTCTTGATGTAAGGCGTATTGCTGTCGCGGTCGGTGATGTCGAACTGCCCCTGGTCGGCCGTGATGATTTTGTTCAGTTTGCTCTTCGAATTCTTTGCAAACTGCTGCGCCGTCTTCTCCGCATTGGCAATGGCCTCCGCCATCATTTCCTCCTTAATGTCCTGAAAACCAGTGAAGTCGTACACCACTGGATTTTCCCAGTTGTTCTCGCCCGTGATGGCGATGCCCTGGTCGAGCAACTCGCCCTGGCGCGCAATCAGCGCCCGAACCGTGTCCACGTGGGTAGAAACCACCGTGATGTTCGACGTCAGCGCGTAGCGGAACTTGGCGTCCTGGCTGTAACTGCCCTCCGCGATGTAGTCCTGCACTTTCGGCGCATTGCGCGAAATTTCCTCAGCGGTCAACCCATTGTCCTTCAGGAACTTCTCGATGATGTCCGTCTTCTGGTTCACCGTGGCGTAGAGCCCCTTCAGGTCGTTGCCCGTTTCCTTCGTCGTGATGCTCCAAGTCACCTTGTCCGCCTTCACTTCCCGCTCCGCCAGGCCCTTCACGGCCACCACGCGGTCGCGGTTCACGATGCTCTCAATGCCGCTCCTCAGGCACAGGCCGAGGGCGAGCAGGCCGACCGCCACCAGTGCAGCCGGCACAATCAGATTGTTCTTCATTGCTTTCATGGTTTTTTACAAAATAAGATTTGCCGTTACGATATTAAAAAATGCTGTTACGATGCTTAAAATTGCCGTTACGATATTAAAAAATGCTGTTACGATGCTTAAAATTGCCGTTACGATATTAAATAATGTGCGGTGCCGCGGCGCCAACGCCCCCAACACCATATACCTATAACGCCCAACCTGCCCCAAAATTGTGCAATGCGTAAAATAAATACGGGGAAATGCCTATGCGCCAACCCCAGTTTTCAGCGCATTTATGCCTCCAGAAAGTCCCAAAAATCCTGAGGATTAACCACTTGAAACGTTGCGTTAGGGTAGGATTTGGCGAACGAGGCGGGCATTTGCGCTTTGTGCTTCGGGTTCCATTTGAACTCGTAGGCATAAAGTTGCCCGCCGATTTCCTCCACATAGTCAATCTCCGCCTGGTCGTGCGTGCGCCAGAAATAGGACTTGCCGGCACCAACCATTTGCCAAGAATTGCGTTTCAGGCGTTCGCTCACTAAGAAATTCTCCCAAAGAGCGCCCAAGTCATTGCGCTTATCCAGCGGTTGGAACGACTCTAAGATGGTGTTTCTCACGCCGTTATCCCAGAAATAGATTTTCTTGCCTTTGCGCAATTCGTTCCGCTGGTTCCGGCTAAACGATGGCAGGCGGAACACGATGAAGCATTTCTCCAAGAGGTTGATATAGGAATCCACGGTCTCCTTGTTGGCGCCGATGGTATTTGCGAGCTCATTGATGGACACTTCGCTGCCCACCTGCAGGGCCAGCGCAGTCACCAGTTTCATCAGCAAGTCGGGTTTCTTCACGCCGTTGAAGGCATATAAATCCTTAAAAAGATACGAACTGACGATGTTTTGCAACAGGATTTCGGCGTCGCCGGGATTGTTGATGACGTCAGGATACATGCCGTAAATCAGCCGGTTGCTCAGCAGCTGCTCCTCCTTCCTTTGGCCGTTCGCCATGGCGAGTTCGGCCATTCCAAACGGGAACATGCGGTTCTCGAACACCCGGCCCACAGCGGAGTCGTAAACGCCGTATGCCAGTTCCAAAGCCGATGACCCCGTCACCACAATCTTTGCGGACAGTTGCAGGTCACCTATCTTCTTCAGAATCAATCCAATATCGTGTACGCGCTGCGCCTCGTCTATTTGTATCATTTCGTAGCGCGATAACCACGTCCGCAAATCCTCATTGGAGCGGTTTTCGAAAATCCGGGCATCGTGCTCGTAGTCGCAATTCAGCACAAGTGTCTTGTCTTCGTCAAAACCTTCGCGAAGCATGCCCAGCAGCGTGGTTTTCCCCACTTGCCGAGGGCCTAAGATTAGGCTTATCTTGTGCAGGCGAAAGTCGCGTTCAATGCGTTGCAAAACCAAGCGTTGTATCATATAGGCAATGTGCTATGGGTTAATGTCTTTGTGGGTGCAAAGATAAGTTTTCTTGTTCAAACCGCCAAATTTACGCCTAATTTTTCCGGCGCACCGGAAGAATTACGCCTAATTTTTCCGTTTGGGCAGGTTTGGTTCCTCAAAATCGCATGGTTTCTTCGCGAGGCACTGGCGATTATTCTCCGCAAAAATTCGGAGATTATTCGGTTTTATTACTGTCCGCTAAAACTTTGCAACATTCAGCAAAAAGAATGGGCTGATGCCTTCGCAGGTGTCAGCCCAAATTGTTACTTT
>Ga0065709_1000083_pt1 | contig 13677 bp, 10 predicted proteins | sample Hoacrofraction14_2_FD_59096 | JGI IMG/M metagenome (GOLD analysis project Ga0065709, IMG submission 59096) | Hoatzin crop microbial communities from Cojedes, Venezuela, sample from fiber fraction 14 v1 | ecosystem: Host-associated > Birds > Digestive system > Esophagus > Crop | place: Venezuela...
TCTTGTGAATGATGTTCAAAGTCTTGACGGCAGTATAGTTTTTCATGCCGGTCATGTAGTCTTTCACCCCCCACTCCGATGACAATCCGAGTTCTTGGGCCACCGCCCGCTGGTTGGTCTTGTCCTTCACATAATGCGCAATCATCAGATTCTGGAAGTACGAAAAGAGCAAAGGGAGAATGCTGTAGAGCGATGCGGCCTTAGGATTTTTGTTAAAATATTTTACNATCCTGTTGGCTTTCACAATATCTTTGTTGACAATCGCGTTTTTCAATTCGAAAGGATTGTAGTCTTTGCTCACCCCTATTTCGCGTTCCACAATCTCCGGCGTCACTTTCCGGTGGTCCGCCGGAAGGGAAATCATCACCTTGTCCAACTCGGAGCACAGGCGGCTCACGTCGGCGCCGATGTGGTCGGCCACCATCTGGGCAGCTTTTGGATCAGCCTCCGCCCCATGAGACGTGAGGTACCTGTTGACAAACGGCATGATTTCATTGTCCTTCAGACGGGCGCTTTCAAACAGAACGCCGGTCTGTGCGGCCCGCGTCACGATTTTTTTCCGTCTGTCTATGGTACCGTTCTTGTAGCAAAGCACCAGGATGGTGGACGGAACCGGTTTCTCGCAATACTTCTCCAGCGGTTCCCACCCCTTCAGATTCTGGGCTTCCTTGACGATGATGACCTGATATTCGGCCATCATCGGAAAGCGTCGCGCCATGTCGGCAATCTGCACCGGCGTGGTGTCGATGCCGTAGACGACGGTCTGATTGAAGTCTTTCTCCTCGGGCGCGAGCACGCTTTCTTCTATGGCCGCCGATATGCGGTCGATAAAATAGCCTTCGGCGCCCATCAGAAGATAGACAGGNGCCAACCGGCGGGCTTTGATGTCGGCCATGACAGACTCAAAAGTGACTTTGTTTTTCTTTTCTGCCATAATTTGTGTAACTTTGCGACAAAGTTAGTAAAATGATTCGATTAAATCTCCCTTCCTGTGAAATAAAAATCGGCGGGACGCGGGAAAAACCGGCGGTTTGGGANGTCTTGCGCCGCAAATACGTGGCGCTCACGCCCGAAGAATGGGTCAGACAGCACTTCGTCAACTATCTGATTCACGACAAAGGTTACCCGCAGGCACTGATGAGCAATGAGGTCANCCTCACTTGCGCCGGCAAACGGCTTCGCGCCGACACCGTCGTCTATGACCGGGACTTGAGGGCGCGCGTCATCGTGGAGTACAAGGCGCCGTCCGTAGAACTCACGCAAAGGGTCCTGGACCAGATTGCCGTCTACCGTCTCCTGACGGGAGCCGACGTCATCATCGTCTCAAACGGAATCCGCCACTTCTGTTGTGAGACCAACGGAAATGGCGGATTTACGGAAGACATACCCGATTGGGACAGTCTTGCATTCAATCAGTAATCTGTTGCTTACGCCTTCGTTCTCTTGAATGTCTGATAACCGTAAATCATCACGACGATAAAACAAATCAGCGGAAGCACGAACGACACATTGACGGCAGGCATGGAGGCGATGGTTTTCTGATCGATAATCAGCGCCTGCACCGGAGGCAGCACGCTTCCGCCCAGAATAGCCATTATCAGACCGGCGGCGCCAAACTTGGCATCGTCGCCCAGACCCTGCAGGGCGATGCCGTAGATGGTGGGGAACATCAGTGACATACAGGCCGAAACGCCTACGAGGCAATACAGTCCCGCCCTGTCCTGCAACAGGATGACGCCTGCTGTGAGCAAGGCCGCGCAACAGGCCAGGATACCCAACAGTTTGCCGGCATTGACGTACTTCAGGAAATACGTGCAGACAAACCTCGAACAGCAGAAGATGGCCATCGCGATGATGTTGTAGCGCTGCGACAACACCTCGGCGGCCTGTTCTCCCATGCCTTCGTTCATGAACACGCGAGTACCGTATTGGATGATAAACGTCCAACACATGATTTGCGCGCCCACGTAGAAGAATTGGGCTATCACGCCGTCGCGGTAATGCGGCAGGGAGAAAATCCGCTTGAGCGTGGGCAGAAAATTGATGTCATGACTCTGGTCGCCGTTCTTCGGCATCCGGGTGAACAGGATGACAAGGAACATCGCGGTTATCACCAGTCCTATCATCAGATAAGGTGCGATAAGCACGGACAAGTCGGATTGCTTCATGGCCTCGAATTCCGCGTCGGGCAATTGGGCACGGCCTGCCGTGTCGAGCGGATTGAGCCGGGCCTGAATGAAATTCATCGCCACGAACATGCCGATGAGGGAACCCATCGGATTGAACGACTGCGCCAGGTTGAGACGGCGCGTCGCGGTCTCTTCCGTACCCATGGACAGGATGTAGGGGTTACAACTGGTCTCCAGGAACGACAGACCGCAGGTCAGGATAAAGTAGGCGATGAGGAACGGATAATAAGAACCGCTCATCTTGGCCGGGAAAAACAGGAACGCGCCCACGGCGTAAAGTCCGAGTCCCATCAGGACGCCCGACTTGTAGGAAAACTTCCTGATAAATATGGCGGCGGGGAATGCCATGGCNAAATAACCGCCGTAGAAAGCCACTTGCACGAGGGCACCGTCGGTGACACTCATGCGGAAAATCTTGGAAAAGGCCTTGACCATCGGGTTGGTGATGTCGTTGGCGAATCCCCACAGGGCGAAACATGACGTAATCAGAATGAAAGGAATCAGATAACTGACGCCGTCTTTACTCAATATGGATTGTTTTTTCATGTCATTTATCAATAAACCGGTCCGAAATTGGCACATGCGCGGTAATCGGCGCCCTCCTTGTCCATGCCGAAAGCGTTCCATGCGGCAGGACGGAAGATGTCGGTGTCGGGCACGTTGTGCATGCAAACGGGGATGCGGAGCATCGAGGCCAGCGTCAACAGGTCGGCGCCGATATGGCCGTATGCGATGGCTCCGTGGTTGGCGCCCCAGCAGTTCATCACGGAATAGACGTCCTTGAAACAGTCTTTCTTCTCGTCCAGGCGCGGGACAAACCAGGTGGTGGGCCATGTCGGGTCAGTCCGGCGGTTGAGCACGGCATGGACCTCCGGATCCAAATCGACCGTCCAACCTTCGGCCAACTGCAATACGGGGCCCAGTCCGTCCACGATGTTGACCCGCAACATGGTCATCGGCATACCACCGCGGGTGAGGAAATTGGAAGAGAATCCTCCGCCTCGGAAATAATCCCTGTCGGCCGGGAACCAGGTCGTGGCGTCAAGACAGGCCTGCACGTCGGCGCCGGTCATTTCCCAAGGACTCTTCATCACGGGCCGGCCGTCCTTATCCTGCATCGCGCCGGTGGCGTCGAGCGTCGTCGCACCCGAATTGATCAGGTGAATGAATCCGCCGGCCGCCCTGCCCTCGGGCCGTTTGCCCGTCACGCGCTCCACGGCGTCAGGACTCCAATAGGTCCGGATGTCGGAAAACATCACGCCCTTGTTGGTCAACAGGTGTCCGAAAAGCATNGACACACCGTTGAGCGAGTCGTTCTCCGTGGCCAGGACACCNGCCTCGCGGATACCGTTCCAGTCGAAAGACGTGCAAAGCATCGACTCGGGGAAGTCGAAATTCGGTTTGTAGTCCGTCCATTGGCGTTGGCCTTGCACACCGCCCAGGATGGCATTGTGGCCCAAGGCCTCTTCCTTGTAACCCATTTCCTTGAGCCGGGGATTGCCTTTCATCAGGTCGCGGATGACCATCATGCACTTCACGGTAAATGCCCAGTCCTCATCTTTCTCCTCACGCGTCTTGCCTTTTCCCTTGCCGTTGTAAGGCGTCAGACGGACACCTTCGAGCGGTGTACGGTCTTCGTTGTAGTCTTTCCCCTCATGAGGTTTGCAGTATTTCGTCGTCCACTCCATGGCCTTGCGGAATTCCTCCTTGTCGTAAATGCCGAAATCGATGCGGCGCAGGATTTCCACCAGGTCGGCATACTCCGTACGCATCCCCAAATAATGCTGCAGGAAATCGGCATTGACGATACTTCCCGCAATACCCATACAGGTATTGCCCAAGGAAAGATAACTCTTTCCGCGCATCGTGGCGACAGCCTGGGCGGCACGCGCAAAACGGAGAATCTTCTCTGCCACGTCTTGCGGGATGGTGTTGTCGTCGAGGTCTTGTACGTCATGGCCGTATATGCCGTAAGCCGGCAGTCCTTTCTGTGCGTGTGCGGCCAGGACGGCGGCCAGATAGACGGCGCCCGGACGCTCGGTGCCGTTGAATCCCCATACGGCCTTGGGATAATAAGGATTCATGTCCATCGTCTCCGAACCGTAACACCAACAGGACGTGACGGTTATCGTGGCGCCCACGCCCTCCCGCTCAAACTTCTCCTGGCAGGCTGCGCTTTCTGCCACACGTCCGATGGTGGTGTCGGCAATGACACATTCCACGGGACTTCCGTCGCCATTGCGGACATGAGCGGTTATCAACTCGGCCACGGCACGGGCCAGACACATGGTCTTCTCTTCCAGGCTCTCTCTCACACCGCCCTGACGACCGTCGATGGTGGGGCGGATTCCGATTTTAGGATACATAGTCGTTTAGGTTTTAAGCGCCATCGCTGCCNCATCGGCGCGAGACGCTGTATTATATATAATGTACAGACGAAGGCGCATCGGTTTTGTACTGCCTGAGAGTTGTGGTCCTTTCATTCAAAAAGTGCATGAATGTAAATATTTTTCAAATCCAATGAAAAGCGGTTGCAGAAGCGGAAACCCAGGAAAGCCCCATCGCCAGCAATAGGATATAACTCACTGTCATACAGTGACATCCGCAAAACTCAGTTTCTTTAAAAAACTTTTCCATAGAAACAAGAAAGTAATTTAACTTAAATTACTCAGTAAAACAACTTAAATTACTCAGTAAAATAACTTAAATTACTGACAAAAACAAGTTAAATTACTACNCGGAAAAATAGTGTAAATATTTTTTATCAGTTGAAAGTGCTTTCAGCCCTCACCTAAATCATATCTCGCTCCACGTTACCCGCTCCACGCTCCACGGGATATGGACAGGCGGCCCCGCTGGGGTCGGGAGGTGTATTCATGTNTTATCCGAGGGTTTGGCCTTACGGCNNCANNGTNNGAGTTAATGGCCGATTTCTACGTAATCGGCAGGACGCCGCTCCGCGGCTGATNATTCCAAAACTCAGTATCATATCACTTCTACTNAATGCCAGTAAGTTTGGCTGTATGAGTGATACGGAAATATCGTTGAGGGTTATTTCAGTCGCTACGCTCCTGCATATTTGCACGAGTATTCAGCACATCGTGGTCTGTCGGTATTTTTCTTCTGCTTTATTTTGCCGTCACGAGAGAAATCATTATTTTTGCGCACAGATTCTTTTCACAACATCAAAGACGGTTAGAAAGACCGGTCATGATGACGTGGAAGAACCAACTTATTGGATGAAAGGCGTTTACTAACGCTTGTCTTTGGCAATCCGAAACTTCGCAACTTTCAAGATCTGTCACAAAGCAAAGCAATAGTAGATGTCCATGATAGAGGTATGTCCGTCTTTTTGACGGGCCTGCCTTAGCGTGGGCTTCTGCGTTGCTCGTTCTTGACAGATTTGGGCAATGCGAAGGCCTCGGATTGTGGGACGAGTAACAGTCGGACTTCCCACGCTTTTCCATATATAGACTTTTAAGACTAAGCCGCAATAGGGGAAGTATCAGCGGCATGAGACTAATATGGAAAAGACTAAAAAACGGGACGCGTCACTTGATTTCGTCTGCGGTCTTCTGATTATTCACATGATTTTAGGGCATGTCAATTCACATTGCGATGGAATGATTTACCCATATCATTGGCCAAGATATGCTTTGGACTTTTTTATGGCATGGTTCTTCTATAAAGGTGGAATGATGCACAAAGACATAGCTTCTATTGAGGACTTAAAGGCGTTAATTAAAAAGAGTTTTGTACGCCTCATCATTCCTGCATTTGTTTTTGGAGCGCTAGGTTATATCATCTGGTTGCTGAATTTATACCTAAAAGGAAATGATATATCGATTTTGTGGTCATTAAAGAAGCCCATAGTTGATATAATTAAAGAAAGTATTGTCCCTGGAAATATTGTTATTTGGTATTTATTTGCTTTATTCTTTATCAGGATTTTTTTTCGTTTGTTCGATGGAAACACGTACCAAAAGCTTTCACAATTATTCTAATGTTATTCATTTCGTACTTCATTCGTAAAATTTCCTTGAATGGCATTAATTTACCAAATATTGTGTGGCAATTCTGTTTCGGTTGTACTTTCTATGCAATAGGAAATGCATTCAAGAAATATCAATATCAACTTGGAATGACAACTATGTGTGTATTGCTTGCAATCTATTTATTTAACCCCTACTACCTACACTTCCATGTAGATTTTAGAATTTATGGAAAGCTCAATTACTCAGACGCAGAATTTTTGTATTGGATTCCGTTCTCCATCGCAGGTATCATTCTTATTAATAATTTTGCAAAACATATTGCTCGTTGGAGTGGGATTTCTTGGATTAACCGTATTGGTCGAGATTCTATGACTTATCTCTGTTTGCATATTCCTGCCACATACCTCATACAATTGTTTCTCACAAAGTTTTTTGATATCGAAAACGGAACACATGAACAATCTTGCTTGGTCGTTTGCATTCTTATCGCCGTTTCTTCCTACACTCAATTATCTTTTGAAAAAACAGCATTTCATTCAAGTCTGAACATTCCGCCAATCTCAACGGCCTCTTTTTTTTGTTTATCGAAATAAATCCGTATTTTTGCGCTTGCTAACGCAAAGATTATGGCTTTAGGAAGATGGATAGGCGGATTCTTGGGATTCATCACGGGCGGACCGATGGGCGCTTTGGCCGGTTTCGTCCTGGGATATCTTTTTGAGTCCGGTCTTGACGCGGTCAACACGACAGAGGATTACAACAACCGCGAATACGAAGACCGCGGGTCGTCATACGCTGATGACGCCCGCAGACAAGCGGAAGGGCAACGGAATTCGTTTCTCTTTTCGCTGCTCGTCCTGTCGGCTTACGTCATCAGGGCCGACGGGAAAATCATGCATTCCGAAATGGAGACGGTCAGAAGCTTCCTCCGTCAGAATTTCGGTGAGGCGGCCGTCTCGCAGGGAGAGGACATCTTGATGAAACTCTTTGAGCGGCAAAAGCAAATCGGCACGGCGGCCTTCCAGCAAACCATCATGCAGAGTTGTCTGCAAATCAAAGCCAACATGAGCTACAGTCAGCGCCTGCAACTGGTCCATTTTCTCATCATCATCGCCAAAGCCGACGGGAAAGTGGTGCAGGAAGAAATCTCGGCCGTCAGTTTTTTGGCCGGATATCTGGGCGTCTCCCCTACCGATTACACCTCGGAACTCAATCTGCAGGGCGACTCTTTGGAAGAGGCCTACAAGGTGTTAGGCATCACCGCCGACGCGACCGACGAGGAAGTGAAGGCCGCCTACCGCAAGATGGCGCTCAAGCATCACCCGGACAAAGTGGCGACACTTGGCGAAGACGTGAAAAAGGCCGCTGAAAAGAAGTTTCAGCAAATCAATGACGCCAAGGACAAAATCTATAAAGCAAGGGGTATTTAACCGACTTCACCATTCTGATGAGATTCAAGACATCACATATTGTCATCGCACTGACGCTCCTGTTGACGGCAGGATGCAAATGGCCGGAAAGGCACGGAGACCTGATTGGGGGCATCCGGGCCTCGGAAGAGGAGTACCGGGCGGAGATGAACNGCGGTGCCGCCGTTGAGGAGAACAGTGGAAACGGCGCCGGTCAGTCCGGATATGAATATCCGGAGACCTATTCCGGCACGCNGNAGGACGAGACGCCGGAGCCTGATTNCCGCAGGATGACCACAGAGGACGATGCGNAGACGACGGATTTTGACAAAGAAGAAACGGACTGGGACGGGGAAAGCGCCGGTGCCGCCGGTCTGGAAATCCCTGCCCGACTCAAGAACCGGCCCGACCAGATACTCAAACGGAGAGGTTATACGGCGTCGTACAACCGGGAGACGCGCCTGGTCAACTGGGTGGCGTGGGCCTTGACGGCCGGTCACACGTCAGGTCCCAACAANCGGAAAGGCGTGGAGTATCATGAGGATGAGGACGTTCCGTCGCCGCGGGCCGGCAAATTCGACTATTACAGTTCGGGCTACGACCGCGGGCACATGTGTCCGGCGGGCGACAACAAGTGGGACGCCGAGGCCATGCGCGACTGTTTCCTGTTTACCAACATGTGTCCGCAGGACCATCAACTCAACGGAGGCCCCTGGAACGACCTGGAAATCAAATGCCGCTCCTGGGCGCAAAAGTTCGGATGCGTCTACATAGTCACCGGCCCTGTCCTGGAAGACGGCGTCAGGCACAAGACCATCGGCAAGAACAAAATCACCGTTCCCGAAGCCTTCTTCAAGGTATTGCTCACCCTGCAGCCTTCGCCCAAGGCCATCGGATTCATTTACGACAATGAAAGTGGGAAGGTTTCCATGCGCGACTGCGTCCGTTCCGTGGATGAAGTAGAGGAAATCACGGGCATCGATTTCTTCCCGATGCTCGACGACGACATCGAGCGGAAGGTGGAGAAGATGGCGGACTTGGATGCATGGAAACGGTAAAAAGAGTCAGAACAATCAACCAACGAGATATGAAAAAATCATCATTACGGTTTATCGCCCTCCTGTGCGGCGGCATCATGGTCCTGTCCTCCTGTCATCAGTCGGACAAAAAGACGACTGCCGAAGACCGGCAGGACGGACAAATTGAAAACTTTTACGACACGTCCCGTTCGGGCGCGTCACCGTCGGAGACGGAGAAAACCGCAACTGCGGCAGAAGGCAAGGACAAGGGCGGCATCACCCGGTATGAGTTGCCCGCTCCGCTCAAGGACCGGCCGGAACAGATCATCCGCCGGAAAGGTTATACCGTATCGTACAACAAGGAGACCCGGACGGCCAACTGGGTGGCGTGGCACTTGACCAAAGGGCACACCTACGGCCGCAACCAGCGTTCCGCGGAACAGTTTTCGGAAGACGCGACGGTCGGACAACCCCGTGCCACGGACTGGGACTACTACAATTCCCGTTACGACCGCGGTCACATGTGTCCGGCCGGCGACAACAAGTGGGACGCCCAGGCCATGCGCGAGACGTTCCTTTTCACGAATATCTGTCCGCAAAATCACGCGCTCAACAAGTATGAGTGGAACGATGTGGAGATGATGTGCCGCGAATGGGCCCGCCAGTTGGGCGCCATCGACATCGTCTGCGGTCCGGTTTACACCAAGGGCAAGGAGGTGAAGACCATCGGCAAGAACAAAGTGCGCGTCCCCGACGGTTTCTTCAAGGTCATCCTCGACCGNGACGGGAACGGCAAGGCCATCGGATTCCTNTACGACAACAACGGAAAGAAAGTCAACATGCGCGATGCCGTCAGGACCGTTGACGACATAGAGCGGTTGACGGGCATCGACTTCTTCCCCGCCCTGGACGACAAGAAGGAGACCCGCGTGGAAGCGACGGCCGACCTGAACGCCTGGCCGCACTTCCAAATCAAGAGATAATATGATGAGAGGGTGTGTCAGAGCTGACACACCCTCTTGTATTCGGTATCACNGTCATTTGTCCAATTGCCTAAGATTTTCCTCCTCTCCTACGAGCCAGAGGATGTCGCCGGNCTGGAACACATAGTCGGGCCGCACCTGCGACAGGTTTTCCTTGCCTTCCTCAATGCCCACGACCATACAATTGTACCGGTCGCGGATACCGCTTTCCAACAAGGTCTTGCCCGTAAACTCATGGTTCTTGGTCAACACGATCTGTTTCAACCGCGTCTCGCGCTTCTCAATGTCTGGGTCTTCCTCATACTGTTCTTTCTCCAATGCGGACGTCAGTTGGGTGAGTTGGTCGTCACTTCCGATAACCTGCAGTCTGTCGCCGGGAAAAATCACCGTACTTCCGCCGGGAATGTTGATGCGCTGGCGACCGCGCAGAATACTGCTGACATGGATGCCGAAACGCTGTCCCAACCGGATGTCGCGCAACGACTTGCCCGCCCAGCGGGAATCTTCCGGGATATCGATGTCGCTGATGTGGATGTTCCGGTCCAGCAGATGCCCCTCGTATAGCGGTTTTTTCCTGCCCCTGACCTGCGCTTCGATGTCCCGCGAACGCAGATTGAGGATAAACAACCGTTCCAGGCGGATGCTCCGGTGCTTGATGCGGCGTGAGAGGATGATGCCGACAACCACCAAAACGCCGATGCAAATCATCACGGCGTTGGTNAAACGGGTCAGNTAATTGCAGATGTAGAAGATGAAACCGATGGCAATCAGNAACCTGACCAGTACGGTGACGAGCAGGAACAACCGGTTGCGGTTGCTCTCCCGCCACAGGGCTTTCCACTGTTCACTGTGGTTTTTCTTCATGACCATCGCCCTGAGGAAGGGAGCGATGCAGACGACCGTCACCACGCCCGTAATGGCATTGGCATACCAGTGCAGGTTCCAACCGGGAAGGAGGTTGCGGGTAAACGGCAGGAGGAAGGTGAACATCACGGCAATCACGGCCGAAGAGAGAATGCCGTAGATGACCGTATTGGACGCCATCTGNATCAACAGTTGTTTCCACAGGTTCTGCTGTCCGGTGGCAGGATGACTCATCGTGAGGTGGTTGAGNGAACGGATCCATTTCTTGGGCAACCGCTTTTCCAGNTGATTGTAAGCGGGTGTGGCCGCCTTGATCATATAAGGTGTCAGGAACGTCGTGATGACGCTTACGGCCACGACCACCGGATAAAGGAAATCACTGATGACGCCAAGGGAAAGACCGAGCGAGGCGATGATGAAAGAGAACTCGCCGATTTGCGCCATCGAAAAACCGCAACGCATGGCCGACTTCAGCGTCTCGCCGCCGAGCATGTATCCGAAAGTGCCGAAGACCGCCTGACCGACGAGAATCGTCAGTACAAGGATGAGGATGGGAATGGCATACTGCACCAGGATGTGCGGGTCGACAAGCATACCCACGGACACGAAGAAGATGGCGCCGAAAAGATTCTTCACCGGTTCGACGAGCCGGATAATCTTGTCGGCCTCGATGGTCTCGGCCAGAATACTGCCCATGACAAACGCGCCGAAAGCGCTGCTGAAACCCACTTTCGTGGACGTCACNGCCATGGCGCAGCACAAACCCAATGAAACGATGAGCAAGGTCTCATTGTTGATGAGTTTGCGGACCGACCTGAGGAACAGCGGAATGGCGAAAATGCCCACGACAAACCACAAGACGAGGAAGAATCCGATTTTCATGACACTGCCGAGCATCTGTCCGCCGTCGGGACTGTTGCCGCCTGCGATGGCGGCCAGCATCACCATCATGATGATGGCGAAGATGTCTTCCAGTATCAGCACGCCCATCACCACGCCGGCAAACTGTTGTTGGCGGAGTCCCAGGTCGTCAAAGGCCTTGTAGATGATGGTGGTTGACGACATGGCCAGCATGCCGCCGAGGAAAATGCAGTCCATCTTGCTCCATCCGAACGCATGACCGGTCAGGATACCGAGCAGCATCATGGCGAAAATGACGGCGCAGGTNGTGATGATGGGCGACACGCCCATCTTCAGAATCTTCTTGAAAGAGAAGTCGAGACCCAGGGAGAACAACAGGAACATCACGCCGATGTCGGCCCATGTCTGGATGTTGGCCCTGTCGACGACCGACATGGTGTAAGGCATGTTGGGCGAAACCAGAAAGCCCGCCACGATATAACCCAGCACCAACGGTTGTTTGAGCCGTTTGAACACCAATGTCACCACGCCCGCCACCACGAGGATGAGGGCGAGGTCCTGGATAAGAGAGGGAAGTTCTGCCATAATCAGTCGTTGTAAGCAGCGGTAATCTCACAAATCTTGACTATGGTACGGACCGCCTTCTCCATCACCTGGATACTGACAAACTCATGCGGTCCGTGGAAATTGACGCCGCCCGCGAAGATATTGGGACAAGGCAGCCCCTTGAAAGAGAGTTGCGCTCCNTCGGTTCCGCCCCGAATCGGTTCCACGCGCGGCGGGACACCACACTCCTGCATGGCCCTGAGCACGATGTCTATCACGTGCATGTTGGGATCTATCTTCTCCTTCATGTTGTAATACTGGTCCTTGATGTCGGCCGTCACGGTGCCTTCACCGTACCGGGCATTCATCTGCTCCACGCATTTCTCCATGAAATCCTTGCGGTCTTCGAATTTCTCCCTGTCGTGGTCGCGGATAATATAAGAAAGGGTGGCATTCTCGATGCCCGACTGGATACCGAGCAAATGGTAAAAACCCTGATAGCCTTCCGTGGTCTCAGGCGTCTCGTCGGCCGGCAAAAGAGAGGCAAACTCCACCGCGAGGCGGTTGGCATTGACCATTTTGTCCTTGGCATACCCCGGATGGACGCTTACGCCCTTGACATGTATCTTGGCCGAGGCGGCGTTGAAGTTCTCAAATTCCAAATCTCCCAGGTCGCCGCCGTCCATGGTGTAGGCCCATTGGCAACCGAATTTCTCCACATTGAAATGGTGGGCGCCCATGCCTATCTCCTCGTCCGGATTGAAAGCCACGCGGATATCGCCGTGGGGAATCTCGTCATGATCGCGCAAGTAGCACATGGCCTGCACGATTTCGGCGATGCCGGCCTTGTCGTCCGCACCGAGCAGCGTCGTTCCGTCAGTGACAATCAGGTCTTCCCCCACATGGAATTTCAGTTCGGGAAACTTCTCCGGCGAGGAAATTATGCCNGGAGAGAGCAGGATGTCGCCGCCGTCGTAGTTTTTGACGATGCGGGCCTTGATGTCTTTTCCGCTGCAATCGGGACTGGTATCATAGTGGGAAATAAAACCGATGACGGGCGCTTCCTTCTTCGTGTTGGCCTTGAGGGTGGCGTAAATGTAGCCCATCTCGTCCATCTCCACGTCGGAAAGTCCTTCATTCTCGAGTTCTTCCTTCAGGTATTTGGCGAAAACCAANTGTTTCGCGGTGGAGGGCACGCTCTCGCTTTCTTCGGAAGACTGCGTGTCAAACTTGGTGTAATTCAGGAATCGTTCAGTTATATTCATTTGTTTCTGTGATTATATTAATAAGGTATATATCAGTCTTCATTTCAGAACAGGTCAGTTCGCACCGTCACCGGAGATGCCGTACTTGACTTTCATCTCCTCCATTTCCCGGCAAAAATAATTGCGGATAATGAAAAAGTCATTGAGTTGCGCCTTCAGGTAATCCTTGAAGTTGGGAATTTCCTGAATGCACAAGACGGTATTGCGGGAAAACACGTTCACCTCGTTTTCCTCTTTGTCTATCTCGTAATACACCGTCACGGCCGAACGGCTGTTGGTCTCATTGACGCTTTGGCGCAAAGCCGACAGGAAATCGATGTTGTCGAGCGGCACGGAATACCATCGGGGCAGCCATATCGTCATGAACGGAGACTCCCGGGATGTCTTGAATCCGAAGTGCATACCCTGGTATTGTGCCCAGATGAATTCCTCCTCGTCCTGACTGTCCGCCTTGTCCGTACCTGCATCTTCCCCTTCCACCGTTTCGATTTCGGCGCCGATTTGTTCCAAGGCGGTCCTCAACAAGTCGGGCGCACTCGTCCGCGG
>Ga0065709_1006215_pt1 | contig 13654 bp, 10 predicted proteins | sample Hoacrofraction14_2_FD_59096 | JGI IMG/M metagenome (GOLD analysis project Ga0065709, IMG submission 59096) | Hoatzin crop microbial communities from Cojedes, Venezuela, sample from fiber fraction 14 v1 | ecosystem: Host-associated > Birds > Digestive system > Esophagus > Crop | place: Venezuela...
CTACACCGCATCCTTCGACTTCCGCAGCCAGTTCAGCAACGGCTACACCTACAACACTCCTGCTGAAGGACAGAGCTGGCTCGATGCCGCCACCCTGAAATCGGGCCTGCTCTCCCCTGCCTACACCAATATCGCACTTGGTATGGAATGGGCCCCCAACGACTGGTTCAACATCAACATAGCACCTCTCACAGGCGGTTTCACCATCTGCAGGCTGGAAGAATTACGCCCCACCTACGGTATGGAACTCAAGCCCGACTATGAAGACTATGCAGAGGAAGACCTGCTAGGCAGCTACTACCGCGCAGCCAAGTTCCAGTTCGGTGCCCAGATCAAGGCCAACCTCAAGTTCATGATAAATGAGGTATTCGCCTACGAGACCCAGCTGGTGCTGTTCTCCGACTATCTTGACCATCCCGAAAACCTCCGCGTAAACTGGGACAACAAGGTGGCATGGCAGATTGCCAAGTACTTTAAGCTTGGATTCAACACCTGGCTCATCTACGACCCTATCGTCACCATCGATGGCAAGCAGAGAATCCAGTTCAAGGAGTTCACCTCCTTCACCTTCACCTATACAATACAGCGCAAGTCATAATGAAGATACTACTGGCAGTCAGTGGTGGCATAGACTCGATGTATATGGCCAAAAGAGCCCCTGAACTATTTCCAGGGGCTTCTTTCGCAATTGCCCACTGCAATTTTTCACTTCGTGGCGAAGAGAGCGACGACGACCAGGCCTTTGTGGAGCAATGGTGCCGCAGCGAAGGGCTGGAATGTTACGCAAAACGCTTTGACACAATCGCTTACGCCAAGCAAAAGGGCATTAGCACCGAGATGGCGGCACGAGACCTCCGCTACAACTGGTTCGCCCAGCTGGCCAAGGACGAAGGCTTCGATGCAGTAGCCGTAGCCCACAACGCGAACGACAACGCTGAAACCTTGATACTCAACCTCTTACGCGGTACAGGAACCAAGGGAATGCGTGGCATGAGCGAACGCTATATCAGCTACAATTCAGGCGTCAAGGTACTACGCCCCCTGCTTAGCACCACCCGCGCCGAAATCCAGGCCTGGGTTGCCGCAAATGCAGTTCCCTATCGCGAGGACAGCACCAATGCCGGTAACGAATTCAAACGCAATAAGATACGCAATCTAATCTTCCCCATTTTCGAAGAAATCAACCCGTCCTACATCTCCGCACTTTCTGGCGATATGCGCCACTTCGCGCAGGTGGACGACATAGCGGACGATTACTTCGAAAACATGGGCATGGGCGTATTTGTCCCCGGCCAGGAAGATGCAATCTCCATATCCGCCCTGCTTCGCACCGACCACTGGGAGTACATCCTGTTCCGAATCCTCGATCCCTACGGCTTTGACGAGGACATTCTCGAAAACATAATTACCCTGCTTGGCAGCAACGGAACCATCAGCGGCAAGACCTTCGAAGCACCTGCATGGAAGGTGGTTACGGGTTCCGACCGTCTAATGATTCTGCCCCGCGAACAATCTAGCGATGACGCAACCCTGACAATCACAGAGCCAGGCGAATACCTCTTCAAAGGCCAAATAATCAAGGTGGAAGAACTCCAGCGCGACAGCGACCTTAGTCTAAAGCAACCCTCAGGCATCCTCATTGCAGATGCCGCCAAACTGGGCTTTCCCTTTGTGCTAAGAGGCTGGAATGCAGGCGATTGGATGCATCCGCTGGGCCTTCACGGCAAGAAGAAACTATCCGACCTTTTCGTCGATTTAAAATGGTCTCTGCCCCAGAAGGACAAGGCCATCGTAATGAGCAAAAGCGCCGAAGACGACCATGCTCTCGCCCTTCTCTGCGAGCGCATTGACGATACCCTAAAGGTGGATGGTAACACCAAAAAGATTATCAGGATTACAGCGGACACGCAATCCATCTAGTGAATTCGTAGAATATCTGCGGCAGACATTGCCAGACTGCGCGCCTTGCGGCTATGGCCGCGGGTGAAACGCTTGTCGGCAATTCCCGCAAGGACTGGCCGTCCAAACACCTTGAACTCGGATAGATGCTCAAGCAGTTCCCAATTCTGTTCGTTAGTCTTGGCGAAGCCAAAGCCCGGGTCTAGAATCCAGTCCTTGATTCCAAGCGCATCAGCCTTCACTGAAAAGGCCTTGAAATAGTCCAGAACCCCGTTTACAACCCCATCTGGATAGTCGCAAAGGTCGTCCATAGTCTGCGGATTACCCCTTTTGTGCATCGCCACGAATGGAAGGCCGAGCGAAGCAACGGTCTCAAGCATTTCGGGGTCATCTTCCCCTGCGGAAATGTCGTTTACAATGAATCGCCCTACCTTATCGTAGACCCTTCGCACAATCTCGGCACTTGTGGTGTCAATTGAAAGATGGCCCTGCAATTTGGCAGCAATCGGCGATGAAAGAACTGCCTCCAAACGAGCCCACTCCGTTTCGACATCTACGGGTTCGGCACCAGGCCTTGTGGACACGGCTCCGACATCGAAAATACTGCATCCACGCCGCTTCAAGGCCGATATTCTTGCCTTTACAGCATCAAGGGTCTCTGCCCTGCTGGGGGCATAAAAGGAGTCGGGAGTGAGGTTAATCACCCCCATCAACAAGGGTTTATTGTCCTTTTGAATGGCCATTTGATACAAAAGTAAAGTTTTTTTCAATATCTTTGTACTCTATGCTTATAGTTTTGGAAGGACTCGACGGCGCCGGCAAGTCAACCCAGGTGCGCAAACTGCGGGAATACCTCGAAGGGGTACTCCCATCCCTTGAATACATCCACTTCCCCAGATACGACGCTCCAGTGTATGGAGACCTGATTTCCCGCTTCCTGCGTGGAGACTTTGGGGACAATGAGACGGTGCATCCCCAGCTGGTGGCCCTGCTCTTTGCGGAAGACCGCCACGGTGCCGCTCCCGAAATCAAGCGCATCCTGGCAGAAGGTGGAACCGTGCTTCTGGACCGCTATGTCTATTCCAACATTGCCTACCAATGCGCCAAACTCTCCGATGCCAAGCAGGCCGAAGACCTTAGGGAGTGGATTCTCAACACCGAATTCGGGCAGTTCGACGAGCCGCGCCCTGACCTCAACATCTTCCTGGATGTGCCCATTGGCTTTGTGGAAAGCAGCCTCTCACACAACCGCAAGGGCAGCGACCGCAATTATCTGCATGGCGCCCAGGACATCCACGAGGCAGATATCGAGTTCCAGAAGAAGGTGAAGGCAATGTATCTGCGCCAGGCATCCCTCGACCCCAAGCTGGTGGTTGTGGACTGCTCCGACGAAAATGGCGGCATGCTTCCGCCCGATGAGATTTTTAACAAGGTAAAACAGATAGTCGATGAAAGGATTCAATAGGATTTGTGCCGTCATTCTGGGCATTGTGTTCTTTGTGGCAGGGGTTCTCAAGCTGATGGACCCCCTCGGCACCTCGCTTCTTACCGAAGAATACCTCAACTTCTTCCACCTGGGCTTCCTTAGGGGGATTTCGAAGCTGCTGGGGATGGCCCTTGCCTTTCTGGAGACGGTCACAGGCGCGGCCCTGATTACCGGGGTTTGGCGCAAGGTCACCGCTATGACCAGCCTCATCATGCTGGCTTTCTTCACCATCGTTACCCTGATTCTGCTGATTGCCAACCCGCAGATGGACTGCGGCTGCTTTGGCGAGGCCGTGCATCTAACTCACGCACAAAGCTTTGCGAAGAATCTTGTACTTCTGCTGATTTGGTTTTTGGCCTTCCATTTTATGCGCGATTTGGGAGAACCGCAGCGCATCAAATATGTAAGTTTCGCCCTTGCAGTGATTGCCGTTGGGCTTTTCACCCTTTACTCCTGCCTATCCATTCCACTTCAAGACTTTACGGAGATGAAGCCGGGCACGGAGATTATGGGTGCAGCCGACGGGAATTTCGACGATGTAACGGCAGATATTTATGTCAAGAATGGCCACGAGGGGGCCTTCACGCAGGATTGTCCTCCCGATTCCACCTGGACTTATGTCCGTACAGAGACCTATGACAGAGGCCTGATTGCAGATGATGCCGAGGCAGTAATGCTGAGTTTCAGCGGAGCCGACGGGCAGTACGCAGATTCGCTTGCGACCAGCGGGCCCGTGATGATTATCTCATCCTACCACCCCGACAAACTGGACGCAGGCAAGCTCAAGAAGCTCTCTAATCTGGCCCTGGAGGCCGAGCAATTGGGTTATACCGCCCTCTTCCTAAGCGCAGGAACTCCTGACAATCTTGCCAGCGAAGCCCCTGCCCTGCTCGCCAACTCCTACTTCGCCGACCCCCGTACGCTGATGACCCTCAACCGATCCAATGGCGGCATCACTTATGTACGCGACGGACAGATTGTCCGCAAGTGGGCTGCGAATGCGGTTCCCGATAAAACAGAACTCGGTGAAATCCTTGAAAAGGAACCCACCGAGTATATGCTCAAATCTTCCAGCAAAGGCAAGGTTTATTTGCAGGGATTCCTGCTCTACACCTTTGCGGTGATGATTCTTCTCTAGTAGAAAATAACCTCGAAAGGCATGCGTGCGAGTATCTGGGGTTTGGCCTCGGATGCGATTTTTGCCAGCACATAGTCGCCGTTATTGCCCTTGCCGAAGGAGGCCATAATCTCCTCCATTGCGGTCAGAGGTGCAGGATATTCGGCCACCTGGTAACCGCTACCACCTGCAAGCTGGGTAGCGTAGGCGATGGCATCTTCCAGAGTTCCAATCTCATCTACCAGCTTGATTTCCAGCGCATCAGCACCTGTCCAGACGCGGCCCTGACCAATCGCGTCAACATCTTCCTTGGGGATTCCACGGCCCTCGGAAACGGTGGTGGTGAACTTGTCGTAGATGGTCTCGATGCTGTGGAGCATGAAGTTGTACTCGCTCTGATCGAAGGGGCGCATAAGGCCGTACATATCTGCGTGCTTGTGGGTCTTGACGCTCTCCACATTTACATGCAGCAGGTTTTTGGTGGTCTTGCTGAAGTCGGGAACCATGCCAAATACGCCAATCGATCCTGTCAGGGTGGTGGCATCTGTGTAGATTTTGCTGCAATTGTTGGAAATCCAGTAGCCGCCGGATGCTGCGTAGGAGCCGTAAGATGCAACCATTGGCTTCTCTTCGCCCAGAAGGTCGAGTTCGTGCTTAATCTTTTCGCTTGCAAGCACGCTGCCGCCGGGTGAATTCACCCTAAGAACTACGGCCTTTACATTCTTGTCGGAACGGATTTTATCGATTACGCTGGTAAAGCGGTCGCCTGCCACATTCTGGTTAGCCTTGCCGTCTACGATGTTGCCATCTACATAAAGTACCGCAATCTTGGGCTTGGAAGAAGAGCTGGTTGTAGCGGGAGTCTTGGCAAGCACATAATCTGCGAAAGGCATGAACTTGACATCCTTGAAACTGTCCTTGACTGCGTAGGTGGCCAGTTTTTCCTTGAGCTGCTCGCGGGTCAGCAGCGCATCCACCATCTTGTTGTCAAGATAGTCCTGGGGCAGGCAGAGGGTCAGGTTCTCCAGCATCGAATCGAGCTGCGCAACGCTGATTTCGCGACGCTCGGCAATATCTGCGGAGATGGTGCTCCAGAGGGAGTTCACCAGCACCTGGTACTGCTCTGTGTTCTCGGGGCTGGAAGAATTGCGGACATACATCTCACCTGCACTCTTGTACTTGCCATGACGGATCAGCTGCACATTCACGCCCAGCTTGTCCAGCAGATCCTTCACAAAGATATTCTGGGTTCCGATGCCCACCATTGCGGAGTTGGCGCCTTGATATTCGCTCATCAGCACCTTGTCTGCAACGCTGGCAAGCCAGTATGTACCAACTGTGGGGTTTTCGATATAGGAAATCACGGCCTTGCCACTCTTGCGGAAGTCCTCCAGTGCAGCGCGGAGTTCCTCGATCCCTGCGGTGGATGCATTGGCAGCATCTGTCTTCAGGTAGATGAACTTCACGGCGGGGTCGGAAGCAGCAGCCTTGATTGCGCTAACTGCCTGATATAGACCGACTTCGGGAAGATATCCACTATTAAAGATGGACATGATGTCCGATGGCATGTTCGAGGTCTGCTCCACCAGCGAGAACTCGCTCAAATCGATTGCCAGCACACCCTCGCGGGGCAGCACCGGCTTCTCCGAAGACCCGGCAGCGGCCACGGCACCGATGAAGGAGCCCAGCAGCATAAACATAATCACTGTCATCAGAAGAAGGCCAACAATTACGGCCAAAACCATTTTCCAGAATTGTTTCATTGCAATTTTTCTTTTGATTTGGCTGCAAATATACTTAAAATTTAACGCCGAATTGTTAAATTTGCAGGATTAAAGTAAATTCGTATGGCAAATAAACCTTCCATCCCCAAAGGCACAAGGGATTTTTCCCAGCAAGAAAGCGCCGAGCGCAACTATATCTTCGACACCATCAAGAGCGTGTTCCGCACTTACGGCTATGCCCAGATAGAGACCCCTGCAATGGAGAATCTCTCCACCCTGCTTGGCAAATACGGGGACGAAGGCGACAAACTGCTCTACCGCATCCTCAACTCGGGTGATGCCTTTGCAGATGTGGACTACGACAAGCCACTCACCCCACAGGTGTGCGAAAAGGGTCTCCGCTATGACCTCACCGTGCCATTTGCCCGCTATGTGGTGCAGCACCAGAACGAACTCTCCTTCCCCTTCAAGCGCTTCCAGATTCAGCCCGTATGGCGTGCTGACCGCCCCCAGAAGGGCCGCTACCGCGAATTCTACCAGTGCGATGTGGATGTAATCGGCTCCAAGTCCCAGCTGAACGAACTGGAACTCGTGCAGATTGTCGACAAGGTCTTCAGTCTGCTGGATGTCCGCGTACTGCTGAAAATCAACAACCGCAAGGTGCTCACAGGCCTTGCAGAGATTTGTGGCGCTCCCGACAAGGTGGTAGACATCACCGTCGCCATTGACAAACTGGACAAAATCGGACTGGACGCAGTCAAGGAGGAGATGCTGGGCAAAGGACTCAGCCCCGAAGCCGTTGCCGTACTTGAGCCCGTGCTCACAATGCAGGGCAGCACCGAGGAAAAAATCGCCCAGATGCGCAGCCTTATGGCATCTTCAGAGACCGGCCTTAAGGGTCTGGACGAGTTGGAAGAGCTCTTTGGACTTGTTAAGGCAGCGGGCGTTAAGTGCCCCGTCGAGATGGACCTCAGCCTCGCCAGGGGCCTGAACTACTACACCGGTGCCATCTTCGAAGTAAAGGCTCTCGACCACCAGATTGGCAGTATCTGCGGAGGTGGTCGCTACGATAATCTTACAGGCATTTTCGGCCTTCCAGACATGTCCGGAGTTGGCATCAGCTTTGGCGCCGACCGCATCTACGATGTACTCAAGGCTCTTGGCAAGTTCCCTTCCGACCTTGGGTCTGCATCCCGGCTGCTCTTTGCCAACATGGGTGCCAACGAAGTGGCCTACATACTCCCTATCGCCTCTCAGCTGCGCTCCAAGGGGGTTGCAGTGGAAGTTTACCCCGATTCCAGCAAGCTCAAAAAGCAGTTTGACTATGCCGACCGCAAGGGCATCCCCTTCCTCTCCATCACGGGAGGCAACGAGGCCACCGAAGGCATCATCAACATAAAGAATCTCTCATCAGGCGAACAAAAGTCATTTGACAAGGACGATATTGAAGGCATCTGCAATTATCTGAATGGTTAAAAGGCTGCTATATATCTTAAGCATAGTCCTTCTGGGTGCTTGCTCGGTAAGGAAGAATGCCGACTTCCTCAACGAGGTCAATGCCACCCTTCAGGAAGACCCTCTGACCGCGCTGGTGATGCTGGAGAGTGTAGACCTTAGTGACTTCTCCACCCCGAAGCAGAAGGCAGAGTATTCCCTACTGTACGCTTCTGCGCTGGATGCCAACTACATCGACACCACCGACATAGGCATCATCAAGCCCGCCCTGAGGTATGCACGCCACATGGGCGATGCCGACTTCAAGTTCAAAACCCTCTACCACTTTGGAAGGATTCTATATAACCGCGAAGAATACGGCAAGGCCGTTCTGGCCTACCAGAATGCCGCCAAACTGGAAGATAAGATTGAGGACAACAGCTATCTGGCAATGCTCTATGCCTCTATCGCCGCCTGCTACTACATGACCTGCGAGGATGAGAACTCCCTGAAGTGGTCCCTCAAGGAATACGAGCACATCGAGAAACTGAACAACCCCCTGGCAACCAACAGAGCCCGTTTTCATCTTGCCCTGGACATGCAGAACCTTGGCAAGTACGAGGCTGCCGATTCCCTCTTCAACCTCATTCTGCTGGAGCAGAGCGATGAAGATACTCCCAACATCCACGATGTTTCCAACAGCTACGCCTACATGCTGATTTCGGCCTCTGACGACAACGCAGCAAGGGCCCGCGAACTCTTCGAGAACGCCCAGTCCGTCATTAAGGACAGTCTGGACGCCGAGATTTGCGCAACCAACGATGAGGACTATCTAGCCCCTTACGCATATTGCCTGCTTCTCACGGGAGATGAGGCCAGGGCCAACGCCATCTTCGATTCCCTGATGCCGTATGCGCGATCCCACGCCGACCTCGCCTACTGGATTTACCGCAAGGCCAGCAAGCAGGGCGACTATGAATCCGCCTTTAAGTGGCTGGAACTCACCACCGCAATACGGGATTCTCTTGACAGCCACATCCGCAAGGAGTCCATCGCCAACGCCCAGGTGGGTTACTACGAGATTGCCACCGACGAGGCCCGCAAGAAGATAATCAACAACAGAATAGCCATTGCGCTGCTCTTCCTGCTTGCCACCATCGCCATTGGACTTGTATTTAGGTCCCGCAAACGCCAAAGGGAAAAATACGCCAAGGAACTTGTGGACATGTCCCGCCGCTACGAGGGCGCCCAACTGATGCTCCAGCAGGCCGAAGAGGATTCCCAAAGGCTCAACTCCCTTGAGAGCCGATTCGTCCAGATTTACAAGGAAAGATTCGTCGCCATCCGCGACCTCTGCGACACCTTTGTCCGCACCAAGGCCCGCACCGATGGCAAGGATATATTATATAAGAAGGTAGCGAAAATCTTCTCCGAGATTTCCAACGACTCCGAGTCCAACTTCAAGGTGGAAGACATGATCAACTCCGAGCTCGACGGCATCCTCGACAAACTCGACTCCGACCTTGGCGGCATGAGTGCCGAAGACAAGAGGGTCGCCGCCTACTTCATCATCGGACTGGACGCTTCACTCATCTCCGACATCATGGGCATCAGCACTTCCAGCGTCTACACCAAGAAGTCCCGCCTCCGCGAGAAGATAAAGGGCCTCGACTCCCCAAATCGCGACCTTTATTTGGACCTAATTTAGCCTCTTGTAAGATTTTTTTCTGAGGTGACAAAATTTTCGGCCTTCTAGGCCACTGCAAGACCGATTCTGCCAAGGCCTTGTAAGATTTTAATTATCCACCCTTTTAAAATTCATCCGTAACTTTGTATCATCGGATACTACTAGAATTACATAAATAAAAAATAACCTGCCGGAAAAAGATTAACTAAAAATTGCTTAACAAGCGCCGGGACCACGGTAAATTGGTCAGATAATTTATAACACTATTGTAGCAACGGGGCTGCAAAGGACGCATAAATGCAAAAGAATCCGTTAAGAATTTGCTTTTTCAAAAAAAGGTTTATACCTTTGCAGTCCCAAACATCGCGGGGTAGAGCAGTTGGTAGCTCGTCGGGCTCATAACCCGGAGGTCGGTGGTTCGAGTCCGCCCCCCGCTACACGAAAAAGAAGGTCGCCAAACGGCAGCCTTCTTTTTTTTGTACACCCGCACGAACCTGCAAGGTCCCCGTTTTCCGCAACTACTTAATATTCAAACCTTTATGAAAACTCCCCCACCCCCAGCTCATAGGGAGGGACTTTTCATATCTCATTGAAAACCACCGACTTACGAAAAACGTTAATTTTGAGGTTTCACCCCATCTTCTGGATGCTTGGACTTGGAGCGATTGACCAGCCAGACACCGGTAAAGACAAGAAGGATGGCTGCAACCTTCTTATAGTCAAGCACATCCATACCTGAGAAGATGCTGACTGCAACTGCCACAATCGGCTGAAGGTAGGTATACATGCTAACAACCGTTGGGCGTAGACGCTGTTGGCCGAATGGTATAAGGAAGTACGCGACAAAGGTGGCGAACACTACCAGATAGGCGATTTCCAACCCTGTAGACATTGGTACGGAAGCCCAATCAAGTTTCATGAGCGATGGACCTGATAGTGGAATGCTTACGATAAAGGAAAACAGGAACATCCACTTCATGAAGTCTACCACATTGTATTTCTGTATAAGTGGTCGGAAAATTCCTAGATATGAGGCAAAAGAGATGCTGTTTATAAGTAGTAGGATTATTCCCTTGGTGGTAGATACGCCACCCGATTGAGCAAAGTGCAACGAGTTGAATATCAACAACATAATACCTGCCAAACTAATTCCAACACCCAGTGCTTTTTTGCCCGTAATAGGCTCTCCCGTAAAGATTGCCGCCATAATCATCGTCACCACAGGAGTAAACGCGCTCATGATTGAAGTGTCGATTGCGGTTGCGCAGGTTATGGCCTTCAGAAAGGTGTACTGCGGTATGACTAGACCCAGCATCGCAGCCAGAGCGATTCGTGGCAAGTCCTTTCTATCCACCTTCTCGGACGACTTAAGAATTAGTGATAGCAGCCAGAAAAGTGCAGTCACTACAAGCATCCTAATACCGAACAAAGCCTCGGGGGAAATCACCTCCGAATTGGCAATGTCCTTACAGAACACGATATTCAGCCCGAAAATAGTATATGTTGTGCCTACGGCCAAATGCCCGGCAAGTCTCCTACTAACCATAATTGGCCGCAAAGATAATATTTCTTTTTCAAAAATATTTTCCTAAGTTTGTGGTGCTGCTATTGTAATACTAGATATTGCAGAAAATGAAAAATCAAGATTGTATGGAAGAAATAAAATATAGTGCCGCGGACAAGTTTGAAAAGGACAAGGAGAACAAGAGTGTTCTCCTTCAGAAATTCTTGGCATCTGTAACCAGTCATTACGAAATCTCTGATGATGAGATTCAGTCTGAAGTCAATGTCGTAAGATACGACTGAAATCTAGCGTTTTTCGTAAGTCGGTGGTTCTCAATGAGATATGAAAAGTCCCTCCCTATGAGCTGGGGGTGGGGAAGTTTACGTAAGGGGTTGAATATTAATCAGTTGCGAAAAACGGGGTCCTTGCTATTCATAAATCCTGGCTTTGCCATCCAAGACATAAACTCCCAAAAAGCCATCTAAGACAAAGAGGTCAAAAAGTTAAGAAGCAAAACTCGGAAAAAATTGCTACCTTTGCTGTGCCAAATTCGAGGGCTGAAGGCGATCACCGATTTTTTTCTGGACTGTAAGTGACTGAGGTTTGGTTAGTAGATGTAGAATTTAAAGTCAATCACTTATGGCAGTATCTAAAAAGTTGACAGGCACTATCCTGTCCATTTCGCTTCTCACCGTTATGGCTGGTGCGGCAATTGCCCCGGCTCTCGGTATCATCAAACAACATTTCAGCAGCGCTCCTGACATTCTGGTTCAGATGATCGTGAGCATGCCCGCTCTGTTTATCATCATCACCAACCTGCTGTTCCCTATCATTAGCCGCAAGTTCAGTACGAGAACTATCGCGGTTGTTGGGCTGCTCATGTATGTGGTGTTTGGATGCGGAGCATTCTTTGCAAGTTCTATTGGTATGTTACTGATACTCAGAGCATTACTCGGTATTAGCGTAGGTCTAATCATGCCTCTGTCTACAGGGCTTTTAAGTTACTACTACTCCCCCGAAGAACAGGCTGGACTGATGGGACTAAGCGCAGCGATGAACCAGATGGGAGGCGTTGTCGCTACCCTGCTGGCTGGTCTACTGGCCAATATCCAGTGGAACTACGCCTTCCTGGTATATGCCATAGGACTTATTGCAGTTGTACTTGTACTGCTTTACCTTCCTGCCGAGTATATCGGAAAGCCAAAAGTGGTACGCAGCGAACTCACTGACGAAGAACAGGCCAGCGCAGACCTTGTGCTTGGGTCGCTGGAGCCAGTAGGTACCATCAAGGTGCCAAACGGCTTTTTCGCAAGGGTTAGAAGGTTCCATCCATCGGTGGTTGGCATGCTTCTGCTGATGATAATCTTTTTCGTCTACCCTACCAACTTTGCCATTGCGGCGCATGCGGAAACTACTCTAAGCAACAGTGCTATCACGATTATAATGGTAGCGCTGGATGTGGTTGCGTTCTTCGTTGGACTGGCCTTTGGATGGCTTATGCGCACTTTCCGCCAGCCGATTAAGTACATGGCGTCCATACTGTTCTTTATCGGGTATCTGCTGATGGTAATCTTCCCCAGTACGGGTGGACTGATTGCAGGGTCTGCGTTTATCGGGCTTGCAAACGGGGTTGGAGTGCCCTACCTCAACACTATTGCATCCATCAAGGGTGGCAAGAGCGCAGCCACCACGGTAATGCCACTACTTAGCATTGCACTATATCTCGGTCAGTTCATTTCGCCCCTGATTGTACTGCCTATTGGCAAGGTTCTGTTCGGTGTAGAAGACATCAGCGCGCCGTTCAAGGTGGCGTGCATCTTTGCCCTGATATTCCTGGTACAGGTGGTCAGCACCCGCCATTTCCAGAGCCTGCCGCCACAATCTGCAAAAAAGGCCTAAGAATTGCTATCCAGGCCCTAGATTAACGGGATTTTTTGCTTAAATTTGTAAGCATGATTGAAAGATATTCCCGCAAAGTCATGAGGGAGGTTTGGACCGAGGAAAACAAGTTCAACGCCTACCTGCAGGTGGAAATCCTCTCCTGCGAAGCCTGGAGCAAACTGGGAGTCATTCCCGAGGAAGATGTCCAGAAAATCCGCTCCAAAGCCAAGTTCAGCATCGACAGAATCAAGGAAATTGAAGAGCAGACCCGTCACGATGTGGTGGCCTTCACCAGAGCCGTGGGCGAAAGCCTCGGGGAAGAGAAGAAATGGGTGCACTACGGTCTCACCTCCACCGATGTAGTAGATACCGCAAACGGCTGGCTGCTCAAGCAGGCTAATGCCATACTGCTAAAGGACTTGGAGATGTTCCTCGAGACCCTTCGCAAGCGGGCAATCGAGTTCAAAAACACCCCCTGCATTGGCAGGACTCACGGAATCCATGCGGATATCACCTCGTTTGGGCTGAAATGGGCCCTCTGGTACGAGGAAACAAAACGAAATATCGAGAGGTTTAAGGCCGCATGCAAGGGCGTAGAAGCGGGAAAGATGAGCGGAGCAGTAGGCAACTACGCCAACATACCACCATTCATCCAGGACTATGTCTGCGACAAGCTTGGCATCGATTCGGCACGAATCTCGACACAAGTACTTCAACGCGATAGACATGCGTATTATATTGCTACACTGGCAATTATAGCGTCTACGCTTGAGCAGATGGCATTCGAAGTACGCAATCTGCAACGCACCGAGGTGCGCGAGGTGGAAGAGGTATTTGCCAAGGGCCAGAAGGGGTCCAGCGCCATGCCGCACAAGCGCAACCCCATCAGCAGCGAGAACATTTGCGGCTGCGCCAGGGTAAT
>Ga0065709_1006286_pt1 | contig 13641 bp, 13 predicted proteins | sample Hoacrofraction14_2_FD_59096 | JGI IMG/M metagenome (GOLD analysis project Ga0065709, IMG submission 59096) | Hoatzin crop microbial communities from Cojedes, Venezuela, sample from fiber fraction 14 v1 | ecosystem: Host-associated > Birds > Digestive system > Esophagus > Crop | place: Venezuela...
TTTGCCGAGACAAAAATCGCCCAAAACAAGCAAGTGGTGGCAATCCCTCATTACGTCTCGAAAAACCACCACCGTTTGACCAGGAAGTTGCTCGGCGGCGTCCGGCCGGAGAGCTACCAACCACCGTTTGACCAGGAAGTTGCTCGGCGGCGTCCGACCGGAAAATTGCCCGGTTCCATTTGGATGGAAATAACAGCTTAGCTAAATCTCGGTTTTTTAACGAGATTTAGCTAAACGAAATATACGGCATTAAATGAACGAAAAAAAGCGGCATAAATAAAGAAAAAATTGAATGTTATTGAAATGATAAAAAGAGTATGCTATACTAAATCTGCTCAAAAAATTGAGATTTAGCTAAGGAGGGGAACGGCGTGATCATTGCCAGAGAAGAAGAGCTGAGGAGGCTTCATGAGGCGGCGGAATCGGAATATTCCCAGTTTATTGCGGTTTACGGACGTAGACGAATCGGCAAGACGTTTTTGATTCGCGAGGCATTTAACTATCATTTTACCTTCGAACACGCTGGGCTTGCGCATCAGGACAAGGAGGCGGAGCTTGCGGCATTCTGCAATTCTCTGGCCGGACACGGTCTGGAAGTGGGTGAAGCGAAGCCGCAGAACTGGCTGGACGCTTTTGAACTGTTGAAGAAGTTGATTCGGGAGTCCGGTGATACCAAAAAGGTGATTTTTATTGATGAGTTATCGTGGATGGATACTCCCGGGAGCGATCTGGTGGCGGCGCTGGAGGCATTTTGGAATGGCTGGGCCTCGGCGCGGAAGGATGTGGTGCTGATTGTCTGCGCCTCGGCTACGTCATGGATGATGGACGAAATCATCCATAATAAAGGTGGACTGTACAATCGTCTGAATCTGCAAATCGGGCTGAAGCCGTTTACCCTCAAGGAATGCGAAGAATATCTGCAGGCCATGAACATCGTGATGAGCCGTCAGGACATTTTGGAAGGCTACATGGTTTTCGGAGGCGTGCCGTTTTACTGGAGCCTTTTGAGAAAAGATCTAAGTCTTGCACAGAACATTGATGCGCTCTTTTTCGCTGAAAGCGCACCCCTGAAAAACGAGTTCTCGTATTTATATGCCTCACTATTTGATAATCCAACTAAATATATAGAGGTCATCACGGCTTTGGGAAAAAAGAAAATCGGGATGACGCGGCAGGAGATTGCACAGACAACATCGCTTTTTAACTCTGGTATCTTGACCGGGGTGTTAGAAGACCTTGAAAACTGCGGTTTTATCCGCGGCTATACGGAATTCGGCAAGAAGAAAAAAGGTGAGGTTTTCCAACTGATTGATAATTTTACGCTGTTTCATTTCAAGTTTTTGGAGACGCCGCCCACGGATGAGCATTTTTGGGTTAACACGTTAAACACGCCCGGCAGAAATAGCTGGTGCGGACTCGCGTTTGAGAGGGTGTGTCTGGAACATGTGCCGCAGATTAAGCAAAAACTGGGGATTTCGGGCGTTTTGACCGAAACTCATTCATGGCAGTGCAAAGAGGATCCGGACAAGGGAGTCAATGGATCGCAGATTGATCTTTTGATTGTCCGGCAGGACCGGGTCATTAACGTGTGTGAAGCTAAATATTCAAGTCTGGATTACACCATTACTAAAGCCTATGACATGAAGCTGCGAGAGAAAATCCATGATTTTCAGACCGTTACCCGTACCAGAAATACCATTCATCTGACGCTGATTACGACCTACGGACTCAAGCAGAACGCCTATTCCGGCTCGATTCAGTCAGTCGTCACGGCGGAAGATCTTTTTGCATAATATTCATTATCATGCCTCTCCGGCGGGAACTTTCCGCTGGGGAGGCTTTTTGCTTGAAAACAAAGGGTTTTCGTGATATCTTAAACAGATAACTGACTTAATTAGTTGAAAGCAATTAGGGAGAGATCACATGACCGAGAAAGAAAAGAAATCGATAGAGAACCAAGCGGCGGCGAAAGCGCAGGCGGGTTCCGAGAAGCGTGGCGAGCAAGCCGCCCGCACCGAGCGTGAAAAGCAGGAACAACAGGACCTGTCCTATGCGATGGGCGACCGGACGTACAGCTCGAAGGAACTGATCCGGCGGTTCCTGCCGTACCTCAAAAAATACCGGGGCCTGCTGTATCTGGACCTTATTTTCGCGTCCATGACGACGCTGTGCGACATTGCCCTGCCCATGATCATGCGGCGCCTTACGAATTCGGCGCTGGGTCTGGCCGAGGCGCAAACGCTGGAGTCCGTGCTGAGGCTGGCTTTCCTGTACATCGCCCTTCGCCTGGTGGATGCGGGCGCGAACTTTTACATGCAGTCGCAGGGTCACATCATGGGTGTGTACATTGAGACCGACATGCGCCGGGATGCGTTTGACCACTTGCAGCGGCTGTCGGGCTCGTATTATTCGAATCACAAAATCGGCCAGATCATGGGCCGCATTACGAATGACCTCTTCGACGTGACCGAGTTCGCGCACCACTGCCCGGAGGAGTTTTTCATCGCGTTCATTAAGATTACGGTCTCGTTTATCATTCTGGCGCGTTCGTCAATGGCCCTGACCGTGCTGATTTTCCTGTGCCTGCCGCTCATGTTCTTCGTGTCAGTGAAGATCAATCACTGGCTGCGCCGTGCGCAAAAGGCACAGCGATTCCAGATCGGTGAGCTGAATGCGGCCATCGAGGACAGCCTGCTGGGCGAACGCGTGGTGAAGGCCTTCACCGCCGAGGATGAGGAAAAGCGCAAGTTCGAGCAGGGCAACCTCGAGTTCCAGCGCATCAAGAAAAAATACTATTACGCCATGGCGACGTTCGGCACGTCGACCCGCCTGTTCGACGGGCTCATGTACACCGTCGTCATTCTGGCCGGCGGCCTGTTTTTGCTCAACGGCTACATTAACGCCGGCGATCTGGTGGCGTACATCCTCTACGTCTCCACGCTCATCGCGACCATCCGCCGGATTGTGGAGTTTACCGAGCAGTTCCAGCGCGGTATGACGGGCATCGAACGATTCTACGAAATCATGGACACCCCGGTCGATATTGACGATGCGCCGGATGCGAAGCCGCTCGTTGTGACGGAGGGCGGCATTGAGTTCAAGCATGTTTACTTTGAGTATCCGGACGACCATAACAAGGTGCTCCATGACCTCAATCTCAAGATTCATCCGGGCGAAAATCTGGCGATTGTCGGTGCGTCGGGCGGCGGCAAAACCACGATTTGTAATCTGATTCCGCGCTTTTACGACGTGACCGACGGTGTGATTGAGATTGACGGGCAGGACATCAGCAAGGTCACGCTCAAGAGCCTGCGTGGGGCCATTGGCATGGTGCAGCAGGACGTTTATCTGTTCAGCGGAACCGTGCGGGAAAACATCGCTTACGGCCGGGAGAATGCGACGGATGAGGAAATCCGGACCGCCGCACGCATGGCCGGGGCGGAGGAATTCATTAACGAGCTGCCGAACGGCTATGACAGCTACATTGGTGAGCGGGGCGTGAAGCTGTCCGGCGGGCAGAAGCAGCGCCTTTCGATTGCACGCGTGTTCCTGAAGAACCCGAAAATGCTGATTCTCGACGAGGCGACCTCGGCGCTGGATAACGAGAGTGAGGTGCTGGTCGGCAAGAGCCTGGAGGACCTGGCGAAGGGCCGTACAACCCTGACGATTGCCCACCGCCTGACCACGATTCAGAATGCGGACCGAATTATCGTGCTGGACAAAAATGGCATCGAGGAAGAAGGCACGCATGAAGAATTACTGAAAAAGCAGGGGATGTATTATAGACTTTGGACAAGAAGTTTGGACACCACCGGTGACTTCGAGTATCTGTGACTTCGAGTACCTGTGACTTCGAGTGATTGTGTCGCCGGACAAAAATGGCCTGCACTTAGGCGTCGAGACTTTTCTAACATTTTTCTGATATGTCGGACCGGCTTGAAGTGCCGGCCACAGCCAACGTCGTGCAAAACGGCTCTCATTTTGGGCGAGTGCATGAATGGTCGATTTTGGCCGGTTTTTTGTCATGCAAACAGGGGCTCGATTTTGCCGTTTGCATGACATGACGATTTTTGAGGAAAAATCGTCATGCAAAAGAGTGCTCAAAAAAGCCCTTTGCACCAACTCCGACCTCCGGGACTGGACCCGAAGGAAGGGGAAATGGTGCAAAGGGCTTTTTACTAACTTGATTTGCATGACGTCCAAGAGGCCTAAAACGGGCAGTTCATGCAAACGGCAAAATCCAGGATACTTATGCATGACAAAAATCGGCCCAAAATCGGCGTGTCATGCAGACGGCCAAAATCGAGTTACTTTTGCATGACGTCCAAGAGGCCTAAAACGGGCAGTTCATGCAGACGGCCAAAAGAGGCGATTACTCCTGATTCCGGAGCTTTCTTACCATGAAGAAGAAGGCCCAGACAAGACCGATGCCCAGGGCAATCGCCAGCATGTACTCCATGGTGCGATAGCCGTAAAAAAGCGCCTCCTGCCAGTCCTCGGACACGGCCGCGGAAACCGCGTAAAACAGCGAGCCGCCGGGCATGAGCGGCACCATGGACGGGATGAACAGAATCGTGGCCGGCACCTTCAGGAGGCGGGCAAGCACTTCCCCGTACAGGCCGCAGAACAGCGAGGCCAAAAGCGACGGCAGAAAAATCCCGGCAATGAACCTGCCGCTTAAGAGGTAAATCCCCCAGCACAGGAAACCGCCCAGCGCCGCGTAGGCCCAGAGGCCGCGGCGAAGGTGGAAAATCATGGCGAAACCAAGCGCGCCGAGCGGGGCGGTAATGAGCTGCCAAAGAATTTCGTTTTGCATCTCACACCTCCTTAGACAATCGCGCCCGCAAGCGCAAGCGCAATCATAAAGCCAATCGCCAGACCACCGGCCCAGAGCAGCGCCTCGACCAGCCGCAGCAGACCGGTAATCGTGTCACCCACGAGAATATCGCGTACGGCACCGGTCATGGCAATTCCGGGAATCAGCAGCATGATGTCACCAATAATAATCTTATCCTGATGCAGGGCGGGAATCCACAGGCACACCAGACTGATCAGAAACCCGCTTAGCAAGGCGATGAGCGTATTATAAATGAACTTTCCCGAACAAAGGTGGGGCAGCTTCTCCTGCAGGAAGCAAATGAAAAGCGCGAAAATCGCGGCCGCCAGTCCGTCCCACAGATTGCCGCCGAAAAACACGGCAAATGCCCCCGCGGCGAGGACGCTGCCCACATAAAATTCCACCCGCGAAGGGGCTTCTCCGTTTTCGAGCGCCTCAATCCGGCGCGTCAGCTCCGCGATTGAAAGCGGCTTGCGGCAGCACTCGCGTGACAGCGCATTATACGCTTCCAGCCGCTGGTAATTGTGCGTGGCGTTGTCCTCGAGCCGGCGCGTTTCGGTGAGCTCGGTATGATCCGGGAAAAACATGGTAATCACCATGCTCGCCGTAATGACCAGCACGTTCATTCTGAGGGCGCCGTAGGCATTACCCATGCGGATCAATGTGCCCTCCACACGGCTTACCTCGCCGCCGCAGGCAATCATGTTCTCGCCCATGTTTACGAGCTGGTGCAGCAGTTCGCTGCGTTCCTGTTTATTCAGCTGCATCGGTGTTTCCTCAAAATGGTTTATGTATTCGCGGCCTCGGTTTCGTCCGGGTCGTCGGCTGCGGCCTTACTTTCGAGGCCGTAGATTTCCTTCACTTCCTTGGTATATACCCCCGGGGCGTCGTAGGTAATGAGGGGAGGGAGGACTTTGAGCTCCTTCCCGCCGCCCTTGACGCACATGAGCAGCACCTGCTCGGGCGCACGGTCAACGTAGGGGTAGACGAAACGGAGCGTTTTAGGCTCCAGATTATAGTTTTCACATTCGAGCAGGATGTCCTTTAAGCGGGAGGGGCGGTGGACCATGTACAGCCGGCCCTTCGGCTTCAGGCTCAAAGCGGCGGCTTCGAGCACGTCGGACAGCGTGCAGGCGACCTCGTGCCGGGCGAGCAGAAGCTCTTCTTTCCCGCTTTTTAAGCTGGTCTCGGTGACCTTGACATAAGGCGGGTTCACCGTCACGGCGTCAAACCGGCCGAGGCCGGGCGCTGCGTCGAGGCCGGTCACCGCGTCGAGGCCGGTCGCCGCGTCGAGGCCGGTCGCCGCACAGAGGCCGTCCGGCGAGCCGAGGCCGGGAAGCTCCCGGATGTCCCCCTGAATTATTTGAAAGCGGTCCTGAACGTGATTAAGCTCAATACTTTTCCGAGCCAGGGCACAAGCCCTCTCCTGCAGCTCGACGCCGACATAAGCCGTGGATTCGTAGCGGCCCATCATCAGAAAAGGGACCGCGCCGTTGCCGCTGCAAAGATCGAGCACCCGCTCACCGGGCCGGACCTTCGCGAAATCGGCCAGCAGGACGGCATCGATTCCGAAACAGAATCCGTCGGTATCCTGCACGAGGCGCAGGCCGCCGCGCTGTAAGTCATCGATTCTCTCCATCGCCGGGCGCTCCTTTCTGAAAAATCAAGGGTGACAAGGGCAACAAAAAAGGGCAAGGCCCGGAAAAGGCCGGCTGCCCTTTGAAATAAGCAAATGTAACACCCGTGCGACATCGTAACGTGGACGTTACATTCGCGCGATTTTACTCCTTCTCCAGCTCCTTGAGCTGCTTTTCGCTGCCTTCGCCCTCGCCATCGTCGTAGGCGCCGCCGCGGCGGCGGTGCGAGCGTTTGACAATTGTGATGTCTTCAAGCGGATACTCGGAGATCTCGACATCGCCCTTTTCCTGGGCGATTCCGACCTTCACCAGCTGGCGCAGGACATTGACGTGGAGGACCTCGCCGGTGCCGTTCGGTGTGGTGACGGTGTCACCTTCGCCGGGCAGACCGCGGGTCAGCTCTTCATAGGTGCTTTCTTCATAGCGCAGGCAGCACATCAGGCGGCCGCAGGTGCCGGAAATCTTGGTCGGGTTGAGGGACAGGTTCTGGTCCTTAGCCATCTTGATGGAGACCGGCGCAAAGTCACTCAGGAACGACTGGCAGCAGAACGGCCGCCCGCAGATTCCGATTCCGCCGTCCATCCGGGCTTCGTCGCGCACGCCGATCTGGCGCAGCTCGATGCGGGTATGGAAGACGCCGGCCAGCGACTTCACCAGCTCACGAAAGTCAACACGGCCATCCGCCGTAAAATAGAAAATCAGCTTTTTGCCGTCGAAGGTGTACTCGGCTTCGGTCAGATGCATGTCAAGGCCGTGCTTCTGGATCTGCTCCTCACAGAGCTTGAAGGCATCCTTTTCGGACGCCAGATTGGCCTCGTAGGTCTTGCGGTCTTCGTCGGTCGCCTTGCGAATCACGCTGCGCAGCGGCGCGACCAGATCCTCGTCGCCGGCAAGGCGCGGCTCGGTCACAACCAGACCGTACTCCATACCGCGCGAGGTTTCGACGATACAGTAATCGCCCTTATGAATCGTAAAAGGGCCCGGGTTAAAATAGTAAATCCGTCCGGCGTGCCGGAAGCGGACACCAATGACTGTAGTCACGTTGGTTCAGTTCCTTTCTTATAGTAGTTCCAACCGCCTCGGGTCTCTGAGGCCGAGCAGCAGAAAATCCAGTGTTAAATCGCGGCTCACGTTGCTGTTAAGCCGTTTTCTTGTGTCGGTGACCAGCGTCGAAAGGCGGGTCAGCGCGGTCAGCGTGTAAGCGCCTGCGCCTGTGCTTATGCCATCGGTGCGGGTGCGTGTGGCGCCGGGGGAGGTGCTTAAAGTCCTCAGCGCCGGCAGATAATCCGTGGAAAGCACGCGGGTGCTGTCGCCGGAGGCCTGAAGTACGCTGAGATCACGAATCCACAGACCGATAAGATCCAGCAAAGCGTCCTCACGGCCTTTGTAGGTGTCAAAAAGGGCCGTGCCGGCCGAAAGGGCGTCGGAAACCGGCATGGAGGGAAGGCGGGACAGGCAGTCATAAAGCGCCTTCCGCATGGAAGTGAAATCTTCATCCTCGCAGAGAGAAAGCGCCCGGCCCGGCGAACCACCGGCATAAACCGAGGCGAGGCGGGCAGTTTCGGGAGAAACGCCGCGAGTAAGCAGCTTCTCTTCGATGAGCGAGGCGGGCAGGGGAGCGAGCGTAATTTTGACGACCCTGGAGAGGATGGTCGGGAGCAGGGCCGAGGCCTTGTCCGAGGTGAGCAGAATCAGGCCGTAGGCCGGGGGCTCTTCGATGGTTTTGAGGAGCGTGTTCTGGGCCTCCGGGGTCATCCGGTCGGCGCCCTCGATGAGATAAATCTTGCGCGAGGCGCGGTAGGGGCGCTTGTCGATATCGAGCACCACCTTTTCGCGGACGAGGTCCTTGGACAGACTGCCGCCTTCCTTTTCCGACCGCACACACACGAAATCCGGGTGGTTGCCGGTCAGAAAGAGGTGTTCGTCTTCGGCGCCGTCACGCTGAAAAAGAGAGCGAGCGAAGGCATAAGCCAAGGTGCGTTTTCCGACGCCCGGGATGCCTTCAAATAGATAAGCATGGGAAAGCTGGCCATCCGAGATGGCCGTCTGAAGATGGGCCACCGCCTCCTCGTGGCCCCAGATGGTGGAAAAAGAGGCTCCTTCGGGGCCTCGCATAGTTGGCGCGGCCTGCATGGTCATGAAGTGCCCCTCCGTTCTCAGAATTTGTGGAAGGACTCCACATCCAGGACAAACACGGTCGCGCCGCCGGCCGTGACCTCAATCGGGTAGGGGACGTACCCCTCCGAGTTGGAGGTATAGGGCTGCCCGGCGATGGTCATCTGCTTGACGGTCTGGCACTTTTCCTGAATGATGGAAAGCACCTGGTCGAGCTTGTCCGTGTCGCAGCCGACAATCATGGTCGTGTTGCCGACGCGCAGGAACCCGCCGGTCGAGGCGAGCTTGGTCACCTGAAAGTTGTTGCGGTTAAGCGCCGTTGTCAGCTTTTGAGCGTCTTCATCGTGAATGATGGCAAGCACTAACTTCATTTGAGTACCTCCTTGCACTTTTCCCAGATATCCTCGTGAATCTTGAGCGGGGAGCGTGCCCCGTCAATCAGAATCACGCGGTCCGGATATTTTTCGAGGAGCTGTAAGTACCCCTCGTTGACCTTGCGGTGAAAGTCTCCCTGTTCCTGCTCGAGACGGTCGACGTCGTGGCCCTCCTGAGCGTTTTTCCGGCGCAGGCCCTCCTCGTAGTCGATATAAACCAAAAAGGTGACGTCGGGATAGAGCCCGCGGATGGCGGGTGCGTTGATCTTCTCGACCTCGTCCATGCCGAGCCCGCGGCCGATGCCCTGATACACCAGACTGGAGTCCAGATACCGGTCGAGCAGCACGACGAGCCCCTCCTCGGTGAGGGCGGGAATCAGCTTTTCCGAGACGTGCTGCGCACGTGAAGCGGCATATAGCAGCGCTTCCGTGACGGGGTCCATGTTTTTGAATTCCGGATTCAGAATCACCTCGCGGATCGCCTCCCCAATCGGGGTGCCGCCGGGCTCGCGGGTCCGAAGGACCTTGTAGCCCTCATTCTGAAGGTGCTCCTCGAGGAGGTTCAGCTGCAGGGTTTTGCCGGAACCGTCCGGTCCCTCCATTGAAATCAAAATTCCCATGCTAACGCCTCCTTCCGGCTTCGAAATTAACTGATTAAAACATTATAACAGGGGCAGGGGGGATTTTCAAGATATAGGAATATATTGAAAAACCGCCTTCGATGGAGTAAAATAAAAAGACCTGAGCACATGTTTGACGGGGGAGAGAAATGAAGATTATTGTTGTTGGCTGCGGAAAGCTGGGTAAGGCCGTGATTGCCTCACTTGTGGATGATGGGCATGACGTGACGGCGATTGACTGGGATGAGACGGTCATTCAATCGGTGGGAGACCGATATGATGTGATGACGGTCTGCGGCAACGGCGTGGATTATGTGACTTTAGAGGAAGCAAGCGTCGAAGGAACGGACCTTCTGGTGGCCATGACGCCGTCGGATGAAACCAACATGCTGTGCTGCTTTTTGGGCCGGAGCATGGGGGCTTCGCACACCGTGGCGCGCATCGAAAGCACCCGCACGACCGATCGTGAATTGGAATTTATTAAGCAGAAGATGAACATCTCTATGTTCATTCGTCCTTCCCGGTTCATGGCCGCGGAGATCATCAACATGCTGCGGCAGCCGGAGGGAATCCGGGCCGAGTATTTTGCACGCCGGAGCTTTGAACTGGTCGAGGTTACGCTGGACGAAAAGTCTCCGTTTGTGGGCCTGCCGCTGTCGCAGGTGAAAAAGAAAATCAAAGGGGAATACCTGATTTGTACGGTTCTTCGCGGGGAAGAGGCGTTTGTTCCCGGTGCCGGTTTTGTGTTTGAGGCCGGGGACCGGATTACGATTAACGCTACGCCCAAGGAGGCGAACCGGGTGCTTCGTGAGCTCGGCTTTTTGACCAGCCGTTCGCGGTCGGTCATGATCGTCGGGGGCAGCCGGACGGCGGTTAATCTGGCGGGCCAGCTGCTGGACGAGGGTGCCTCGGTAAAAATTATTGAACAAAACCGAAATCGCTGCCGCTCGATTTGTGAGCAGCTGCCCAAGGCCATCGTAATCAACGGCGATGGGTCGATGGGTGAGCTTTTAAATGAAGAGGGACTAAAGGAGCAGGATGCGTTTGTATCGCTCACCGGCATGGACGAGCAGAACATCCTGCTGGCCATCTATGCCCGCCGCCGGAAGGTGAAAAAGGTGGTGGCAAAGGTGGATCGCGATGAATTTTATGAGCTTTCGAGAAGCCTTGGCCTGGAGGGCCAGGTGGACCCGAAGGGGCTGGTGTCCCAGACGGTGCTTCGCTATGCCAGAGCGCTGAATAACACCTCGGACAGCGGAATGGAGACGTTGTACCGCCTGCTGAACGGGCGCGTCGAGGCCGCGGAGTTCGTGGTCAAGGATGGCTTCAAGAGTCTGGGAATTCCGTTTGTTCAGCTGCATCGTGCGCCGAACGTGCTGATCGGCGGGCTGGTGCGCGGCAGCCGGAGAATCATCCCCGGCCCGGATACGAGCATCGAAGTCGGCGACCGGGTGGTCGTAATCTCGCTGGCGCCGGGCGTGAGAGACCTGTCTGAGGCGTTTGAGGAGTAAGCGATGAACCGGCGGATGATTGTTAAGCTGGTCGGACAGGTGCTGGTAATCATGGGGCTGCTGCTCCTGATTCCGCTGGTCACGGCCTTGATTTACCGGGAGAAGTGTGCGCTCTCCTTTGTGATTACGATTGCGATTTCGGCCGGCCTCGGAGGACTGATGATTCTCGTCGCAAGGCCCGGTTCGAAGGAAATTTTCGCCAGAGAGGGCTTTGTTATGGTCTCGCTCTCTTGGCTTATGCTGTCGCTCATCGGGGCGCTTCCGTTTGTGATTTCCGGAGAAATCCCGAATTATTTTGACGCTCTGTTTGAGACGGCGAGCGGATTTACCACGACGGGCGCTTCCGTGGTGGAAAACGTGGAGGAACTCAGTCACGGGATCCTGATGTGGCGAAGCCTCACGCACTGGATCGGCGGTATGGGCGTCATCGTGTTTGTGATGGCGGTCATCCCGGCGCAGAACGATCGGAACATGCATGTCATGCGGGCCGAGGTGCCCGGGCCGACGGTCGGCAAGCTCGTGCCGCGCCTTCGGGAAAGTGCCCGGATTCAGTACCTGATTTACATCGGCATGAGCCTGATTATGATGGTCTTTTTGATGGCCGGCGGCATGAGCCTGTTTGACAGTCTGTGCCACATGTTCGGCACGGCGGGCACCGGCGGATTCGGCATCAAGTCGGACTCCGTGGCGAGCTACAGTCCGTATCTGCAGTGGGTCATCGCAATCTTCATGATTGTGTTCAGTATTAACTTTAACGTCTATTATCTGATTCTCCGCCGGCAGTTCAAAGCGGCGCTTTCGAGCCGCGAGATGCTGTGCTACGTGGCCTTGTGGGTCGCAGCCTCACTGGTGGTGCTATCTTCGCTTATGTACCATCAGACCGGCACCCTTTCCGACAACGTGCGGCTGTCCTTTTTCCAGACGGCTTCCATCATGTCGACCTCGGGCTTCAGTACGACGGACTTCAATACCTGGCCCATGCTGGCGAAGACCACGCTGGTCATGCTCATGCTGATCGGCGGCTGCGCCGGTTCGACGGCGGGCGGTCTTAAGATGAGCCGTGTCATGATGCTGTGGTCCGCGATTAAACGCGAGTTCCGGCATCTGCTGCACCCGAGGGCGGTCGGTGTGATTCGCTTCGAGGGCAAGACGGTGGATTCAGCCACGATTCAGAACCTGTACGTTTACTTTGTGATGTACATCGTCATTCTGCTGGGGACGATTTTCCTGCTGGCCTTTGATGACTTTGATTTTGAGACGAACATCACAGCGGCGATTACCTGCTTTAACAATGTGGGTCCCGGCTTCGGCCAGGTGGGCCCGGCGAGCAGCTTTGCCGGCTATTCTTCGTTCTCCAAGGTGGTGCTCACCTGTGCGATGCTGCTCGGGCGTCTCGAAATCTTCCCGCTCATCATCGCGCTTAATCCGGGAACCTGGAAAAAGGCTCGCTAAATCTTGTGAGAGGAGGGGGGTGGCTTTATGCTGACGTTGTGCCCGACACCGATCGGGAACCTTGGGGACGTGTCCGAGCGGACTCTCGAGGCGCTTCGAAATGCGGACCTTGTTGCGTGCGAGGATACAAGAAATACCGGGAAGCTGCTAGCGCTTTATGACATTAAAAAGCCGCTCATCAGCTACCATAAATATAACGAATCCGAGCGGTCGGACGAGCTCATCGAAAAGCTGAAGGCGGGCGCGGAAATCGCGCTCGTGTCCGACGCCGGGATGCCGGGGATTTCCGACCCGGGAGCGGTGCTCGTGAGGCGCTGCCATGAGGCGGGCGTGAAGGTGACGGTCCTGCCGGGACCGAGCGCCTTTGTCACGGCCGTGGCGCTGTCCGGCTTTGACAGCCGGCGCTTCCTGTTTGAAGGCTTTCTGCCGACCGACAAGGAAGAGGAGCGGCAGGTGCTCGAGCGGCTTGAAAAAAGCACGGTCACAACGGTCTTCTATGAGGCGCCGCACCGACTCATAAAAACTTTGACAAAGCTGGGCGAGCATACGTGCGTAAGCACAAGTGCAAGCACAAGTGCAAGCACAGGTGCTAGAAAGATTGCGCTGGTGCGGGAGCTGACGAAGGTGCACGAGGAAATCGTGTTCGGTACGGCTGAAGAACTCTTGCAAAAATATGGTTCGGACGGCGAGGAACCGCGGGGCGAGATGGTGCTCGTCATCGAAGGGCGGTCGGCCGCCGAGGTGAAGGAAGAGCGGCAGAAAAGCTTTGAGGATCTTTCTCTGGAGGAGCATATGGCGCTCTACAGCGATCTGGACGAGAAGGAGGCCATGAAAAAAGTGGCAAAGGACCGCGGGGTTTCCAAGCGGGATATCTATAATGCTTTAAAAAAACACAAGGAGGAAGAGGACGATGGATAACTGTATTTTCTGCCGGATTGCCCGGGGGGACATTCCTTCCGCGACGGTGTACGAGGACGGGGATTTCCGTGTCATTCTGGACATGAATCAGAAGATGAAGGGGCACATGCTGGTCATCCCCAAGGAGCACTATGAAAACCTATTTGAGCTCCCCGAGGACCTCGCGGCGAAGGCCAT